>Ga0209390_10002606_pt1 | contig 31159 bp, 25 predicted proteins | sample BON01_FD_187212 | JGI IMG/M metagenome (GOLD analysis project Ga0209390, IMG submission 187212) | Freshwater microbial communities from Lake Bonney liftoff mats and glacier meltwater in Antarctica - BON-01 (SPAdes) (version 2) | ecosystem: Environmental > Aquatic > Freshwater > Ice > Glacier...
GCGTGGCGAAGACCTGATCGATCTGTCAGAAATCGACGCCAACAGCCTGACCGGCGCAAACGATGCGTTCGACTTCATCGGCAATGCCGCGTTCTCGGGCACGGCGGGCGAATTGCGGTATTTCACCTTCAGTGGCGGCAATTTCAACATCGTCGAGGCGGATGTGAACGGCGACGGCATCGCCGACATGCAGATCTTCGTGAACCTCACGAACTTCATGACCGGCACCGATTTCGTGTTGTAAACCCCTTCGGGGACCGGTCCGCCGGGTCACGCTTTCTGTTGACCCGGCGGCCGATATCGGTATAAATTTATGAGTTATCCAGAAAACGGCCCGCTGTCCTCTTGAACCACCATTTCAAGGTGAACGGATTTGCATAGACACCAAGACATTCGCAATTTCTGCGAGACGCGCAGAACTTTGTTGAGAACATGCGTCTTTACAGTATGTCTGGTGATCGCCGGGGGCGGTTCCTCTCAGGGATTCACCGTTCCGGTTTTGTCAGAAAGGCATGACCCCCAGATGGCGACGTCCCTTGCCGGCCCCTCGGTTGCCCTGCTGCACAGCCAGGCCGGCCCGAACGGCCTGATCCTGCGTCTTGCCCTTGAAAACCCGGCCGCGCGACAGAGTTTTACCGGCATCCTGCTGGATCTGGCCTGTAGCGGCGCACAGGGCCCCGAGGCCCGGCTTCAGGTGTTGATCGGGGCGCCGGGGCACGGGGCCGCCAACCGGCTGCGTGTCGCCGCGTTCGACCTGGCCGCCGAGGCGCAGATGCCCGCCCCCCTGGCACCGGGCCAGCGCATCGAGATCGAGATTAACCTGCCCCCCCCGACATCCGGCCCCCTGTCAGGGTGCCGCCGTGCCGCCCTGCGCGGCGCCTGGGGAAGTTCTGCCTGAGTCCACCACGCGATTGCACAACAAGCGACGCTTTTCAAAAGGACACCTGAAATGACCGTTTCCCCCGTCAACCTCACCACACTTCCCGGCATTCTGGGCCTGCCCGCAGGCACCACGGCAACGACCAGCGGCGATCTTACGATGCTGGGCTTGTCCAACACCTCGCTTGCCGGATTTTCGGTGACCGAGACCGACCAGTTCCTGGTCCTGTCCACCGGCCTGGCAGGGAATGTCACCGACGCCAACGACTCGGGGTCGCAGGGCACCGATATCGGCATCGGCGGTCTGCCCGGCGATACCATCACGCTGACCTTCACCATTCCGGTGCCCGTGGGCGCCCAAAGCCTGGCGTTCAACTTTTCCTTCCTGTCCGAGGAATATCCCGAATTCGTCGGCACCAATTTCAACGATTTCTTTTCGGTCACGCTGGACGGCTTGCAGGTGGCCTTTGACACCAACGGCAACCTGATCACCGTCAACAACAATTTCTTCGATGCAGGCCAGTCGACCGCAGGCACGATGTTTGACGGCAGCACGCCGCCCCTGCAGGCCTCGGCACCGATCACGGAAGGGGCGGAAAGCATCGTTCTGGCGATCACCGTCTCCGATGTGGGCGACGGCATCTATGACAGTGCCGGGTTCATCGGCGATTTCGCCTTTGGCCAGCCACAGATCGTCTTTGTGCAGTTCGGGCCGGGCACGGTGGAGTTTCCGGCGCCGTTTTACGACGATGACATCTCGGGCTCCTTCAGCCTGCCCGGTTCGGGCCTGACAGCGGCGCAACAGGCCCAGATCCTGGCCGAGGTGAACGCGATCTATGACGCGTACCAGATCGAATTCGTCGGCGAAGAACCGATGTCGGGCGAATATTCGACCATTCACATAGGCGGCGTGACCACGGATTTGCCGACATGGCTGCAACCCAACATCCCGAATTTCGTCCTGTTCGGTCAGGCCGAGCAGATCGATTACGGCAACGAAGACATGTCGGACGAAGCCTTTGTGCTGTCGGGTGAAATCGGCAGCAACGCGTCCCTGATCGCTCAGGTTCTGGCGCACGAGGCGGGTCATATCCTGGGCCTGCGCCATGTCGAGGATTCCGGACAACTGATGTATCCCTTTGCCGATGCCACCGCGACGACCATCGGCGGCACCGCGAACCTGGCCGAGATCATCGACGGCATCGTCACCCCGGTGGGTGCCACCCAGAATTCCCACGAGGAACTGGTGCGCAACCTGGGCCTTGAGGACGGATCGCAACTGGTCGAGCAAGACGGCTATTTCGAATCCTTCCTGAATTACTACAACTTCAATTTCACCCCCAACCCGACCCTGTCGACCAACGGACAGTCGTTCTATGACATCCGCGTCGTGGTGGCCAATGCCGAGGGCGAAATCATCCAGGTGATCGAACTGGGTGATCTGGTGGATGGATCGGGGTTGGATTTCCAGCTGCCCACCCTGGCCAGCGACACGATCGTGCTGATCGCCAAAACCGACCCCGACGGCGATTATAACGCCATCCTGACCCCCGAGGGCGTCGAGAACGTGGATTTCGACACGCTGGGCATATCGGGCATTCTGGCCGTTGCGGGGATTGCGGCCGGCGATCTTGAGGGCGGCAATCTGGTGTTCAACACCATTCTGCAAGGTGGCCAGTTGAACGCCATTTCCCAGGTGAGCGTCGATGTCGTGCCCATCAGCGACAACCTGGCCACCGAGGGGCCCGATCTGCTGGACGGAACGGACGAGCCCGAGGCGATCATCGCATTGGGTGGAAATGACACTGTCAACGCCGAAGGCGGCAACGACACCGTGTTCGGCAATGATGGCAACGACATCATTGCCGGCGGTCTGGGAGACGACAACCTGAACGGTGGCGGCGACAATGACATCCTGAACGGCAACGAAGACAACGACATCCTGTTCGGCGGCGATGGCAACGACCGTCTGGATGGCGGCACAGGCGATGACACGATGAACGGCGGCCTCGGCAACGACCGTTACATCGTCGACAGCGCGGGCGATGTGATCACCGGCGAGATCGGGTTTTCCCTGGGCGGCGGCATCGACACGGTGGAAAGCTGGGTCAGCTATACCCTGACCAGCGGCCTGGAGATCCTGCGCCTGCAAGGCACCGCCAACATCAACGGCACCGGCGGGTTCGCCCCCGAGGCGCTGGTGGGCAATGTCGGCAACAACGTGCTGGACGGCGGCGGCGGCAACGACGTGCTGAACGGCAAGGATGGTGACGACACCCTGACCGGCGGTCTGGGCGCCGACAGCCTCGTCGGCGAGGCGGGGGCGGATGTGTTCGACTTCAACAACATCAACGAAAGCCGCCCGGGCCAGGCGAGTCGCGATTTCATCAATGGGTTCGTGCGTGGCGAAGACCTGATCGATCTGTCAGAAATCGACGCCAACAGCCTGACCGGCGCAAACGATGCGTTCGACTTCATCGGCAATGCCGCGTTCTCGGGCACGGCGGGCGAATTGCGGTATTTCACTTGGGGTAGCAACAATTACAACATCGTCGAGGCGGATGTGGACGGCGACGGCGTCGCCGACATGCAGATCTTCGTGAACCTCACGAATTTCATGACCGGCACCGATTTCGTGCTTTGAGCGATCAAACAACAGTTCACGACCAACGCTGACCTGCAGGCAGGGCGGCGTTGGTCGGGTTCACAGCCTTGCGTCCCCGGCACACCCATGAGAGGTAGAGCGCGAGATCAACAAGGTGCGCAAGCCAAGTCATTCATGAAACGTCGCCTCTTTCTTCACATCGGGGTTCATAGAACCGGCACGACATCCATTCAGCGGTTCATGCAGAAGAATTTTAGCCTGCTGCAGCAAAAGGGTGTGTTTCATCCCTATGGTATTCCGCGCCATGTCGGGATGATGGTCGACATCTTTTCCGGTGCGCGCCGCATCTCCGAAATCGCCAACGACATCAACCAGCGCGCCGACAGCAAACCCCACCCCATCCACACCGTCGTGCTGAGCGACGAAGATATCTGCACCCGCCCCGACCCCGGGGTTCTGACCGAGTTTCAAAAGTATTTCGACGTCACGGTGATCTTGCTGATGCGGCGTCAGGATCTGTGGCTGGAAAGCTGGTACAGCCAGAATGTCAAATGGCAGTGGAACCCCGATCTGGCACATCTGTCGTTCGAGACCTTTCTGGCCCGGCGCGACGAATTCTTCTGGATCCACTATGACCGCACGGTCCAAACCTTTGAGCAGGTGTTCGGCGCCGGAAACGTCATCTGTCGGCCATTCGAGCCCGAACAGATGCCCGACGGCCCGGTGATGGCTTTCTGCCACGAAATCGGGGTGAGTGACTTCACACTTTTGAAGCCGCCCGAAGTGTTCAACAGATCGCTGTCGCCGATGATGACCGAATTCATGCGCACCCTGCCGCTGGACGTGGTGCCAGAGGCCTTCCGCCAGAAAGTCGAGCATGCCTGTGCTTCGGCAGATATCGCGCTGAAAGCAAATACCGGCCCGCAAGGCCAGTTGCTGATGGACCACGAAACACGCGCCCAGGTCTTGCAGGAATACGCCGCGGGAAACGCAGCCGTGGCACAGCGTTGTTTCGGGCGCGACCAACTGTTTCTCGCACCGCTGCCCACATTCGATGCGCCGCTCGCCCTGCGGCGCTTGCCCGACGACAGTTACGACACCGTCAAGATGATCGTCGCCCCCTTCGTGACGGCCCTGGTGACACAGATGATCGACGAGGCAGCAGCCCAGACCGCACTGGATGCCGAAAAACAGGACTGAGCGCCAATCGTTCCCAGCAGCAGCAGAACAGGCAAGGATCGAAGACGTGGGTCAACCGATCATCCGGGCGCACAGGCCGCCCATCCCATTGGAGAGACAGTCATGCGCAAAGTTCTGGTGACCGGCAGCGCGGGTTTCATCGGCTTTCACCTCAGCGCCCTGCTGTTGGCCGAAGGGTTCGTGGTGCATGGCCTGGATGCGATGACCGACTATTACGACGTCCGCCTGAAAGAGCGGCACCATGGCCAGCTTTTGCAAACGCCGGGGTTTTCCTGCACCCGGGGCCGGATCGAGGATATGGGCCTTTTGCGCAGGATCGGTGACGATTTCGCCCCCGATATCATCGTCCATCTGGCGGCCCAGGCCGGTGTGCGCTATAGCCTGGAAAACCCGCGGTCGTATATCGAAAGCAACATCGACGGCACCTTCAACGTGATGGAGTTGGCTCGCGAGCACAAGGTCGACCATCTGCTGATGGCCTCTACCTCGTCGGTCTATGGCGCCAATACCGACATGCCCTATGCCGAGACGCACAAGGCCGATCTGCCGATGACGATCTATGCCGCAACCAAAAAGGCGACCGAGGCGATGGGCCATTCCTATGCCCATCTTTACGATCTGCCCACGACGATGTTCCGGTTTTTCACCGTCTATGGCCCCTGGGGGCGGCCCGACATGGCGCCGTTCAAATTCGTCGATGCCATTCTGAACGACCGGCCCATCGACATCTATAACCATGGCGAGATGCATCGTGATTTCACCTATGTCGGTGATCTGGTGCGCGGCATAAGGCTGTTGATCGACACGCCGCCGGTACGCCCGGCCAGTGCCGCCGATATCGCCCCGGGCGACAGCCTGTCCCCCGTCGCCCCCTGGCGCATCGTGAACATCGGCAATTCCGAAAAGGTGCGCCTGTTGGATTTCATCGACGCGATCGAAACCGTATTGGGGCGCAAGGCGCAGCGCAACTTCATGGACATGCAGCCGGGCGACGTGCACGCCACCTGGGCCGATGCCAGCCTGCTGCACACCCTGACCGGGTATCGCCCCGAAACCGACATCACGACCGGAATAAGAGCCTTTGTCGGCTGGTACAGAGACTATTACGGCCTGACGGACTAAAGCGTGTTGCGCTCGATTGTATTCATCTGCCGTGATGAACGCGTTCACATGGCAAACGCTGCCTCACCCCGGCAGATGAATACACGGACCCGATTGACCGCAACACGCTCTAACCCCGCAGCAACCCCTTGAGGTAAGTGCCATATTCCGTCTTGGCATATCGGTCCGCCAGGCGCGACAGATCCTCGGACGTGATCCAGCCCTGACCAAAGGCGATTTCCTCGGGGCAACCGGTTTGCAGCCCCTGACGCGCCTGTAGCGTACGCACAAAGTTGCCCGCATCCAGCAGGCTGGCATGGGTGCCGGTATCCAACCAGGCAAAGCCACGCCCCATGCGTTCGACCGACAGCGCACCATCGGCCAGATAGGTTTCCAGCAGCGATGTGATCTCAAGCTCGCCGCGATGGGAAGGTTTGATCGTGGCAGCCCGGGCTGGCGCCGTGCCATCCAGGAAATACAGCCCCGTCACCGCATAGTTCGACGGCGGCACCTCGGGCTTTTCGACGATGGCGGTCACAGCCCCCTGCCCGTCCATGGCCACCACGCCATAGCGTTCGGGGTCGACCACGCGATAGCCGAACACGGTGCCCCCGGCCGCACGCGCGTTGGCTGCGGCCAGAACCTCGGGCAGGCCGTGGCCAAAGAAGATGTTGTCGCCCAGAACCATGGCCGATGGGGCGCCATTCAGGAACTGTTCCGCCACAAGGTAAGCCTGGGCCAACCCGTCGGGCGAGGGTTGTACCAGATAGGTCAGCGACAGACCCCACTGGCCGCCGTCACCCAGAAGGTGGCGGAACTGATCCTGATCCTCGGGGGTGGTGACGATGGCAATCTCGCGCAGACCTGTCAGCATCAGCACCGACAGCGGGTAGTAGATCATCGGCTTGTCATAGATCGGCATCAGCTGCTTCGAGATGCCCAAGGTGATCGGCCATAGCCGGCTGCCGGTGCCGCCGGCCAGGATGATGCCCTTGCGTGTGATCATGTGGAACTGTCCTTGAGAATGTCTGTCAGGGCGGCGCGCCAGTCGGGTCGCACGATGCCGAAAACGGCCAGGGTCGTGGTGCAATCCAGCCGCGAATTCAGCGGTCTGCGTGCCGGGGTGGGATAGGCACTGGTGGGGATCGGCGTGACCGCGACAGGGCGTTTGGCCTGTGTGAAAATCTCGGTCGCGAAATCGTGCCAGGTGACATCGGGCGCACCGCTGAAATGGTATGTTCCGCTGTGTTCAGGCCTGTTTTCAAGCGTCTCAGCCATCACCATACAGGCCTTGGCAATGGCAAGGGCGGGTGTTGGCCCGCCGGTCTGGTCGGCAACCACGTTCAGGTGATCGCGGGTTTGCGACAGGCGCAGCATGGTGGTGACGAAATTGGCTCCCTGCCCCGAAAACACCCAGGAAGTGCGCAAAATTCCATGCACGCCCCCTGCCCCGCGCACCGCCTGTTCGCCCATCGCCTTTGACACACCATAGGCATTCAGCGGGGCGATGGGGCTATCGGGCGAAAAAGGCTCTGTTCCGTCGCCATCGAACACATAATCCGTCGAGATATGGATCAACGGCAGCCCCTTTTGCGCGGCGGCATCGGCCATTTCACCGGGGGCGGCACCATTGATCCGCTCGGCCCGGGCGCGGTCGGTTTCGGCAGTGTCGACGGCGGTGTAGGCGGCGGCGTTGATCACGGCGGTGATATCGTGACGCCCGATCGCGTCGGCACAGGCGCCCGGGCGTTCCAGATCGGCCTCGGCCCGCGACAGGGCCAGAACACCGGGCATCAACGCCAGGGCGCGCCCCACCTGCCCGTTTGCGCCAAACACCAGAACCGTCACTGTTTTGCCTCGAAACCCTGACCCAGCCGGTCGCCCACGCCCTGGCGCACCAACAGCGGTTGCCACCACCCCGGGTTGGCCAGATACCAATCAATAGTCATCGCCAACCCCCGGTCCAACGTATGGGACGGCGACCAGCCCAGATCGGCGCGGATAAGCGCGGGGTCGATGGCATAGCGTTGGTCATGCCCCGGACGGTCGCTAACGAAGGTGATCAGATCGTGGTGCGGGGCACCTGCGGGGCGGCGTTCGTCCAGCAGCACGCAGAGTTTGTGCACCAGATCGATATTGCGCGCCTCGTTCTCACCACCGATGCAATAGACACTGCCGGGGGCGGCCCGGGTCAGCACGGTCAGCAGGGCATCGGCGTGATCCTCGACATGCAGCCAATCGCGCACGTTCACCCCCTGCCCATAAACCGGCAAGGGTCGCCCGGCACAGGCGTTCAGGATCGTCACCGGGATCAGTTTCTCGGGAAACTGGTAGGGACCGTAGTTGTTGGAACAATTGGTCAGCAAGACCGGCAGGCCATAGGTTTCGGCCCAGGCGCGCACCAGATGATCACTGGCCGCTTTTGTGGCGGAATAGGGACTGTTCGGCGCATAGGGCGAGGTTTCGCTGAAGAACCCGGTCGGCCCCAGACTGCCGAACACCTCATCCGTCGAGATGTGGTGAAACCGGAACGTGTCGGGCCGCCCCTGCCCCACCCACGAGGCCAGCGCAGCCTGCAACAGATGAAACGTGCCTGTCACATTGGTTTCGACAAAAGCGCCCGGCCCGTCGATGGACCGGTCGACATGGCTTTCGGCGGCCAGATGCATGACGGCATCGGGGCGGTGGGTTTCAAACACCCCGTCCAGCGCGGCCCGATCACGGATATCGACGTGTTCAAAGACATAGGCGGGATGGTGCGAAACAGTCTCTAAGCTGGCCAGACAGGCGGCATAGGTCAGGCAATCGACATTGACGACAGCGTGCCCGTCGCGCAGCGCCTGACGCACAACGGCCGAGCCGATGAATCCCGCACCACCAGTGATCAGAATTTTCATGGCTGACCTGCGTCCTCGCCCCATTGGAACGGGCTGTCCAGAGCGGCAAAGGCAGGCGCCTTGGCGTCCTTGTCGGACAACAGCGGCGTGACCGCCCCCAGGCGCCAGTCAATGGCCAGATCCGGGTCATCGAACCGCACGGCGCCTTCGCTGGCGGGGGCGTAGGTGTCGGAACATTTATAGATCACGATGGTGTCGGGCATAAGTGTGACAAACCCATGCAAAAATCCAGCCGGGACAAGCATCTGACGGCCGTTCTGCGCACTCAACTCGTGTGCGACCCAGGCGCCATGACGGGGCGAACCCCTGCGAATATCCACCGCGACATCCAGAATCGCCCCCTGCACGACGCGCACCAGCTTTGCCTGAGCGCGCGGCGGCGCCTGAAAGTGCAGCCCGCGCACGGTGCCGGTCTCGGCACTGTAGGACTGATTGTCCTGTACAAAGTTCGTGGTGATCCCGTGGCTGGACAGGGTTTCACGATTGTAGACTTCTTCAAAGAAGCCCCGCCCGTCGCCGAACCTGCGAGGCGTCAGAACCTGAACCTCGGGCAGAGATGTCGGCTCGATCTGCATGTCGCACTCCTGATGACCCTGTAGGTCGAGTGTTAGCGGATCGACACAGGTCGGTCCATACCGGGACCATCCCTGTGCCATGGGGCGCAAACCGCCATGCATCGGAATTTTGGGGTTGCACAAATGCGGTTGTTCCAGAACACAAAGGGGGGATTTTCAGGAGGATATTCATGCGCATCGCAATGATTGGAACGGGCTATGTAGGGCTGGTGTCGGGGGTCTGTTTTTCGGACTTCGGGCATGACGTTGTTTGTGTCGACATGAACGCCAAAAAGGTCGAAATGCTGACGCAGGGGCAGATCCCGATCTTCGAACCCGGTCTTGATGCGCTGGTCGCCAAGAATGTCGAGGCCGGGCGACTGCGGTTCACCACCGATCTGGCCAGCGCCGTTTCACAGGCCGAGGCGGTGTTCATCGCCGTGGGCACGCCGACCCGCCGGGGCGATGGCCACGCCGATCTGACCTATGTGATGGCCGCCGCCCGGGATATTGCCGCCGCGCTGACCGGATATACCGTTGTCGTCACCAAATCGACGGTTCCCGTGGGCACCAACCGACAGGTCCAGGCGGTGATCAGCGCGGCCAACCCCGAGGCTGATTTCGATGTCGCCTCGAACCCCGAATTCCTGCGCGAGGGTGCCGCCATCGACGATTTCATGCGCCCCGACCGCGTTGTCGTGGGGGTGCAGAACCAACGCGCCGCCGATGTGATGGTCAACATCTATCGCCCGCTGTTCCTGCGCGACTTTCCCATCGTGACCACCACCCTCGAATCCGCCGAAATGATCAAATATGCCGCCAATGCGTTTCTGGCGACCAAGATCACCTTTATCAACGAAATCGCCCAGCTGTGCGAACGGGTGGGTGCCGATATCAAACAGGTCAGCAAGGGGATCGGGCTGGACGGTCGGATCGGCAACAAGTTTCTGCATGCCGGGCCCGGCTATGGCGGGTCGTGCTTTCCGAAAGACACCCGCGCGCTGGCTCGGATCGGTCAGGAACATGCCGTGCCGATGCAGATCATCGAAACCGTGATCAAGGTGAACGAGGAACTGAAACGCCGCATGGTGGACAAGATCCTCGAGGCGGCAGATGGGTCGGTGAATGGCAAGCGGATCGCGGTTCTGGGGGTGACGTTCAAACCCAACACCGATGACATGCGCGAGGCGCCGTCGCTGACCATCGTGCCCGCCCTGGTGGGCGGTGGCGCCGAGGTGCGGGTGGTCGACCCCCAGGGTCGGCGCGAGGGCGAGGCGCTGATGCCCGGGGTGCGCTGGATCGAAAACCCCTATGACGCAGCGCAGAATGCCGATCTGGTCGTCATCCTGACCGAATGGAACGAATATCGCGCGCTGGATCTGCCCCGCATGGCTGGCGACATGCGCAACGCCGTCATGGTGGATCTGCGCAATGTCTATGTGCCCGAGGATGTGATCGGCGCGGGGTTCAAAAGCTATACGGGTGTGGGGCGCGGCACCGTCTGACACCCGAGGCGTTTCGCATGCGAAACGCCTCGGGTGCCTATGCTTGTTGGCTGGCCAGCCAGGCTTTCAGCCGCGCCCGGAACGCCGGATCGCGCACCAACACGCCTTCAAGGATCATGCGATCGGGCGTTTCGCGCAGGTGCAGGGCAGGGGCCTGAACAGGCTCTGTTCCTGCCGGTTTCGTCTTTTTCGGCCCCTTGATTGCCGCCGCAATCCTCTGCCCTTCGGCGGCGGCATCGGTGGGAGCCTCCTGGGCCAGCGTCGCTTTCAGCCGGGCGGCCAGGCCTGGATCCCGCTCCAGCGCGCCAGAGAGCGCCAGGCCTGCCCGTTCGCTGAGCGCGGTGGGAAAGCACAGCACGCCGTCCAGCGCCCGCACGATCCGCACGAACGACCCGATCTTTGATCGCCGCGGCCGCGACGCGGCGTGAAACAGGGCCTGGAGTGCGGCGCGGTCATGCGGATAAACCTGCATGTCCACCGACCGGGCGACGATGCGGGCGCGTTCGTAAAACGACAGGCCGACGCGGATTTCGTTCTCTTCCACCATTGCCACATAGGCGGCACCGGCATCGGCAGGGGTACGCACAAGGGCCAGCACCCGGTCGCCGACATCACCCGCAGCATGCAGGCGGCGCAGGGCCGTCAGACGCCGCCAACCCGAGATCAGCCCCCAGCGCCCGTCGCCCAGATCGACAACTTCGATCGCGGTCTGCTGGCCCCGGGCGCGCAGGCTGTCGGTCAGGGCCTGCATTTCATCATCATCCACCGCCACACGGTCGCGCACCAGATAGGTTTCGTCGATGGCCGTCAGGGGCAGGGGGGCGATCAGCCGCCCTTCGCGGCGGGCCTCGTCCAGGCTTTGGGCCAGGGTGTCAAAGGCTGCGGCAGTGGCCGATTGGCCTGCGATATCGGCAATTGGCGGGCGGCGGGCGGCGGGCGGATCGGCGGTGAAGAATGCCCGTCCGTCAAGCCGGGGCGGCGGGGCGCCGGGTGCCGGACCGGGCAGGGTGGTGTGGGGCAGGGGCGCGGGCTGGGCCGGGGTCAGACGTTTACGCTTGGCCACGGTGGTGCTCCTTTCGCGGCGTGCGGGGCGTTTCGCATGCGAAACGGCGATCGCAACGCCACCCCATCAATCCTGCTCACTGTCCAGCGCATCACGCCGCCAACTGCCCAGCAGCAGGGATTTCAGCACCGCATAGGTGGCATCGAAGGTTTCGCGCCCCCGTACATAGGTTTCACGGTTGAAGTTGCGGTAATCCGCCTCGTAGATGCCGCGCACCTGTTCGCCGGCCTGGCCGATCAGCGCGGTGAAATCCTGTCGATGCGGGCTGAGGGTGCGGCCCAGATAGGATTGCATCAATCCGGCCAGTTCGGCCTGCTGTGCGCCGTCGTACCGGGTGACGATGGCGCGTACCGCATCCCATTGAAACGCGATCTCGGGTTGGCCCAGGGCGCGGGCGGCCAGGTTTTCACCGTCCTCGATGGATTTGAACGTGGTGTGCAGCATGTCGAAGAATCGCCCCGTGCTGTCGAATTCCAGAAACGACGCCCCCACCGGCACCAGCAGGATATCCGCGGCCGCCAGACCGTTGATCGTGAGATACCCAAGGGCAGGGGGGGTATCGATGAAGATCACGTCATAGCGATCGAGAATGCCGTCTTCGGCCAGGGTGTCGCCCAGGGCATCCCACAGCTTCCAGCCGCGCCCCTGCATGCGCCACACCGGCACCTGGAATTCGGCCCAGTACAGGTTCAGCTGCGCGCCCAGCAGGTCGATGTTGGGCCAGTGGGTGGTCTGGATCAACGTGTCGGCCCGGATTTTCAAGGCTTCACCCAATGTATCGTCAATCGGGATCGGCGGGTCGCCGCGATCCTGACGGCGGTGGTTTTCACGCCTGAGATAGGTGGCATAGTGGCGGGCCAGCAGCGGGAACACGGTCTGCCACTCATCCTCGACCCGGCCCCCGAAGATCGAGGTCATCGAGGCCTGGCTGTCCAGATCGATCACCAGCACGCGGTATCCGTCCAGTGCCGCCGACATCGCCAGATGTGCCGCCGTGCTGGTCTTGCCCACGCCGCCCTTGAAATTGGCCACAGCCACCATCTTGGCGGGCAGGCCCTTCGGGCGATAGGGCAGGTATTCCTTGGCTTTGGAGCCTTCGTTGCCGAAATGCACGCGCAGGCGCAGCACCTCGTCCAGGGTGAACCATTTGGCGCCACCGTCGGTTTCGCTCTGGCCCTGGGGCAGTCCGGGGTTGGCGCGCAGCACCCGGCGGAAATGGGCAGGGGCGACGGGGATCAGATAGCGGGTGATCTCCCAGGTCGAAAACAGCCGCAGGTGGCGCCGCCCGTCCGCCCCAAGCCCGCGGCCCGCCAGATCCTCGCGCCCGGCGCGACAGGCCTGGGCGATGGTCGAAAACCCGGTGCTGGTCGTGGGGTTGCCGAGGTCGCCCAAGGCGGTATCCGGGTCGATCCGGAAATAGGGAGGGGGGGCTTCACCGCTCATTCTCTGCCTGTGTGCTGTGTTTTTTGCTGTGTACCCTGAAACGCGGCATATTGTCAAAAACTTCGCATACGGTGGGGGTCCAGGTTGAATATTACATTGTTTTCCTAGCAGATTCCCGGGTTTTTGCAGGAATATTCGGTCGTTGGTCGTGTTATATCCTGTTATTTAAGTGTTATGGTTTCTGTGTGAACCTTCAAACCATTGATAGACAATAATTTAATGTGGAATTTTGGCCTCTGGATGACTCCGATCCAACGATAGGGCGACTCTGATCCGCCGCTTTGGCGACTCTGAACCACCGTTGCCGTTGCCGGGAATGTCTGGACGCAAGCTGTGGATAACTTTAGGGTGGTGTCACTGAAACGCCGAAGCGCGCGACGGGTCTGAACGAGGACCGATATGGGCAGTGACCGCAAGACCAGCCAGCCGTCCGGGGGCGCGCCTTGAGCGCGGCTGTTGCGGCGCCCGTTGTCGGGCGCCGGGGGGGCCCGGTGCTGCGCGACATGTTCTTTTGCGACATCTTCGATGCCAGTCCCAAGGACGATCTGGCGACCATGGAACACCCGATGTTTTCCCTGGCCACCCGCCCCGATTGCAAGATCCGCCGCTATGAACACAACGGCATCGGCATCACCGTCACCCCCTCGGTGCGCGGGCGCGCGACGATCCACGACAAGGACATCCTGATCTATTGCATCAGCCAGCTGATGGCGGCGCTGAACGCCGGGCGCGCCATCGGGCGGACCCTTCGCCTGACCGCCCATGATCTGCTGACCGCCACGCGCCGCGACACCGGCGGCGACAGCTATGCCCGGCTGCGCGACGCGTTCGAGCGTCTGGCGGGCACCCGCATCACCACCAACCTGGCGGCCGACGGTCTGGAAACCACCCGCGGGTTCGGTCTGATCGAAAGCTGGGAAATCATCCGCAAGACCCGGGGCGGGCGGATGGTCAGTGTCAGCGTCACGCTGAGCGAGTGGCTGTTCCGCGCGGTCGTCACCCAGTCGGTGCTGACGCTCAGCCGCGATTACTTCGGTCTGCGCAAACCGCTGGAGCGGCGGGTCTATGAACTGGCGCGCAAACATTGCGGGGCGCAGCGCGAATGGCGCATCTCGCTGGGGCTGCTCCATGCCAAGGCCGGGTCGGATGCGCCGGTGCGGGTCTTTCGCGCCGCGATCCGCAAGATGATCACCGCCGACACCCTGCCCGATTACACCCTGGCCGAAGACCCGGGCGACATCATCCGCGTCACCCGCCGCACCCTGGTGGACGACACCCGCGATGCCCCGGTGTTCGATGCCGACACGGTGGCGGCGGTGCGCGCCCTGGCGCCGGGCTGGGATCCCTACGCGCTTGAGGCCGAGTGGCGGGCGTTCTGGGTCGACACCGGGCGCCCGGTGCTGCGGGCGCCGCAAAAGGCCTATCTGGGCTGGGTGGCCAAGCGGGTGAGGCGGGGCTGAGTCCGTATTGATGTTGAACAATCGCTCCAAACATCGGATACCCGCCGGATACCTGCGCCAATCCGAGGAACTGCCCCTTGTCCGCCTATGTCATTCTTGGAACGCCCGGCTTTGTGCGCAACCCCGAGCGGTTCAACGAAGAAGACACCTTGAAGGTGCTGGGTGCCAATTCCGGCAACCTGATGTTTCAATACGCCGCCACCCAGATCATCGATGCCCCCCAGGTGCATGTCTCGATGTCCGAAACCCCCTATAACGAGGTGGCGATCCTGCGTGGGGCGCGCGCACTGGTGTTTCCGGCGGCCAACCATCTGCGCCTGGGGGTGGATTGGACCGGGCTGAACAATTACCTGCACAATGCCAAGCTGCCGCTGATCGTGTTCGGGCTTGGCGCGCAATCCCCCAAGATCGGCGGCGAGGCCGATACCATCGCCGCCCTGAAGGCCGAGCCGCAGATCCGGCGCATGGTGGATATCCTGCGCGAGCGGGCGATCTTCGTTTCGGTGCGCGGCGGGTTCTCGCAAACCGTTTGCGCCGAACTGGGGCTTGAGAATGTCCATGTGCTGGGCTGTCCATCGGCGATGATCAACCCCGATCCGGGCCTGGGGATGGCGATGCAGCATCGCCTGGACGACCTGCGCGCCACCGGCGAGGTGCCGCGCATGGCGATGACCGCCGCAGCACCTTTCGAGATTCGCGAAGATCCGCCCAAGGCGGCGCTGGAACAGCGGCTGTTCGCCTGGACCTGTGCGGCCCAGGGGCTGTATGTGCAGCAATCGGGCGGTGTTGCGGCGCTGCAGGCGTCCAATGGCACCTGGTACAGGATGCCCATCAATGCCCGCCGGTCGATCGAAAAGGTGCTGGCGCCGCAGATGGAACCTGTGGAGGTCTGGGCCTGTCTGGCGCGGGCCGGGCGGTTCTATCTCAATGTGCCGGACTGGCGTGCCGAAATGGGGCGGCTGGATATGGTGCTGGGCACACGGCTGCACGGCAACATGGCCGCCATCGCCGCAGGCACCCCGGGGGTGATCATCGCCCATGACAGCCGCACCGGCGAATTGGGCCAGACCATGCATCTGCCGCATCTGTCGATCGAGGATGTGATGACTGCCGCCAGCCTGCCCGAGGCGGTGGCCAGGATCCGGTTCGACGGTGCCGCCTTCGATGCCTGGCGCGCCCGCACCGCCCATACTCTGACCGATGAGTTCGGCCGGCTGGACATTCCCCTGGCGGCCCATGTGCGCGCCCTGGCGGAACCGGTCGCCCAGACATAGCCACAGGAGATTTGATCGATGACCCGCCGCACCCCCAGGGATTTCGAGGAGTTCGTGACCTTCATCAAGGGGTTGGGCTTTCACCCCGGCACCGTGATCGATGTGGGTGCCTGCTATGGCACGCCTGAACTGTTGCATGGGTTTCCCGAGGCCTATCATGTCCTGTTCGAACCCGTGGCCGAACAGGAAGCGCGGATGAAGGCGATCACGGCCAAGTTCCGCGGCGAATATCACATGATCGCCCTGGGCGCCGAGGCGGGCAGTTTTCCCATGGCGGTCAAGGAGGGGTCGCTGGACGGCGCCTCTCTGGCCACGGCGGGCAATGCCAAGCATACGCGCGACGTGCCGGTCGACACACTGGACGGGATGTTCGGATCGCGCGATCTGGAGGGGCCGATCCTGTTGAAGACCGATTGTCAGGGGTATGATCTGAACATCATGAAGGGCGGCACCGCCTTTCTGAAGAAGGTCGAGGTGATCGTGATGGAGGTGAACATGTTCCACCCCGCCAGCAACCCTGCCCTGGGCGATTTCGGCACCATCGTTTCGTGGATGCGCGACCAGGGGTTTTCGGTCTATGACATCATCAGTTACCAGATCCGCCCGCGCGACGGCGCCCTGGGCTATGTCGATCTGGTGTTCGTGCAGACCGATGGGCAGTTCCGCAAGCATCACCGGTGGCAGTGATGCCCGGTATTTTCAGAACAAGGACCGTTTCCATGAAAGCCACTTCCGCCGCTCCGGCCAAACCGACCCCCCCCGCCGACCGCACCATTCAAAACCAGGAACGGTTTCGCGCCGGGATCGGCACGCTTGAGGCACGCGAGATGGAAAACCTGCTGATGAACGCCACCAACCTCGCGGGCACCTATTACCCCGAGGACCGCGACAAGAGCGGTTTCGCGCTTTATGCCATGACCGAGGCAGACCGCGCCCGGCCCCTGGCCGAACGTGTGCCGCCCAAGGCACTGCGGCACTATTACGGCTTCAAGGACGGCAAGTATCACGACGATCTGTATCTGCGGGGCGGTTTTGGCGACATCCGCACCCTGCGCAAGGTTCTGGCCGAGGACGGGTTCGACCAGATGGGCGAGCGGATCATGGAATTCGGCTGTTCGGGGGGCCGGATGATGCGCCACCTCGATGCCGAGTCTGCGGTGAACGAGGTCTGGGGCGTCGATCTGCACTCTGCCGCGATCCACTGGGCCCAGGCCCATCTGTCGCCGCCGTTTCATTTCATGACCAACACCACCGCGCCGCACCTGCCGTTCGAGGACAATTCCTTCGGCCTGATCTTTGCCGGCTCGGTCTGGACCCATATCGGCGAACTCGACGATGCCTGGCTGCTGGAGATGCGCCGCATCCTGCGCCCCGGCGGGCGGCTCTATCTCACCATCTCGGATGAAAACACCCTGGCCGAAGTGGCGCGCCTGAGCCCCGATCACCCCTCGAACGGCCATGTCGCCGAACTGGACGCGGCCACGGGCATGTTGAGCAAGGACTGGGTTGCCTTTGTCACCCGCACCACCCCCTGGCTGCAGCGGGTGATCTATCGGCGCGAGGTCTGGCTGGCGCGGATCGGGCGCTGGATGGAGGTGCGCCAGGCCCGCCCCAATGCCTATGGCTGGCAAACCGGTGTGCTGCTGGCCAAGCGCGGCTGACCGGCGATCCCCAGACAGGTGGAAGAACCCAGATGAGCGATCCTCTGACCGGCTATGTGGCCCAGACACTGCCCGGTGTGTCGCTCGTGACATGCTGCAAGAACCGCAACGAGAACCTGCTGGGCGCTTTGCCCTCGTGGCTGGCCCTGCCCGGGATTTCCGAGATCGTCATCGTCGACTGGTCGTCCGACATGCCGGTGGCGCGGTCGCTGGCGCAGGCCGGAACCGCCGATCCGCGGATCGTCGTCGTCCGGGTCGAGAACGAACCGCGCTGGGTTTTGTCCCATGCATTCAACGTCGGGTTTCGCATGGCCCGCCACGAGCATATTCTCAAGGCCGATGCCGATATCGTTCTGACGCCCGATTTCCTGTCCGCCAATCCCCTGAGCCCGGGGCGGTTCGTGGCCGGCAACTGGCGCACCGCGGCCGAGGGGCAGGCCTATGTCAACGGGTTCTTCCTGATTCACCGGGCCGATCTGATGGCGGTGAACGGGTTCAACGAATACATCACCACCTATGGCTGGGACGACGACGATCTGTATGATCGGCTGACCGCCCATGGGTTCACCCGGGTCGATCTGGCGCCCGGAACCGCGCATCACCAGGATCACGACGACGATGCGCGCATCGACGAGGGTGCGCGCGGGTCGGGCACCGGCTGGGACGATCTGAACGCCATGACCATGTTCAAGATCCGTACCAATCGGTTCATCGCCACGATCATGCCGGATTGGGATGCCAACCGGGTGATGCGGCCCTATGGCATCGGGCCGTGGCAGGCGGGGCGGGGGCATCACGTTCTGACCCGGGCCGGGGGCAGCCTGCATGTGGTGCCCGGCCATATCGCCGCCACGGCGCGGCAACTGGCGGCCTATGAGTTGCTGTCCTGGCGGGCCGGGTTGCGGGCGTTCGAACTGTCGGCAGACCAACTGGATCTGCTGTTGTCGTGCCGGCGGCTGGATCGGATCGGCCCGGTGCATGTCGAACTGATGCTGACCGGGGCCGGGCTTGACATGGTCATGGCGCCCCGGGTGCTGTTGGTGGATCTCGATGTGGATGTTCCGGCCGCCGATCCGGCTGCCCTGGCCGCCCTCTGGGCGCGGTTGCAACCCCTTGCCCGGGGCGGGCGGCACCTGATCCTGCGTGCGGCCCAGCAAAGCGGCCCCGTGAGGGGTTTTGCCCAGGGCGAACAGACACCCTTCCTGCCCCTTTATCTCCCGATGGGCGCGGTCGATGAGATCACGCTTGATGATCCCGGTCTTGCGTCCACCGCCCCCGTGCAGCGGCTGAAGGTGACGCCGGATGTGTTGGCAACCATGGCCCGGGACCAGGCTGCGCCAACCCCGGCGCCCGCTGCCCTGCCGGCGCCTGCCATCGCCCGGCCCCGGGTGCGGCTGTTCATCGACACCCAGCATGGTCTCGGCAACCGCCTGCGCGCGATCGGTTCGGCCAGCGCCATTGCGCAGGCAACCGGGCGTGAATTGGTGGTGGTCTGGGCTCCGGACATTCATTGCGAGGGGCGGTTGCGCGATCTGTTCGATTACGACGGCGCGGTGATCGAGGGCTCGTTCACCGACCGCGCCCGCGCCGAAGGCCAGACCGTGCTGAACTATATGGAGATCGAGCCGGAATCGGCCAAGGGCGCGCCGCTGATCCTGGACGAAGGGCGCGATGCCTATGTCCGCTCGGCCTATGTGATCGACCATCCCGCCAGCACCTGGGACAGTGAAAACACCGCCCTGCGGGCCCTGCGCCCCGGCGCCCATGTGCGCGATCTGATGGCCGGCGTGCCCGATCACCGTGACATCGCGCTGCACATCCGCATGGAAGGCACCCCCGGCACCGACACCAACCCCTATGACCGGATCGAGAACTGGACACCCGAAGGCCATGCCGCGATCCATGACTGGCGCGGCAAAAGCCACTATTCCCGCTTCATGGCCCGTCTCGACACGCTTTTGCGCGACACCCCCGGGGCGCGGGCGTTTCTGGCCGCCGATCTGCCCGACACCTATGCCGCCTTCGCCCAGACCTATGGCGACCGGGTGGCGGGGCTGAACCGGGGGCTGTTCGACCGCTCGGCCGAACAGTTGCAATATGCCCTGGCCGATATCCTGCTGCTGGCGCGCTGCCGCCACCTTCTGGGCAGCAACTGGAGCTCGTTCTCGGAAGCGGCACAGCGGTTTTCGACCGAAATGAAACACCGCGAACTGGCCGGCGTGGATTTCTGAGCAGCGGACGGCGCGTTTGCATCCGGTTTACCGCCGCGCGCTTTGGTGCGACTCTCTTCATGTCTTGACCGGCATCTTGGCAGGCGTCCCACTGCCGGGCCGTTGCGCCGGGCCCCAAATAGGTAAGCCGCTGTCATGTCCGACATTTCCCCCCGTTTGTCCCTGCCCCTGATCCAGGGCAGCCAGGCCCAGAAACACGTTACCCACAACGAGGCGATCGATCTGCTGGATCTGCTGGTGCAACTGGTGGTCGAGGCGGTCGAGGCCAACGACCCCCCGGTCACCCCGACCGAGGGCGAGGTCTGGGTTCTGGGCGCAGCCCCGACTTTGGCCTAGGCGGGGCAGGGGGGGCAGATCGCAACCTGGCGGGGGGGCAGCTGGCGGTTCATCACCCCGAAAGAAGGCTGGCAGGCCTGGAGCCGGGCAGACGGCATGCTGAAGATCCACACTGGCGGCACTTGGGCCGATCTGGCCAGTGGTGGCAGCCTGCAGAACGTGCCCGGATTGGGCGTGGCCAGCGCGTCGGATGCCACCAACCGGCTGTCTGTCGCATCGCCCGCCAGCCTGTTCTCCCATGATGGCGCCGGCCACCAGATGAAGGTGAACAAGGCCGCCCCCGCCGACACCGCCAGCCTGCTGTTCCAGTCGGGCTTTTCCGGGCGGGCCGAAATGGGGCTGGCGGGCAACGACGACTTCTCGGTCAAGGTCAGCGCCGATGGCAGCACCTTTGTCGAAGCCCTGCGCGTGGATGCCGTCACCGGTCGAATGGCTGCGCCCGAGGGCCTGACCGTGACCGGCACCCTGACCGGCACCGCCGTGACGCAGGGCGCCCAGGATGCCACGGCAGGGCGGGTGATGCGGGTCGGTGACTTTGGCTTGGGCACGCCGGTGGGCGTGGCGCAACCCGCCGCTGCCCTGAACAGCGCCACCGTTCCCGGGCAATACGGATTTGGTGCCGCAGCGGCCAACGCGCCAACGGCTTTGGCGGGCACGGTCAGCGTGGTGCGCAATGGAACGGCTGCGATCCACCAGACGGCCACCGAAGACGGGTCGAACCGGCGCTGGCAGCGCCATTCCGTCGATGCGGGAACCAACTGGTCGGCCTGGAGGCCCGTCTATACCACCGCAAATATTGTCGGTACGGTCACCGAAATCGCCGGAGCCCCGACGGGGGCTGTCATTGAACGCGGTGTCAATGCCAATGGCGACTTTACCCGCTTCGCCGATGGCACCCAGATCTGCAGCCTCACGGAAAGCATCGGATTGAGCTGCACCGAAGCGGTCGGCGCGATCTTCCGGTCCACTGCGGAAGCGACATGGACGTTCCCGGCGCCCTTTGCCAACAGTTCGACAGTGGCCGTATCGGGGGGTGCCCTGGTATCGGCACGTTGGTTGAATGTGCGCCGGGGCAGCGGAACCTCGGCTGTGTTCCGGCACTATTCCGCCCAATCCTCGCCGACCCTGATCGGTTCGTCGCTCAGCGCGGTGGGCCGCTGGTACTGACCGGGTTTGATCCGGGCGGCATCCCGGTGCCGCCCGGCCCGTCTGCAGGACGATGGCCCGGGGCCGGGGCGGGCAGAAAACCTGCGGGATACAGGTTGTCTTGCGGGCGACTCTCCTTCTAAAAGACGCAAGCCTTTTTGTGCGTTTTCAGGGAGACCCCGCATTTGACCCGCAAAGCCCTTATCACTGGCGTTACCGGCCAGGACGGTTCGTATCTTGCCGAATTCCTGCTGGAAAAAGGCTACGAGGTGCATGGCATCAAGCGCCGCGCCTCGCTGTTCAACACCGCTCGCGTCGATCACATCTATGAGGATCCGCAGACCGACAACGCCCGCTTTCAACTGCACTATGGCGATCTGTCCGACAGTTCCAACCTGACGCGCATCCTGTCCGAGGTGCAGCCCGACGAGGTGTACAACCTCGGCGCCCAGTCCCACGTTGCGGTGTCGTTCGAGGCGCCGGAATATACCGCCGATGTCGATGCCATGGGGGCGTTGCGCCTGCTTGAGGCGATCCGGTTCCTGGGGCTGGAGAAGAAGACGAAATTCTATCAGGCCTCCACATCCGAACTTTACGGTCTGGTGCAGGAAACCCCGCAAACCGAAACCACCCCGTTCCACCCGCGCAGCCCCTATGCGGTGGCCAAGATGTATGCCTATTGGATCACGGTGAATTACCGCGAGGCCTATGGCATTTACGCCTGCAACGGCATCCTGTTCAACCACGAGAGCCCGCGCCGCGGCGAAACCTTCGTGACCCGCAAGATCACCCGCGGTCTGGCCCACATCGCCATGGGGCTGGAGCAGTGCCTGTACATGGGCAACATCGATTCGCTGCGCGACTGGGGCCATGCGAAAGATTATGTGCGGATGCAGTGGATGATGCTGCAACAGGACGAACCCGACGATTTCGTCATCGCCACCGGTGTGCAATATTCGGTGCGCGAATTCATCACCTGGAGCGCCGCCGAACTGGGCCTGACCCTGAAGTTCGAGGGCGAGGGTGTGCATGAAACCGCCACGGTGGTGGGCATCGAGGGCGACAAGGCGCCGCTGGTGCGCGAGGGGCAGGTGATCATGAAGATCGACCCGCGCTATTTCCGCCCCGCCGAGGTGGAAACCCTTTTGGGCAACCCGGCCAAGGCCAAGCAGAAGCTGGGCTGGGAACCGGTGATCACGGCGCAGGAAATGTGCGCCGAGATGGTGCACGAGGATCTGAAATCAGCCCGCCGCCATGCGCTGCTCAAGGCCCATGGGTTGAATGTGCCGGTCAGTACTGAAAATGGATGACACCTGCCAAACGGCGCGCGTGACCAGATTGTTTTCGGCAAAGCTCGCGAGTATTCATGCTGTCCATTGCCCATAACTTCTTGTTCGTGCATGTTCCCAAGACGGCAGGAAATTCCGTACAGCGCGTCTTGCTGAATTACAGCGAAGATGAAATGGTGTTGCGCGGCGCCCATCAAGACGGCCTGGAACGGTTTGAAGTATATTCGCCCACGGTGAAGATGCACAAACATTCCAGGCTGGCCGACTATCGCGCGCAACTGCCTGCAACACTCTTCGATGGGCTGTTCAAATTCCATGGGGTGCGTAACCCCTGGGACCGATGTGTGTCGTTCTTCTTTTCGCCCCATCGTGGGCCGGTGGACTGGTCACCCGAAGCATTTGAGGCCTTCATCGAAAAAGCAGTGATCCCTACCCATGAATTTCTGCAATTGGGCGAAAACAATGGCGACCCTTTCGGCAATGTGGATGGGGTGATCCGGTACGAACATCTGGTCGATGATTTTGAAACGATCTGCGCGCGGATCGGAATTGGCGCGCAAATTCTGCCCCGGGTCAATGTATCGGTGCGCGAGGACTTTCGCAGATATTATCCCAGTGATCAGATCATTTCCCTGGTCGCTACGAAGTTCGCCCCCGAAATCCGTACTTTTGGATATACCTTCGATCCATGAACGGACCGCCCCGAGCGGGAAATACAGGAAATACTGCGATGCGCACGGACAAACGGCCCAATATCGTCATAATCAATCCTGATCAGATGCGGTGGGATTATGCCTCGTGCTATGGGCATCCGTTCATCCGGACCCAGAATCTTGACAGGCTGGCGGGCATGGGCACCCAATTCCAGCGCGCCTTTACCGTATGCCCGATGTGTGGGCCAAGCCGGGCCAGTTTTCTGACCGGGCAATACCCCATGGAGCATGGGGTGCGTCATTACGGAGGCAATTGTGACCCGTCCAGGCCGAACGCGCTCAGCGTTCTGGGTGCTGCGGGATATGTGCGCGGGCTGTGGGGCAAGGATCATTGTTTCAAAGGTGATGTGTTCGAAAATCTTTACGATGAGGGTGAAAACATCTGCATCGGTGTCATGGGCAAGCATCCCGAGTATATCAACGCTTGGGACAGCGCGACATTGGACGTCAAATCGCCCTGGAACCTGACCAAACGGCTGACCGATCAGGGACTGGACTTCATCAATCGCCATGCCAAGGGAGATACCCCTTTTTTCCTGACGTTGAATTATCAGGATCCTCATCCCTTCTTCACCTGCCCCGATCCATGGGCATCGTTGTTTCGCCCTGAACAGTTTGACCTGCCACTGAATTTCCGGCGCGGGCCGGTCGAGGGCGAAATTCGCAGGTTGACCCATTGGCGCATCCACAGTGGTGAAACCGACATGCCCGAAAACGATCTGAAACGGGCGATGGCCATGTATTGCGGGCAAATCCGATATGTAGACGATCAGATCGGGCGGGTTCTGCATCGGCTGGAAACACTGGATCTTCTGAACGATACCATCGTGCTGTTCTGGAGCGATCACGGTGAATTTCTGGGTGATTTCGGTGTGACCCACAAGCTGCCAGCGTTCTTTGATTGCCTGATGCGCGTACCTTTGGTGGTGTGGGACCCCACCGGTCGTATGCCCCGTGGCATCCATACCGACATGGTCGAGTTGATGGACGGCATGGCCACGGTTCTGGATTTGTGCGGCTTGCCCCAACCCAAAGGGTCGCGCGCTCGGTCGGTATTGTCTGGGGCGCCCGCGCGGCGCGACGTGTTCGCGGATGCGGGCCTGCAGGTGCAACAGCCTGCCGATCCCATTCCAGGCCTGCGGTTGAAGGCGGCACAACCGCCCACCGCCTTTGGCGCCGGAGCCATGCTGCGCACCGAAACGTGGAAGCTGTGTATCTATGCCGATGACCGGGGGGAGTTGTACGATCTCAAGGCTGACCCCCACGAGATGCACAATCGCTATGACGACCCGGCCCTGGCATCTGTCGTGAACACGCTTCAGCACCGGCTGACCCAGCGCATGGTCTGCGCAGGCCAAGCGCCCGAAGATTTGTCCCGGCTCCGTGTGGTCTGACTGGGGGTTTTCCGGTCTCCGCCTCCTTGGGAACTGGTGTTGCAAGGCCCAATTCGTTAGAGCATGTTCAAACATTTCCTGCATGGGACCGATATTATGAGAACCTACATCGCAGGCCATCGCGGCATGGTGGGGGGGGCGATCCTGCGGCGGCTTGAGGCGCGCCGCGCGGCGGGGGAGCCGCTGACGCTGATCACCCGCACCTCATCCGAGTTGAACCTGACCGACCAGGGCGCCGTGCGCGATTTCATGCAGGCGGAAAAACCCGATGCCGTGATCCTGGCGGCGGCAAGGGTGGGGGGCATCCATGCCAACAACACCTATCCGGCCGATTTCATCTATGACAACCTGCTGATCCAGGCCAATGTCATCGGCCATGCCCACAGCGTTGGCGTGCAGCGGCTGTTGTTTCTGGGCTCGTCCTGCATCTATCCGCGCGAAGCCGCCCAGCCGATGGCCGAGGATGCCCTGCTGACCGGCGTTCTGGAACCCACCAACGAACCCTATGCCGTGGCCAAGATTGCGGGCATCAAGCTGTGCGAAAGTTTCAACCGCCAGCACGGGCGCGATTACCGCTCGGTGATGCCCACCAACCTTTATGGTCCGGGCGACAATTTCCACCCCGAAAACTCCCACGTCCTGCCCGCCCTGATCCGCCGCTTCCACGAGGCCGTTCAGGCGGGCGCCGACGAGGTGGTGATGTGGGGCACCGGCACGCCGCGCCGCGAATTCCTGCATGTCGATGACATGGCCGAGGCCTCGCTGTTCGTGATGGACCTCGACCGCGCCACCTATGACGCCAACACCGCCCCCATGCTCAGCCATATCAACGTGGGCACCGGCAGCGACGTGTCGATCCGCGAGTTGGGGGAAATGGTGGCGCGCGTCACCGGCTTTGCCGGGCGGATCACCCAGGATCTGTCAAAACCCGACGGCACGATGCGCAAGCTGATGGATGTGTCGCGCCTGACCGACATGGGATGGCAGGCCCAAATCGGGCTGGAGCGGGGGCTGCGCGAAACCTACGACTGGTTCCGTTCGGCCGAAACCCTGCGCAAGGCCTGAGCGGTGCCCGAATGGATGATTGGGGCAGGTTCGCGCGAAACCCCTGTGTCACGCGGTGCGATGGCTGGCTCTTTGGCCCTTCCGTGACTATTGACGCTCTGCGGCGCGGACCATACCGTTCGCGCACCGCCCCGACGCTCTCTCAGCCAGAAGGTTTCAATTTATATGTCCGACAAGAAAAGCTTTGTTCCCGAAAAATATGAACCGGTGGAATATTGGAACACCCGCACGCAGCCCAACACGGTGGCCAATCCCGGTCTGAACCCGGCCCATATCGATTTCTTCAACAAACATATCCCCGCCGGGTCGCGCATTCTTGAAATGGGCCCCGGGATCGGTCGGCTTTTCCCGCTTTACGCCGCTGCGCGCGACGCCACCTTCACCACCATCGACGTCGCCGATCAGCACCGCGCGACGCTGAACGCCGCCGCCGCCGCCCAGGGGCTGACGGTCAGGCAACACCACATCAGGAATGCCGACGACCCCTATCCGTTCGACGACCGGACGTTCGATGTGACCGTGTCGTCCTTTGTGCTGCTGCATGTGCCGTTTGAATATATCCGCCAGACGATGCTGGAAATGGCGCGGGTCTCTGCCCGGGTCATCGTCTTTGATGCCAATGTCGACAGCCGGGCCAAGACCGAGGCCGAGCGCAAACCCTCGACCCATGTTTTCGGCCACAACCACGAGGCGCTGTGCAAGGAACTGGGTCTGACGATCCTTGACACCGCCCTGCTCAAGAAAGCGAACCCCGAAACCCAGCCTTTCGCCATGATTTACGGCAAGATCTGACGCAATGGCGGGTCCGATACCGGACCGCCAACAGCCTGTTCCGGTACGCAGGAGACCCGGTCCGACGAGATTGCCTTCGTGGCCCTGCGCGAAAGACCGGGTGGACGCGTTGGTGTGCATCCCTGTGGAAATGGCCCGGCATGATTTCGAGATCGCCTTCGTTGCGGCCCCCGGTCATGGTATGGCGTCGGCATCTTTCGTCAGGGCGGTTGCAGCGGCATTTTATCGGGGGGTGTTCGATGGCGGCGAAATCCGCCCGGGCCCGGGCGGAACTTCCATGCCCGACACCCCGAGCGACAACTTTTCCGACTGGCACACCCATGGGCGATACCGGGGTCCGCTCGAAAGATCTTCAACTGACGAGGTAATTTCATGATCACTCCCATTCTGCTGTGCGGCGGGTCGGGCACCCGGCTTTGGCCGCTGTCGCGCAAATCCTATCCCAAACAATTCGCCCGCCTGATGGGCGTTGAGAGCCTGTTCCAGGCCTCGGCCCGGCGGCTGACCGGCGCGGGGTTTGCCGCGCCCCTGGTTCTGACCGGCGATCCGTTCCGGTTCATCGTCACCGAACAGCTGGCCGCGATCGAGATGGCGCCTGCGGGCATCCTGATCGAACCCGACGGGCGCAACACCGCCCCCGCCATCCTGGCCGCCGCGCTGTTTCTGGAACGCCAGGACCCCGGCGCGCTGATGCTGGTGGCGCCGTCCGACCATGTGATCCCCGATGCAGGGGCGTTTCGCGCGGCGGTGCTGGCGGCGGTGCCCCGGGCGCAGGCGGGCGATCTGATCACCTTCGGCATCGCCCCCACCCGGGCCGAAACCGGCTATGGCTATCTTGAGCTGGCGGCGGGTACGACACCTGCGGCTGATACCCCGGCGCCGCTGGTGCGGTTTGTCGAGAAACCCGATGCCGGGCGCGCCGCCGAAATGCTGGCGGCGGGCCATTTCCTGTGGAACGCCGGGATATTCCTGTTCACCGCAGGGGCGATACTGGCCGCCTATGAAACCCACGCGCCCGATCTGGTTCAGGGCGTGCGCGCGTCACTGGACGGGGCGAAGACCGATCTGGGCTTTACCCGGCTGGCCACCGCCCCCTGGGCGGGGGTCGAGGACATCTCGATCGATTACGCGATCATGGAAAAGGCCGACAACCTTGCGGTCATGCCCTTCGGGGCTGGCTGGTCCGATCTGGGGGGCTGGGATGCGGTGTGGCTGGAATCCGGCCCCGACGCCCGGGGCAACGTCTGTTCGGCGGGTGCCACCGAGATCGATTGTTCCGACACGCTGCTGCGCTCGGAAACCGACGGGGTCGAACTGGTGGGGATCGGGTTGCACAACATCGTCGTCGTGGCGATGGGCGACGCCGTTCTGGTGGCCGACAAATCCCAGGCACAGCGGGTCAAGGATGCGGTCGCCGCCCTGAAGGCGCGGGGCGCCAGCCAGGCGGTGCAACTGCCGCGCGATTACCGGCCCTGGGGCTGGTACGAAAGCCTGGTGATGGGCGGGCGGTTCCAGGTGAAACGCATCGTCGTGCACCCCGGCGCCGCGCTGAGCCTGCAAAGCCATCATCACCGTTCGGAACACTGGATCGTCGTCGAAGGCACGGCCCGGGTGACCGTCGATGCCGATGTCAGACTGATCAGCGAGAACCAGTCGGTCTATATCCCGCTGGGGGCCGTGCACCGCATGGAAAACCCCGGCAAGGTGCCCATGGTGCTGATCGAGGTGCAGACCGGCAGCTATCTGGGCGAGGATGACATCATCCGCTATGAGGACGTCTATGCGCGCACCTGATCGCGCGGGCAGGGCGCGCCTGAACCGGGGTGGGTTTGCAGGCTTTTCCCGAAGGATGTTCTGTCGTATGGACAAAAGCGGCTTCCGGTTCCGGAAATCGTTGTGCAGCCAGTTTGACGAGATTTCCAGTGCCTGAAAATACCTCTTCCAGAACGTCGGTCGTGAATGTCTGGTGCCCGGATGACTGCACGCCGGTGGTCCGCGAAGGTCTGACAAGCCTGTCCAGGGCGTTGGATCTGCGGTGTCATGGGGGGGCCATCGATCTGGACGATCTGGCGACGCGCCTGGCCGCTTCGGCAGGAACGACGGCCCAGCGTTTTGTCGTGTTCCACGACAGTCCCGTGGATGTTGCGCAGTCGGTTCTCGTCACCGACGGGCCGTTGAGCGGCAACGTCGGACAGGCGATGCGCGATTGGGAACGGCGGATGGACCGGTTGCTGAGCCTGTACAAGGGCGCGCGCAACCGGCTCATGTTGCTGTCGGCGGAAACCCTGCGCCAGGATGGGGCACGCTGGGCCGAGGCCGTGTACCGGTTTTGCGATCAATCCGACGAGGTGCCAGCGCAGATGCCCGCCAGCGCGCCGCGCGATCCCCAGGCGATGCTGTTGGCGGGTGCCCTGGTGCAGGCCGCCCCGGCCGCCGTGCGGGTGTTGGAGCGGCTGGAGGCGACCAGCCTGCCGGTGATCGGGTTCGAGCCTGACCGGATTTTCGCGCCGACGGCTTTGGTATTGGCCAATGATCAGCGCGCCCTGGCAATCCAGGCGGCGATCGCCCAGGCGCAGGAACAGGCACACCACGAGGGTGAAGTGGCGCTTCAGGCGGCCCGTGCCGCCGCGATGACCGAACAGGCCAGACTGCGCGATGACCTTGTCGTGCAGACCGACGCGCGCCAGGCCGCCGAAATGCGGCTGGCCGAAGAAGCCCGGGTGCGCGCCGAGATGGAAGTCATGCTGGAATCCCAGGTCCAGGACAATGCCCAGGCCCTGGGCCTGCTGGAACAGAAGAACAGGCTTGATCTGGAGGCCGCCGAGGCAAAACTACGCCTGGCCGAACAGCAGCTTGTCGAAGCGCGCACTGGCCGCGAGCAGGACCAGCGCCATGCCACCCGCGCGCGCGAAGTCGCGGCAGCCAAGATCGCCGGGCTGGACCACGATGCGGCCCAGCTCAAGGACCGGTTGGTTCAGTTGCAGGCCGAAACCGAAGAAAAGACCGCCCAACTGGCCGCGCACCGGGCCGAGAACGACCAACAGGCCCGGCGGCTTGTGGTGGTGGAGGCCGATCTGGCCCGCCGGATCGACGAAATCCAGGCTCTGACGCGCGACATCAAGGCACGAGACGACCGCACAACCGCCCTGAGCAACGATCTGCACAACCAGCAGGCCGAAACCGAAGAAAAGACCGCCCAACTGGCCGCGCACCGGGCCGAGAACGACCAACAGGCCCGGCAACTTGTCGTGCTGGAGGCCGATCTGGCCCGCCGGACCGACGAAATCCACGCCCTGACGCGCGACATCAAGGCACGAGACGACCGCACAACCGCCTTGACCGACGATCTGCACAACCAGCAGGCCGAAACCGAAGAAAAGACCGCCCAACTGGCCGCGCGCCGGGCCGAGAACGACCAACAGGCCCGGCGGCTTGTGGTGGTGGAGGCCGATCTGGCCCGCCGGATCGACGAGATCCAGGCCCTGACGCGCGACATCAAGGCACGAGACGACCGCACAACCGCCCTGACCGACGATCTGCACAACCAGCAGGCCGAAACCGAAGAAAAGACCGTCCAACTGGCCGCGCGCCGGGCCGAGAACCATCAACAGGCCCGGCGGCTTGTGGTGGTGGAGGCCGATCTGGCCCGCCGGACCGACGAAATCCACGCCCTGACCCGCGACATCAAGCAGCGTGACGACCGCACAACCGCCCTGGCCACCGATCTGTACAACCACCAGGCCGAAGTCGCGGCGCTGCGCGGTTCGACGTCCTGGAGGATCACGGCGCCGTTGCGGGCCATCATCCTGGGCCTGCGGCGTTTGCGCGGGCGCTGAGACGCGAGGGGCAGAAATGGAATTCGGCTTTCCGCACCAATCGGCTGACAACCGGGAATTTGAAACAGGGGATGTTTCCTGCAGACATTCCCCGGTTTCGTGAATTCGATTCCACGGTCTGACGGCACGATCCTTTTGCCTGGGTGAAAGAAAGCTGCCCAAGGCGCCTGCGCCGCAAGCAGGGGATCAACCCCAAGGCGTTGAAACCATCCGGCGACCTTTCCAGGGGTCCTGTCTGCCTGCCTCGATATGCGCCCCCACAAAGCGGACAGGGGCAGAGATTTTGTTCTGCAACCCGGGACGTAGGGCTGAGGGGAACGGTGAGGTATCATAAGGTTTGATATTTCTTTTCAGAACTCCCATTCGGAAGTAGGGTTTCTGAGGGGTCGTAATCCGCCTTGTGCGACACTTTCTGGCAAGGCAATTTCATATTGGCCGAGGAAGTTTATTTGCCGCCAAAGGATGGGAGACAAACGCGCGACATCGGCGGGGTCTATGATCAGGCCCTGAGCGGTCAATTGCGCGAGGGCTTCCTGCATGTAGCCGACATTCCCCAAGTGGCATGCCGTTTGACGCCAAGATCACCTAAACCCGCATTCCCCAAGTAAATCTGTGATTTCGCTGTCCTGAACTCGTTATTTCCTATATAAATCATAGTGTTGATGGCTGAGAGGGACGTGTTTTATGGATCACCCAGAGGGTGCGAGTTTGGATC
>Ga0209390_10002607_pt1 | contig 31152 bp, 19 predicted proteins | sample BON01_FD_187212 | JGI IMG/M metagenome (GOLD analysis project Ga0209390, IMG submission 187212) | Freshwater microbial communities from Lake Bonney liftoff mats and glacier meltwater in Antarctica - BON-01 (SPAdes) (version 2) | ecosystem: Environmental > Aquatic > Freshwater > Ice > Glacier...
GGGAGCTTGAGGGCAAGGGGCGGGTGAGTGCAAACAACCTCGGCGGCGAGAATAGCGGGAGAGGGGAGGGACAGGGGAGGGGTCACGAGCGCAGAGAGGCGGCGGAAGTTCGACGCAAGTGCGACGAAAAAACAAATTTGGACAAGAGGAATGGACGGGAAAAACAAATTTGGACAAGCGGAATGGACGGGAAAAACAAATTTGGACAAGCGGAATGGACGGGAAAAACAAATTTGTGGACAAGCGGAATGGACGGGAAAAACAAATTTGTGGACAAGCGGAATGGACGGGAAAAACAAATTTGTGGACAAGCGGAATCAAGCGGCGCTCTCGCCCCTCCCTCCCTCCCTACCCTCCCTCCTCTCTCTGAACAAATGATGAATGACTCACCGGCGTCCGTGTTGTTGATCTCGACCGTCTTGCCCTTGGCCGACGTCAGGATGTCGCCCGGGCGCAGGCCCTTGCCGCCGACCATGTTCTCGCAAGACGCGACGATGAAGTGCACCTCGACGCCGGCGGGCTGCGTCCCGGCGAGCACGCGCGCGGCGCCGAGCGTGGCCGCGGCGCCGCCCCTGTTTTTTTTTTTTCGGTTTCGTTTGGTCGGTTTCGTGCAAGGGGGGAAGATGAGTCGCGTGAGAGAGAGGATGCGAGAGGGGGGAGGGGGCGTAGAGGATGGGCGGCCGAAAAAGAGCGGCACAAGCAGTCGGAGGCGGGCCGAAAAAGAGCGGCACAAGCAGTCGGAGGCGGGCCGCGGCAAAAGGCGCGGGGCTCCCAAACATCGACGGAGGGACGAAAAAGAAAAGGCGAAAAAAGAAAAGAAAAAAGAAAAGCAAACTCACATGTCAAACTTCATCAGCTCGATCATCGACCCCGCCCCCGCCTTGAGGTTGTACCCGCCGCTGTCGAACGTGAGGCCCTTGCCCACGATCGCCACGGGGGTGGCCGCCGACCCCCCGCCGCGGTAAGTCAGGTGGATAAATTTAGGCGGCTCGAGCGACGCCTCCGACACCCCCAAAAAGCAGCCCATCTTGAGCGCGGCGCACTCGTCCGCCTCGAGCACCTTGAGCTCGAACTTCCCGGGCGCCAGGGACGCGATGTGCTTGGCGGCGTCGGCCAGGTGCGTCGGGGTGCACACGTTGGGCGGCGCCTCGACGAGGTAGCGGGCGAGCAGGTTGCCCGCGGCGCCGGCGGCGGCGCGCGCGAGCGCGGCGGGCGCGTCGGCCGAGGCCGGCAGCGACAGGAAGGCGAGGGACCCGAGGCGCGGGGCCGGCGGGTGCGCCGACTTGAAGCGCGTCGACTCGTAGGCCGCGACGAGGGCGGACGAGGCGGCGCGCTGCACGCCCGCGGGCGTCAGCGAGCCCGCGGCCAGCGAGGGGAACGCCAGCGCCGCCGAGCGCAGGCGGCCGCCCTTGCAGAGCGCGCCGACGGCGGCGCCGGCCGACGCGAACGGCGACCCGCCCGCGGCCGCGCCGCCCGGGCCGCCCGCCAGGGCCCCCGCGGCGGTGGACGCGGCGGACGCGGCGGCCGCGGCCAGCTTCTCGGCCTTGCCCAGGCCCACCAGCGCGACGTTCTTGGGGCCCTTGGCCGCGCCAAAGAGGCGGAGGCACTTCGACGGCGCCCCGGGCTTGCCGTCAAACCCCCCGCCGGCAAGGATCTCGGACAGGGCGCCGCCCAGCGCCGCGTCCAGGGCCGCGAGGGCCGCGGAGCCGGGCGCGATGCTGGCGGAGAGGGCGGCCTTGGACGCCGGGTCGCGCGACACCTCGAGGTCGTCCTCGCAGACGGCGATGGCGAGAAGGTCCCCGGAAAAGTCGGCGGCGGCGGCGGCGCCGTCGGCCGAGAGCGCGGGGAGGGTCGGCGGCTCGAAAGCGACGGCGGCGACAAAGGGGGCCATGTCGATGACGCGGCCGCCGGGGCCCGGGGTGGCCTGGGTGGCCATGGCGCGGCGGCGGGAGAGGAGCGCGGCGCCGAGGGGCGGCGGGGCCGGGGCGGCGAGGCGGCGGCTGGGCGGGGCGGAGGCAGACGGGGGGGACGGGAGGCGGGCGGCGACGAGCGCGCGCGCGGGCGGCTTGGCGGCGGCGGCGGTGGTGAGGCGCCTGGTTTTTGTGCGTGGGGGTTCGTCGTTTTGTGGTGGGAGGGCAGGGTTGCTTCGTGATGGCGGGGCGATCGGCCGATTCGATCGAGACGTGCGGCTCGGCCGACGGACCCGGCGCTCGCTCGGGGTTGGAGAGGGAGACTGGCGCGCGCGGAAGAGGCCTCTCGCGGGACCACACAAAGAAAAAAAAAAACTCACACTACGCGCGGCAGGCAGCGCACGATCATTCGTGTTTGGGGGAGGAGGCGGGAAGCGCGAGGGCGATCGATCGATCGGTCGCTAGCTTGAGGAGGAGAGTGGGTTGTGGAAGGCTGGGTGTTAAATGGTGAAAAACGTTTTGTTTTTGCGGGTTCCGTCTCGCCGCCGCCGTCGTCGTCCTCCTCGTCCTCTCTCCGCGATCATCCTCCTGGACACGTCAGTTGCAGCCCGGCGTCGTCTGGGCGTCGGCGTACACGAGCCTTGCCGACGCGCGAACAACCTGCGGGCGCGGCAACATCGGCGTCATCGCCGCCAGACCCCAAAGCCCCCCCCCTCGGTCGGCGCAAGAGTCGGCGGGGGGGGACGTGCACGGCGACGACTCTTTTTTTCCGGCGCTGTTTGGTCCGTCTGTTCTCCCGGGGCTTTTCGGAGGGACGGACGTGCGGCGTCTGCCGCCGCCTCTTGTGCGCCGCGGTTGCCGCTGCCGCCCACGGAAAACGCCGACGTCCGCGCCGAGGCCCCGCCGCCAACCAACGACATGGCGCGACGCAAGTTTGTTCTATAGTTTATTTCTTCTACAGACTTGCACGCGACTTGCACGCGACTTGCACGCGCGTAAGAGGGCGCGTCGATATCCGACACGTATGAATCGTCGCTACCGCGCCTCGAACTGCACCACGCGGTTGGTGCGCTTCTTGCTGAGGATGCGGAAGCCGCACGAGCGGCAGACGATGGGCTCGGACGGCTTGAGCTTGACCTCCTCGCCGCAGTTGCCGCAGATGTAGGGGGTGGCGATGTCCTGGGGGAGCGGGCCGAGCCCTTGGCCGGCGCCCGGGTAGGCCTGCATTCTTTCTCGGGCTTTTTGTGTTGGCGTCGAGGACGAGCGAAGGGCGCGCGCGCGCGCTCGCGCGCGACGACGACGGCGACGGCGACGGCGACGGCGACGGCGACGGCGACGACAACGACGGCGACGACGGGCGGCGGAGCGCTCTCTCTCTGGCCAAGCAAAGAGAGCGAGAGGCGCGGAGGCCACTCAGGTAGGGCGACTGATGCAGGTGGTGATGTGGCGCGGCTCGAGGGCTGACAGGCAGGAGAGGCTGCGCGTCGCAAATCGGAGAACGGGCGGCGCAATCGCAATCGCAATCGCGATGTCGAGTGTTTGTGTGTGTTTGTGACCTTGAGAGGCGCGCGCGCGTGTTTGGATTGTCTGTGAGCGTGTGAGGTCGTCGGGCGTGATTGTGATTGGCCGTGGTGGCGACAGCGGGCTAGAAGGGGGCAGAGAGGGAGGAGGAGAGAGAGGACAGACAAGAGTGTCTGAAGAGCCATCCCCCTCGCAACACAAGCAGCCGTACTCTTGACCACACACAAGCGATTGCACCAGCCCGACCTCGTCCGATCCCGAGGTGGGCGCACAAATCCCACACAACGCTCGTGTACCGTCGATTTCTTGCGCTGCCCCCACCACAACCAAGCAGCAGCAACTTCACAGCGACCCGACAACACCATGACCCCGAGCGCAACCCAAACCGCGGCCGCCCCCAGCAAGCAGCCATCCGAGCCCGAGCCCGAGCCGCGCTCCGAGCAGGAGGTGCTCGCCCGCTTCAACGAGCGCCGGCAGCAGGTCGCGTCGCTGGCGCAGCGGCTCGGCGACCTCGAGGCCGAGGCCGCGGAGCACGCGCTGGTCGAGCGCGCGCTCGCGCCCATGGAGCCAGGCCGACGGTGCTACCGCATGGTGGGCGACGTCCTGGTCGAGCGCACGGTCGGCGAGGTCCTGCCGGCCGTGCGGCGCAACCGGGAGGGGCTCGAGGGCGTCGTCGCCGCGCTGACGAGGCAGCTTGACGAGCGGCAGACGGATTTAAGCGCCTACCAGCGGCGGTACAACATCCGCGTCAGCGCGGGCGGGGGCGGGGGTGGTCCTGGAGGAGGGGGGCAGGGGCCGCCGCCGGCGCCGGCGGCGGCCGGGGGCAAGGGGCCGGCCGGGGTGCTGGCGGGCGCGTGAAATAATTGGGCGCTGCGGCGGCGGCCGCCACGCCGGGGACGCCCGCACTTTTGTCGAGCGGGGGGAGAGGAGTGCGAGGACGGTCGGGGGAAGAAGACAGACGAGGCGGGACGATGGTGCCGGAAAAGGCAACAGGTTGCTTTGTTTACCTGTCGAGAGGGAGAAGAAAGCCGATCCTTGGCGGTGGGCGGTGTCTTCGCCGCGGCCGCGCGCGACGCGCACGCGCACAGAGGGCGCGCTAAAAAAATAAAAACGAACAAAGCAGGAAGAATCAAACAAACGCGCGTTGCAAACAATAAAATAACGATCATCCCATCCTCTGCTCCTGGAGCGTCACGCCCGCGACGGCAGCGGCCAGCGCCGCCGCGACCGTTCCGCCGCTGCCACCGCTGCTGCCGCTGCCGCCGCCGCCGCCGCCGCCATGGCCGCCGCCGCCGCCAAACGCCAAAGAGCCAAAGTCTCCGCCTCCGCGGCCTGCCGCCGCCGCGGGCGAGGGCGCGGGCACGACGACCGTGATCGTGGTGACCAGGCGCGGCGGCGGGGTGGGCGCCGAGGACGAGCGAGGGCTGTCCGGCGCGCCGCCCGTGGCGTCCGAGACGCGCCGGGGCGAAGCGCCGCCGCCGCCTCCGCCGCCGGCGCCGGCGCCGCGCGCGAGCGTCGCCGCCAGCAGCGGCGGGGGCGGGGGGGTCTGCGCGGCGGCGGAGGAGCCGGCAGAGGGCGTTCGGTAGTGGTGCGACGGCGCGACGGGGAGGTGGCCGTGGTGGTGGTGGAGCGGGTTGTAGTGCGAGTGGGGCGGCGGGTGGTGGTGCTGCGGGTGGCCGGGCAGGGGGGGGACGGCGTGCGCGCCGACGGCGCCTGTGCCGCCGCCGCCGCCGCCGCCGCCGCCTGCGCCGCCGCCGCCCGCCGCCGCCCCCAGCGCCAGCGCCGACAGCCCTCGCAGCGCCCCGGGCGGCGGCGGGGGCATCGCCGCCCCCTGCGGCGTCGTGACCGCGGGCGTCGAGCACAGTGACGACGGCGTCACGGAGCGGGGCGAGTCGGCGCCGGCGGCGGCGACGGCGCTGGCCCACCCGGCCCCCCCGGCGGCGCCCGTCGCAGGGCCCAAGCCACCGCCGGCCGCCGCCGCCGCTGCTCCCGCGCCCGCCGACGCCGCCGACAACGGCGCGCCCACGCTCCGCCGGAACAGCATCGAGTTGGTCTTGGGCAGCGCCATCGGCCGGTCGTGCAGCACCACCACCGCCACGCTGATATTGTCCGTCGACGACCGCCGCACCGCCCGGTCCGACAGCGCGCGCGCCGCCAGCCCTGCGTCCCGCTCGCGCGCGAGCGCGCGGCGCGCTGCAGACACGGCCTCAGCGCTCCCCACGGCATCCCACAGGCCGTCGCTCGCGAGAACGAGCAGGTCGTGCGCGGCCGTCAGCGCCACTGTCGCCACGTCCGGCACGCACGTGAGTGCGCGCTTGCTCGGGTCGGACTTGAGGTGCTGGGAGCCGAGGGCGCGCGCGACGGCGAGCTCCGAGTAGAGGTAGCCGTCCGCGGAGACGACACAATCCTCCTCCTCCCCTTGGCCGGCGCCGCCAACGCCCGCGCCGCCGCCGCCCGCGCCGCCGCCGCCGCCGCCGCCGCCCACGCCGCCGCCGCCGCCGCCGCCGCCCGCGCTCGGCCGGTGGTCGCGCGCGATGCGCTCGCGCTCGCGCGCGCACCCGGGCTTGTGGTCCGTCGTCAGGGCCACGGCCTCGCCCCCCGCCCGACCCAGGACCGCGCGGCAGTCCCCCACGTGCGCCAGGTGCACGTGGCCGTCGAGCATGAGGCAGGCCAGCAGCGTGCTTCCCGCGGGGAGCCCCCGGGCGCGCAGCGCGGCGACGACCTCGCGCTCGGCGCGCCCGACCGCGCGCTCGAGGGCGCGGGCGGGGTCGGTCAGCAGGAGGGGGACCGCGGGAGGAGGGGCGGGGGGCAAGGGGTCCGAGGACGCGCCGGGGCCGCCGCCGCTGCAGCCGCCGCCGTTTGAGGCGCCCGCGCCAGCGCCCGCGCCTGCCAGCGCCGCCGCAGCCGCTGCAGCAGCTGCGGCTGTTGCCCCTTCTTCTGTCTCTGCCCCTGCCCCGGCTTCCTCGACGTCCGCACCCGTGTCCTGGAGCACGTAGCCCAGCAGGTTGTCTTGCAGGTACTGCGCGGCCTCGTGCCCCGCGTGGCCGTCGCACACGGCGAAAAAGGCGGCGCGGAAGAAGCGCAGGCGGGGGCGGCGCGGGCGCGCCTGCCGGGAGGCGGGGAGCGTCGGCGGGGGGGGCGCTGCGGCAGGGGCAGCGCCAGCCGCACCGGCGGCAGCGGCAGCAGGCAGGGGGCTCGACGACGACAGCCCAGCGAGCTCGCCACGACCGCCGCCACCAGCGCCACCCGCGCCGCCACGGGGCGCGTCGTCGTAGGCGGTCGCCGCCGTGCCGCCGCCGTCGCTGCCGGCGCCCCCCGTCGCCGCCGCGGCCCCTCCTGCCAGCGGCCCGCCCCCCTCGTCAAGGTCCTCCTCCTCCTCCTCCTCCTCCTCCTGCTCCTGCTCCTGCTCTTCCTCGCCGCCGCCGCCTCGCCCCGCCCGCAGCCGCCGCAAGCCCTCGAGGCGCGCCGCCTCGCCGCGCCGACCCGCCGCCAGCGCGGCGGCGAACCGCGGGTCGGAGAGCAGGTCCACAGCGACCACCCTGTCCTCCATCGCCGGGCGCGCGTTCTGGTCCTGATGCACGCCGAAGGACCAGCCGTGGCGGGCGTACCAGGGGAGGGCGCCGGGGGAGGCGGGGGGCGGGGGGCCGGGGCCGGGGCCGGGGCCGGGGCTGGGGCCGGGGGACTCTGACCGGGCGGCGGCGGCGGCGGCGGCGGCGTGGGCGGCGGCGCTCGCGCTCGCGCTTGTGGCGTTGGCGCCCGCGGCGGCGGCGGCGCGCACGGCGGCCATCGCCGCGGCCATGGCCGCCGCGTCGATGCCCTCGCCAAAGGGCACGGGCGACCCCAGCACGGGGAGGAGCGGCAGGGAGGGCGCCGACGGGCAATCGGGCGCCGCCGCAGCCGCAAGCGCCCCCGCGGCCGCCGCTGCCGCCGGGAGCGCCCCTTCTGGCGCCGGCACGGGCGGCGGAACGGCGGCCGACGACGCGCGCCGGCTCGCGCGGCCGCTCTCGCTGAGCATGGACGCGCGGCGCGCCTGGCCCGCGGAGAGCGGCGCGCAGCCGCTGATCACGGGAGGGACAGGGGCGGCGAGGGCGCCGGCGCCGGGCCCGCCGCTGCGCGCGGCGCCAGCGACGACCGTCGCCGCCGGCGCAGCAGCAGCGGCAGCGGGCGCCAGAGGCGTCGGCGCGGGCACCGCCGCCGCCGCCGCCACCAAGCCGCTGCTGCCCCCGGCCGTCGGCGCGCCGAGCAGCACGTACGGTCCGCCGGCGTCCGAGTCGTCGCCGATGGACGAGCACGTGCTGAGGCTGCACGTTGAGGCGGGGATCAACGGCGCGCGCGGCCCCGCGGCTGCCGCCGCGCGGGGCGCCGAGGGGCCCGCGCCGCCGCCGCCGCCGAGGCCCGCCGGCCCCGCTCCCGGCGCCGAGGGCAGCAGAGGCACCGGCAGCGCGCCCGCGGGCGCGGCGGCCGCTGGCCCGCCGCCGCCGCCGGGGCACGACGGCTGGCCGACCGAGGGCGCCGGCGGCAAGAGCGGGTAGTGGTGCGGCGGCAGCGGCGGCAGCGCGGCGGCGGCGCCGCTCAGCGCCGGCACCAGCAGCGACGGCGTCGTGGCGCGCGAGCCCGAGGGACTCGGCCCAGACGACGCGCCGGCGCCGCCGCCGCTGCCTATCCTGAGGGCCGTCGGCTGTTGCTGTGACTGCTGGGGCTGCTGCGACTGGCGCTGCCGCTGCCCCTCGTCGGCAGCAAACGGCGACGACGTCGCCCGCTGCGGTTGCTGCTCTTGCTGCCCCTGTCGCTGCTGCTCCTGCTGCTGCTGCTCCTGCTGCTGCTGCTGCTGCTGCTGCTGGCCCTCCTGGCTGAGGCGCTCGCCCCCTCGGTTTTTATGCTGCTGCTGCGTTTGCTCCTGTGTGGGTTTGCGTTCGAGTGACGGAGATGAAAAGCAGAGGGAAAAGGAGGGGCTCGTGAGGTCACGGGGGGAAAAGGTACCTCGAACCGCGCCTAGAAACCGGCAGGCCCCGCCGCATCGGACGAGGACGCTGGGCAGACGATAGCTTGACGCTCCGCGCCGCGCTCGGGCGGTCTATTGAAGACGGCGATGGGGCGCGCGCGAGGTATCGGAAAGAAGGCCCTCTCCGCCTCTGTCTCTGCGCGACCCACCTCTCCGCGCTGGGCCGCTCCTCCCGCTCCTCCTGCTCCTCCTGCTCCTGCTGCGGCGCCCGCTCCTGCCCCTGCTCGGCCGTCAGGATCTCCCATCAACGCTGCGCTTATCATTGCGCTCCTCGCATGATTGGGCCCCGTCTTCTTCCCGCGTGGCTCTCGTGGCTCTGTTGGTCGTGCGTGTGTGTGTTATTGTGAGGGAAGTGATGGTCGTGTGATGGGTGGTGATGCTGCCGTAGTTTTTTTGTGCGAGAGAGACGTCAGGGAGAGCGCCGGTCTTTCGGGCGTCGCGGCGAATCGCGCGAAGGCGGCGTTGGCGTCAGCGTCGGCGCCACACGGGGGGCGGTCGTTTGTTCGTCGGGCAACTCTTGCAAACGGTCAGACCTAGTCGTCGTCTCCAAACACGCGCCACAGGCCCCGGACGACCGATCCCACGGTCCCCCCGCCCTCGCCGTCGCCGCCTGCGTCGTCGCCGCCGCCGCCGCCCCACCCGTCCGTCCAACCGCTGTCTCCGCCGTCGCCGCCGCCGCCGCCGTCGCCGCCCGCCCATCCCCATCCAGACTCGTCCGGCTGCTGCGGCGCCTCTGCCCCTCCGAAACCGCCCCCGCCACCACCGAGCCCAGCGTCGGGGGCGCCGCCGCCAGCGCCGCCCGCCGCCGCCCCCCCACCTGCGTCACCGCCGCCCGCGCCCGCCGCCGCCGCGCCCTCGCCCCCCGCCTCCTCGGCCGCGCCCCCGCCGCCCGGGAACGGCATCGGGAAAATGAGGGGCGGCGCGAACATGCCGCTCGTGTGCGAGTGCTGGCTGAAGAAGGCAAAGTCGATGGCGATGGCGGCGGCCAGGGCGACCAGTCGCTCGTCCAGCGCCAGGGGGCGCGAGACCGCGAGCTGCCCGCCGGTGGTCTGCGGAATGGCGGCGACGGCGGACGACGAGGCCGACACGGCGGCGGCGGCGTCGGCCCCGCTCGCTCCCTGCTGCGGCTGCTGTCCCGCCCCGTCCCCTGCGCCGCCGCCAGAAGCCCCGCCGCCAGACGCGGCCCCGAGCAAGGCCAGGGGCCGCACGGGCGGCCAGTCGGCGCGCCGCCCCGCCCCCTCAGCGCGCGCCTCGAGCGTCCGCTGCGCCATGCGCGCGCTGTCCTCGGCGCCGTGGCCAAAGTGGACCACGTACTTGCCCGCGTCCGTGAAGAGCTCGCGCGCAAAGCCCTGGAAGTTGCGGTCGATGAGGGCCAGGGTGTCCCCGGCATCGTCCGTCAGCACAAACTCCCACGCGAGCAAAGGGCCGCTGATTCGGGCGTACTGCTTTTGTCCGATGTACAAATCAAAGTTGCGCCGCAGGGGGTGCCAGCGCTGCCGGACCTCGCCGATGGCTGTGCCGTCCTCGGCCTCGACAAACGTGGTCGACGACACGAGGTAGGCCGGCCGGCGCACGCGGAACAGCACGGACCCGTCCGCCGGGGACAGGACCGTGGCGGTGAAGGCGCGGCGCGTGCGCAGCAGCTGCCGTCCGAGCGCGTTGGTCAGGCCCGTCTCGTCCTCGGCGATCAGGCACGCCACCCGCCCGTCCTGGTCGTAGACTGTATATTTGTTGGCCTGCTCGAATCCAAAGACGACCGTGCCCCACTCGACGGCGCGGGTGACCACTAAGGCAGGGTGCGACACGGCGCGCGCGACGGCGGCGGCGTCGGACGGGCGGAGCGAGCCCGGGTCGACGCGGTCGAGGGAGCCGGCGGGGTGCTCCGGCAGGGCCAGGGCGCCGTCGTCGGCGACGGGGCCGTCGTCGTCGAGCGCGTCCGCGGCTGCTGCCGCCGCAGAGGGGGCGCGGGCGAGGCGGGCGGCCGCGCGGTCGTGCTGCTGCTGGCGGCGGGCCTGGGCGGCGGCCAGGCGGCGCGCGCGGACGGCCGCCTCGGAGACGGAGGAGAACGAGGCGGAGGCAAAGGAGGGCAGCAGCGGCGACGAGGGGGCTCCTGCTGCCGCATGGGTTGCTGCTGCTGTTGCTGCTGCTGCTGCTGCCCGGGGGGGCGTCGCGCAGACGAGGGCGTCGCGCGGACCGCGACCACCGCCGCCGAGCATCGGCGCCGCCGTCGCCGCCGCAGACAGCGGCGCCAGCGCCTGGGCGCCCCACGCGCGCTGGCCCGCCGCCCACGCGCGCATCTGCAGCAGCCGCGCCGCCGCCGTGGCCGCGGCCGCCGCGCGCGGCATATGGAGAGAGATAGAGAGCGACGGAAGGAGGTCCTCTGTCGTGAGATGGTTTTTGGTTTGCGCGGGCGAGGCGGTTTCACAGGTGATTCGAGGCGTACATCGTGCAGAAGGTATCCACGGTTGTACGAGTCGAGATGTGACGCGAGTCGAGCTTGTGGCTCGGAGGACGCGAGGATTGGGTCTTCAGTGGCGGCGTCGTTGACGTCGGGGCGCCCGCCGTTCCTCATCCAGGCGCGACCGCCGGCGACGACGCTACCCGCCTCGTGGCCGCCGCCGCCGCGCGGGCCGCTGCCTTTTGATCCGGCCGCGCCTCACTCCCTCTCCGTCACACATTCACCGGTCGCGGTTGTAGTCTCTCGCATCGCAATCATCCACGCCAGGAACCGCGCTTCTCTCTCCCGCAGGAATCAAAAGCATCAATCAAGCCGAGCCACTCACCACTCATCCCTGCAAGCCTCACCGTTTCCGCCAAGTTGTCCAATTGCTCGGTCCTTGCTTCACGCCACCGACCAGACGCGCCGCGAGGCGGCGCAGCACGAGAGGCCGGCGACTGACGGAGGCAACAACACGATGGCGGCACGAGCGTCGGCGCCGCCGGGCAGCGGCGCTGACGCCGACGCTGTCGCCGCCGGAGCGCCGACGCCGCGGCCCGAACTGTCGCCCGCGCGCCGGCTCGTGGCCGCGGCCGGCGCCGCCGTCGTGGCGGCGACGATCGTCAACCCTCTGGACGTGATCAAGACGCGCATGCAGGCGGCGGCGGCGGCGGGGGCGGCGGCGGCGGCGGAGGCGGCGGCATCACCACCCTTCCCGGCGGCGACGGCGAGGGCAGCAGCGCCCGCGCTGCGCAACCTGCCCCCGTCGCCCGCGCTGGCGGCGGCGCTGCAAAGCGCCGGCGGCGGCGGCCGAGGCAGCAGCGGCGGCGTCCGGGCGCCGCCGCCGCCCGCAACGAGCGCCGCCGCCGTCGGCCCCGCCCGCCTGCGCGCCGCCCTGGCGGCGGCCGCCGCGGCCGTCGAGCAGCCGGGCGAGTACCACGGCACCCTGTACGAGCGCTGGGGCATCCTGGAGGAGCCCCTGTGCGTCCGCCGCACGCCGGCGCCGCCCGGCGCCGCGCGCGCCGCTGCCGCCGCGCAGGAGGCCGCCCAGGCCGCCGCCGCCGCTCGAGCCGCCCCCCGGCCGCCGCCGCCGCCGCCCTCCCCCTCCTCCCCCTCTCTCCTCGAGGAGCGCTCCATGCTGCGCGCCTTCCGCCGCATCGTCGCCGCCGAGGGCCTGCCCGCCATGTGGCGCGGCACGGGCACCTCCCTCGTCATGGCCGTGCCCATGGTCGGCATATACATGCCGCTCTACGACGACCTGCTCTTGGCCTTTGAGGCCGCGCGCGAGCGGCGCCGCCTCCTCGCCCGCGCGACGCCCGCGCCCCTCGTCACGCCCTTGGGCGCCGCCGCAGACGGCGGCGCGGGCGCCGCAACCGACAACGGCGCAAGAGGCGCCGCAGACAGCCCTTCGGCCCCGTCGTCGTCTTTACCCGCACCGGCCCCACCTCCCGGCCCCTTCGAGGCGCTCGCGGGCCGCGTGCCCGCGGCCGCCGCGCCCGTGGCCGCGGGCGCCCTCGCCCGAATGGTGGCGGTTCTGTGCGTGGCCCCCTTTGAGCTCGTGCGCACGCGGCTGCAGGCGTCTTCCGCGGCGCAGGGCGGGCCCGCGCGGGCGGTGGACGCGGTGCGGGACATCCTGCGGCACCACCACCACCCCCCCGTGCCGTATGGTGCGGGCGTTGGCGGCGGAGGGGGCGGAGGGCTCTTCTCGGCGGCGGGGGCGGCGGCGGGAGGAGGAGGACGAGGAGCGGGGTTGGCGGCGGCGGCGGCCCCGTCGGCGCGCGCCCTGCCGCGGCTGTGGACGGGCGCGGGCGCGACGCTCGTGCGCGACGTGCCCTTCTCGGCGCTGTACTGGGCCATGGTCGAGCCGCTGCGCCACGCCATCCTCGGGTCGCCGTCGTCGCCCCCCGACTTGCCCGCCGCCGCTTCTCCCTCGCAGGCCCCGGCGTCGTCGTCGGCGTCGTCGCCGCCGCTGGACGGCGCGCGCCCCCACCCCCCCCGCCACCCCCACCCCCACCACCACCGCTCGCGGGGGGAGGTGCTCGCGGCCAACCTCGTGTCCGGCTTCGTCGCCGGGGGCGCCGCGGCCGCCATCACCACGCCGTTCGACGTCGTCAAGACGCGCATGCAGCTGGCGGTGGTCGGAGGGCGAGGGAGCCGGGGCGGCGGCGGCGTCGGCGGCGGCGGTAACGGCGGCGGCGGCGGCGGAAACGGCGGCGGCAACGGCGGCGGCGGCGGCAATGGCGGCGGCGCGCAGCCGCGGCTGGGAGTGCTGGGCACCCTTGCCGACGTGTACCGCGGGGGCGGCGCGCGCGCGCTCCTCTCGGGCGTGGCCCCGCGGTCGCTGCGCGCGGCGCCCGCGTGCGCGCTGGTGATCGGGTGCTACGAGCTGCTCAAATCGGCGCTGACAGTGGAAACAGAGGCGGCGGGCGCGGTCTTGGCCGCCGCCGCCGTCGCTCACCCTCCCCCCGCCGCCGCCGCCGCCGTCGCCGCCCCCCGGTTGCCCACGGCGACCGACGGCGCCGCCGCCGCTGCCGTCGCCATGGCCGCCCCTCGCGCCGCCCTGTGATGCTCCTTGGCCGGTCGCGTTTTGCACTGCATCTCTTTGCGTCGCGCGCCCTCTGCGCGCGGCGCGTGCCCCAACCCTCTTTTTCTCCCCTTCTTGCCTTGGAAAAATCGAAACAAAAAAACAGGACGATATCGGTTTTTAATTGCGACGGTGTTGTTTCTAGGCGTGTCTTGTGTGTGTTTTGTTCGTCCAAGACACAAGGCTACGTTAAATTGTCTAGGAGAGAGGGCTCGCGCGTTCTGTGCGAAGCCAGCGCGGGAAACAAGTGTTTGTTGGCGAGCCGTTGTGGGGCAGGGGGGGTTGTGTGACGCGCCGGCGCGGGGGCTTCGAGACGCGCGCGGGGGGGGGGGGGGGGGGGGGGGGGAAACATGTGTTTTATTTTTCGGGGGGGAAAGGCGCGGGGCGGTCGAGGACGCGGACGGCTCGGTCGAAATAGCTACAGAAGTCAAGAAGAAGGCATGGCTGGGGGTAGAGAAGAACGCGGGACGTGGATCAAACCAAGCTATAGGAAAACGCCGCTGATGAAAAAAAACAAAAAAACGGAACGACGAGCCCTTTCTTTCTACCAGTAGGGCAAGAACTCGATCTCGACCTCGAGCGTGGCGCCGGAGGATGCCGCGCCCCCTCCCACCAACGGAAACCGCCGGTGGTAGTAGCCCGCCTGCTCCGCTTTCGTCCAGCGCGACCGCTGCCGGTGCCGGACCACCTCGGGCACGCGCAGAGAAAAGGCGCCGAGGCTGTCGTTGGTGAGGGTGCCCTTTTCGACGACAGAGACGGCGATGGTGTCCTGTTTGTTTTTGTGGTTTGCGAAATGACGTGCGTTTGGGGATGGTGTGGTGTGGTGGGGAGTTGGTCGAGGTTCGGGGTCGGTTTTTTTCCATAGTTTGGGGAACGCGGGCGCGTGTTCGCCGACGGGACAAAAGGACAAGCGACAGGACGCGAAACGACGAGCACAAAACAGAGAAAAACAAAACGCCCGTCCCCCGGCTTGCGCCCCAAACCCCAAAACCCAAAACCCAAAACCGATCAAAACAGAGAAAAACAAAACGCCCGTCCCCCGGCTTGCGCCCCAAACCCCAAAACCCAAAACCGATCAAAACACCTCTGCCCCTCACCTCCAGGCCCACGTCGTAGAACGTGAACTTGTTGTCCGACATCCACCTCGGCGCGTCCCCTCGCAGCGGCGGCGTGTCGTACGAGACGCTGCCGTCCCCCACCAGGCGCGTCCGCAGCGCGGCGCCCGCCCCCTCGCGCGCGGGTTTCGACAGCTTTGCCGACACGAACCGCAGCGGCCCGGCCTTGGCGTCGCCGCCCAGGCCCTCGGCGCGGATGATGCTGACCAGCAGCAGCCCTTGGGTGGCGCTCTCGATCTCCTCGCCGGCGATGTTCTCGACGGCGCGGTACTGCAGGCCCAGGCGCAGCTGGCCCTCCCCCTTTCCGGGGCCCTGTTGGGTTTTTTGGGGGGGGGGGGGGTGGTCGATTGGAGGGTCTCGATTATGGTGGTGAGCCTGGCCTTTGCCTTCTCGCGCTTTTCGAGGCAAAGGTTTCGGGATCGGGACGAGATCTGCGGTTGGGGATGGTTTGGGCGGGCAACCGTCCCCTTGCGCTCGCATCTCTGTCAGTCTCTCTCTTCCTGGCGGGCGCGCGCGCAGGCGGCCGTCGACGCCGGCAAAAAGGACGACCCGTCAAAAAACAAGAAACAAAAACAAACGCCAAACAAACGCCAAAAAAACGCCAAAAAAACGCCAAAAAAACGCACCATGATGTTGGTCCAGTCCTGCTTCCCCAGCGCGAACCACCGCTCATCCTCCAGCCCCTCCTCGGCGATGAAGGGCGCCAGCGGCACCGCCGCCCGCCCCATGAACTCGCGCGCGTCCACCACTTTCCCCGGCGCCTGCCAGATTTTCAGGCCGCTGGCGGCGGCGGCGGCCAGGTTGACGTCGTCGTGGTCGAACAGCTCGCAGGCGAGGACCTGAGTTTGGTGTTGGTGTTGTTGTTGCCATTTTGTTTTGTCGGGTTGGTTGGTTGGTTGGTCGGTTCGTTTGCGTTTGCGTTTGCGTTTTGCGCGAGTTTTTTTTGCGTTTGCGTTTGCGCTTGCGTTTGTGTTTGCGAGTTTTCCAGGCGGTTTCCCGCGGCGGGGCCGTTGTGTGCCCCCCGCTTTCGCGGCGTCGTCGCGCGGGGGGGACAAAACGAAAACGAAACAAAAGGTCGAAAGGGACGCAAAAATCAGAAGCGCAAAGCGAACACCTCCGGACACTACGCGGCGCCGCAGCCCGCCCCCCATTTCAACCCCCAAATCTCTCACCTGATCCTTCTCCAGCACGGGCAGGTAGAACGTCTCGCCCCATTGCGGGGAGAGCGTGCGCTTGGCCACCCGCGTGCGGCAGCGGTGGTCGTTGGTCGTGAACACCTCGACAAACGGGTCGGATTTCCCCGTAAGGGCGTCGTAGCTCTTGAGGTCCTTGGCACTTAAAACAGTCACTTTCACGACGCCCTGCTGCCGCCCGTTGAGGCGCTCCACCTCGAGGTCGACGTCTGGCATGGGAGGGTGCTGCAGGATGTCCGTGAGCACGCCCCCTGTACCAAGGATGGGCACGGTGATGCGCTTTGGCCACAGGAGCATGCCGACGATGACCTCTTTCACGATGAAGTTGATGAAGGCGACGATCGGGGCGGTCTGTTATGTTTTGTTTGTTGTTTTTGGTGGGGTTCGTTTTTGTTTTGGGTTGTGTTTTTGTCTCGGGTCGGGGTTTTGTCGTTTAGCGCCGTCGTCGTCGTCGTCGTCGTTCGCTTCCTTTTCTGTTGCACGCAGACCACGCACACACGAAACAGGACCCTGCCGACCGAACAAACAACAACACCATGAACGAAAGCAACCACGAACTCACCGTGAACGACCCGCCGCTCAGCGTGCCAAAGTTGAGGCGGTACTTGATCGTCGGCGGCGATTTCAGCGCGATGGCCACGCCGGCGAATCCCGGCACCTCGTCGACCAATGGTTTTAAAATGACTTTGATGGTGCTGACGAAGACGATGTCGGTCACTTTGGGCGTGAGGCGGGTGAACTCGCCGCCGGCGGGGAGGTCGATGCCTGTTGGTTGTGCGTTTGTTTGTTTGTTTGGTTTGAAGATGGGGTTGAGGGTTTTGTGAGTTGTTTTCTGGCGGCAGCGTCGTCGTGGTCGTTTTTTTTCCATTCTCCTGTTTGTCGTCGACCCGCCACCCCCCCTCCCAAAAACAACAACACGATCGAGCCCTCTCACCGAGCGTGATGTTGGCGTCGCCGCTCCACCGCACGTCCAGCTCCATGTCGATGCCCGTGGGGTCCTCTTTCACGGCGATCCCCTCGACGCGGAAGGGGGCGGTACCAAAAGTAAACTCTTGGAAGAAGATGCGCTTGATGATTCCCGGCGGGCGGAGGGACTCCATGATAGGCTCGACGGCCTCTTTGACCAGGCCGCAGATCGCGCTGTTTCGGTGGTTATGGGTCGTGGGGTAGGTGTTTTTTGGTTTTCGAATTAGTATTCGGATTATTATTTCGAACGATGATTGACGGGTGTTTTTAGCGGGTGGATGCGGCGTGAGTAGTGCCGTCAGAGAAGGCGGGTTGATCGTTGGTGGGTTGCGCCGATTGGACAAGGACCGCGAGACGAGAGGCCGGCGGTCGTCGGCCCCCAGAGAAGCGAAACAGGCCCGCCGGGGAAAAAAGACGAAAGGGAAAAAGAGGCGGCGCCAAAATCAAAACATAAATGTTCCTCACCGGTCGTAGTAGGGCCACAGCTCCGACAGCAGGCGGTTGAGCCACTCCATCTTCTCGCGCTCGGTCAGGGACATCCAGCTGGGCACGCCCCCGAGCAGGTACGAGCAGCCCTTGAGCCCCGGGTCCATCGAGAGCTGAAAGAATTGGTTGTTTTTGTTTTTTGTTTTTTGCGGGGGGGAGCGCGGCGTGTGAGCGTTTGTTCGTTCTCGTTTGTTTCGGCCGCAGCCGCAGAGAGCGTCCCTTTCCCGGAAAGCCAAAAAACCCACCACCCCCCAACCGCCATCAACAACAAGCAACAACAACCCACCAGCTCCTGCAGCTCGCTCTTGCGCCGCAGGTTGCTGTAATACAAAAAGGACAGCAGCACGCCCGCGCCCACGCCCGCCGCCGCGCTGGCGCCGAGCAGGTAGGGGCGCGGCCGCCACCACAGCAAAAAGAGGGCGGCCAGCAGCAGGTTGGCCGCGGCGGCGGCCGCGAGGATCTGGCCGACGCTGACGACCATCCCTTCCTTGCTGATGACGGCGCCGCGCAGGGGCCCCGTGGGCGGCGCCGGCTTGTCACCCGGCTTTTTGGCGGCGGCGGTCGCGGGCTTGGCGCCGGCGTCGCCGGGCGCCGCCGCCGCCGACGACGGCGGCGCCGACGCCGCGGCGGCGTCGGCGCCGGCGGGCGCGTCGGCGCCGGCGATGTCGCCGAGTTTCGGGTCCTCGGCGACCGGCTCGGGGAGCTTGGCTGTGAGGGGCTCAGCCGCGGCGATGTCGCACGCGGCGGGGGCCGCGGCCATGGCCATAGTTTGGACCTTTCCCGCGGGTGAGAGTGTCACTCGCGTCGTTGGGTACAAGGCACCGAGAGGGCGCGAGTGTCCGGGGGTGCCCGTCGGCCCCTTTCTCCGAGGGGGGAGGGAAGCGCGCGGAGAGAGAGGGAGTTTCTGTTTGGTCGTTGTCTCGAGCGCGGGAGTAGTTGGGGGGCCACGAGTGCTGGTAGTTGGATGCGTTGTCCAAGGGGGCGTTCGGTGTGTTGTCGAGCGCGAAAGGGAGGTCAAAGCGTTTGTCTTGTCGCTTGCGTGTGAGGGCGACGCTGAAGAGGGGGAGGAGGGTGGGGCGGTTGAGGGGAAAGTCTCACGGGGCTGGTCAGTAGTGTCTCCGCTTCTCCTTTCTTCGTTCTCCCCTCCTCCTCCTCCTCCTCCTTTGGATTGAGTGATGACGCTGGCGCCGATCGTAAGCCACCCCACGACAACCAGCCCCCCTACCAACCGACGCCATCGATCGCACCACCACTATCATCAAGCAGGCGTCGTCGTCCTCGAGCTGCTGCTGCTGCTGAAGCGCGGTTGAACGAGAGAGAATCACACAAACTTGGTCTCTCTCTCTCTGCCCGCGAGACCACCCTTCCGTCGATCAAAGCACACAAGCCCCGGGCGGCACGACCGCAGCAGCAGCAGCGATGGGCGCGGGCGCCTCAAAGCCCAGCGCCGAGGAGGTCGCGCAGCGGTACAAAAAGTGCGCCGTGGTCGCGTCCGCGTACCGCGGCTGCGTCCTGTCATCCGAGGCCGGCGGCGCTCCTGCCGCTTGCGCCTCGCTCGAGACGCAGCTGCTCTCCTGCATCGCGGCGCAGGTCGCCCCGGACCTGGTGGCCACGCACACAAAGTGCGTGAACAAGGCCATGAGCATGCGCGGCAAGGGGCACACGGCCTGCGGCGCCGAGGTGGCGGCGATGGCAAAAGCGGCCGGCAAGGCGGGCCTCTGGCCGCCGCCGCCGTCGGCGTGAGAGAGGGAGAGGGAGACGAGGCGAGGCGCGAAAAACCTCTCCCCCATTCTGGGAAACAAACACTTTGTAAAGCAATCCGATCGATCTAGCCGACCCGACCCAAGGTTTACCACGATGCATGCGACGGGAGCGAGGGAGAGGAAGGGGGCAGGGGACGTGAGCCACGATGGAACAGACAGCAATCAGGACACTGGCTGCCGCCCGAGCCAAGCGCCGGCCCCCGCGCCGGCCCCATCCTCGTCGCGGCGGGGCGCCGGCAGCGGCACGCCCTCCGTGAGCCGCGCGCCCGGCGCGAACGTCCACGCGATGCACCACCGCGCCGTCGCCGCGGGCCGCGCCCCCGACCCTCTGCCGCCGGCCGCCGGCCCGCCGCCGCCGCCGCCGCCGCCGCCGCCGCCCGGCGCCAGCGCCGTCGTGCGGACCGCCGCCACGCGCGCCCTTCCAGCAGGGGCGTCGCCCGGCGGCGGCGGGCGCGAGAGCTCCTGCAGCGCCGCGCGCGCGGCCTTGAGCGTCGACTTTTTGCCGAGCATGGCCGAGTACCAGTGGACGGAAGAGAAGCGGAGGGCGGGGGCCGCGGCGGCGGCGGTGGGAGGGTGGGGTCGCCTGCCGCCGCCGCCGCCGCCGCCGCTTGCCGCCCCCGCCGCCGACGCCGCCGCCGCCGCCGCCGCCGCTTGCGCTTGCGCCTGCTCTTGGATCGCCACGCTGTCGGCCACGATCGACGCCACGAACGCCGCCTCGCCGCCCGGGCACACCATCTCCTGGACCGTGCCGCCGCACGCCGTGCGCGGGTTGCGCCCGGCCTCGGCCTCCCCCTCGAAGAAGGGCGGGTTGCAGACGCAAAAGGAAAAGGGTTGGCGAGGCAGGGCGCCGCTGCCGCCCAAGCCGCCGCCAGCGCCGCCGCCGACGCCGTCCGGCCCGCCGATCGCAAGCGCCTCTGCCTTGAGCGCCCGCGCGAGCACGCCGTCGCCTCCCTTGACGTCCGACCACCGCGCCCCCGGCCGGGACAGCAGCGCGGCCACGGGCGCCAGGTCCGCGGGCTCCGCCCGCGCGAGCTCGAGTAAGGGGCGCAGCGCGGGCGCGGCCCCCGCCGCGGCGCGCGCGTTGGCGGCCGCGGCCGCGAGCGCGGCGGCGTCTGTGTCGACGCCCCGCATCTGCCAGCCCCACCCGGCCGCTCCCAGCAGGCAATAGATCAGGCTGGCGCCGCAGCCGATGTCGAGGCCGCGTACGGCGGCGGCAGGGGCGTCCGAAGGGGCGCCGTCAGCGGCAGCGGCAGCGGCAGCGGCAGCGGCAGCGGCAGCGGCAGCGGCAGCGGCGGCGGCAGCGGCAGCGGCAGCGGCCACCGCGGGCGCCTCGCCCATTTCTTCGGAAGGCGGCGGCGGCGGCGGCGGCGGCGGCGGCGACAGGGCCAGCAGGTCGGCCACCCACCGCAGGTACGCCTCGCGGTTGGGCACCGGCGGCACGAGCCTGCCCTCGGGAAGGCGCCACCCGCGCACACCGTACTCGGCCGCCAGGGTCGCCGCGGTCAGCTCGCGCGTGGCCCGCCAGCAGGAGAAGTCGAGGCGCGCGGAGGAGGTGGGGGCGGCGGCGCCATTGGCGGCGGCATCGGCGTCAGCGTCGGCGTGGGCCGGGCACTGGCGGCGGCGGCCGTCGGCGGCGGCGTCCTTGCCCTTGCTGCTGTTGTTTTTGCGGGTGAGGAAGGGCTTCAGGGGCGGGTGCGCCTCGGCGAGCTCGGCAAAGTCCGGCGGCGTGGGGCGGTAGGGGCCGCCGTACGGGCGCTTTGGGAGGGTCGTTGCTGGCGGGGCGGCGTGCCCGCCTCCGTCCCCGCCGCCGTCCCCGCCGCCGCCGCCGCCGCCGTCGGCTTCGCGGGGGCGCTTTTTGCTTGCGTTGAGGGTCGCCGCCGTCGTCTCGGGGTCGGCGGCGGCTGTCTCCTCTTCTGCATCGAGGTCCGCGAGCGCGCCCTCGGCGGCGGCGATGGCGGCCGCGAGCTCGCCCGCCAGCTCGGCGTCACCGGCTGTGCCGGCCACCGCCAGTTGCTCGCGCTGCTCCCGGACCGAGGCTCGGAGCGCGCTCGCGAGGGCGACGGCCTCCTCGGCGGCGTCCGCGGCACGTGCGGCCATGGCTCGCCTTTGACGTCACCGCATGGTGAGCGCAACGTGGAAGGGCGTAAGGTAACGCGGTCCCTACCAGACGCGCGTGTGCGCAGGCGCTTCCTGTGTGCGGCGCGGGTGGAGAAGGAGGTGATTCGGACGCGCAAATCGTGTCAAACGCCGCTCGCTGCTTGTGGTCGTTGCTCCAGTGTATGTCAATGACCTCAGAAGGGCTGATGCAGTGTTTGATGATCTAGAAAGTAGGCCGAGAGAGCGTTGCGTCGCACACGCGCACGGTGACAACACAAAAGGGCGAGCGGGCGAGCGGGCGAGCCGAGAAAACCGCCGCCCGCATCTACTCACCGCGTCGGCGGCCGCCGCTCAGGCGCGAACGGTACTCCGACTCGACGCGTCGTGGCCGCCGGCACGGGGCGCGAACAAAGCTGGCGAACCCTCCTGCCTCCCGGTCCACCTCAAAGCACAGAGTTTAGCACGACCTCGAGTCCCGTGCATGGACAGCGGGGGCAAAACAGCAACCTTCTCCTCTTGTCTCTTGTCCTGTTCCGCAACCCCTTTTTCCCCTCCAAAACGCCTGCACCCCCTCTTCTTCACGGGCAGGCCCTGGCGCTTGCCGCCAAGCAGTCAGAAACGATGGCGCGCTCGCGCCCGTGAAACACACTCCGGGCGCGGCGCCTCATCGAGCGCCTCGGCGTTCGAAGGGGCTTTTTAAATCCCGACCCCTCTTTTTTGGTGCGCCGAGAAAGCCCGCAGCCCTCTCCTCTGATGATGGCCCCGGGCGCGGCCGCCGCACCGCTGGTCTTGCCCGCAGCAGCGTTGACGCCTACCGACGCGGCGCATCTGCCCTCGGCGCCGGCCACGCCGCCTCTCGGGAGCGGGCTGCTCGCGACCGCCGCCGCCGACCAAGGCGACGGAGGGGCCGCCGCCGCCGACGCCGGAGGGGTCGGTCCGGCGCCCTTGCCGCCAGCCGCGACAGCAACACCAGCAGCAGCACCATCAGCCGGATGGCGCAGCAGCGGCAATAGCGACGCGGCGGCCAAGGGCGCCGCCGCCTGTCGCGCCCCCGGCATCGCGGTGGACACCCTCGTGGACTGCGTCGTCAGCCTGAGCCTGGGCGGCGGCGGCGGCGGCGGCGGCGAGGGGATGGCAGAAGCGGCGGCGGCGACGGCGGCGACGGCGGCAACGGCGACAACGGCATCAGCAGCAGCAACACGAGGCGACGACGCAACGGCGGCGGCGGCCACGGAAGCCACCGCGGCGGCAGCAACAGGACCAGGGGCAGCGGCAGCAGAATTGTATGAAGCCGATGCAGCATGCGGCGGGAGCGCCGCGGCCCCCTCGCCTGAAGAGACGGCTACGGGCGCGCCGCCGCCGCCGCCGCCGCCGCCGCCGCTCGCCTCTGCGGCTTTTGACGCCGCCAGCGCGACCAACACCGCCGTCTACATCGAGCTGATGGAGGCGGCGGCGGCGGCCGCGGCGGCCGCGGCCGTCGCCACGCGCGCGGGCCTGCGGGCGGCCGAGGACGTGGACGACCCGGGCGGCGCGAGGGGGGCGGCGGCGGGAGCGGCAGCGGGCGGCGGCGGCGCGGGGACGGCAGCGGCGGCGGCGGCGGCGGCGGCCAGGTGCGCGCCCCTGCAGCTCCACGGCGGCGCGCCCGCGTCGAGCGCCGGGGCCGCGTGGATCGACACGCCCGGCGGCGGCGCGCTCGGCTGGCCGGCGCTGGGGGGCACCGGAGGAGCAGGGTCAGCGACAGCGGCAGCGGGCGGCAGGTCGGGGTTTGCCGGCGGCGCCCCCGCGTCGTCGTCGTCGCCGCCCGCAGGCAGCGGCCCTGCGCCGCCGCCTTTGCCTCAGCGGCACCCGCAGCAGCGGCCCCTCCCCTCCTCGTCTTGCCAGCAGCCCCACCACAACCCCCACCGCCACAATCATCACCACCGCCCCTGCCCCCACCCCCCGCCGGGGGTCTTCGTGATGCTGCCGCTCGACACTGTCACTCACGACGGCGCCTTCCGCGGCGCCGCGCTGCCCTGGCTCGCGCCGGCGCTCGCGCACCTGGCCGCCACGGGCGCGCGCGGCGTCGCCGTCGACGTTTGGTGGTCGGCCGTCGAGCCCCAGCCGCGGCGCTACCGGTGGTCGGCCTACCGGCGGCTGTTCGAGATGGCGCGGGCCGCGGGGCTCAAAATGCAGGTGGTGCTGTCTTTCCACGCCTGCGGAGGGAACGAGGGCGACGCCGGCGTCCGCGTGCCGCTTCCCTCCTGGGTGCTGGCGGCGGGCGAGCGCGACCCCGACCTCTGGTTCACGGACGCGCCGCTCGCGGACACGGGGCTGGGACGGCGCAACCGCGAGTGCATCTCGCTGTTCGCGGACCACGCGCCCGTGCTGCCCTGCTCGGGCAGCAATGGCATCGGGGGCAGCGGAAGCGGCAGCTGCAGCGGCAGCGGCAGCGGAAGCGGCAGCCACGGCGGCAGCCACGGCGGCGGCGGCAACGGAGGCGGAGGACCGGCCGCCGCCGCCGACGGCGGCGACTGCTGCGTCGGCGGCGCCAACGACCCGCCGAGCGGCGGCGGCGGCGGCGGCCCGGCCAACCTCCGCACCCCCCTGCAGGCTTACGAGCAGCTCATGCGCGCCTTCGCGGCCGCCTTCGCCGCCGACCTGGCGCCGGGAGGCCTCGTCGAGGAGGTCGTTGTCGGCCTCGGCCCCTGCGGCGAGCTGCGCTACCCCTCCTACGTCGCCGCGCACGGCTGGCGCTTTCCCGGCGTGGGCGCGTGGCAGTGCCACGACCGGCGGGCCTTGGCGTCCCTGGCGCAGGCGGCGGCGGCGGTGGGGCGGCCCGAGTGGGGGCACATGGGCCCGCCGGGCGGGGCGGGCGGGTACGCGAGCGCGCCGGGAGAGACGTCGTTCTTTGCGGCGGCGGCGGAATCGGAGGAAGGGGGAGGGTCGGCGGGCGGCGGACAAGGCAGCGCGCCCGGCGGCGGGCCGGCGGCATTCGACTCGCCCTACGGGCGCTTCTTCCTTCGGTGGTACCGCCAGGCGCTCATCGACCACGGCGACTGCGTGCTGGCCGCCGCGCGCCGCGCGTTCGCGCCGCACCTGCTGCAGCAGCACTCGGCGTCGTCGTTGGGCGGCGGCGCCGTCGTCGGGCGGCAGAACTCGGTTGGCGGCGGCCTCGGCGCTGGCGGCGCCCTCCTCCCCGACCACCGTCGGCGCAGCAGCGGCGGCGGCCTCGTGGGCGGCCTGCTGCTGTTCGGCGCCGACATGGCCGGCGCCTGGTGGCACGCCACCCTCCAGCACGGCGTCAAGGGCGGCCTGGCCGCGGTCGTGCGCTGCGCGCTCGAGGCCGCCGGCATCGGTGGCGCGGGCGATGGGGAGGGCGGCGGCGGCGAGGACGGCCCGCAGGGCGCCGACGAGGCATCTTCGGCGGCCGCGCCGCCCGCCGACGCGGCGGCCGCAGGGGCGGCCGCGGCCTCGTCCTCCCCCCACCCGCTGACCCTCGGCGGCGCCGCCCAGGGCTCCACCGCCTCCCTGCGCGGGCACAACGCCGCCTCGGCCACGACGGCCGCCACGGCCGCGGCCGTTGTGGCAGAGGCACTCAGCAGCGCGGCCGGCGGCGGCTTTGGCGGCGGCGGCGGCGGCCCCGGGTATCTGTCCCCCTCGCTGCGCGGCGGCGGCGGCGGCGGCTCGTCGCTCGCGTCCCCTCCCGCCAGCCCCGCCGACCGGCGCGCGCACGCCCTGCTGCGCCGCTACCAGTCGCTGGCCGCGCTGTCGGAGGCGCAGTCGGCGGCTGCCTCGGCCGGCGGCATCGGCGGCAACGGGGCCAGCGCCTCCACGGGCGCGGCCCTCGGCGGCGCCGGCGGCAGCGGCGTCGTTGTCGGCGGCGGCCTCGGCGGTGGCGGATTGGGCGGCGGCCGGCGGATGCTCACTCGCGGGGCGGGGCACGCCGCCTCTTGCTGCAGCCTCGACGGCGCGTGGGCGGGCGCCGCCCACGGCCGGGCGCTGGCGCTTGGCAGCGACGACAGCCTCTCGGTCGCGGCGCTCGCGCCGTCGTCGGCGCACGCGCAGCAGCAGCAGCACGGCATGACGGCGTTCTCGGAGGACGAGGCCGCGGCGGCGGGGGCGGCGGGTGGCAGTGGCGGCAGCACTGGTGGCGGCGGCAGTGGCGGCGGCAGTGGCGGCGGCGAGGGCGGCGAGGGCGGCGTCGTCGACGAGCACGGAGACGCCGCCGCCGCCGCCGCCGCCGCCGTTGAGCTCTCGCAGCAGCCCCTGCGCCAGGCGCTCCTGACGGCCTTCACGGCCTGGGTCGCCTCGACCACGGGCGGCGCCGCCCTGCTGGCGCTCCTGCCGGGCGGGCCCCAGCCCCAGCAGCCGCAAGGCCAAGCGGCGTCGCCGGCCGCGGCGCTCGCGGCCGCGCGGCGCGCCGCCGTGCCGCCCGCCGCCGAGGCCGCCGTCGACGCGGTCGTCGGCCTCGTCGTCGGCTTGCACGGGGTGGGCGCCGACGCCGTGCGGCGCGTGGCCGCCGCCGCCGCAGACCTGCGCGAGACGGCCGTGCGCCTGACCGAGGCCGCCGTGGCGGCGGGCACGGCGGCGGCGGCTGCGGCGGCGGGAGGCGGCGCGGCGGCCGGAGGTGGAGGAGGGGCGGCCGCAGTCGCCGGCGCCGGAGGGCAGCAGACGAGCGGCGGAGGCAGCGGCGGCCACGGCGGCGACGGGCCTTTCCCCGCCGGCGGCCCGCCCCTGCGCCTGTCGGCCAAGATCGCCGGCGTGCACTGGCTCCTGCACACGCCCTCCCGCGCGGCCGAGCTGACGGCAGGCTACTGGTCCCCGGCCCCCTTGCCGGCGGCCCTGCGCGCGCAACAAAGAGGGGGGTTTGAAGGGAGCGGACACGCTGCCGCCGCCGCCGCCGCCGCCGCCGCCGCCGACGACGACGACGATGGCGGCGCGCCCGGCGCCGACGTCGCCGCCCCCGGCACAACCGACGACAGCGCCTACGACGCCCTCGCCGCACTCTGCGCCCGCCACGGCGCCGCCCTCACGCTCACGTGCGTCGAGATGTGCGACGCGCAGCACCCGCCCCAGGCCGCCTGCGGACCCGAGGCGCTGCTCGCGCTCGCGCGCCGCGCGGCCGCGCGCCGCGGCGTCCCTCTGTCGGGCGAGAACGCCCTGCCCACGCTGTGGCCCGACGGGCACGCGGACCCGGCGGCCCTCGAGCGCGTCGCCGCCAACTTTAGGCGGTGCGGCGCGTGCGGGGGCGAGCTCCAGCCCCTGGCGGCGGCGGCCCCGGCGGCGGCGTTAGCGTCGTCGGCGTCAGCGTCGGCCGGCGGCGGGGCAGGCGCGCCCGCCGCGGCCGCGGACGAGGCGGCCGCGGCGGCGGCCATGGCGGCCCCGCCCGCCTCGCCCTTTGGCGCCCTCGTGCCCGCCCCGCCCGCCTCGCCCTTTGGCGCCCTCGTGCCCGCCCCGCCCGCCCCGCCCATGAGCACCTTCACCTTCCTGCGCCTGGGACCCGAGCTCCTGCTGCAGCCAGGCTGCCGCGAGGCGTGGGCGGGCTTCATGTCGGACGTGCGGCGCGAGCGCGCGCCCTGCGGCCGCTGCTGGCGGCGGCGCGCGCGCGGCGCCCAGGCCGCGGCGGACCGGGCGGCGGCCGCGGCCGAGGCGGCGGCGGCGCAGGCGGCGGCGTCGGCGCGCGAGGCGGCGCAGGCGGCGGCGCGGGCGCAGGCGGCGGCGCGGGCGCAGGCGGCGGCCGCGGAGGAGGAGGCGGCGGCGGCGGCGGTTGCCGCTTGCGCCGCTGCGAAGGCCGCTGCCGCCGCTGCTCCCCCCGCCCTCGCCGCTGTTTGAAAGACATTCTCTTTTTTCTCGCTTCTCGCCCCCGCCCTCTTATTCGCTGCTTTTCATCACCACCATCCTGTGGGGCACGGGGGGCATTTCTCGAGGTACGGCGCAGCGCGGCTCGCGCGCGTCTCTCTCTTTGCTGGTGCGTTTTCGGCTTCCTTGCGAGGCGTGCCTCCTTTTCTATCTCGTGGGCGCCGGCGCCGTCGTCGTGTTTTTCCTTCCTGTCTGTCGCCTCTTGCGGCCTTGCCCATCGTCCTTCCCCTGTTTTTCTTTCTCTTGCTTCTCACGACTCCCTAGTATGCAGCGGCAGCAGACGCAGCGGAAGCCCATCAGCGCGCCTCCCCTCCTTTGTACGCACGCACCATCTCTTTCGGTCTCGCTCCGACAGCGCACGCCCGACAAGCCTCGCCGAACTACCCCCCGGGACATTCTGACGGGGGCGTCGCCGCCGCCGCCGCCGCTCTTGCCCCTGTCATGCTCGCGCTCCCGCTCCTCCAGACTAACGCTCTTGGACACCGTCGCTCACATCCACATCGTCATCATCATCATCACCACCGAGCGTAGCCCACCCTGCGTGCGCTTCTATAAGAGAGGAGGAGCACGAGGGTTGTTCAGCGAGGGCACTCGATCGAGCATCAAGCATCCCTCCCGCCACCATGGGCTTCTGGTTCGGCACGCTCGTGTTCTTCGCCATCCAGCTCGTCGTGACCGTGTCGATCAACACGTTGGCCAAGCGGCCGAACAAGGGGTGCGTTCTCGTTCCTGTGGGGTTTGCGATGGACGCCGGGCGCTCCCCCCGGTTTCACGCTCACGCCACCATCGTCATAAGCACCGCCACCATCCTCGCAACCACAGGCTCCCTCACCTGCTCGGCATCACGGCGGTCACCCAATGCTGGCTAGTGTGAGTTTGCGATGTGAAAGCGCGCGCGCGGTCGAGCGACGTCGGCGTCGGCGCTCTTCTCGCCGCCGCCCAAAAACACGCTCGCTCGTGCGGCCGTTTCTCACCACCCTCCCACTTGAACAACGCAAATTAACCAACAGGTGGGCGATCATGTACATGGCCCAGATGCACCCGCTCATCCAGCCCGGAAATAAGGGACACTGAAAGAGTCACAAAGAGAGAATGGCGGTGCCGCCCGCCCGCCGCCGGCCGCCCGCCGGAATGACGGACGGAAACGAACAAACGCGAAAAACAAACGCGAAAAACAGACCCCCGCCGTTGCCGCCCCCTCGTGGCGGCGACTAGAATGTGACAGACTCGAAGCGAGGGTGTTAAAAAAACAAGACCCCTCGAACAATGATAAGCGATATGGAGCTGCTGCTGCTGCTTCTGGAGCGCGTGCGAAAACTCGATGGGATGCATTTTCGCGACGAATTCATTTTAGAGGGCTCTTGACGCCCTATCAAAATCAATCGTTTCTGCCGCCTGCTTGATTTCCCGCCAAAGTCCACCAGCAATCGCAATACACCTCAGGCGATAAACTTGAGGCAGCGCGTCTCCGTGTGGATGCCCAGGCACCGCCGGCAGCAGTAGCGCGCGCCGCAGCGCGGGCACGTGAAGGGCGCGGAAAAGCCGCACACGCCGCAAAACCTGCGGGCGGAGAACCGGCTTGAGGGCGCGGGCGCGGCCGTCAACAGGGACGGGGTGCCGCGGGGCAGGCGGTCGAGCTCGGCCTCCTCGAGCATGCGCGCAAAGGTGCGGGGCCCGCGCTCGAGCATGGCGCGCGTCTTGCGGAGGCCTTTTTTTGAGGCCGCGCCGGGGCCGCCGCCGCCCGCGCCGCCGCCGCCGCCGCCGCCGCCGCCGCTCGCGCCCTTGCGCCGCTTCTTCGCGCCGCCCTTGCCCGCGATCTCGAGTTCTGTTTTGTTCGTTGTAAGGGAGGAGGTGGTTTCTTGAGAGTGATTTGGGGCGGGCGGTGAGCTGAGATGCGAAGACGTGTGGTGGTTTTTTGGTCAGTTTTTTGGCGGAGGGCGCCTCGTCCCTCCCGTTTCGTCGACGCGCGCGCTCTCCTCGCGGCACTCCCCCCCCCCCAAAAAAACACAACCACACGACGAAACCACCGGCAACAACAACGCACCGTCCTCCTCGTCCTCGGCCTCGCCCCTCGTCATGTAGTCCTCGTCGTCGTCGTCCTGCGCGTCCAGGCCAAAGATGTCGGCCGCCTCGCGCGCCTTGGCGTCCGCCTCGCCTCCGTCGGCCTCGAGCGCGTCCAGGCGGGCGCGGCGCGCCTCGCCCGCGCCCGCCGCGGCCGCGCCGACGGCCGCGCGCAGGCGGTCGGTGGCGCGGCGCTCGCGCAGGGCGCGGCCGCCGCCGCCGCCGCCGCCGCCGCCGCCTCCTGTGCCGGCGCGCGTCTTGCGGGCGGTCGATGCGGTGGAAGAGGGGCCGGGGCCGGCGCCGCCGCCGTCGCTGGCGGCGGCTGCTTTTGGTTTTTTAGGGGTGCGGTTTCGGGGTTTTGTTGTTCTGGGTGAGACGTCGGACGGGCGCGCGCGCATGGGATTGCTTGGCCTGCTTCTGATTGCAGGAAGTTCTTTCATGAAACGCCGGACGACGACGACGGCGACGACGACGACGATCGACGGGCACGACGACAAAGACGACGGCGGCACATCGGCTCTTCGACATGGCTGGCTGGCTGCCTCGTTCGCGATGGCCAAGAAGTATTTCGGCTCCGGTGTCGTGCGGCCACTGGCCTCGTCCACGTGCGTCGATCGCTGGGCTGAGGGTCATTCATGATTGCGAGAGGGCGGGAGCGCGAAGGCCTCACCTCCATACATCTGCGCTCTGCTTTCGCGCTCTCGCCTCGCCACAAGAGAAGCGATGCGATGGTGGTGCTGAGGAGCGCGCGCGGTGTCAGCGGGGCCCTACAGCCGCCGATGCTGCTGTAGAGGTTTCCTTCACTGAGCACGATGTGGTTCCCCTCCTCTTCTCTCTCCTCTCAAAAAGTCCGCGGGTCTCGCAGCGATAACGCTAGCGCACATAACATCATCATGTAGCGGGCAAGCTTCACACACCCCCTTTCGATCGCAGCAAGTGATAGAGGCGTCAATGCAACGAGAAGAAAACTAAATCCCAACTTGAAAAAAAAGAACAGACGTCTGTCGCCCTCTCTCCCTCACCCGCCCCTCCCAAGCGACACAATGAACGAGTACGAGCGCCAGCGCACGGAGCGCATCCAGCGCAACCAGGAGCACATGCGCCGGCTCGGCCTCGCGCAGGCGGCGACCGACTTTGCAGCGACGACGGCGACGGCGGCCAACGGCGGCGGCGGCAGCGCGTCGGCGCGCAAAACGCGAAAGAGACGAAGCAAGCGCGCGCGCTCCGCCGACTTGTCCGACAACGACGGCGACCTGGCCTCGCGCCGGCGCTCGCGGCGCCTGCAGGGCGGCGCCGCCGAGCGCGCCGACGGGCTCTCCGCCGTCGAGGACCTCATGGCCCTCGGCGGCGCCGCCGCCGCGCTCGGCCGGCGCCGGCAGCTCGAGCGCGCGGCGGCGGCGGGCGGCGGCCGCGCGCCCCGCGCCCCCGCCCCGTGCGGCGGCGGCCCGCCCGACGACTACGACGGCCACAACGCCTACCGACTCAGCTACATGTCCGAGGCGCAGCTGTGGCGCCGCGTCGAGCAGATCAGCAACCCGGCCAAGCTGCGCTCCTTTGCGCAGGCGCTCGAGAGCGCGGGCGAGCGCGCGATGGCGCGCCGCGCGCGAGAGCGGCTCGGCGACCCCGAGGGCGAGGACGACGCCGGCGAGGAGGACGCCGGCGAGGAGGAGGAGGACGCGCACAAGGAGAACAAGGAGGAGGGGGGCGGGGCGGATGCAGAAGCGCGTCTGGCGGCCCGGCGCGTGTCGGAGCTGGGGCCTGGGCAGCTCGCCAGGCTCGCCGGGCGCGTGCGCGACGTCGGCGAGCTCAAGGCGCTGATCGAGGCGCTGGAGGAAGGTGGGGCCGGGTCCAATTCCGCTCTGGACGGGGCGCGGGAGCGGGCGTGGGCGCGGCTCGAGGCGCTGCAAAAGGGGGAGGGCGGCGGCAGCGGGAGGGGCGGCGGCGGGAGAGGCCGCGGCGGCGGCGGGGTCGTCGACAAAGGGGGCGCGTCGAACACGTTTGCATGATATTTGCATGATTCACAAGAAGGCGATGATGAGGAAGAGATGAGGGCGGGTCAAATGGCGGGGTTGTCTCTGTGTCGTGGGCGAATGAGTGAGCAGGAGGACCGATTGTTTCATTTCTCACGGCGGGAGGGGGCACCAGAGAGCGGGACAAAAGGGCGGGGGCGTCGCAAAAG
>Ga0209390_10002608_pt1 | contig 31150 bp, 27 predicted proteins | sample BON01_FD_187212 | JGI IMG/M metagenome (GOLD analysis project Ga0209390, IMG submission 187212) | Freshwater microbial communities from Lake Bonney liftoff mats and glacier meltwater in Antarctica - BON-01 (SPAdes) (version 2) | ecosystem: Environmental > Aquatic > Freshwater > Ice > Glacier...
CCACACACCCTCTCCTCTCTTCTCGTCTTCCATACTCATCACTCCTTTCCTCTCACCTCAAAACCCCATCCCGCCCATCCCGCCCATCCCGCCCATCCCCGGCATCCCCCCCCCTCCCTCCCCCTCTTCCTTCGGCAAATCCGCAATCATCGCCTCCGTCGTAATCATCAAAGCAGCCACCGACTGCGCATCCACCAACGCCGTCCTCACCACCTTGGTCGGGTCAATAATCCCCGCCTCAAACATATTGACATACTCGCCCGTCTGGGCATTGTACCCCATCTCCGGCTTATCCATCTTCAGCAACTCCCCCACCACCACCGCCCCCTCCACCCCCGCGTTGTTCGCAATCGACTTCGCCGGTGCCTTGAGCGCCTTCTCAATGATCTCCACGCCAATCCTCTGATCCATATTGGTCAGCTTGCTCTTCACCTCCCCCAACTGCTTGCTCGCCCACAGCAGCGCCAAGCCCCCCCCAGGGACAATCCCCTGCTCGACCGCCGCTCTGGTCGCGTTCAAGGCATCCACCACTCGGTCCTTCTTCTCATTCACCTCTACTTCCGACGCACCCCCCACCTTAATGACAGCCACCCCTCCCGAGAGCTTGGCCAGACGCTCCTGCAGCTTCTCCTTCTCGTAATCAGAAGCAGTTGCAGCAATAGAGTCCTTGAGCAACACACACCGCTCATCAATCGCTTCCCGCGCCCCATTGCCATGTAAAATCAAGGTATCATCCTTACTCACCGTCACCTTCTTCGACGTCCCCAGCATATCCTCCGTGACATTCTCGACCTTCAACCCCAAGTCCTCACTGATCACCTGCCCGCCCGTCAACACCGCAATATCCTGCAGGGTCGCCTTCCTATTATCTCCAAACCCCGGGGCCTTCACAGCAGCCACCTTGATTCCCGCCCTCAGCTTATTCACGACCAACGTCGCCAACGCCTCGGACTCGACGTCTTCAGCAATGATGAGCAGGGGCCGCTGGGTCTTGACAACCATCTCGAGGAGGGGGATCAGGGATTGGATCGAAGCGATTTTCTTCTCAACTAGCAGAATGTAAGGGTTTTCAAGCTCGGCCGTCTGCGTCTTGTTGTCCGTGATGAAATAAGGGGAGATATAGCCACGATCGAACTTCATCCCTTCCACTACCTCCAACTCATTATGCAGGGTCTTGCCGTCCTGCACCGTGATCACGCCCTCCTTCCCCACCCTCTCCATAGCATCAGCAAGCAGATCCCCGATCGCCTTCTCACCATTCGCCGAGATCGTCCCCACCTGAGACACCTCCGCCTTGCTCGTCACCGCGCGCGAGATATCATTCAATACCTTCACCACATGATCCACCGCCAACTGCGTCCCCCTTCGCAAGTCCATCGGGTTGAGCCCAGCAGCCACGGCCTTGCAGCCCTCCGAGAAAATGGCACGGGTCAACACCGTGGCCGTCGTGGTTCCATCCCCGGCAACATCGTTGGTCTTGCTCGCCACCTGCCGCACGAGGGCCGCGCCCATGTTGACAAATCGCTCCTTGAACTCAATGCTCTTGGCAACAGTGACGCCGTCCTTGGTAATCTTGGGGGCGCCGAACGGTTGATCGATGATGGCATTACGACCCTTAGGGCCCAAAGTGACTTGCACGGCGTCCGCCAGCTTGTCCACGCCCAGGAGCATCTGCGCCCGGCCTTCCACGCCGAAGCGGACGTCCTTGCCGCCTGTGTGGAGGTGAGGGAGAGGGAGGGGTAGGGTAGGGGGTGGAATGAGGGATATGTGGGGAGGAGCAGGCAAATGATTGAGACGCAAAAGTACACACAATGCCATCAGCGCAGCTATTCCCTATCTTGACAGCACGCAACGGGCGGCTGTCACCTCAAGCAGCATCATCATGAGGCATGGACGTGTGCATGCACGGCCCCACCGCACCACACCCCAACCCACCACGCCAGGCCTACACACCCCTCCTCCTTCATCTCCGGCAGCCGTCACCACGCTCCGCTCCAAGCCCTGCACCCGGCAAGGCGTCTAACCCCAATTCTGCCCCATCATCCTCCTCACTCCCAACCCAAAAGGAGCTTACCTGCCATGCCACGCATCTGCACAGTGAGCGCCCGGGTAGGGGCCCGGCGCAAGACTTGTCGGAGCATGATGATGATGCTGTGGGGGAAGGGAAGGGAGAAGCAGAGAGGAGGGTGAGTCCACGGATTTCATCCACAGCTCTACAGTAGCAACAGGCAGCCAGTAGGGAGGGCCGGAGGGACTATGCACGTAGCAAGAACAGAGGCATTCATGCGGTGCGGAAGCAAAGTATCCTGATGATGCATGCGAATGCGCCACACGAAGAAAGCCCTGCCTGTCAAAGGACCACACGCAATTCCAGCCAGCAGGTAGTTACGCTTCAGGGCGTGCTTGGCTTGCTTGTCCACATCTCTGGGGCATATGAGTATGAAAGGGGCTTAGAAACTCAGTGAGTCTTCCAGAAAACAACAGAAGCAGCACACCCACACAGGCAAATCGCCAGTCGTCAGCGAAGCCGTGCATTGCCCTTGAACACACCTTTCGATGGGCCAAGCAACACAGACCCACTCACTCAAATTAGGTTCGCATTTCTTTGGTTCTCCCATCCCCCCGTTGTGTGCGCCGTGCACCTACATTTGGCAATTTCCAGACATTTTGTTGTTGGAACGTATGCATGCAAATCAACCTCCCGTCTCTCTACTACAACACTCTCAACCCTCGCCTCACTCTCACTCTCTCTTACTCTCGTTCTCTCTCGCCCCCTCTTCTCTTGCCTATTCCTAACAATTTTACTCTTCCCTCGTCACTTCTCCCTCCGCCGCAGCTGCTGCTTCCAAAAGCGCCTCCATATCCTCTCCCGGTCCCGGCATTGGCAGGCCTAGCAGCGAGAGGACCACGGCCGGGTCTTCGTGCAGCTCCCCAGCCAAGCGACTATAGCCCCCACACGAGGTCACCAACTCTTCCGCCATCGCCAAGAGCAGCAGGTCCACAAATGCGTCGAGGTTCGTCTGGTGCTTTTCTGCCGGGCTCAAGTCATCGTGTAAATGCAGGCCTTCCAACCCCAGGCTATGCCGCTCCTGCTCCTTCTGCCGCTGCAAGTGCGGGTTCTCCTTCTTCGCATTCCGTTGCTCGTGATTGGGCGGGTGATAGGTAAATGACACCATCTCCCTCCCTTGTGTCTCCTCGAGCTCCTCTCGAAAATCGTCGGGTAGCTCGGGATGGTCGCTTGCCACGTAGACGGGGCCTTTGGGGACCAAGCCCGACCTGCCCAGCCGGTGTAATGCCTTGAGGATTTTCTTCAAATTTTTATCACCGCAGCTTTTGTCCGTCCGACGCAAATGCATGGCTATATAGGGCTTGGTTAGCTTGCTCCATCTCTCCAGGAAGGTCCGACGAATCTCCAAGGAAAACCGCATGTTTTTTAATAGATCCAGCCCAGAGCCGACATTGCCCTGGCGATGGAAAACCACCACGTCCTCCACATATTCTTTATCGAAACGAAACTTGAGATGCTTCAAATTGGGGTAATCAAAAGGGAAAGGCTGGAGGGAATCCAGGCCTTCGGGGGCGTGTCCGTGGGAGGGGCGGGGACCGAGGAGGGGGTCGAGGTCGTTGGTGAGGCGGGGGGGGAAGATGCTCACGTGACGGTTGCGTTCGTTTAGGGCAGTGGCTGCTTGGAAGGGTGTGATGGTCCGGAGGGTGGGTAAAGCGTCTTGTTGCAAGGTGAAGTAGGGGGTCCAGGGGGGAGTGACGGGGTTGTAGTTCTCATAGCCGAGGACGAGGGTCCGGTTGGTGTCGAGGGCGAATTGGATGCATTTCCACATTTCGACGGTAATGTCATTGAAGCCGCCATTGAGTAAGCAGTAAAAATACTTCTCGTGCGGGTCTCTGGATAAGGTGGTGGAGGAAGGAGGAGGAGGGGCAGCTACGGTGGCGGCCGCCTTTCGGCTGCTGCTACCGCTGCTGCTGCTCTTGCTCTTGCTGTCCACCGCCGCATCACTGCTGCTACTGCTGCTGCTGCTGCTGCTGCTCTCGCCGCTGCTCCCATGGCCCTTCTTCTTACCACCGCCCTTCTTCTTGCCATCACCCCAACGCGCATGCCCCGCACCCTTCTCCTCCTTCTCCGGCGCAGCACCAACCGGCGCCTTCCTCGCTCCCTCCACCCCCGCCCTTGGCGACGCCTCATCAAACACAGCCGAGCTCCCCTCCGGAAACATAGCCTCAAAACTATCATGCCAGGCCCTACACACCCCATCCTCCTCCAGCACTGCCTTGAGCACCTCGCAATCCCCCATCGTCTCTTCTCCTCCCCCCGTGATATGGTGTGGGTGTAGTTCACTCCTGGGGTTAGCCACCACAAAGACCCCCTCCGGCGGTGACTCCAACTCAAGCACCTCCATCGCAATACTCCGCGGGTCCAACTCCCCCCCCACCACCCCCCACTTATCCATCAGCATCTGCACCACCTCCACCATCCCCTCCATGCTTTTCAGAGCGTCCGAATTGATATGCACCGCCTGCGTCTGCGTCTTCCCTCCCTCCCTCCCCCCCGCCCAATACCTAATCCCTGCCTCGTTCTCTGCCATCTTCCTACACTTCCCCACGGCCTTCCGATCGTCCTTAAAAATCTTAGGCATAAACATTCTGCCCATGCTACACATAACCTCGTAGGGGTCCCGATAGGTGACGACGAAGAAGTCCGCGTGCTTGTGGTGCTCCGCGCCGCCCGCGTGGGATTTGTAGACCATGCTCACTTTTCCGTGGACCTTGGGTAGGACGCCTTGTACCCTTTCATTGGGCTTGGAACCAATTAGGTCGTGCTCCCATCCACTGATCGAATTGGGGTCCACCCGCTCCATGAGCACACGCACCAGGTTGAAAGCTGTGGTGGAGACGGTGCGCTGGGACGACAAGCAGGCCACGGTCAAGGGCCCGGGCAAGCGAGGTGGGACGTAGGGCGCGGGGTCTGTGGTGATGCTGGTGGTGTCTTTGGTTGCTGCGCTGTCCGCCGCCGCCGGGGACCCGGGTGCAAATGAGCCTAGGGCCAGCATGTGGCCCGTGTCGGGGGTGGGTGGGGGCAGCGAGGAGTACTTGATGTAGACCAAGAGCAGGAGCTCCACCAGGAAGACGACGCCAAAGAAGGAGGACAGGCGTAGCGTCGAGGACATGCGCCGGCTGTGGTAGTGGTGACGCCCGCCATGGCCGCCGCCGACGCCCCCTCCTACTCTCCTGTCGCCGCGCTCAACCATCTAGCTAGGCTCGGGCCAAGCCAAGGGAGCGAGTGGTCTTGTGGGTGTGGCCAAGGGGTCCGCCTGCCTGTGGTTTTAGGATGGTATTGCGTGTGAGTGGCTTAATACGAATGTTGGGCGTGTGAAGCAAGGCAAGCAAGGCACACACGCAAGCAAGATCTCCCTCGTGTCCTGGCGCGTGGAGATGCAGCTCGGAAAGAAGGAACTCAGAATGAAACGGAGAATGGGGAGAGCCGTTGGAAACGGCAAAGATGAGCTTGAGAAACACCATTCAGTCACCCAAAATACACGACTTCCGCACGCTGGGCAGCTCGCCAACGCTGCTGCCACCTCAATTTGACTTGCGTACGTCCTTCTTCTCAAGCAAGCGGCCGCATCTCCTTTAGTAGAACTGCAGTTAATGCTGCACCACTAAGCGAGCAACACCACAAGGCGGTCATCGTTGCCTCATTCCCACGTGTTCGTTCTCCTCCCTCCTTCCCTTCCCCTCCCAGCCAACAACGCTCTATGTCCGATGATGCAGCCACCCCCTCATCCTCATTATGGGCGGAAAGCGAGCCGCATCCTGCGCTGTGGTACGACCAGCGCGATGCGATAAACTGGAGCCACCGCTTCGGGACTGTTTGATCTTGCCTTTGTTGGCCTCGCGGACGCTGGCCTTCGGTTGTCCTGCGACGCCCTGGAGCGTGGCGCGGCTGCCTGCCTCATCACACACACACAGCAGAAGGCGACACACGACTTACCATCCGCCCCGCACCCACATACAACCACTACAGACAAGACAACCGAACAAACACCACAAGCCAAATTATGGGTGACTGGGACCTTCGCATCGTGTGCATGGGCGCTGGTAAGTCCTGATAGTGGTGGGCCTGGACGGGTTGTATGGGCGTGACTCCTTTCCTCCCCCCGATGCACTTCCCCCCTCTTTCCACACGGAGGACCTCCGCTCACAGAATTCTGAACTTGTCCACACTCCTTCCAGGCTATGTGGGCGGGCCCACCATGGCGGTGATTGCCAAGAACTGCCCTCGCATTCGCGTGACGGTGGTGGACATCTCCATTCCCCAGATCGCCGCCTGGAACTCGGATGATCTCCCCATCTATGAACCAGGCCTGCAGGAGGTGGTGGAGGAGACCCGGGGGAAGAACCTGTTTTTCTCCAATGACATTGACGCGGAGATTGCGGCGGCAGACATCATCTTTGTGTCGGTCAACACGCCCACCAAGCTGACGGTATGTGCTGGGACGGGGGCAGGGGAGGGCGGTTGGGTTGTGTGTGTGTGGGTTGTGTGTGTAGGAGGCAGCAGAAGTTGTGTGCATGCATGTGGGCCATCTTTTGTTGTTGGCCTTGATCAAACTTTTTTCTTACAAAAGTGCCTCCTTTAAATTACAAAGCGGGCACGTGTATTTTGCAGCACTTACTCTTCCTTGCTAGGTGAACGTAGATAAGCACACAGCAGTCCCCCGCACTCTATTCTCCTCCTCCCCACCCCACCCCAAACCCACCCACCTACTCACCGTCCCCTTCCTCCCTCCCCTCCTCCCCCTCGCCCTCCCCCACGTCAGGGCATCGGTGCCGGGCGCGCGGCCAACGTGAAAAACTGCGAGCTGTGCGCGCGTAAAATTGCTGAGGTGTCAACGTCCCCTAAAATCGTGGTGGAGAAGTCCACGGTGCCCGTGCGAACTGCTGATGCTGTGCGCCGTGTCCTGGCTACGAATGACAAGGGGATCAAGTTCCAGGTGTTGTCGAACCCGGAGTTTTTGGCGGAGGGGACTGCGATTGATGATTTGATGACGCCCGGGCGAGTGTTGATTGGGGGGGAGCAGACCCCTGATGGGCTTGCTGCGATTGAGAAGTTGGTCTCCGTGTACGCTAACTGGGTGCCCCGCGAGCGGATCCTGACGACGAACCTGTGGTCTTCCGAGCTGTCCAAGCTAGTGGCGAATGCTTTTTTGGCGCAGCGTGTCAGCTCGATCAATTCGATTTCGGCGTTGTGTGAGGCGACCGATGCGGATGTCTCGGAGGTCGCGCGTGCGATTGGGTCTGACCCTCGGATTGGCTCCAAGTTCTTGCAGGCCTCGGTGGGGTTTGGGGGGTCCTGCTTCCAGAAGGATATTTTGAATTTGGTGTATTTGTGCGAGAGCTTTGGGTTGGAGGAGGTGGCGGAGTATTGGAATCAGGTATGGCGAGGGAGGGAGGGAGGGAGAAAGGGAGGGGAGGGAGAACGGCTGAGAGCAAGGGTGTAGAAAGGCTTCTCTTTCGAAGTAAGAGCTATGAGCGGAGAGGTCTTGATTCGACGCTCGAATGACTTATTCATACAAACACAAACACAATCACTCACCCCTCCCTCCCTCCCTCCCTCCCTCCCTCCCTCCCCTTCCCCCAAACAGGTGATCAAAATGAACGACTACCAGAAGTCCCGCTTCTCCTCCCTCATCGTCTCCCGGATGTTCAACACCGTCACCGGCAAGAAGATTGCCATCTTCGGTTTCGCGTTTAAGAAGGACACAGGCGATACCCGCGAGACTGCCTCTGTCTTTGTCTGCCGCAACCTGTTGGAAGAACGCGCGCAGCTGCATGTGTTTGACCCGAAGGTGACCCGAGAGCAGATGATGCTCGAGTTTGAGTATAGCACTAATACGACCGAGGCGACGGTGCCGGAGTTCAAGGAGTTGGTGGTGACGAGCCCTTGCCCGTATGAGGCGGCGAAGGGGGCGCATGCGATTGCGGTTTTGACGGAGTGGGATGAATTCAAGGAGTACGATTATCAGCGGATTTATGACTCGATGGCCAAGCCCGCATTTATCTTTGATGGCCGGAATATTTTGGACCAGAAGATGCTGCGGTCGATTGGGTTTGAGAATTATGCGATTGGCAAGCCCAGGACGAAGGAGTGGTAGATGGAGGGCGAGGACGAGAGGGAGGGAGGGAGGGAGGAAGGGAGGGAGGAGGAGGAGGAGATTTAAGGGAAGCGGGCGGGGGAAGGGTAAGGGCACTGAGTGTGCTTTGACCCTTGCTTTGGTCCCCTCTGCGTTCTAGAATGAGAGAGAGGAAGGGCAAGGCGAAGGTGTAGTCAATCCAAGCCAAAATCAGCACCCTTTTTCTAGACCAGACAATGGGTGAGGGGAAGAGGAGAAGGAGAAGTTATAGTAATGACCCACTCCCACCATCAATCAAATGTGCCCTGAAGCAATTAGTAACCAATACAAAAAAGCAGCCTTACTTTTTGAAAAAATGTGCATGTATGCGCGGGAGCCGTGAGTGAGTGAGTGAGTGAGAGCAAGATTAGGCAAGGGTAGTAATAACAGAAAAATATGTGCCTATCTTCGTGAGGAAGGAAGATAAAGAGGAAGGGATGTGAGAGCTCAGGACGACAACAGAGACGACAGTGTGCTTGTTTGATTCATTTATGATTCCCTTTCCTTGCACTCCAACGCGAAAAACAAAACAAAATATGCAACCTTATGTGGCAGACGAGCGGGAAAGAGAACAACTGAAAAAGGAGGGTGTAGGATGGATGTCCTCGAATTCTCAAGAGAGGAACAACAACCAAAGAGACAAAAAAGAAAACCATTTGCATGTTTTGATCGGTGTTTTGCGCAAGTAGTGTTGCTTTCCTTGTGTTTCCTCTAGAAGAGAAGTTTGGGGCATCCGGGAGTCCTCCCGGAAAGCAAAAAGAGACGAGTCTTTCGTGAGGTTTTGGTTTCGATATTGATGTAAGGAGGGATGCAAGTAGATTAAACGTAAAAGCCAAATGCTGCCACTTGCCATGCATGCTATGGCTTAGGCGCGACGTCGTGTCGGAGGTTGTAAATATACCTTTTGCTTTAGGCCCGTGCCCTGCGTCCTGGGCACAAAGGGTACTTGCAAACCTATTGAAAGCGAAGTAATTGTGTCGCGCGGCTTGTCCACAAGCTTTCAACCAACCAGTGAGTCCCACATTTGAATGTAGGCGTCCTCACGCACCGCAAAGAAGAAGATCGGTGCGACGAAGAAGCGTGCGGAGGGTAAATGTCAATATTTCGGAGCCCGCAAACATTTGCTTGGCCAATTGGACATCCTTGTATTACGAATGTCGTCGTGCGCGCGTCGTTAAGTCTGTTTGGTTCGTCTTGGGCAGCGCTGCAGGCCTAGTATGTGTGGTGGGTGGTCTGGTCAAATCAATGATCTCTCTCGGCTAAAATTAAATCGCGCTTTGCCTTGTCTGCTGCTGCTGCTGCCCGCGGCTTTCTTGCTTTGCATGTCGCACCATTCCCACTCCCTTTCCACGTCCACGCCCACACAACAGTCTCGACCCATCCCCTCGTCCCTGCCCACCCTTGTGCTACGCTCTTGTCCAGGCTGCTTGGCCGAGCCCGCATCATCATCAACATGGAAGCGGCTAAATGGGATTCCGCTGATAATGGCAAAGAAGAGCACCCCTCCGTAATGGACACCGACCTGGAAGTCGGGGACGAGGAGACCACCACTTCCACGCAGTACAGCAATGGGCAGGCACACCACTCGTCATCGTCCACCTCTGTCAAGGTACGTTTATCGAGAAAAGGGAGTGACAGAGGGGGGAAGGCCGGAATCGGGAAACGCACGGAGCTTTTTCGGTCTACGTGTGTTTGTTTGTACAAAGCAAGGCACAATTATCTACCTGCGCATGTGTGGAAACACTCTATATTAGTGTGGGTGTGTGTGCGCGCGCGTCTGCTTCCCGCCCGCCTTGCCACCCCTTTCATTGCCTCCTCCCCCCGTCCCGAACGCCGCAGGATTCAAACTCACACCCATCCTCCTTTTCCTATCCCCACGCCCCACCCCTAAATCAGGTGGACGACCTCAACAACATCGCCTTGGGCCTCAACAACATCGCCTTGGGCACGAGCTTCGACAGCCAGGGCATGGCCCGCTCCCTCTCCAGCCGCGGCGTCGTGTTTGAATGGAACATCCTTAAATACAAAGTAAAATTGAAGAAGCGGAAAACATTGACCGTCCTCCGCAACATCACCGGGCGTGCCGAAAGCGGCTCCTTTAGCGCTATTATGGGTCCGTCCGGGTGCGGCAAGACCTCTCTCCTGGATTGCCTGGCTTTGCGCACGCGTGATTTCAAGGGGGGGCTCGCCCTGGATGGCAAGCCTTTGACAGGTGAATTTTATACCAACACCGGTTATGTTAACCAGAAGGAGCTTTTCTTCCCCCATTTGACCGTACGGGAGCACTTGATCTTCCATGCCATCAACCGCCTGAGCAGCATCAGGACCGACGCGCAATGCAAGGAACGCGTGGCGACCGTAATGGAGGAGGTGGATCTAACTAAGGTGGCGGACCAAAAAATCGGGGGCGGGGATCTCTATATCGTTGCGGGCCTGTCGGGAGGAGAGAGGAAGAGGCTAAATATTGCGACGGAGCTGCTGGCGGACCCGCGGTTGTTGTTGTTAGACGAGCCGACGAGTGGTACGTTTATTTTCTGGGTTCGGTTTTGAGTCGTGTGGTTAGCGGAGAAGGACGGGAGGGTGGGGAGGAAGGGGGAGGGAGTGTTCTTCTTTTTGGGGGAGTGTGTGTGTTTATTTTATCTTTGGTATTTGGAGATTTCCCTGTACTCTACTCGCCGCAATTAAGCTTGCATACATCTGCTCACATCTCCTCTCCTTTCCTCCCTCCCTCCCTCCAGGCCTCGATTCCGTCATGGGCGAGCTCATCTGCCTCCTCCTCAAGATTATCGCCGTCCGTGCGCCGCAACGCATCGTCATCGCCGCCATCCACACCCCTTCCTCCCGGCTGTTCATGCTCTTCTCGCACGTCACCCTGTTGACCAGCAAAGGCGAGCTTGCCTACTGGGGTCCACGTGAAAAGCTCCTCCCCTTCCTAGAAGGTCTTGGTTACCCCTGCCCCCATCATTTCAATCCCGCCGATTTTATCCTGGAGCTCGCCTCGTCGAAAGTCATCCAGGGGCAAGCAGGCGCGAGTGGGGTGGGGAATGGCGTAGCAGCTGCAGAGCTGGCGGTGCCGCAACGGATTAATGGGTCGCTGTTGGTGGAATCGACGTCGAGTCCTAGTCTGGTGGCGGCGTGTCAGCGGATGTTAGCGAGGGAGTTTGTGATGATTGAGGCGGATAATAGTCATAAGGACGTGTTGGGGGTTAAGGGGGCTATGAGCTCTGCCTGGGTCAGTTTCAAGACGAATCTGTGGAGGTCGTGGTTGTGTCAACGGAGGGAGTATTTAGGGACAGCGGTTGGAGTGCTGATGAACACGGCGTTGGGGCTTGTGTTTGGTGTGTTGTATTGGGGGCAGATGCCGCATGACAATGGGAGGAATACGGCGGGGTACCTGTTTTCGTTGTTGGTCACCCTGTTGATTGCTAGTAGTATTGCGGTGTGTATGGCGTTTCCGTTTGACTTCGCGATTCTGATGCGGGAAGTTTTTTCGGGCGCTAACAAACCGATAGGCTATTTCCTTGGGAGGACGCTGGCGGGGGTGCCGAATTCGTTGGCGTTTATGATTATGGGGGTGTTGCCTTATTACATGGTGGGGTTGGTGGGAGATGTGGGAGTCTTTGGGTGGTATTGTCTTGTGTTTTTTGTGATGAATTTTGCGGCGCAGAGCTTGGGGTATTTGGCGAGTTCTTTCAGTGCGAATCCGGTGGTGGGGCTGTCGATCTTGCCTTTGATTATTACGCCGATGATTTTGTTTAGTGGGATGTTGTACGAGCGGCATTCGGTTCCGCCGTCCTTGGAGTGGATCCAGGATATTAGCATCATGAATTACGGGTTTGCTCTCTTAATTTTGAACGAGGTGGAGCACGTGAGTGAGGGGAGGAGGAATTTTCTGATGAGTTTTCTGCAGGTGAAACAGAGTGATTTTACCGGGTTTATGATTGCGCTGGTGGCGTTGTCGATTTGTTATCGATTTATGGCCATGGGCGTGTTGTATGTTCGGGTGAGGTTTTTGACCAAGGCGCAGTAAGGTTGGAGGGAGAAAGGAAGGGAGGGAGGGAGACTGAATTGAATTGTGAGGTGGAGGGGCTTTTGGCTCTGTGTGTATGAGATGAGATGTGTGTTTGAGGAGCAAGGGAGAGAGAGAGGGAGAGAAAGACGTAGGATAGGAGGAATCAGAAAGCACCAAGCATGCAAGCAAACAAATAAGAATGTCAGGTAGTTTTGAGCTGTGTGCGTGTTGTGTGTGCGAGGCAGGCTATACATGGTGTGCTTTTTAGGAGGAGGAGGAAAATCAAATTTGTCAGTCAACCAGATAACAGAATAAGCAAAGAAAGAGAGAGGGCCTTATATATTGTTCCTTTTAGACGCCCCAGCAACAAGAAAGAAGAAGAAGAATGGATTTGAACGCAACAACGAATATAGAGATAAATGTGTAAGTAAGGCTTTGTGTGTGTACGTGTGCGGTGCGGCGGTGCGGCGACATGATGACACGACCGACACCTAGATGAAGAAGAAGAAGAAGAGAAAGGAGTGTTTAAAGAGAGATACAAGATTGGAGGAATTAGCAAGACAGAAGAAGAGGGGATAAAGAATGATCACGCGGAGCCATCGAAGCAACAACACACACAAAAGTATGGGCAGTCAGTCAGCCCGCGTGAGGGCGACAAAAGGGAATGAATAAACACACTGCCCTAGTCAAACGTAGACACATGAGATAGAGGAAGGAGAATGAACGGACAAGGGTCATTTTTCTCTCTTTGGGGGAGAGAGGGAGGGCCCTTCTTGCGTGCTGCGACAGTGTGTAGGTAGGTGCGTGGGGCACGGCTGGGGTTGGGCTGTACCTGGAATCCGTGGGGCAAAGGGTCTATCAAAACAAAATAGAAGAAGGGAAAGACGCGTCCATGTGTGTGTGTAATGCCATGATGATGCTGCTGGCGTGTGAGCTTTTCTAGGAAAGCAGCAAGACTAAACAAAGAGCAAACAAAACAAACGGGAGAAAGAAATAATCTAGCAGTCGAATAAAGGAATTGGTTACGTCCTTCTCTTTCGTTGTTCTCTTCTCTTCCTTTTTAATTGTGTTTTTAGACGTCAATCTATCTTGCTTTGGTGCTCTTGCCTGCTTCTCCCTATTTTTCTTTTTTGTTTGGTTGAATTGATCTTTCTTTCTTTTGTTCGTTCTGATGGTCATTGCCTATCCGAAAAAGCGGTTCGGTCAAAAACGGCTATTGGACGGCTTTTTTCTTCTAATTCTCCACCCTCCCTCCCTCCCTCCCTCCTCTTCCTCCGCATGAGGTCTTAAGGGTCTGACCTTTGTTGCATGCTTCCAGAAATTCAGACACATCCACCCACATCCACACACTCTCTCTCTCACTCTTCTCTCCTTCACTTTCGCTTCCCAGCACACATCTCCTCTATTCTCCGTCCTTTCTTTTCTCACTCTCTGCTCCTTCTTCTCTCCATCGTCTCACTTCTGCTCTTCTCCTCCCTTTGCTATCACTCACACAAACACAAACTTTCCTCAAGCAAGCTCACGCCACCACACATCAAACTAACTCCCTCCTTCCCTTCCCACCCCCCCTTAAAACCCAGCATCGGGGTTGGCGGTCTGCGAGACAAACATCTCATAGTACTGATAAATAATCGTCACCGCCAATAAGATCCCCGTCCCCGAGCCAATGGCCCCCAGAAAGTCAGCCACCACGGTCAAGGCCCCAATACACATGCCACCAAACGCAGCCGCCACGGGGATATAACGGTTCAATTCGTGCACCAAGGCCGAGTCACGATGACCCTTCATCACCATCTTGGAGTCACGGAGCTGCTTCGCCACGTCCTTCGCACTGGACCCCGACACCTCAATCCAAGTCTTGGAGAACAAGGCGCACGAGGACAGGATGAACACCAGGTAGAACACCGCGTGGAAGGGGTCGGACAGAATCTCAGTCATAGAATGAGGGGGGGAGATGTAGTAAGCAATTCCACCGACAGGCACCGATTGACCTTGCTGCCCCTCCACCTCCTGCCATCGCCCGAGGAGGCGGACAAGGATGTTCCCGCTGAAGCGCTTGTGCAGCAGTTGGGAGAGGAAGTAGAGGTTGGAGACGAGGGCGGTTTGCAGGATGATGGGCATGTTGCTGGTGTAGAAAAGCTTGATCGGGTAGGTGCCTTGCTGGCCGCGGTAACGTTGGGATTTGACGGGGAGGTCCACACGCCAGCCTTGGAAGTAGATGACGATGATAAACACAAGCACGGTAGCCAACAAATTGGTGATATTCGGCAAGTTCTGGCGATAGAACGCTTCCTTCAAGGCACGGGCTTTATCGCTTCGGGTTATCAAAAGATGGAACAAGGCGATAATGGCACCCTCGAACTCAGTCCCTCGTCCCGTATTGATAGTCGTAGGGCTAAACGCCTTCCAGATAATATTCTCGCAGATATTGGTAGCGATAAAGAGGGAAATCCCCGAACCAAGCCCATAGCCCTTCTGCAGCAACTCATCAAGGGTAATCACAATCATCCCCGCGATAAACAACTGGGCAATAATCAAAATCGCATTCCCCCACCCCAACGAGTTCAAATCACCATACATGCCCGAAAACACATATGCGACCGCCTCGCCAATCGTGATCAAGATCCCAAACAATTTCTGCGCGCCCGAGAACAAGGCACGATCCTCCTTCAAAGACTGGTTGACCTCGATGATGCGGGAGCCGGCCAGCAGCTGCATGACCAGGCCGGAGGTGACGATGGGGGAGATACCGAGCTCCATCAGCGTGCCTCTGTTTTTCGGGAGGGAGGAGGGAGGGAGGGAGGGGTGTGAGTAATCATGTGTGGGGAGGGAGCGTGGTGGAGGATGGGAGACGATGTTGGTCTCAGAGCGGAGGAGGGGAATTTGAAAACAGAACATCAAATTACACACATAAGAGCAAAGCGCATTAAGGGCACACAAACGAGCCTCACATACACTCAGGCTGAGCATCTGACACAAGGGAAGAAATTGTGCCGAAGACCAATGACGACGCACACGCACAAATAGCCCGACGCAGAGGGCTCAGCAGAAAAAGGGGTGGTAGGAGCTGGTGTACGGCTCTCCTGCCCTGCCTACCACAACACACACACACAGACACAAAGCCACACAAGTTCACGACTATCACTCTCTGCACGTACCTATTCGAGGCCAAGATGACCCGCATCCAGTAGAAGGGGTCGGAGGACTTGGCCGACTGCACGCCGTAAATCGGAATCTGACAACAGACCAAGAAGATGAACAAAGTCACGACCGTCCACAGGACCTTCTCACGGAACGGGATCTTCCGGTCCACGGGCGCTGCCACCTCGGGGACGATGCAGAGCACCGGGCGAATGAGGTGCAAAAAGCGGACCATGGTTGCTGCTGCTGCTTAGGGCGCTGCTGCTGCTGCTCCTTCTCTCCCGGGGTGTGGGCTTGGTCGTGAAGTTCTCGCCTCCCGCCGCTTGCTCTGCTCAGGCCGCGCAAGAAAATGCACCACCTGTGTTGTCAATGAGTGTAGAATGTGTGGGTGAGTCGTGGGCGCGGGTGTTGGAGACCGCGGGAGGGTGCAGAGGCGGGAGCCACACACCCCGTCGTTTGAATTGGGAGAGTCTGAGCGAAGGGCACGAGGGGAGGAGGGGCACGCGTGTAGAGTTGTGACCCACGGGCGGAAACCGGGATTCCCTCTCCCATACTTCAGCACGAGCTTCCCCGCCTGCGCTAGGCCCTGGTGGTGGTGGGGGTGTGTGGTGTGTGTGTGTGAGAGCGCCCACGGCCAGAGTAGCATTGCTTTGATTGGAGGAATGGAATGATGGTCGGTTGCTCGCTCACCAACGGGGAGGCTTGCTCTTAGGCTGAGGCTATAGAAAGCGCAGACGACGAAAGGACTACATCATTCGCAGCCTCCAGAACTGTGCCTGGTCGTGGGTGCACTCCGCCTGGCCAGGGAGGGCACTCAAACAAACCATTGACATGACCAAGGAGGACTTCGCTCGAAAGGAGAGCGTGATGATGGACGGACCAGGAAACGAAGTCCTCACTTTGCGCGAACGCTTGCCTTAATGCAGTTTGGAGGTTTGGAGGCCTTGGCCATGGAGGGGGCACTGCACTGGTCAACAAGCCAGCACGACGACGTCTCACTTTCCCTTGCCCCACCACCCCCATAGACACAGGCATACGACAAAGCGGGTACACGAAGCGGTCGTCATCCTCCATGCATGTCTAGTTTGCTGCCAAGAAGACTCGCCGCCACGACCACAAGAAGCAGCCCCACCTCAAGCTCAAGCATGATTAGCCGGCCTTTGGGAGGCCTGGGTCTCGCCTTGCTGCGCCTCGTCGGGACCTGGGCCAGCGCCAGTGGGCGTTGTTCTCCCTCGCATCTACATGGTTTGCCCGCTGCCTTTGTCGGTGGCAGCTTCATGAATACTCGTCAGCAGCAGCAGCAGCAGCAGCAGCAGCAGCAGCAACGACGGACCTTTGCGGCCAAGCCCGCCACCGCGCGACGACGCAGCAATGCGGTTTCTATGGAAGCCACGATGGCACCGCCGCCGTCTGTGCAGAGCATGCCCCCCACGACGCCGGTGGGTGGGTCGTATGGCGCAGATAAGATCACGGTGTTGGAGGGGTTGGAACCCGTGCGGAAACGCCCGGGGATGTACATTGGGTCGACGGGGGTGAAGGGGCTGCATCATTTGATATTTGAGGTGGTTGATAATTCGGTGGATGAGGCGTTGGCTGGGCATTGTACGGCGGTGGAGGTGACGATTGAGGAGGATGGGAGTGTTACTGTCACGGATGATGGGAGGGGGATCCCGTGTGAAGTGCATAGTAAGACGGGGCGGTCGGCGTTGGAGACTGTGTTGACGGTGTTGCATGCCGGGGGGAAGTTTGGGGGGGATGCGAGTGGCTATAAGGTTTCGGGGGGGTTGCATGGGGTGGGTGTGTCGGTTGTGAATGCGTTGAGTGAGAGTTTGACGGCCACGGTGAGAAGGAATGGCAACTTGCACGTGATGCGGTTTGCGCGGGGGGTGCCTTTGGGGGATATGGAGATTACGCCGGACCCGGAGGCGGGGATGGTGGGGGGGGGGGGGGGGAGGGGAAGGCGGGCAGGCCGAGGAGTGGGACTACGGTTACTTTTAAACCGGACGCGGAAATTTTTAAGACGACCACGACGTTTGAATTTGATCGGGTGTCGGGGAGGTTGGATGAATTGGCGTATTTGAATGCAGGGATTAAGATTGTGATGACTGATAAGAGGGGGGAGGGGAGGAGGCAGGAATTTTTCCATGAGGGGGGGATTAGGGAGTATGTGGAGTTGATGTGTAGTAGTAAGGAGAAGCTGCACCCAGAGGTGGATGTTATCCATGCGATGGGGGAGAAGAATGGGGTGACGGTTGAGGCGGCGCTTAGGTGGTCGAGGGATCAGTATGATGATTTGTTGATTGGCTTTGCGAATGGGATTAGGACGGGGGATGGTGGTACTCACCTCGATGGGCTCAAAAGTGTGCTAACACGAACGATTAACAACATGGCGCGTAAGAATGGGAAGCTCAAGGAGGGAAAAGATAATCTGTCTGGTGACTTCATTCGAGAGGGGCTCACGGCCGTCGTGAGTGTTAAGGTGCCCGATCCTGAATTTGAAGGGCAGACGAAGAATAGGTTAGGTAACCCGGAGGTACGCGGGATTGTAGATGCGATTATTGGTGAGAATTTAGTGAATATTTTTGAGTGGAACCCCAAGGTGCTGAACGCCATTGTGGACAAGGCAATGTCAGCGCAGCAGGCCGCCCAAGCCGCGAAGGCAGCCAGGGACATGGTGAGGAGGAAGTCCCTTTTGTCTAGCACGGTCTTACCTGGCAAATTGGCTGATTGCTCCTCGCGTGATCCGGCTGAAAGCGAGATTTATATCGTGGAGGGTGATTCTGCTGCGGGTAGCGCCAAGCAAGGGAGGGATCGAAGGACGCAGGCTATTCTGCCTTTGCGTGGTAAAATCCTGAATATTGAGAAGGCGGCCACGGAGAAGATTTATCAGAACACGGAGCTGCAGGCGTTGATCTCGGCGTTGGGGCTGGGGATTAAGGGGAATGAGTTTGATCCTGCCACCTTGCGTTATCACCGAATTATGATTATGACAGACGCGGATGTCGATGGCGCGCATATTCGTATTTTGCTCTTGACCTTCCTGTTTCGGTATCAGCGGGCGTTGGTTGAACGGGGGTTTATCTATATTGCCTGCCCTCCTCTTTACAAGGTCACACAAGGGAAAAGTATTAAGTATGCGTATTCACAGGAAGAGCTTGCGGGCGTGCAGGCTTCTTTTACGGGTAAGACTGCCATGTCTCTTCAGAGGTTTAAGGGGTTGGGGGAGATGATGCCCACGCAATTGTGGGAGACGACGATGAATCCCGAAACGAGAATATTGAAGCAGGTGACGATTGAGGACGCGGCGGAGGCGGATAAGATGTTTATGTTGTTGATGGGCGATGCGGTGGGGCCGAGGAAGGATTTTATTAACCGGAATGCTGGGGCTATGGGGTTGGATGATCTTGACTTTTAGAGAGGAGACAAGGAGAGGAGGGGAGGGAGGGAGGGAGAGAGGGTTGGGTGGTTTGAGCAAGCAACGTAAGAAATAAAAATAAAAAGGCCAAAGCAAAGCAAAACGTAAAACGGGCCCTCTTCTCTTGTCTGTCTGGAAGAAGAAGAAGTAAGAACAACAAAGAAAGCACCTACTGACAACCTTTGATCAATGGGAATATTCGCTGAAAAACAAACTAAGAAAAAGGCGGTGTGTGCTTTTTGCTTACTTTCTTCAACGTTTTCTTGTGTGCTGTTCTTCTTCGTTCCTCTTGCTTTTTCCTTGTCGTTGTCGTCAATATACATACAGACCTCTCTCTCTCTTTCTGGACATATGCATTTCATACTCAGTTCATTCTCCTCTCCTTTCACACTCCCCCCCTCTCTCATCGCAAGGGCGCGACCTTCCATGACGAGACATGGCTAGCCCCACCCCGAGAAACAGAGGCAGCAGCGACCGAAAAGGAAGCAGCAGCAGCAGCAGCAGTGGACCTCTTCCTACTCCCCCCGCCACCATGCTGATGGAACAAAAGAGCCTGCTTTTCCTCCTCCCAGCCCTGCTGCATCCCCAACACCTTGGCCTTATACTTCTCCCGCATGTGCTTCCGTACACTAGTCAAAACAACATCAATCTCCTTCTCATGCTCGACACTCATTTCTTTCCTCACTTTCTCCACCTCCGCCGCCGTCGCCTCTCTCGCAGCCGTCGCTCTCGCCATCGTCTCCTTCTGCTGCCTCCGCAAGGTCTCTGCAAACTCTCGTATCTTCACATCTTTCAAGAGCATCTTCCTCCCCACCCTCTCCAAACGTGCCCTCAACTCCTCCTCCCTCCCCTGCCTATCCAACAAAACCTGCGCCGCCTGCATCGCCTCCCTCTCCTTCTCCTTCGCCTTAGCACTTAATGTAGCGAACGCCCCCTGTAAAAACTTGACTTTTGGCCCCACCTCTTGCAATTTCTCCCTCCATCGTTGCTCTTTCACCGCCTTCTCCTGATCAAACGTGCTATAAACATGCTGCAGCCGCCGTTGTTCCTCCTGCGCCCACTCCAGCTTTGCCCCACTCAACGCTTCCGCCACCATCACAGCCGTCTCTGCCTCCCTCCCTTCCTGCTCCTCCTCCTGCTCTTCCTCCCGCCGCACCCTGGCCTGGACAAGACCAGCAGCAGCAGTAGCAGCAGCAGCAGCGCGTTCCTTTTCCTTCTCATGCGCCATCTCTACCTTTTCCAAAGCTTGCTGATGCTCCTCCTTCTTCACGCGTGCTTCCTCCACCGCCTCCTCCACCAACCGACGCTGCTGCTGTAAGTCCCCCTCCAAGCTCGTCACCCTTGCCTGCCACTGCGCAATCTCCAATTCATGCTGCCAGGTCAACTGCTGCTGCTGCTGTCGCCAGGCCGCCGCCGACGACGCCATACTCTCCTCCTCCTCCTCCTCCTCCTTATTTTGGCTAATATCCGTCTGTACCCCCACCGTATGCATGCAACTCGTGCTACTGCTGCTGCTGCTGATACTGCTGCTGATGCCATCATCACGCCGTCGCAACTCCTCCAACTCCCGCACCTCCGCCTTGACCTCCTCCCACGCCCTCGCCTTCCACAGAGCCGCCCATCGCGACACCGAATCCAAAACCTCCCCCACCCCCACTGGAAGCTCCTCCTCCTCCTCCTCCTCCTCCCTTCCCTCCCTCCCTTCCCCCCCCTCGCCCTCGTCCACTCCCAGAAGCCGGAATCCTTCTCCACCCACGTCTACTTCCCCCGCACCAATTTTGGCGGCTAACACTCGCATTCTCCTTGCTTGTGCGATACGCAGGGCCTCCTCCTCCTGAATACGTAGCTGCAAGGCCTCCAATGACAGGAGGTCAGCAGCAGGAGCAGCAGGAGCAGTAAGAGCAGTAGTAGCAGCAGTAGCAGTAGCAGTAGTGCGGGCTTCCAGCACAGCTTCTCGCAATTCGTTACACTCCTGCTGCAGCTCACCCGCCCTGTCCTTCCAAAACAAAAGCTTCTCCTCTTGCTCCTCATGGAATCGCTGCTGCTGCTGCTGCTGCTGCCATTCTTTTCCCTCCATTTCTCGATACATCTGCTGCTCGTGTACCCTGAATCCGTCCATCCCTCCTCCCAACCTTTCCCTGGCCAAGAAGGACGACGCCCGCTGGGACCGCCCTCCCGCCATCCCTTCCTCCCCTCCCTCCTCCTCCTCCTCCTCATTAACTCCTCCCAAAAACTCCCTCAAGTCATTCTGCTGCTGCTGCTGCTGCAACAGCTGACGCGACAGCGATGACTGGTCAGCAAAGCCCTTCTCCAAATCAAAGGGAGAGGGGAAAAAGAGCGAGCCTCCTGTATATAAGCCAGCACTACCCGCAAGACCACCAGGAGGAAGACGCACCGGCGTTTCCATCATCATCATCTCTTCTTCTCCCTCCATACCACCAACAGCTGCAGCAGCAGCAGCAGCAGCAGCAGCAGCAGCAGCACCCCCACCCTGCCTCCTCACAAACTCAAGCTCCGCTCCCAACCTCTCCACCTCCTCCTCCATCGCCGCCATCTCCCCCTGATGCTCGCGAATCAACGCATCCATCTGCCCGGCAATCACCTGCCCCGCCTCCTCCCCTCCCTTCGCCCGCCTTTGCACCTCCAACTCACCCGCCAAGCTTCTCAATTGCGCCTGCGCCTCACCTAACTCTCCCTGTACCTGCAGCAAACGCCTCTCCAACCCCTCCCCCCTCCCCTCCGCCTCCTCCTGCCTCGCTTCCGCTGCGTACCTTCGACTCTCCTCCTCCATCACCTTCCTCTCCACCCCTCGTATTTCCGACCTTAATTTTCTCATTTCTTCCACCAGGGCATCCGCCCTCGCCGCCTCGGCTTGCGCCCGCGCCTCCCCTTCCTTCCCCTCCCTCTTACTCGCAATGGCAAGCACCGTCTTGCTTGCCAGCTGAGTCGCTAAACGCGTGATTTCTTCCTTCAAGGCCTCAATCATAGCCTCAGTCTCCTTGTTGCCCGCGTCTTTTTCTTCGTTTAAACGGAGGTTGTGTCGTCGAGCTACATCTAACGCTGCTTTTACCTCAGCCATCTCCAAGCGGGCCGATTCCAGCATCTGCCCTCTTAGCAAATCCAGAGTCACCCCACCTACCTCCTGCTGCTGCTGCTGCTGCTTCTGGATAGTGCTGCTCTTCCCATGCTGGGCTTGAGAGAGCAAAAGCAAATGCTCCTCTAACTCCTTCTCTCGCGCGGCCATCCCCTGTACCTGGGCAAGCAATCGACTTTCCTCACACCGGAGGGCACGGACCTGGAGACGGAGGTGTTGTCGTTCGGCTTCGGACGCTTGGAAGACCACCGCAAGTTCAGACACGACCAACTGGAGCTCGGCTGGGTCCGTGGGGAGGTGGGTGGGGAGGACAAAGGGCAGAGAGGAGGAGGGGGAGCAGAAAGAAGAGGGTGTGATTTCGCTTCGTTTGGTGCTGTTTCCGTCTTCGTTGTCGTAGTAGCTTTCTTCTTGGATGGTGGGGGGGGCGTGTCGGAAGAGTTGTTTTTGGGAGGAGCAACCAGCCGAGAGGAGGTGTGTCTGCCTGGCACCCTTCATGGAGGTGGCGGGCGTGTGAAAGGCCGACTCATCGTCCTCCCCCTCGTCCTCGTCCTCCTCGTTGGTGTGGCCGTAAGCCTCCTCCTCCTCGTAGTGGTAGCCATTGTCGCTGCCACCGCTGCTGCTGCTGCTGCTGATGATCAGGTAGTGGTCCTCGTCGTCCTCTTCTTCCTCATTTGCATCGACAGCGACCTCTCGCGGGGCCTTGCGGACCGTGGGTGGGGCGTCCTTTTCCTCCTCCTCTTCTTCCTCCTCCTCTTCCTCTCCCTCCTCTCCTCCCTCCTCCCCTTCCTCCTCGTCGTGATCAGAAGGCGACGTAAAAGAGGAAGCGCGGACCACCTGCACATCGGCCACCTCCTCTAGAAAAGGGACGAATGACACATCGCCGCCGCCCTGGTCATCCTGCCTGTCCTGCTGCTCCTGCCCGTGCTCGTCTTCGTAATGCTGCTGCTTGTACCGCTGATTCTCGTGGTGGCGGTGGTGACGCTGCTGCTGCAGGCGGGAAAAGGAGGCCTCCTCAGAGCCCTCGTAGGGCACTCGTAACAAGAGCTTTTCCAACTCTGCGGCCCGCTCCGCCGCCTCGTGGACGTCCAGGATGTGTGCCGGTGGTGGTGGGTTGCCACCGTCGTCTTCGTACTCCATGCTGGCCTGTCTTTGTGTGTGTGGAAAGAAGGAGAGGGGTTTGAGCAGTGATTTGACGAGGGAGGGCACAAACAAAGTGCGGAAGATGGGGCCTTGCTTCTCACAACACGGCATAATTTTCCTCAGGTGTCAGTAGAACTCTGGGCAGTGCTCTAGCCCCCTGGGGGTGGCAGGGGACAAGCAGATGGACATAGCAAAGGGCACAGAAAAGGAGGGGGAGGCGGACTGCTATTGCAATATCGACCGCGGCCTCTTCCAGCGACGACTGCAATTTTGCTTTCTTTTTTTTCATTCTTTTCAGCACACCACCATGTATCAAACACCTGTCAAACCGTTCCAAACCCCCTCAAACAGGCCGCCCTGGTGATGTTCGAGGGTTTGGAACCTTTCGAACACGCTGCCAGAAATGTGTGTGAGAGTTCCAAACCCCCCAAACAGGGGTCGTTTGCAGGGTTTGGAACCGCTCCAAAGCGTTCGGAACACGCGCAAAGGCCTGAAATCGGCCTAAAATCACCGTCTCAAAGACTCTCACCGTCTCAAAGACTCTCAAACCTCTTCGAGCGTTTGGACCTCTTCGAACGTTTGGAACCCTAACAAACACAGCATGCAAAATGTGTTCGAGGGCTTGGAACCCTCTCAAACATGCAGCCTTGACTGATGTTTGGAGCACTCGAACGTGTTGGACAGACGTGTTTAGAACCCCTAAAGGCCTTAGGGCTCGAACATGCTCCGTGTTCGATACAGGTTGTGGTTTTCAGTACACCTTTTTAGAGAGCGTCAACTACTTTACACACACCTTTTTTACACATGCATTTTGTTTTCTAACGTCTGCTTGTCGTCATCGTCGACTATTGTCTGAAGGCTCTCCTTAGTCCCGCCGTCGAACAACTCCCTTACCTATCCCTATCCCCCCACTCCCTACACATATTTACACACCCACATTTACTTTCTGTTGTCTAACTTCTTGTCGTCGTCGTCGCCTTCGTATAAGTAGGCAAAAGCGGCTGCTTTGTCCCCTCCTCCTCGCCCGTGCCGCCATCACCTCCCCCACCATCCACCTCCATAGGGTGGTGATGCCCCGCATGGTGCTTCTTGTACTGTCGCGTCGCTTCCACCCACCCTACAGCCCAACACACCACCGCCACCGACAGCCACATGCATATAATGAACAAAGTTTGTCGTACTTGAGGGACTTGAGCCGTGCATTCGGGAGAAACAACGCCGTCTTTTTTCAGGTCCGCGGCACAAGCGGGGGCCATCGCATCTAGGATGGCACCAACAATGATCGGGCTAGGCACGTCTCCCAAGGCGTGGATAGTAAGGGTGCAGAGGGCGATCGCAAAAGATCGATTGGGTGGAGGGACGGAGAGCATTGTGACCATGTTGATCGATGCCGTGCACACAAACAGCAATAGGGCGCCAGCCACGAAGAAGAAGAGAAACAGCTCCCGTTGATACAAAAAGCAGCTCAAACTCGAGCAAAAACACCCAAGCGCCGCAAAGATCGTGCTCTGCCTCAACAAAAATGCCAACTTGGCCTCCTCCGAGTGGAACTGTCGTCGATCTACCAATATCCCCCCTAGAGGCGTCCCTACCATGCCAGCAAACGACAGAGCCACGCCAAACACGCTCGACGCACTGCTCTCCGAGGCAAAAAAACCAAAATCCAAAAAGATCTTGCTCGAAAATGTTGACACCCCGATCATCATCCCGGTGTTCGCAGCATACCCTAGAGCGTTCAATATCCACACAGGCCGACGGAGGACGATACAAGCTTCTTGAAACATGGTCATATGTCGCGCCTCCTCCACCACCTGCTGCTGCTGCTGCTGCCGCTGCCCAACCAAAACACTGCCGCTATTCCCATCCACCGGAACCGCCATCACTGCTCCTCCTACTCCTCCCACGCCCTCCGTCCCTCCCTCCCCTTCCACCACCACCTCATCATCCTCCTCAATTGGCGCTCGCTCCGGACGCCAGGTAAAGGGCAAAAAGAAGCAAGCCAAGGCAAAGGGGCACATCAACAACGACTCCATCCAAAACGCCGCAGACCACGTCCAAGACGACGCCGCAAACAAAGCTCCCCAAGGATAACCCATCGCAGTCCCTAGAGGAATGGCCGTATAAAACACCGCGATCCACCTCCCTCCACTCCTTCCCCCCAAGTCCAAAATAAAAGGAGGGGCCACACACTGAAACCCCGCCTCGCCCACCCCGCTCAGCATGCGCGCGGCACACAACTGTTGAAATGAGCCTGTCAGGCGCGCGAACCCACTCAAGGCCGTGGCCAGTATCCAGATGACTAACCCAACCCCCACCATTTTAAACGGGGGGACATAATGAATGGCATTCCCAAAGCAGACAGCCGCAAGGGAAAAGCCCACGATGAAGGCAGATTGAAGCAGGCCCACGTACAGGTCGGGGGTGGTAGTGTCCAAAGAGTCAGAAACAAAGGCGCTGAACTCTTCAGAAGCCCCAGGAATGATGCCCCGATCAATGTAGTTGAGTAGATTCAGGAAAAATAGGAAGGTGAAGGCAATCTCGTTGGTCCACCAGGTTTGTGTCGTGCCCAGGCGCGGGTCCCGTGACATGCGGAAGCCTTTACAGGCCATGTTGAAGGGGCAGGGGTGGAGGGGCAGGCAAGGGCCTGTGTGTACATGTGTAGATGGGTGTGTGTGCGTGTTGGTGAGAGTGCGTTGTTCTGAGGGAAAGGGAAGTGGGGCATGCGCATCGCATCGGATAGCAGCACACTTAGTGGGCATTCTGGTTTCTGGCATAAATAAAGAGAAATACAGTCGGTGGCCCTGCAGCCCGAATCAGGACTGAGAATGCATGTATATCGGACAGGAGGGTGTTATATTGTGGAAGAGGAAGGGGGGGCCGGGTCAAAGCTCAGGCACACATTTAAGAGTCGCATATCCCCGCGCGAGTGGTTTTGCAAATGGCACCCGCCACCCGCTTGCGTGGCATACATTTACTCCATGCAAAAAGGTGTGGCACAGACTGCGCGCGTGTGACATTTGACAAAGGGCGGACCAGGGAGAGGCGGGAAAGGAGCGAGGAGGGCCCGACGGAAGTAGAGCGACCGCGACCGATTCCAACAAGTACTACGCAACCCCTGCGCGAGGCATCCTTAAGGCGCCCAAGAAGGGCACTATAGACCCGTCTACAAGCATATGTGAGTAGGTGCGTAAGGCTTTGGCTGCTGCTTGCCGCTTAGGTAGCTACCAAGGAGCGTGGGATGATGACGATGCCGCTCGCCTCCCTGACTCTCTTTCCTACCTTTGGGAGAAGAGTCCTAGAAAGCAGCCAGGGGCAGGCAAGTAGCCGCGTCTTGGCTGGATGTAGGAGCTGTCTGTGTGGAGGTAGAAAGGCATGGGGGTCGTTAGCATCGTACTACCAGGCCTGTGCGAATGTGCTGGTCATCAAGCAAGACGGCATGCTTCCGGGTAGGCAGGCAAATCGAGTTGAAGCAAAGAAGGCCGAAGCAAGGGAAAAAGCCCGCGCGCACACACACACAAAGTTCAAAGACTTGCATGGGACAAAACTTTCTTTTTAGCTCAAGCAAAGTTGACTTCTGATAATTGATTCCTTGGTAATTCTTTTGGTGTCCTCAATTGGATAGCTAAGACGCCTCTCCCCGCTCGTTCTTAACTCCCAATCCCCCACATACGTCCCCTTCTTACGCCCTTGCCCGTTGGTGTCGTCAATCCTTCAGAGCACAACATTTGTGGTATTCCCCCTGACAGACAGGTGTGAGGTGTGTGGGCGAATCCTAAATAGGGTCCGCCGATGCCTCATCTCGAATGATACTACCCCATCAAACTCGTCCCTCCCTTTACCCTTGTTGTTCACATAATCTACCACCAACCTGCGCCAAAGACAGCATGGTCGCCCTCGAATCCAACCGACACCGAGACAAGAGCACGTATACTAGGCTCATCCCGATAGTCTCGATACCATATCGCTTAGCTTCCCAGACCCAATTAATTCAATTCCTTTCCCCGTTTCAATCTCACCCCCTGCTTTCTCTTGCTCTCCTGCCACAAAGAAGGCAAGCCTTGCCCGACCCCTTACCTAACCGGACTTGCTGGTCACCGTGACCTGCACGGGCGTGGCCGTCTGGAGCTGGACCTCGTCCTTCCACACCGAGGCCACGAACGTAAGCGGAGAGGTGGCGTCCGCGTTCACCTTGAATGCCACCTGCACGAGATCGTGAAAGGGAAATGACAATATGGGCAACTGCACTCTCCATCTTCTCCTCTTCACCTTTCCTTACTTACCTTGAACGTGCACTTAAGGGGCTTGCTAGCGTACAGGTGCATGGCCACGTCGGACCACAACAAATCGCCCCTGCCTGCACGGCCCGGCTTCTTGAGGCTGACGGGCTTGAGTCGAGGGTGCACCGAAGTGCGCTTGTACGTGACGTCGTCGGCATCGGAAGCCTCCACAAGAAGGGCGTTGGTGGTGCTGTCGAGGGTATGCTTGTCCGTGCTGGTCTTCATGAGCAGCCCCCGGCGGTCAAAGGTATCAGCCGCCGGCAGACTGAGGGTGACGAGGAGCGTGTAATACTTGCCGGCTCGCACGCTGCTGCGGCCTTCGTGAGAGGCGGCGGAGATGGAGATGGGGCCCGTGGGGGAAGCGGGGGATGGCGCATTCGTGGGAGAGGTCGAAGGGTTGGATGGCGCCTTTGAGGGGGAGGCTGAAGGACTGCTTGAAAGTATCAGCCGAGGGGGAAGCCGTACCTGCTTCCAGGTTCGGGCAGGGGGTGCCGCCCTGTGTATGAGAATTACAGACAAGAAACACGCCGCCACCACCTTCGAAATTGGAGGCGACGACAACAAAACAGAGCCTCGCACCGCGCATGGGAGCATATTAATTTTAGTGATCGTGTTGGCGATACGGCAGTGGCGCCCCATCACAGAACCCTCACGCTTGTATGGTAGCTAGTCACCTCTCATGCATCCCCACTTCACCCACACACAGACAGCGCGGGCTGCGTAACCGAGGAGCAGCGGGGCCAAGCCTTGGGTTCCGACAAGGCACCGAACGACAGAACCAAAAGAACAAGCAAGGCCAAGCGGCACACCACACAAGCAAGACCATCATCAAGCGGCAACAACTTGTAGGCATTCACTCTCCGCAGCATCGTAGCCATGGTAAACCGGGGCACCAGCTATAAGCGTCCCCGTCCCGCCGACGTTGCTGCTCCTGCTCCTGCTTCTGCTGCCCTCCCTCCTGCTTTTGCGGCGGCGGATGGTCCTGCTGCTGCTGCTGCTGCTACTACTACGGCTTCCTCTGTCATGGCGGCGGACGACGACCCCCGCATTCAGCGCCTCCATGATGCCGCAGCCATCTTGAGTTCGGTGGGCTTGGCGGATACACAAGACGTGCGCGCCATTAATTTGCTGAACAAGCTGACGGCGGATGGCGAGTTAGAAATCTTGCTGGAAAGCACAGCCCCCGCATTGCTCGACGCAATTGCCGACGCCTTGGACCGACACAACGCCCCCATGCTGCACGTCTTGCAGGCACGGCTTGCAAAGCAAAAGCCGGCCTCGTCTCCGACCTCCCATCCGCCGGGCCACGGGGATGGACGAGGACCACCACCATCGCAGCAGCACCCCGCAAAGAGCAATACCATTAATCAACCACCACACGCTACAAACCCCCGCCTCCCACCTCCATGGCTGGATGTTTCCGAACGCCACGTCACCCAACAAAACCCCGGCCCGCTCGTCCTGGGCCTTCTCTCAATCCTTCGGAACCTCTCCTACATCGTGGCCAACGAAGAAATCCTCGCCCGCCACACGCCCGTCCTCACACACCTCGTCAGCCTCCTGCCCTGCGCCTACCAAGACGACAACACCGTCCCGACAGGCGGGCGCTGGCCACAGAGCAGCGGCACCAAAACCCCTAACAAAGGCAATGGTGGGGAGATTGGGACCTGTGTCACAGACTTGCTGTTGGCGCTCTCCCCTCGCCTGGACGTGGCCGGCCTTGCGATGGACGAGGACGAGCAGCTAGCTGCAGAGGGCGTGCCAGAAGACAGCCTAATGGCCTTGGCCCCTCCTAAATTACGCGCTCAATACATAGAATCCCACCACCAGGGACCCGAACATCAAGATTATATAAATTTAATTCGTTCTCTTTTGCGGCTGTTGATGGACTTGTTGACTTACCCTGCTGCTGCTACTGCTGCTGCTGCTGCTGCTGCTGTTGGAGGAGGAGGAGGAGGAGGAGGTGAAGACCGACAGGGCGTCCTGCGCTGCCTGGAGCTCTTGGCTCGCTTGATGAGCAATCACGAGGCGAATGCACAATTTGTCGCAAGGCATGCTTCTCCTGCTTTTTTGGTTCGTCTGCACGAGTTTTTTTATGTGCCTTTGCAGGGATTAGACTCTATGGAGGGCCCAGCAGCAGCAGCAGCAGCAGCAGCAGCAGCGACATTTCCCGGAGGAAAGCCACGGCCACGGTATGCGATGCATGGAATGCAGCAGTACCAGGATGGTAGCGGTGGTGGTGAGTTGGACGTGGAGGTGCGGGGGTGGAGCCTGGAGGTTCTTGCGGCGCTGTGTGCTGTTTCAAGGACAATGGAAGGGGACGGAGGGACGGAAGGAGGGCTCAGGGAGGGAGGGAAGGAGGGAGGGTTCCACGACGGTAATGACGACCAAAAAAATGTGGTTGTCCGACTCAAAAAGCACGTAGCGGGCTTGGTGCGTTCTCTGGTGTTGCTGCTGGACTTACCCACGGCAGCACCGCTGGCTGGCCGTCTCTTGGCGACGCTGGCTAGGGGAGGCATGGAAGGGAGGACAGAGTCAGAGTCACAAAAGCGATTGCTGACACATTATGTCTTTCGACCGGGGGGAGAGGTGGCGGCGGAGCTGTTGTGGTCTGTTTTTCTGGCGCCGCCGGATGAGGAGGAGGAGGAAGAGGAGGAGGAGGAGGGGGAGGAGGGGGAGGAGGAGGAAGAAGAGGAGGAGGATGGGATGGATCAGTGAAATGACAAGTCGGAGGCGCAATACAAAAGAAATGCAATGGAAAGCTTGGTGTAGAGAGGGTTCTTGGCTTTATTCACCTTTTTCTTCTTCTTGTTTCTCTCTCTTTTGGAAAGTGTTGTGTTTTGTCCGTTTTGAAACATTTGGCACATACACAACAAAAGGCGTGCCTCGCTGCTGCTGTTACTGCTGCTACTGCTGATGGTCTGTCTGTATGTCTGGTTTTTATTCTTTTTCTCTCGCGCTTTCTTCTACTAAAGTCTACTTTTTGAGGTATTAGTTTCTCTCGCGGCTTCTTCTATTTCGAGTCTTCGGGCTGTTGGGCAAGATGATGAGAAAAGTGTTTGCACACACACACACACACACACACACACACACGCGCGCTTTTACGTTCACGCACACACTTATACCTCCTTTCCTGACGTTTTCTTTCTCGGGTTCAAGTGGTATGTATGCTTCTGGCGGTAGTCTTCCTTTCTTTCTTGACGTGCTCTCAGGCGCGTCTCTCTCTCTCCGCGTCTATGTGTTTTGCGTGTCCTTTGCTTTCCTCCCCCCTCCCTTCTTTTTCGTCTTGCTGCTTGTTGCTGTGCTTCCTTCACAGCGTTTTCTCGTCGTCCTCCCCATGGACGTACTCACACACACACACACACTTCTTGCTCTATTGCTCGCTATCCTGCTGCTCTCAAAACTCTTCTTCTTGTTTCTCTTCCTCCTTTATCTGTCTCGTCTTGCATTCAGGATTTATCACCCACTCCACTCGTCGCCCATTCGTTTTTCCTGCCTTACCCTATCTTACTCACTCCTTTTTTTTCAAACCTCATTTTGTCACATTTTCACTCAATGTTGTTCTGCTTGCCGTTGTCATCTTCATCTATATATCTATCATTCGTGCTTCCCTCCCTCCCTCCCTACCTCCTATCCTACCTCAGGACCGAGAGTCCTCACCAACATCCACCCCACCCTCCCCCATCATCATCTCTCCGTTCCCCACACCCTTCCCACCACTACTACTACTGCTACTGCTCCCTCCAAGCAACGACTTCTCCCCCTCCACCATCCTCCCCCCCTCCTCCTCACCCTCCGGCCCCACCATCCCCTCAGCCGCCATAATCGCATCCGCCGAAATAGTGACTACCGTCCCCTCCTCATCATCCTCGTCCTCGTCCTCGTCCT
>Ga0209390_10002612_pt1 | contig 31108 bp, 19 predicted proteins | sample BON01_FD_187212 | JGI IMG/M metagenome (GOLD analysis project Ga0209390, IMG submission 187212) | Freshwater microbial communities from Lake Bonney liftoff mats and glacier meltwater in Antarctica - BON-01 (SPAdes) (version 2) | ecosystem: Environmental > Aquatic > Freshwater > Ice > Glacier...
TCGCGCATCAAATCCAGCCCGCTGCCATCCGGGAGGCCGAGATCGCTGATGACCGCATCAAAACGCTCCGCCCCATGGATCGCGAGCGCCTCCCGCACCGTTCCTGCAGTGGTCACCTGATGGCCTTTGATGGCAAGCAGCCGCTGCAGCACCTGGCGCGTCGCCTCGTGATCCTCGACAATGAGCAGTTTCAGCGTCCGCGCCGACGCCGCAGCAGGCTCCGTGGTAGCGGCTGAGGCGGCGGGCGCGTCGCTGGTGAGGAGCTCCACGGAAAAGGTCGAGCCGCAGTTGAGTCCCGCGCTCTCGGCACAAATCTTACCATCATGCGCGGTGACGATGGCCTGCGAAATCGCCAGACCCATCCCAAGGCCGCCATAGCGGTGCTGGCCCGCGATGGCTCCTTGCTCGAAGGCATTGAAAATGTGCGGCAGAGCCTCGGCGCTTATGCCGATGCCGTTGTCCTTTACGACGATGACAATCCGTCCGTCGGCGTCATTCGTCGTGCGCACGCTGATGCTGCCGCCGCCCGGTGTGAATTTGATCGCGTTCTTGAGAAGGTTCCAAAACACCTGCTGGATCCGCGTGGGATCCACCAGTGCGTGATGCCGTTTGGCATCGAGCCTGAGTTCGATCCGCACCTTTTTGCCTTGGCCGTCGCTGCGGATGATCTGGTGGGTGTGGCCGAGCACAGCGTGCAGATCGGTGACTACCGGCGCGAGGACCAGCTTGCCGCGGCTGATGGTCGTGAGGTCGAGCAGGTCGTCGATGAGCCGCGCCTCGAGTTCGATGTTGCGGTGCATCATGGAAAGCTGTTCGCGCACCTCCATGGGCAGAGCCGTATCGTCCGCCAGCGCGCTGGCGGTCATCAGCACCGGGGTGAGCGGTGTGCGCAACTCGTGGCTGAGCGCGGCGAGGAAGTCGTCTTTGGCGCGGGCGCTGCGCACGAGTTCCTCCGCCGCGAGGCGGAGCGATTCCTCGGCGGCCTTGCGCTCGGTGATGTCCGTGTGGACGCCGACCCATTCGCGGGTCTCGCCCCCGGGATCCAGCACCGGCACAGCCCGGATCGAACAAAGCCGCCATTCTCCATCGTGCCGCCGCACGCGGTGTTCGAACTCAAACGTCCGCTTTTCCGCGACGGCAAGATTCCAGGCGTCGATGGTCGGCTGCGCGTCCTCAGGATGCACGGCTTTCGACCAGCCGTGGCCTTGGTAATCCTCCTGGCGCTGGCCGGTGAAAGCGCCCCAGGCGTACTGCTCGCCCTCCATCCTTCCCTCGGCATTGTTGGTCCAGACGATGTCGCTCACCGCGCCGGCGGCCGCGCGGAAACGCTCCTGGCTCGCGCGCAGGACTTCCTCCGCCCGCTTGCGCTCGGTGATGTCGCGGACAATTTTAGACGCGCCAACGACGTTTCCCGCCGCGTCCTTGATTGGGGAAACGGTGAGCGAGACCGGCAGTCGGCGACCGCCCTTCGTCATGCGCTCGGTTTCGAAGTGTTTGATGGCCTTACCGGAGAGGATCTGCTCCAGAATATGCTCCTCCTCGTGGAGCAGATCGGGCGGGGTCAGATGCAGGTTGGGATTACCGATGATTTCTTCCGCAGTGTAGCCAAACAGCCGTTCCGCGCCCGCATTCCATGTGGTCACGACTCCATCCAGTGCTTTGCTCAGGATCCCGTCATCGGCAGATGAAATGATCGCGCCCATCCGGGCCTGCATTTCCTCCGACTGCCTGCGCTCGGTGATGTCCTCGATGGCGAGCAGGATGCGCTCAGGCACGCCCTCGGCATTGTCAATGCGGCGGGCATTCAGCAGCATGGTGCGCGTCCCGATGGTGGCAAACTCGTGTGTCACCTCGAAGCCGTTGAGGACATTTTTCTTGGGGATGATTTCCTCGAGCAGTTCGCGCAGTTTGGGGATGTTCCATTGGCCGTTGCCGATCTCGTAAATCAGGCGACCCTCGGTCTCGGCACGCGCGACTTTGAAATCCGTGTAAAAAGCCTCGCTGGCCGTGTTCACCCGGAGGTCGGTGCGCAGGACGAGGAAGGGTATGGGAGTCGTGCGCAGCGTGGCTTCCGCGTAAGCGAGCGAGCGTTTGGTTTTCCTTTCGCTGGTGCGCAATTTCTCCTCCACTTTTTTGCGCTCCGTGATTTCGCTTAGCAGTTGCGCGTTGAACTTTTCCGCGGCTTCCGTGAGTTCATGCTGGCGCACGGACGAGACGATCAACTGCTCGTTCACCGCGGCCATCCGCTCCTCGCTCGCACGCAGCTCTTCCTCGGCAGCGCGGCGCTCATCGATTTCCATCGCCGATGGAATGAGATGGGTGATGCGCCCTTCCGCATCGCGCAGCGGCGCGATTTGGAAATCGATCCACACCCGCGTGTCGCCCGCCATCCGCACGGGCACGTCGTAGCGGACGCTTTCGCCGCTGGCGGCACGCCCGCATGCGTCCCGCAATTGCGCCTGGATCCCGGGGGAATAGTTCCACCAGTAGCAGTCCCAGAACTTTTTCCCGAGCACCTCGCTGGCCGGGATGCCTGCGGCCTCCAGCGGCGCGCGGTTGACATCGGTCAGGGTTCCGTCCTCTGTCGTGAGTCCGACGAAGGCAAAAAGATTGTCCAGCACACGGCGGGTGAACTGCTGGCTTTCGCGTAGCTCGTCCTCCGACCGCTTGCGCCCGGTGATGTCGAGGTTCGTCCCCAGCACCCACTCGGCCTGCCCGTGTTCGTTGGTGCGCACCGTTTCCACGGCTTCGATGTGGCGGACTTCGCTGTCGTTGCGCCGGCGGATGCGGAATTCGCGGCGGCTCTGTCCGCAGTTGTGGACGGTGTCCTGTAGGATGCGCTCACTTTCCGGCAGATCCTCCGGCAGCACGGCTCCTCTCCAATCGCTGTATGGCACAAAGCCGTCCGCTGTGGGGTCGATGCCGTAAATGCGGAACATCTGCGCATCCCAGCGGAGCGCGCCGGTTTGGACGTTCTGCTCCCAGATCCCCACTGCGGTCGCCTCCGTGGCCAGGCGCGTGCGCTCTTCGCTTTCGAGCAAGCGCGCCTCGGCCTGCTTCCGCTCGGTGATGTCGTGGAAGACGCGGACGTAGCCAACTTGTGCGCCGCCCGCGTCGCACAGCGCCGTGACGCTCGATTCCACGGCGATCTCGCGGCCATCGTGGGTGTGGTGGATCATCTCGCCGCGCCATTCGCCGTGCTCGCGGAGGGCTGCCCACATCGCGGCTTCCGCCTCCGCGTGCGGCCAGCGCCGGGTGTAAATCCCACTGAGCTGGCGCCCTAGCGAGTCGCTGGCGGAGACCCGGTATTGCCGCTCGGCGGCGGTGTTCAGGAACGTCACGCGCTCTTCGGCATCCACGGCGATCACCGCATCGCTGACCTGCGCTAGGATTTCGCCACGGGAGCGGTTCGATGCGGCATCGAGTCCCTGCAGGGTGAAGAGCTGCGGGCCGCCCGCGGTCTCGACCACGAGCGCCTCCACCTCGCCGCAACGGATGGCGCGCAGCGTTTCCTCCGCCTCCTCCAGCTCCGCGCGCAGCTCCGCATTTTCCGCGCGGAGCTGTTGTTCGGGAGAGGTGGCGGCAGTCATGATGGGAATCGCCTATTGCGCGGGGGAGGTGTGTGAGGATTGCGTCTCCCGCAGATCGAGCCCGAGCAGGATGCGCTCGGTCTGCGACATATCGCCGATGAAACGGCGCAGCGGCAGCGGCAGTTTTTTGATCAGGGTCGGCGCGGCGATGATCTGCTCGCCCTCGACCAAAGTCGGGTGCTGCGAGATGTCCAAGATCTCCAGCTCGTAGCGACCTTGCAGATGCTCCTCGCAGATTTTACGAATGTTCACGATAGCCCGCGCGGAGTGCTGCGTGGTGCCGGTGACGTAGAGTCGCAGGACGTAGGTGGCATTATCGTGCGCGGCGGCTGCAGCCGTTTCAAAGGCCGCGAGGTCAGTTGGAGGTGCCTCTTTCTTTTTCATAAAACTTACTCCTTCACCGGTAGCACATTGAGTCCGACGAGCACGCGTTCTTCGTTGGAAAGGTCCCCGATGATCTTTTTGATCGGCTCCGGCAGCCGCCGGACCAGCGTGGGCACGGCGAGGATCTGGTCGCCTACGGCGAGCTGCGGCGTCTCCATCAGGTCAATGACCTCGATGCGGTATTGTCCGGCGAGGTGGGTCTCGCAGATCCGCTTGAGATTAGCAACGGCGGCGAGGCATCTCGGCGTCTGGCCGGCCACGTAGAGCCGCAGTTGGTAGGTCTTGGACTTGGTCATTTTGTTCCCCGTTTGCCTTTCGGTTTTCCTTTGCCAGCTTCACTGCCGCCGCGCATCTGCGCCATGTCCGCGCTGTTCTGCCGCTTTGTCTTTTCCTGCATGGTTTCCTGCGCGATGGCGAATTTCACCTCGGCTTCCTCGGCCTCCGCCTCGGCATCCAGCGCGGCGATCTGCGCCTCGATCGCCTTACGCTTGGCGGCGAGCTGGCGCAGCTTGCGGGCATGGTTCTCCCGGCGAAGTTCGGCGGCTGTGCGTTCGTGCGCCTCCTGCGCCACGCGGGCGGTTCCGGTAAGCACGCGGTCCGCGCCGAGATATACGTCCACGAGATCGATGCCCGCATCGCTGAGCACGAATTCGCGCATCTGGTTCGAGTGCGGCATGCCGCGCGATTTCAGCACGTGGATCAGGCGGTTGCGCTCGCCGTTGAACTCCACATTGCGCAGCAGCAGCCACGTATCCATGATCGACGAGACGCTGACCTGCGAATCCTCCGGAGCGTTCGTGCCGGTGGCGCCCTTGGTGAGGCTAATGAAGAGCGAGGTGATCTGCTGCTGCTTGAGGAAATCAATGAGCCGCATCAGCGTCGGCATCACCTCCACGTCGCTGCCCTTGATCGTGAGATTGCTGATCGGATCGACCACGACCACCGTCGGGCGGAAGGCTTTCACCGTGTCGTGCATCGCCACGAGATGCTGCTCCAGCCCGCCCAGCGTGGGACGCGAGGAGTGGATCTGCAGCAGCCCCTTTTTTATCCACGGCGCGAGGTCAATGCCGATGGAGCGCATGTTGCGCTCGATCTGCGCGCTCGATTCCTCGTAGGCGAAAATCAGTGCGCGCTCGCCGCGACGGCACGCGGCCTCCGCGAATTTCGCGCCGATGCTGCTCTTGCCGGTGCCCGGCGCACCGGAAATGAGCACGCTGCTGCCGCGAAAAACGCCCTGACCGCCGAGCATTTCATCCAGCCGCGCGATGCCCGTGGAAAGCCGCTCCGAAGACGCCGGGTGATCGAGCCGCAGCGAGGTGATCGGCAGCACTGAGAGCCCCTTCTCGCCGATGAGAAACGGGTATTCATTCGTGCCATGCGCCGAGCCGCGATACTTCAGCACGCGCAGCCGGCGGGTGGAAATCTGATCGTGTACGCGGTGGTCGAGCGTGATCACGCAATCGGCCACATACTCCTCCAGCCCGAAGCGGGTGATCGCGTTGCCATCGCCCTTCTCGCCGGTGATGATCGCCGTTATCCCGCGATCCTTGAGCCAGCGGAAAAGCCGGCGCAGCTCCGAGCGGAGGATGGCGTGATTCGGCAGCCCGGCGAAGAGCGCCTCCACGGTATCGAGCACCACGCGCTTCGCGCCGATGGAATCAATCGCGTGGCCGAGCCGGATGAAGAGCCCCTCGAGATCATACTCGCCGGTCTCCTCGATCTCGCTGCGCTCGATGTGGACGTGATCGAGGGCGATTTTTTTCTGCTTCACGAGCTTGTCCAGATCAAAGCCGAGCGAGCGGACGTTGGCCGTGAGCTCCGCCGCGTTTTCCTCGAACATCATGAACACCCCCGGCTCGCCGAACTCCACCGCGCCGCGCACGAGGAATTCCATGGCCAGCATCGTCTTCCCGCAGCCCGCGCTGCCGCAGACGAGCGTCGGCCGCCCGGTGGGCAGACCGCCGCCGGTGATTTCATCGAGGCCGGTGATACCGGTGGGGGATTTGGGGAGGGTGGGGGGCTCCGCCGGGGCTGCTTTTTTCTTCATGGCTGTGGGAATTTTTCAAGGAGTGGCTGCATTCTGCTGCTAGATAGGAATGGAGGAAATGGCCGGGGTCGTGGCTCGGGTTGCTGGGCAGCAGGATGCAGCCCCTCCTTGGGGGGCTACTTGGCTTTGGGTTCAGGGGCGGCTTCTTCTGCCTGTCTGGTGCGTTGGGGGATGCCGGTGGTCAGGCCGGTGTAGTCGGTTTTCCGCGGGCCGATGACGACCACGCCTTTGTCGGTGATGACATATTCGCGGATGTCCTTGCTGTGGTTGCCGCCGCGCATCTTGATCACGACCATGACCTTGCGGAGCTGGCCGTCGATCTCCACGTAGCGCATCCGGATCACGTCATCGGTGAGGAAGGAAATGGCGTAGTGGCTGAGCGGCATGGAGGTGAAGTTTTCCTCGACTTCCACGGTGCTGACAATGGTGACCCCCGCTCCCGTCAGGGCGATGATCATGCGGTAGAGGGATTCGCGGAAATCCTCGCGAAAGCCCGGGGCGAGCGCCATTTCAAAGCCGACGAGCGAGTCGATCACCAGCCGTTTCGCACCGGTTCTTTCGGCAGCATCGAGGATTTCCTGCATCGTCTCATCCACCGAGAGGTCGAGCGGGCGGAGGTAGAGGATTTCGAGGGTTCCCTGCTCCCGGGGATTCTGGAGATCGAGGCCGAAGTTGGCGGCGCGGGCCATGTAACCCTGCGGGCGTTCCTCGAAGATCGCGATGATGGCGGGCTCACCATCGCGCAGGCCACTGGCGATGAATTGGGTGGCGAGGGCGGATTTGCCCGTGCCCGATGTTCCGGCAATCAGGCAATGGTCGCCCTCGGGGATTCCTCCCCCGAGCATCTCGTCCAGTTCGGAAATGCCCATCGAGAGACGGCGCTGACGCTTGGCGGTCTCTTTTCTCTTCGTAAATCCCAAGGTGCGGGAAAACGCCTGCAAGCCCGAGTCGCTGATGCGGATGGTGTGCAAGCCGGGGATCGAGGCCTGCCCGCGCAGCTTGATGATCTGGAGTTTCCTCACCACGGAATTGCGCTGTGTCACCTGCGAGAGCCAGAACAAGCCGTCCGCGATGGTGAACAGGGGGTCGCCGCGCATTTCATCTGCGGCGTATTCGCCCACGAGGAAGGTGGTGGCCTGCCAGCTTGTCAGGAACTGGGTCAGCCCCTGGATGAATGTCTGCATCTCCATTTGATTCCCGCTGGCCACCGCTTGGCGCATGACCGTGCGGAACGAATCCACGACGACAATGCCGGGATTAACGGCGGTTACCTGGCGGACGATTTCCGCCAGGACCGCAGGCAGGTCGCTTTCCATGGCCATGTCGCTCAAATTGACGAAACGGATGGCGGTGCCGAGTTTGGACTCGTCGAAAAAGGTGTATTGCTGCTGGTAGCGCAACATCTTGATTGCCGGTTCGCCGAGGACGGTGAAATAAAGCGCGGGTCTTTCAACAGTGGCGTTGGCGAAGGCGATCTGATGGGCCAGCGTCGTTTTGCCGGAACCGGGCGGGGCGGCGATCACGATGAATGAGAATTCCGGGATGCCACCGCCGAGGATTTCATCGAGACCGCGCACGCCGGTTGGCAGTTGGCGGATCGTGACTTTCGACGATCCCTTCGCTGACTTGTTTTCAGGGTCGGTTGGATTATTCATGTTCGTTTCCTTGGGTAAAATCATCATTCTTGGAGAGGTCCGGCCAAAGGTCGTTGATGAGCCGCAGGGTCAGGACTTTGCCGATGAACGCCTCCAGCAAGCCGGTCAGGTGGGCGAGAAGGACTTGGCAGCCATTGTCGCCTTCATCGGTTTCATGTTTGGCGGAAAGTTCGGCGTAATCTTTCAACCTGCCATCCGTGGCGATCTCGACATGGGATAACCAGGGCACTTCCTCGCTGGCCATCATCGTCGCACGAAGGATGAGCGCATGGTATCCGGTCTGGCCCATGAAGGTCGCGAGGAGAGGGCGGAGCTTGTCCAGCACGGGGAGAACCGACGCCCGCTGTGGCGACGAAGGTGGGTTTACCAACGCCTCGTGGCGGATGAGGCTTCCTGCGAAACAACGCAATTCAGGTGTGGCATGGCTCATTTTAATAACTCCAATCGGCGAACCCTTGAGTGGGTTTCCACCGGTTCCTTCAGGGAAATTCTATGATGATTATTAAGGGCGATCAATGGCAATGGGGTGAAACCCTACCAAAAAGTTGGAGTCTATGCGCTTAAATTCGATAAAAGTAGGGTTTCGCCCCTCGGAGGATCAGGCAAGGATGCGCTGAACCTTTATGCGTAACCACAAAAAAACCATGAATACCACCGAATCAAGCCGATCAAATGAATGGAACAATCATCACGCCTATGTAGCCCGGCCACTGTCTGATCACGGGGATTCCGCCGAGGATTTGACAAATGGGATGAGCACTCATCTGCCTCCCTCGTCGAATCGGAAGGTGCAAGGCCAGATGCAGGACAGGGCGACCCGTCTGCTCAAGGAGAAGATGTCACGCACCGGGCAGCGGATCAGAGGATAGTGACCTGCACGCTGCTTTCGATGATGCCGTGTTCGATCGCGTCTTTTTAGGTCTGACAAGTCGGGTTTCACCCCATCGCGTTTTGGACGTTCCCACTCGTAGGGTCCTGTTGTTCGTCCCCGCCAGTCGGGGGTCGGGCGCTTTTGTGAAAACGAAAAACAAACACTATGAAAAAAACAATGAATCCGAACGTGATAATCCGTTCCAGCCTCGCCATCGCAATCGCGGCGGTCAGCTGGTCTCCAGTTCAAGCCGAGCCTGCCGGTCAGGACGCCAAACGCGACGCCAATCAGGACGCCAAGCGCGGTTCCACCCCGGACATGCAAAAGCTTGAATCGATCATCGCCGATTGGCCGCCAATGGCGCAGCTCGGCGTCCGCCAAACCATCACCAAACACGGCGCGCCCCAGGGCGTGACGCCGGAGGCCATGATCTGGACCGACGTCGCCCCCTACGAGTCGATCAAGGTTACCAAACTGGTGACTCACCACGATTTCCCGCTGCCCCACATGGACTACATGGAACATACCATTTCCTACCTCGTTCCTGCGGAAAAAGCCGCAGAACTCGCCGCCTTTGATGGCTCGCTGACCTACGACCGCACCCGCGGCCTGATGTCCGCCCGCTGCGATCTGGAAGCCCACAACTTGCTGACGCTTAATCTGGCGCATGACATCATCGAAGGCAAGAAAACCGCCGTCGAAGCGCGTGAGGCATTTGGGAAGATCATGGGCGAGGACAATGCCGGCATGAACCCGGCTTACACCACCAAGCTCCAGTTCGAGCCGAAGGAATCGGCCGGATATACCGACCTTGCCAGCATTCCCGGCGCGCCCGCCCGCGCTGCGGAATTGGAAAACCCGGAGACCGGTGGAGACGCCACGGTTCTTGCCAGTCTCATCGCCGTGGACATCAATCTGATCGTGGCTGCCAAGACCGCGGCGATGATGGACGTGAAATCGCCGGTGAAGGAATTTTCCGAAATGCTCCAAAAAGACCACGCTATGAACGCCGCCGCCACCATGAAGCTGGCCGAGAAGATCGGCATCACCCCCGTGATCACCGAGGAAATCGGCAAGTCGCGGATGGAGGCCGCCGGCAGTCTGGCAGAACTGGTAGCCAAGGCCGATGGCAACTTCGACCAGCTTTACATCAATGCAATGGTCAAGAATCACCAGAAGTGTCTGGATGAAATTGATAACACGCTGATGGAAAACTCCAGCAACGAGGAGGTGAAAAGTCATCTCTCCGAAACCCGCGCCGCCGTCGCGAAGCATCTCGAGCGCGCAAAGGAAATCCAATCGGAAGTGAAGACTAAGAAAGTCTCGTCGTCCGCCGAATAATTTCGCAGATCCGTTTCCGTTTCCTGGCGTCTCCGCAACACTCGCGGAGGCGCCTTTTTCGTTTCCGTTGCGCCATCGATGACCACACTCCCACGCTGGAGCAACAGCACAGGCATCCGCATTCCGAAAGCGCTCAGCAAGCCCCTGGGACTGTTGGTCGGCTCGGAAATCGAACTCACGATCTCCCCTGAAAATCGCAAATCCTGATTTCCCCGACCCAGAACCGGAGCCCGCCCGGCACAACATCGCGGATCTCATCGCAGCGAGCGATCCCAAGGCGTTCGGAGGAGAAACTGATTGGGGCAAACCCCAGGACAAGGCCTGATGGGAATGCAAATCCATCGACTTCAAAAGCCGGTAAATGAAATTCGTCGGAAAAGCGAATTCCATGTTTCTCGATGAAGTCCTCGTCGGCCTCGACGTCTGCATCCACCCGCCTTGGAAAGGTAACATTCCTCGCTTACTGGTTGATTATCCGTTTCGGAAAATTCCATCCTGCCGCCCGAGTTCTCGGAACCGTTCGCGGAGTCACCGCGCTTGCCTTGTCCTCGCTCATCGCGCCGCTCGCGACAAGCTCCACTCTGGCTTTGGCAGGCATCCTCAGCAGCACTTTTCCGGCGAATGCGGTTTTCCTCGTCTTCGCCATCCCATCGGAGCAAAGTTCTTCGACGACGACTCCATGATCGCCTGGCTCAGCGATGTCCGGGTTCTGCGTGGAGAGAAATTCGCCTCGCTCGGGTGAGATCCAACCGTCTACCTCTCCGCATCACTGGCCTCGGTGAAGACCCGCGAACCCGGCTTGTTCCTGACATACGCCCAGAACCAATCGACAAGCACGCCGACCTTGCTTCGGAAGCCGACGAGGAAAATGAGGTGGACGAAAAGCCAGATGAACCAGCCGAAAAATCCGTTGATGCGCCAACCCCGGACATCCACCACGGCTGCGCCTTTTCCAACAATGGCCATTTTTCCTTTGTCGAAATATTCGAAGGGATCTTTGCCCGGCTTGGTGTTTGAAAGGATCCGCTTCGCGACATATTGTCCTTCCTGCGTGGCAGCGGGAGCCAATCCGGGAACGGGTTTTCCATCGTGCTCGTAGATGGCGGCGGCGTCTCCGATGACGAAGACGTCCGGATGTCCCGGAAGGGAAAGATCGGGAGCGACCTTCACCTGACCGCTCCGGGTGAGTTCCGCGCCGAGCTTCCGGGTGATGCTTGTCGCTTCCACTCCGGCGGCCCAGATGATCGTTCCGGCGATGATCGTTTCACCATCCTTCAAGGTCACCTTGTCCTTTCCAATGTCGCCGACCATGCAACCGGTCCGCACTTCGACACCGGATTCCTCGAGACGATCCCTGGTATAGCGGCTCTGCTTTTCATGGAAGGGCGTGAGTAGGCGATCCAGTCCCTCGATGAGAATGATGCGCTGATCGCTCATATCGACATTCCGGAAGCTCTTGACCATGGTGCGTTGGATGAGGTCCGAAAAGGCCCCCGCCAACTCGACCCCGGTGGGACCGCCGCCCACGATGACGACCGTGGAAAGTCGACCGTTGCCATTCTCACCGCCGCGGTCGAGTAGTTCGAGATTCCGAAGGACGCGCTTCCGGATTTCGAAGGCATCCGAGAGCGACTTGAGGGTGAAAACATGCTCGGCCCAGTGATCGTTACCAAAGAAGGAAGTCTTCGCCCCGGTGGCGATCACGAGCGAATCGTAGCCGAGGGTTTTCCCGGAAGCGAAGGCGAGGGTCTTGGCCTCAAGATCGACGTCCTCGACGCGGTCATAGACGATATCGACATCGTCCTCCTTATCGAAAAGCGAGCGTGTGGAGCGGGCGATATCCGGCGCGGCCAAAGTCGAGGTCGCGACCTGATAAAGAAGCGGTTGAAAAAGGTGATGGTTCCGCCGATCAACGAGCGTGACCTTGACGCCCTTCTTGCGGGCAAGCTTACGCGCACAAGCCAGCCCTCCGAATCCCGCGCCAATGATGACGACGTGTTTTTGTGATGAATGATCCGACATGTGTGATTCTTAATCTCGGGATTCCGCAAGGCAACGGGAATCTGATGGCGACGAGCACACTAGAATTCTCCAACTGAGAAAAAGCGGGGGCGAAATTCTAAGCCCGCATCCTCCGTTTCAGGCTTTCATCGGGTATCGCGCAGGCCTTTCCTTTTCCCGCGAGCAGGTAGCGGTTTTTTGCGACCAGATCATAGCTCCAATCGCGCACGCCTTTTGGCAGGATTCCGAAACATTTCGCCATGAACGACCAGATTCCTCCGAGGGCTTTTCCAAGCTCGATCCACGCATCGCCTTTCATAAAAGCGGTATCGTCCTCTTCGCGAAGGAGAACCATCGTGCCCCCACCCTCGCGGGCAAAATCGGTGTAGCCCATCGCGCGGGAAAGCTCGCCCTGCAAGGGCGCAAAATCGATCTTCCCTTCCTTATCGAGGGCATGCACCCGGAGGACCGAGCCACTGCAGAATCCGCAGTCGCCGTCAAAGAAAAGTACGAACGCCATGGTCCTAAAATAAACAGTTCCACAGATCCGGCAATGACGAATTCCGGGACGGAAAGGTCGAACGGTCACCTTGGAGACCATGCATTTATGAATTGGCCACAAAAGGCACAGAAATCACAAAATTCCGGATTTATCGTTTATCATGCCCCCATATTCTCATCGATAGGCGACGCAAATTCGGTGATCATAGGCAGCACAAGGAACAGCTTGAAAATTAGAATTGACACCGTGATGACACAGCCTGGCCGTGATCATTGGAGTAAAATCACTTCAGGGAATCGCAATTCGATAAAATCCCAATGCGGGAACGATCAAAGTGACCCGCTCGTCGATGGTGGCGCAGTGGACGGTGAGGACCTTCCAATCCGAGAGCGCGGAAGCTCCTTCGAGGTTATAGTGGCGACCGGTCACGGCGGGCCTTGAGAAAAAACACCGCAGACTGATAGCAGGAGGATAAGAATTACAACGTTCATCCTAGTTTCCAGAGTAGGAATAAGTTCTGAGGTGCAGCTCGATGTCCGTCACCGAACGAATGAAGCGAGCAAGGCCATCCGCTTCATCGGCGAGCAACTCCTTGGCCGGGATGGCCAATTTCCAATTCGAGTTCCAGGCCGAGCGTCCCACGAGGCGACTGCTGGTGTAGTCCTCCGCAAAGTTCGTGAAGAAGAAGTCCTCGCGATCCGTCGCCCGGAACGCCGGGTGGAGACGCGGCGAGCGATAATTGGCGAGCAGACTATTGTTGGTCGCCTGAATCGTGTCCGTATTGGGTTCGAGACTTCCGAGATCAAAGGGCAAGGGCATGGCATAGTCCTGCACCATCCAAGACCGCAAGCCGCTGCCATCGCCAAGCGGTGGGGTGCGCATGGTATCGATTCCGGTCGGAATGAGATAGACGTGGGGAGTCGCACTCAGGGCATCATCGTGATTGTGAGAGGGCCCGCCACCTCCGCCTTGGCAGATAAGACAAGGCCGCATTCCCTGATACCCCTTGAAGACCACGCCCATGGAATTCACCTTCGTCGCGAAGTTGGTCGTCGTGAAATGACCATCTCCCGCCATGAGGGATTTGCCGAAGAAGTTCTTTCCAGCCTCGATGACCGTCGGGAAGGTCACGATGAATCCCGGCTGCGATGAAGCCTCCACTCCTCCCAATTGCATCGCATGACTCGCGATGTCGGCATCGGCGAGGAGGTTGGTCGTCACGAGCGCTTCCAGCTTATGCTTCCAAGCGATGTCCCCTTCCGGTCCATCCGGGATGCGGAAATATTCACGGCGTAAGGAGAAGGTCGTTCCGTTCGTCTCGGGGTTGTTGAAGCCAAGGCGGCCTTTGACAACATCGTAGTCCCCTTTCAACTTCGCCAGTAGTCCCGAGAGTCCGGGATCGCCATTGGCACTGGCAGAGAGAGTGGGATTCCCACTGGCATCGAACACGCCAAAGGCTCCGGTTTCAGAAATGGTGGTCCGGCTCACTTCCCGGTCATCCGCCAAAAGAAGAAGATCGGTCAGGCCGTCAGATATCCCAAAACCGAAGGTCCCCCGGACCTTGCCAAAGGTCGTGGTGGGCGGAGCGGGCGGGTAGGCCAGGAGGAGCTGGGACCCAAGAAGTGTCATGGATAGAAATCGAGCGATCATAAGGAAATGATAGGGTGGCCGGAGATGCTTCCTGACGAAGCTCCCCTTCATTCCCCTACTAAACCGTTTCCATCCGCCGATTTTTGAAAACCGATCTTTTTTGGGGGATTTTTTAAAATCGTCCGAATGGTACTCGGAACCCGTCCGGATCTAAATCACAAAATTCCGGGCTATCGCTGATCATGTTGCAATTCCGCTTTCCATCAACGGTGCCAATTCGGAGACCATCAACCGCACAAGCCAAAAATAACCTTACTGAAAAATAACACGGGTCAAATTTCTGGTTTCGATCTCAAGACACTGCTATCAAAAAAATCGGGATGGAACCTACCACTCTAAGGGATTCTCAAACAACCCACTAACCGAACAACCTGCCCTCAACGAAGAATAAGAACCTTCAGCCTTGCCCCCTCCCCTCCCTCTTCTAACCTGTCACACAGATGAGGAAAAAACCTGTCCCCATTGGCGTAGTCGGCTACGGCTTCATGGGTCGCACCCATTCGAATGCCTACTCCCAACTCAATCACTTTTTCGAAACCGAACACGTCCCCGTCAAGCAGTTCATCTGCGGACGCTCCGAGGACAAGGTGAAGGAATTCGCCGAAAAGTGGGGCTACGCCGACACCGTCTGAAAAACCAGCCGTGTCGCCAACATCTTCAAAGTCCATGACGTCCGCGAATACGGCATTATTGGCATGCTAGCTCGCGAGGCCTATCTCACACAAATCCGCCAAAACACCGAGTCTCCAGAAACTGGCGCGGTTAAGATCGTCCGTCGGGTGTCGCTTGTGGCGGTCAAGCTCGAGACTTGCGTCCAGTCGCTCAAATCGGTCGTCACTTGAAGCCTGTAGGTGAAACCGCTAACGACATCGAAAGCGACTTCGAGATCACCATTAGGGAGCTCGCGGATGATTTTAAAATTCACGCCACTCTTCCAATCGGTGGGGTCAGTGCCGATGGCCAGTTCCTGCAAATCCGTTAACCCGTCATTATCATAATCGCCATCTGGCGAGAGATCTACGATTTCCAACTCATCCAGAATCCCATCCAAGTCGACGTCAGGTTTTTCAACGAAATCGAAGCGCTTGAGAGCCCCTTGAATGGGTTGATACAAGAAGAGTTCAAAATCCGGTTCGAAGATGGAGACTAGCTGACTATCCCGGATGAGTTTCACCGAATAGGTCGCCTCGCTCAGGACACTGAGGTTTGGAAGATCAAAGCGGTAGTTCTCATTCTCACCCACCACCGACTCCAGCGGGACTCTCCCGATTTCAACGCCATCGGCATAGAAAACAATCTCTTCGTAAATGGGATTATCAATCAGGTCTCCAGCCAGATTCCGAACCGTCCCAAAGACTGTCGTCGGGGGAGCGACGGGAGGCTCAGCATCACGGTCGGGCATCCCGTCGTTATCGGTGTCCACGATCTCAACGAAATCAAGGCGCACCAACTGCCCCTGAATCGGCTGGAAAGGAAGTAAGGTCATCCCCGGATCAATGATCGAAATCTGCTGACCGTCCCGAATCAGTTTCACGGAATAACTTGCCTGGCTCAGTACGTTGAGGTTCGGGATATCAAAGCGGTAATTCTCATTCCCCTCCGGTATTGATTCCAAAGGAACCTGTCCGAGTTCGACCCCATCCACGTAAATGGCGATTTTCTCAAAGCTGGGATTATCGATGATCTCTCCGGCGAGATTTCGAACCGTTCCGAAAATCGTGGTCGGAGGTGCCACCGGTTCCACATCGGGAAGCCCATCATTGTCCACGTCGATAATTTCGACAAAATCTAAGCGGACGAGCTGCCCCTGGATCGGCTGGAAGGAAAGCGAGGGCATGCCCGGTTCAATGAGCGAAAGCAGCTGACCGGCCCGAAGCAGTTTCACGGAATAGGACACAGTTCCGGCTTCGCTAAAATTGGGAATATCGAAGCGATAGTTCTCGGTGCTTTCTTCCACCGGCCTCAACAGAACCCTTCCGATTTCGGCTCCATCTTCGTAGATGACAATCTTTTCAACGCTTGTGATATCGATGATTTCTCTGGCGAGATTCCGAACCGTTCCGTAGATCGTGGTCGACGGGTCAACCAGTTCCACCTCATCGTCGCCAGCGACAATCTCTACGAAATCCACACGGACGGGCTGGCCCTGGATCGGCTGGAAGGCAAGCAAGGGCATACCCGGCTCGATGATCGAAACCAGCTGACCGGCCCGAAGCAGTTTTACGGAATAGGACGCGGGGCTGGCCTCACTAAAATTAGGAATGTCGAAGCGATAGTTCTCGGTGTTTTCTGCCACCAGCCTCAATAGAACCCTTCCGATTTCGACTCCATCCGCGTAGATGACAATCTTTTCGAAGCTTGTGACATCAATGATCATTCCTGCGAGATTCCGAACCGTTCCGTAGATCGTGGTCGACGGAGCCACCGGCTCCTCCTCATCGCTAGCGACAATCTCGACGAAATCAAAGCGGACGAGTTCCCCCTGGACCGGCTGGAAGCTCAGCAAGGTCATCCCCGGCTCGATGATCGAAACCGCTTGACCGTCCCGCAGCAGTTTCACGGAATAGGATGCGGTGCTGACCTCACTAAAATTGGGAATCTCAAAGCGGTAGTTTTCAGAAGCGGTGGCATTCCAGGTCAGCGGAACTCTTCCGATCTCCACCCCATCGGCATAAACCGCGATCTTTTCAAACCCGGGGTTATCGATGATCTCCCCCGCCAAATCTCGGACCGTTCCAAAGATTGTCGTCGGTGGAGCGACCGGATTGGGAGGACCGTCACCCGGAGTCCCGTCGTTATTGCCATCGACAATTTCGGTGAAGTCAAATCGCGCCAATTGGCCCTGGATCGGCTGAAAGGCCGCGAATGCCAGCGTGGCATCGAAGATCGAGACTGCCGTTCCGTCGCGGATCAACTTCACCGTAAATGCCGCGGTGCTCACCACACTGACATTGGGAATCTCAAAGCGGTAGTTTTCGGAGGACGTGGCATTCCAGTCGAGCGGCACCCTACCGACCTCAACGCCGTCGGCAAAAACGGCGATTAATTCGAACTCTGGGTTATCAATGATCTCTCCGGCAAGATTTCGCACCGTGCCAAAAATTGTCGTCGGAGGAGCAACCGGACCCTGGGCCCAGACTCCGAGGGTGGTCAGGAGAATGAAGAAAAGGACCCTCATCTTAGTTGCCAGAATACGAGTAAGTCTTCAGGTGGAGCTTGATGTCCTTCACGCTGCGGATGAAGCGGGCGATGCCCTCCTGTTCATTGGCGAGGAGACCTTTGGCCGGGATGACGAGCTTCCAGTTACTGTTCCAGGCCGAGCGACCCACCAGGCGACTGCTGGTGTAGTCGGCGGCGAAGTCGGTGTAGAAGAAATCCTCGCGGTCCGTGGCGCGAAAGGCGGGGTGGCGTCTTGGCGAGCGGAAGTTTGACCGGAGACTGTCGGTGCTTTGTTGGACCGCCTCGTTACTCGGCTCGAGACTTCCAAGATCAAAGGGTAGAGGCATGGCGTAGTCTTGGATGGACCAACTCCGAAGTCCCACGCCATCACCAAGTGGTGGCGTTCTCATGGTATCAAGACCGCTGGGAATGAGATAAACGTATGGGGTTGCTCCGAGGTCGTCATCGTGGCTGTGATCGGGGTCTACCTCTCCGGGACCACCTTGACAGATCAAGCAGGGTGCCATGCCCTGATAACCCTCGAAGACAACTCCCGCCGAGTGCACCTTGGTCGCAAAATTGGTGGGAGTGTAATTGCTGTCGAGCGCCTGGTAATCGAGGCCGAAGAAATTCCGGCCGTCCTCAATGGTGGTAGGGAAGGTAATCAGGAATCCTGGTTGTGCGGCCACATCTGCCCCACCGAGCTGCATCGCGTGAGCGGCGATATCAGCATCAGAGAGGAGATTCTTCGTCACAAGCGACTCCAGCTTTTGCTGCCAGGCGAGGTCTCCTTCCGGTCCCTCGGGGATGCGGAAGTATTCCCGCCGGAGCGAGAAGGTGGTGCCGTTGGTCTCCGGGTTATTGAATCCAAGACGACCTTTCACGACATCGTAGTCCCCCTTCATTTTGGCAAGGAGGCCGGAAAGACCGGCATCACCATTCGAACTCGCTGAGAGCGTCGGACTCCCATCATCCGAGAGAACTCCCAGGGCACGGGAACTGATAATATTCCCAATGAAGCGCTGCCCGGAGGTCGAACCGAGGAGGCCAGTTTCATAATCGTAGGCCTGCGCGGCCAGGAAAGCATATTTGGAAGCCCAGTCAAAGAGGGTCTGATACTCCTCCAGAGCCTCGGTGCGGAAAGTCCGGAAAGCAATGTCCCGCGTGCGATAACCCTGCACCGCAGCAGAAGCCCGACGGCGGAAGACTTCTCGATTGGCCAAGACCGTCTCACCATTGGAAAGTTCGGTTTGGTAGCTTTCCAGAGCACGGGTGTAGGCTACCCGCAAGGCATCAACATCGCGCGTCTTCGAGCGGGAATCGACATAGGCCGCCCGCAGTTCGCCCGCCTTTGCCCTCAAAAAATCGTCTTCATCCAAGGCGGAGACCAATTCATCAACAACCTTGCCAGCGGCCAGGAAGACCAGATCGGAAACCGCCTTGGCATTGGCAGCCGCAACATCAGCAGCTGTGATCGTCGTCTTGGAAATGATCGTACCACTCAAAATCGCTCCTCGAACCGGAGCAGTGGCATCAGTAGCAAGACCGACCACCTTGGGGACACTTTCAAGAGCCACCTCCGAGACATTTTCAATAACCCCCTCTGATATTTTGCGAGCCTTTTCCAGAGCGGCTATCGCAACGAGCACCTGCTGGTAAACAAATTTGGCATTGTTGAACAAACCCTCACCCACCAGCTTGGTGGTACGGTTCGTCATATCATCTTCGAACCCTTTCAGTTTTGAGAAAAGGACCGTCCTTGCAGTATTCATCGAATTCAATGCCACGTAGAGCTGTTCTTCAGCCAAACGCACTTCAGCAAGACTTTCCTGAAGAGTCCCGTAACTGGCCCGACGACCCCATTCCGGTTCGGCGAGGAGATAAGGCCCGTTATCGGTATTCAGGGTATAGGTGATACTTGCCGACCTCCTTGCTTCATCTTCCAGTCCGATGAAAAATCCCGGAGTCGTGAATGACTCCAAGAGACTTGCGTCATTTACCAAGAGGGTAAAGGTCTTCGAAGAATTCGACTCGTCGGAACCGAAAAGCGAACTCTTGGTGAAGATTTCAAATGGCCGGGTGATCGCCATGTAGCGGGCCAAGTCGGGACCACTGTAGTCCTGCGGATAGAACTTACCGGGACCAATATCATTGGGATACGGGGTGCCGAAAATATCGATCAGCTGCGCTACAAAAGCCGTCTCCTCGTCATCGACGATCTGAGTGAGGTTTTGACTCTGGTTCGCAAGGGAGCGAAGGAGCCGAGTCGAATCTGCCGCCCGCTCGAAGACCGCATGGGCATTTTTGAGAGCAAGTCCCGCACGCTCATAGATCTGCTCAAAGTGAGTCTTGCCATCAGCCAGATCGGAGGGAGAAATATCGAAGAGCAGGCTGTCTTCAGAGAGATCCAAGGGGTTGACCCGGGCATCAGCGGCTTCCAACTGTTTTTGAATGTTCTCAGAAGCCATCGCGATGGCCTCCAATTCAGGAACGGTAGAACGATCGATTTTTTGAATCCCCTCGTTTACGTTGTCATCGGCCGGAACAATGGCATTTCCAACGATCCAGTTGAAATACGCTCCCTGGGCTCCGCGGGCAGCCCATTCGTCCACGCCCCAATAACGGGTCGTTCCGGTACGATTATTCTCGCGACCATCACTGAGATTTTTCCAACCCTCGGCAGATTCCTGAAAAGCCTCACGGCGCTCAAGACTGACAATCTGGTTGGCGGTGCGCGTCAGGGCAGAGGCACTGGCGGCGAACTTGCGTTCATCGAAATAATCGACCGATACCGGCTGCCCTAAAATATTGACCGCCTCGATACGCGTGCCCCAGGTGAACTCGGGGTCGGTGAGAAGCCGGTAATAATTCTTCACCGCCGTGAGGTAGTGTCCGTAAGCATCGCCGTGAGCCTGCGGGAACATCCGCGCGGCATCCTCGGCATCGATCTTACCATCGGCTACGCCATCACTGAGTTCACGAATATTATAGTTGAGAGCATAGACCAGTTCACCGGCATCAATTCCACGGGTGTAGTTCCAGAACATCCGGTTGTAGACCGGCGGAGTCTGGATGCTGGGCGAGAGGGAATCATCACGCCCGCGCAGGAGGGCGAGTTCTTCATCCAGAAGCGTGGCGACTTGCCCTTGGAAGGCGAAACGCGCGGTTGAGGTGCTCCGGAAGTTCTCCTCGAAGCTTGCCGTCACGGCAGCGTCACCAAGCGTTCCGAGTGCCTGGCCATCGAAGGAAACGGTGGGGTTGGAGGCATCGGCAAAGGCTTCGTTTCCAAGGGCAACGTAGAGATCATTCAAATACCCCGCAGCCAGGAGGAGCGCATCGTTGGCAGGGGCATAGTCCACCGCCGGAGTGCCATTGATGGAGAGATTGATCCCCCGCTTCAGGACGGTCTCATAAATCTCGATGAGACCGAGATCCTGCACCGCGTCGAGATTAAGGGCAATGTCCCCTTCCCAACGCGTTCCAGCGGAAGCGACGATGCTCGTATTGGTATCAACGGCATTCTCAAAGAAATCGCTGACCCGTTGGTTGAAGGGATTGATTCCGGCGAGGACCCGCTTGATCCACCCTTCAACCAAAGCTGGATTCGTCCACTTGGACCACTCCCCGGCTTGCGGATGAGGGGTGAGCGGACGATAGCGCATGATGTAGTAATTGTCTCCAAGGGTATCGATGCCGGAACCGGAAACGACATGAAAGCTCTTGCCGACTTCCCTGGCGACCAGGGCAGGATAGTTCAAGCTGCTCAGATCAGATTGGCGTTTCAGGCCGACCCGGAAATCGAGGAAGGAGGGAACACCGGCCGCCTTGGTCGTGTTGTAAAAAATCTCAATGCCATTAGCTCGATCCTTGCGGAAGTTGCGCGATGAAAGAGTAAAGACGACAGAGTCGCTGGCGGGGAGAAGATCGGCACGAAGATCACTGGGCACACTGGTCGTCACCTCCGAGTTTTCACCCTCAAGAGCCTGATAGCGAATGAGCTCGACTCCATTGACCCTCACAATCGCTCCGTCTTTATCCCCCAGATTCAGACTGAAATAAACATTTTCGGTAAGCCCAAGCTCCACTCCGAAAATATCTGCGGCCGGGATATTGCCGGTCATTCTCAGACCAGGCTCCGTCCGATCATCACCTTCTTCATAGATGGCCTCATTCGGAAAGGGATTGCCATTCGGAACGGTGAGATACGAGGTCAAAGAGGTTCCCCGGTAGAGCTTACGGTCCCTCAGATCGAGATTCACTGTTTCATAGGAGAATGAGAAGAGTTGAGGCGCGAGGCCATTTTCCGGTGGAGCCTTGCGCCACTCGAACTCGTAGCCCTCGGGATCTGCGGCAAAGTCCCCGGTGTGCAAAACTGTGACATTTTCCGAGAGCGGATTATTCGCAACGAGAGGCTTGAGTTCACCCTGGTAGAGTTTCTCCCCAACACGGAAGACGTGCATTTGAACGGGTTCGCCTTCCGGAGAATTGAGAAGACCATTTCCAGTGACCAAAGTGACATACCCCTCACCACCACCGATCGCGCTTAGAAAATATCCGTTCACAGCCTGATCCGGCGAGGCCACTTCTGGGAGTTCCGTCGGGCCATATTCGGCCTTGATCTCCTGGCCAAGAACCTCGTCGTAATCTTGACGTTCCAACCACTCATCCAAAGTCAGCGACTCTTCGACGAAGTTGTTATCGTAGGCCCGATAGCTCGGAACCACTTTCAAACCATCGATCAAGGTGTCCCACTTCGGCTTGTTGTCGAGATCATCTGCGGGGCAAAGATCCTTCAAGATCTGCACTTCGAGAGGACTCAAGGTATTGAGAAAAACGTAGTCTTCTCCGGCAGATTCATCGACGAAGGCACCCTGAAAAACGAGCTCACCCTGGAGTCCTCTCAAACGATCAAAAAAGACCCGTTCCTCGAGATGACTGGGGAGATTTTGGAAGTAGATTTTACCACGGGAGGCATTGGTCTGAACCGAAGCGGGAAGCGCCTCCAATCCCGCTGTTACCAGATCCGACGTGCGATTGATGGTCGGGTCATGGAGAATCACACTCCGGGTTTCGCTCGCAAAATCAGAGGCGATCGACTGTTGATAGAGAATCTGCGCAGAGCTTTGGCCAAAGATCTGAGGGAGACCAAACTTGGCCTTGGCGAGAGTTTCGCCAAAGTGCAGGATGGGCGTCACTTCGGGCCATTGAGGAGTATAGGCAATGCTAAGAGGGGTCCCTGTGATCGGACTTTCAGTCGATCCGAGCGGGCGGAGATAAGGAACGATCGTTCCAACCTCCGGTTGCGAAGCCTCCTCCGGGAACCAGAAACTTTCCTGGACGGGATAGTAATACCGCATGAGAAGCTTCTGCGTGGTGTTCTCCTCGCCGCTGTGAAGGCCGCGATAGACCCAAGTGCTTCCCTTGCGATCTTGAAAGGTGAACCGGTCGTAGTGAGTCAGATTTTCAGCAGATGGGCCATTGACGACCGGATCAAGAAGGGCTGGTGTCACTTCGATATTACGGCTCACGCCCTCTTCAATGGGCTGCGAAATGACAGGCAAGGGAAAAGGAGCCTGAAGAAGGCGGCCCGCGATGGCATCGTAGTCAAATTTGTAGGTCTCATTCTCGCGAAGAACCTTGAAGACCGTCATATCCGGACGTCCGTCGGCATCTTCGTAGGAAAGAAGAACGAAGGGCTCGGAAGACGTCGCGATGTTCAGATCATCCCGCAGAGCATAGGCCCGGCTCGCGAGCTTCATGGCATGCTCTTCGTTGGGATTGTATCCGGGGAGGCTTGCATCGTTCTGGAAATAGATGCGCCCACCCACTTCCTCGGTATTCAGATCACCGGTGCCACGATTCGAAGCCAGGACAATCTCGGGAGCGCTGGCCGGATAATTAATGGTATAGTCCCCCACCGCTGTCGGTAGAAACACCTCTTCAAAAAGATTGGCAAGATCAAGCGGCGGCGAGAGTTTGGTAAACCACCACACGCGAAGGGTATCGTTTCCGGGAAGAGCATTGACCGGGATAATCGCAGCCTGGTTGGCAGCCTCGAGTCCTCCATCCGCAAAGGGATCCAAATAGACATCCGCCTGGTAAGCATTGCCTAAAGCCGGATCGAGGTAGCCTCCCAATTCAAACTCGGGATGCGGAGGTTCCAAACGCTCGCCAACCGTGGCATTCGCGGTGAAGCGAAAATCATGAGGGAAGGTTTTCCCGGCCTCAAGATCGAGCGTTTCCAAGTGGTCGGTCGTTCCTGAGTAGAGGCGGACATACCAAAAGTTGTTCCCGCTGTTGAAACGGATGAGTGAGCGGTTGCGATCGTCATTCAGAGCCACGGAGAGGCGAAAGCGGAAATCAAGTGAGGCTTCACTGGCATCAGGATCATCCTGAAAGAGCAACTCCGGAGAATTTTTGGCAATCAAATCGAGAAAACTCCCGCCCACAACTTCTTCGCCAGCTGAGGAATTCGGTCGCGCAAAGTAGCCATCAAAATCTTCATCCTCAGGCCAATCAATGAAGTAGTAATTCCGCAGCTCCGGCCAGAGGATGGAATTCGTGCCTTCTTGCAACCAGTAGAATTCAACATTGGGAGCCTGAAAATTTTCTCCTATCCCGTAATAGACGGTTCGGTTCTTAATAAAGTGCTGCGCCACCGGGGGACCGGGCAGCGAGACTTGCACTGCGGTGAAGTCTCGTTCACTCAGAAAAATACCTGAGCCGCTTGCCGGGAGGATTTGCTTACCTATGGTGACTCCCGTCGCGATCGCAGGAAGTTCACTCTTAACCTCGATAATTTCCAGCCCAAGTTGCTCGCGGGCTCCTTTAGCGGCTCCGGAGCGAACATCGCCCAGATACTCGACGAGCACACGGCCTTCCAAGTTATAGGCACGGATCATCTCGAGAGTGGAATCATACCAGACGGTCTCATTCGGTACGGTGGACGGATCCACTCCAAAAGGAATAATCCGGTCATCTTCCGCAACCGTCGCGGGAATACGGTCGTTGTAGAGAATGCGGATACCCTGCACGATCCCACTCGGAACTTGCACCCGTGGCCCCTTAAAATCGACTTCGGTCCAATAGATTTTTCTGACCGAGAGCTTCGAGCCAAAGCCAACAACAGAAATTTTCTCGAAAATCCCAAAACCTCCGGTGGCGAGAGGAACTGCCGTAACCCAAGTGATTGCCGCACTTCCGGTCTGGGAACCATAGACCGCCTCGGCATGCGGACTATAATAGTAGCGTTCATTAAAGTCTACGGCGATCGGTGTTTCCAGAGTCCCGCCAATTTGGATCTGCTCACCAGGGCGAAGCGGTTCCGCCCGCCAGTAATTTCTCGCCTCTTCTAAAGTCAACGAAACCTGATTAACATCGGTCAGCGGAGGGTGAATCTCAGCGCCATAATCGAAATCTGGCTTTCCGAGTCCTAAAGCGTAGCCAACTTCGATATCAACTATCTTAAGACCCGATGCCGTCGCATTTCCACCCGTGCTGAGATTTCCCACCGACCGATCAGATGAACCCCCGAGTCGATTCTCTACTGAGGGCTTCACGTCGGATGCCTCTTGGGCAGTTGCTACTGGGATCAAGCCCAAAACACCAAGGACCGCAACTGCCGAAAGACGAAGGAAAAATAATAAGCGCATGGAGGTCGGGGTGATAAGAGGGGCCGGAGAAGAAGGGGCAATCGAGCTGATAATCTAATAGTAGCCTAGAATTCGAAACGTGACCCCTTGGATAGCCCACTCCCATGTGTGGGCCTTTGTGGAAACATAGTTAAAGCGGTAGTCTCTCGTTGTGCCGGGTACTTTCTCGATCGGGCAGAAAACCCTCTCATTCCAAACCCCAATGCCCGAAGCCATGAACAAGGTGTTCACGGAATTGTAAAATGCCGGAGTGTTGGTTCCGCTTTCCTCCGCCGAGACCGGAACGAATTGATCTTCATCGGGTAATATAATTGCTCCTGGGGAACTTGGAAAAATCCTCACGATCATATACACGCCATTCACCCCTTTCTCAGGGAGACCATACTCCGCTTCAGGAAGGGAATATGTGCTTACCACTGCGGCGGCATTGCTACTGTCGGCCCCTGGGCTAGGCAACTGCACCTCAGGTTTGGCGGTGTTCGGCAGCATTTGCAATCCGGTGCCAGGTGCCATCGCCGCGCGGGGAACCGATCCCTCCGTCACTCCTTCCGCAACCTCGGCCACTTTGGCGCGAAAGGCGGTGGGACTCGCGAGAAATTGCTGACGGGGCGAAAACGTTTTTGAAGCTCCACCAGCAGAGGGCGCGACGGTAATTTCAACAAAACGATCTTCCTCATCGAAAACCTCCGCCAAGTCGCCCTCATTGGCAAAGCTCCCATCCTGGATTCCCTGTCCCAAAACGACAGAGAAGCGACCATTGGAAACCGGGACTCCATTGAAGACCTCGGCCCACTTCTGAGCTCCGCCAGTGGCCGCATCGTAGATTCGCAGCGTGATGTTATACGGAATGGCAGAGCCGGGAAGAGGTGCAATCACGGCACCGGCTTCATCGGTGATGGAGGCCTGATAACTAATGCCCTCGGGAACCCCGGTCTGGGCGAAAAGAGGAGTGCAGAGCAGCAGGCTGGCAAGGAAGGCGGAACGCAGGGTCATTTTCATAAGCTTAAATTAGTTTGGAAGGATTATTCGGATGGAAGAAGAGTTGGGATGTCGCTGACTTTCCCGAGAGCAAAGATGCCGGCGACGTTGATCGATTGTTTGTGAATGCCGGAGACGATTTCCGAGAAGGTTCCCGAAAGCAGGCTCGTGCCCCACTGGGGACCTTCGCCGGGACCGGCATTCGCCTTGATCGCGAGGGTGATGGCGCGATTTACGGTATGGCTTTCAAGACCAGGATCGAGGGTGGTTTCAAAGCGCGCATCCTTGTTATCGTGATCCGGATGATACGTGTGAAGGAAGGGATTGGTGGGGTCATTGGCACCCAGAGTGATCGTCGCGGTGAGATTGGATCCCGGAGCAAAGGGGCTGGTCATGGCTTGGCGCAATCCGACCGGAAAGTGTGCGCTCGAGAGTCTGACGGCAGTCTTGAGGTTGCCCGTATCCAGTTCGTCTTCAACGACCGATAGACCGGTGGTGATATCTCCTTCACCATCATCGGCGATGACCCCGGCGTAAGCACGAGAGAGCAGCGTGGCCTGGCCAGCCTCATTGACATGAACGATGAGGCGTATTTTGAACTCCTGCTGGGTGTCATTGAGACCGGTTTCGCTGGACTCGGGAATGTATTGGCCCTCGTCATCAATGAGGTTCTTGCCGTCGGCGTCGCGTTGGAAACGCTGGAGCTGATTCTGAACCTGGGAAATACGGGCTTCCCCGACCCAGAGGCCCGCGAGGCTGACTTTCTCAGCAGTGACCGGGAGGAAAATTTCCGAGTAATTCTGCGCGTCGGTGATTCTGAGAAGACCCGCGAATTGATCCCCGGCGCTCCCGCCGAGGGCCGCACGATCCACACCCAGCGAAACACCCGAAGCCTCTCCTGGTGGCAGGGTCACCGTCAAGCCGCCCCCGAGAGGCGAGTAGATGTAGAGTCCATCGGGGCCACGCTCACGAGTGGTGAGCTGAGGGGCCGTAGGAACGCCGCCCCCTCCGGGAGGCGTTTCGGATGGAACCGGTACCAGAGTCACCACGACTTCCCGATCGGTGCGATTGCGGAGAACAACGCGCTTGAGACTGCCGCCGGTGCCATAGTTAAGCCCGGAATCCAAGGCAACCTCGACCTGAACCGGGCCGTAGAAGTCGGAATATTTGTCAGAACGAATCCAAAAAGCCTCACCGCGCCTGGCATTGATGAGACGAGCCGGGGAAAGGACAGGATTGCTCGCGCTCAAATCTCCGCCCACATAACGATAGGCCTCGGTATTGTTGTCGATGATTCCGGCTCCACCGAGATAGCGATTGAGCTGCGGAGTCGTTCCGGATTTGATGGGAAAGCCAACCAAATTCGAGCCGTCGGTGCGCCATTGCACCCGCTGAGCCACCACTTTGCCTTTCAAAGAAAGCGTCTGGGGCTGGGAAGTCAGCGTCGTCTTCACGAGGTAGGCCGCATTCGGGCTCATGAGGGCAAAGGTCGAATTCGCGGCATCACCACGCCTCCAGACCTTCCACTCGTCCGCCCCGGTTCCAGCACCCGCACTATTGAGGCTGGGATCGAGGCCATTGGGACGCCATTGCCAGACGTCGGTGATATCGGGATTCCCCGCCAGCAAAGTCGAAAGCGGATCATTGCCCGGGTCGACATTGAGATAAATCGCAGTCCAGCCGGGCTTTAGGCTCCAGGACTCGGTGCGGTACTGCGCATTCGCCGTGACAATGGCGAAGCCAAGAATCAAAAATATTGTGCGCATGTGGGTGAGTGTGAATTAGTCGACGTGAAGACGGTAAAGGACCTTTTCGGTCGTTGCCGCCGGTTCGGCGATGACCGTGATGTTCTCGATCTCCTCCGACTTGTAGATGAAGAGAGTATTGACCGGGTTTTCGGCAAGGGAGAACTCAACCGGCTCCCAAGTCTTAAGATCGTTAGAGGACTCGATCCGATAGGCCTTTCCATCGATCACCAGAAAGCTCAACTCGGTCCGGCGGCTCTCGTAGACCTTATCGATCGAAAAATTGAGCCCGTCCTCAAAGAGAAGAGCAAAGGTCCCCGCGACATATTCTCCGTAGTCGCTGAGGCCATCGCCATCTCGATCCCCTTTTGCACTGAAGACAGCAAGTGGATCGCCCTCGACGGCCCCAAGCAAACCCGCTTGAAAGCGCTCCCAATCATCCGGAAGGCCATCGCCGTCGGAATCTTCACCCAGGAAAAAATTGATCTGCTTGACTGCTCCGGATTCAGGAACGGGATCGACCTCCACTGACTCAATTTTTGAGACAACAAGACGAGTTCCGTTACGTTCGGCCGCGAAGCTATAGGTGACCTCTGCGCCAGGATCGAGAGCCGCCGTCCGGTAAGCCCCTTTGGCAGGGTTGAGATCCACGGGGAGGGTCAGACGGTAGTTCTCTCCAAACGCACCGGACTCGGAAATGGGCGTGCGGGCCACTTCCCTACCATCAGCGAAGAGAAGAAGAGACGTCGAACCGTCAGTCAGTCCAAAACCAAATTCACCTCGAACCTTACCGAAAATGGTCGAAGGCGGAGCCGGTGGATAGGCCAAGACACTTTGGGAGAGACATAGGGAAATTATGAGAAATTTCATGCACATTGGCGGAGATGAATAATCTAATGACGAGTTTTTGCAAGCGAAAAAATATTTTATTTGATGTGAACACGCTAACGTCGGGCAGAGAGACTCTTGGAGAGGAACATGAATCTCTCGACATTCTTTGTTCGCCTTTTGACGGGGGTGTAAGGAATTCTGTGTAAGTGCGTTTTTGGCGAAGTCCTGAGACACTCAATCAAAGGACACCTCATGAAACCGACCATCAAAGACGAACTACTCGACGAGTTGGCTGCTTCCGGGATAGGGCCGCTTGACCCGAAGGTCAAACGACGGACGCCCCCACAGATCCAGACGAGCGCAATGAACGCATCCGGTTCCTCAAGCTACGGTTTCGCCCCCAAGGCTGTCCATCACCTTCTGTGAGACACACTGATCTGGGCAGGGCGATTGCATTGCAGCGCGCTGAAAGCTTATCGCAAAAGAGTTTTCCCGTTTCTGCTAGACATTGACCCTAAAACGGGCAGGTTAGGTGAGTCATGAAATCTGCCCATATCTGTTCTCCTCACGATCAGGTCACTAAAAACCTCGAAATCAGGCAAGCCACCACCGCATTCGAGATCGACCAACTCCGCGCCGCCCTCAATGCCGAGCACTCCCTTAAGGCGGGCCGAGCTGCTGGAAACACCATCTGGCAAGGGGTTTACGAGACCGATGTCGACGAAGGCTACCCCGTGCTGTGCGCCGTCCTCTGCTGGTCAGGAGCGGCACTCAGGCTCAAGGACCGCGATGAATGGATCAACTGGGATCCGCTCACCAGAGGAAGCCGCCTCCCTCTGATCACTCAGCTCAGAAGATTTCTCGTCCTCGAATCTCGCCGCAAACCCAATCTCGCCACCCGGTGCCTCGGTCTCGCCCTGCGCAAGATTCCCGATCACTTCGAAGAAAAATACGGATACCGTCCCCTCCTCGCCGAAAGCTTCAGCGATCCACAGTGTCACGAAGGCACCATCTATAAGGCCAGCAACTGGACTCCGCTTGGATTTAGCAAAGGATACCGAAGACATAAGGCTGAATTTTATCTCGATGAAAAAAGCCCTAAAAAGTATTGGATCTATCCACTTCATAAAAAAGCACAAGACCTCCTTTCAAGCCCATCCCCTCTCCCCGAGATCTATCAAAAAGGAACATGCGAGGGCGTTGCCGGAGCGCGTTGTGCTCTCGCCTACAAGCACCTGCGCAGCCTCTCGGACGCCTTTTACGACATTCCCGATCACCGTAGCCCCAACTCCAGACGGTATTCCAAAATCGCGATGTTCAGCCTCATCGCCCACGGCCTGCTCGTCGGTGCTCCGGATGTCAAGTCGATCTGGAAACGCGCTGCCGCCCTGAGTCAAGGCCAGCGTGAAGCCATCGGGCTCAACGTGCGCAATGAACACGGACGCCTTGTCATGCCCAGCTACGATGCCCTCAACAACTTCGTCAACGAGGCGGATCCCCACGCCTTAGCCGAAGCACTCAACCGATGGCTCGCCGTCCACCAGGACAAGCTTCCCAAAACTCTGGCCCTCGATGGCAAAGACCTCGGGCACGGCCTCGGAGCGATCATCACGATCTGTCGGCATGAAGACGGACGGCCCGTCGCGATGGAAAGTTACAGCGGAGCGAAAGACGATTGTGAACTCCCCGTCGCTCAAGAACTCCTGAGAAAGAGCAGTGAATTTCTTGAAAACGCCACCATCACTTCCGACGCCCTACATACCCAAAAAAAACGAATTGTTTAATCAATGAACTCGGAGGGGAGAATTTTTCAGCGATCAAAAAAAACCAGAGAAATGAGAGAAATGGGGTCAGGGTGCAAAACTTGACAGAAATCCCCGCTCCCCTACGCTCTGTTCATGCCAAGGAGTCTCCGTATTGAATTCCCCGGTGCCTATTACCACGTGATGGCGCGCGGCAACCGGCGGGAGACGATTTTGACGACGACGACCGCCGGTTTTTCCTCGCCACCCTGTCTGAGGCTTGCGCGATGACCGGCTGGCGGGTGCACGCCTGGGTGCTGATGGGAAACCACTACCACCTCTTTATCGAGACGCCCGAGGCCAATCTGGTGGCCGGCATGAGCTGGTTGCAAAACACCGTCACCCGACGCTACAACGTCCGGCACCAGGCATGGGGCCGCCTGTTTGGTGACCGTTACAAGGCGGTGTTGGTGGAGGGTTCGGACACCTACCACTACCGGACGCTGGCCGACTACATCCATCTCAATCCGGTGCGGGCGCGGTTGGTCGTTCCGAAGAAGGGCCAAGGTGTCCTGGACTATCCATGGAGCAGCGTGGCGGGAGGTTGGGCCTTGCCACCCGGGAAGCGACCGAAATGGTTGGCTGCGGAGGAGGGACTGAAACGCTTCGATCTGCCGGACACGGTGGCTGGCCGGCGGCGGATGGTGGAGCGCCTGGATCGCCGCGCAGTGGAGGAGGAGATCAAGAAGTGCGGGATGCCGATGATGGCAAAGGATGTGGATGCCCGGTGCAGCGATTTGCGGCGCGGTTGGTATTGGGGTAGTCAGGAGTTCGCCGGAAAACTGCGCGAGCTTGCGGGAAAGCTGATGAAGGAGCGGAAGAGGATGTCGCGGGCCTACCGGAAGGCCCCGCAGGTGACGGCGCACAGCGAGGAACAGGCGGAGCGATGGCTGGCTGATG
>Ga0209390_10002616_pt1 | contig 31074 bp, 21 predicted proteins | sample BON01_FD_187212 | JGI IMG/M metagenome (GOLD analysis project Ga0209390, IMG submission 187212) | Freshwater microbial communities from Lake Bonney liftoff mats and glacier meltwater in Antarctica - BON-01 (SPAdes) (version 2) | ecosystem: Environmental > Aquatic > Freshwater > Ice > Glacier...
CATTCCGACGGTACTCGTCGCTATAACTGCGACGAACAATCTTAACGGGTTTCTTCGACATCGATTTCGCTCCTTGCGTACAGCATAGCACGCTTAAATGAGCGCCCACTATTCACGGGGAAGTCCACTTGGAGACCAACCTTTAGGAGCGGTCTTCGATCTGAATTCGCGCCGCGTGAATTTCGCGGACGCGCGCCGACTTCTCGATGAATTCGCAGTGAGGGTGGACTTAGTCGCTCATTCGGACTCAAACACCATCACCTGCGCGGAGCGATGCGCAGGTGCCAACCTTTGTGTCGCGTGCGCTCAACCTTTGTGTCGCAAAATCCAACCTTTATGTCGCCCACCAAAAACGCCATTCAGACTGCCCGATTCTTAAGGTCGCGCGCCGTCTTCTCGATGAAGTCGCAGTGAGGGTGGACTTAGTCACTCATTGCGACTCACGGACCATCACGTGCGCAACTCTACGTGCAGGTACCAACCTTTGTGTCGCGTGGGCTCAACCTTTGTGTCGCAAATTCCAACCTTTATGTCGCCCACCAAAAACATCGTTCGTACTGCGCGATTTCCGTGGTCTAACGCAGACTTTTCGATGAATTCGCAGTGAGGTTCGAGTTGGTCGCCCATTTGGGTTCAAGCGTCATCACGTGCGCGAAGCGTCGCGCCGGTGCTCAACCTCTGTGTCTCGTGGACTCAACCTTTATGTCTCCCACCAGAACGATAACTTGCACTGCGCGATTTCCATGGTCTCACGCATGCTTCTCGATGAATTCGCGGTGAGGTTGGCCTTGATCGTTCATTGGGATTCAAAACGGCCTGCGCAGGATCGCATAGTCGACCACGCGATCAAGGATTCATGAGCGCCTTCAGATGAAGATGTTTGTAAAACCTTAATTAAGGTTTGCGATGTAAGTCCATGCCCAGTATTGGGTTATGGCATGTTTTGTTTAGGGCTGCGATTGCCTAATTCCGCAAAGAGGCCCTTCATTCGCGATTTTGCTGGCCGACAAAGGAATTGCAGTCAACGATTTTCAACCGCAGGCTGCGGTTGAACTGAGGCGAATTGGCCGAGTTGAACACGCACTAAGCGATCATTTTCCGAATCGAAAATTGCATTTGAACGCCAGCTGTCACAACCGTGACGCCCCTTGTCTACGTCTTTGGAACTGTACCTACACGGTGTCCCATTTTGACAAGCGTCAATGGCTCAAACGCCGATCGCGTGACCTTGCCGGACAGCCCGTCCGCTTATCCACGCCACGACTGTAAACGACTCCGATTGGCGTATCAGACATTGTCCAATAGCTAAAAAAAAGTTGTCAGGGCAACAGCCCCGACAACAAGGCCGTGTGCATCGTGTCGAGTATTGTATATCGCCGCCTGAACAATGAATCCGCTAATTGCTCCGGTCCGGTCTACCTTCATTCCGCGGATGTTGCAGCTCTGACCCTTCAGCGTCCAACACGGATTGTTCCGCCGGAGCTCGGGTATGGTTTGGGTTGTGTTCAGTCCTGAATCGTGTGATGACTTCTCGTGCCCAAAGGTGTATCAGGCGTTGTGTCGGCGTGTAGGTTTCAACTCTCTCTGGCATAAGCGAGTCCTCAATAAAAAAACCTCTGCAACGTTTGGCTGCAGAGGTCTAGGAAAGTTTGTTGAAGGAAGGAGATTGGCTTTACTGGCCGCGAGTATCCTCCGGAAATTGTGCTTTGAAGCCCTTCATCGGCATGAACTGATGACGTGGGTTCTTGATGCGTTTGAAATATAGAAGAGCGTCAGCTTCGGTGCGAACAGGTTCCCATGGATCAGTGATTTCGTGCGAGTCCATTAGCTTCTGTAGCTTTGCTGCATTTTGTGCAGCAGGCATCGTGATGCCTAATTCGGCCGCGATGCTTTGGTAACCCATGCCCGTTTTTCGCATCTTCGTCACTTGTGATCTAAACTCATCCCGTTGCGGCGACTTTGTGAGATCGACCTGGCAGCTTGTTTGCAGGTGACTTACATCATTTGGCAATTGGATCCTATCCAACCGGCTGAGGTTCAGGGTGAATCTGCAACGTGGCTGAATGTGCCCGCCGTCGATCAATCGGTAGGGCAAAACGAAAAGGTCGCTGATCACCTCCCGCATGACATCGCCGAATTCTCGCGATTCGACAGCCAAGTTTAGAAACGTTGATTCACAGATTTCACGGATCTGATCAGCCGTCGGAATGACAAGTTGTTCCTGCATCTGGCTCTCGATTTCCTGACAGGCATCTTTCAACAAAAGCACACTCCTCTCCGTCTCCTTCAAGAGTTTCAACAGCGTTTCACTGAAGTTGCCGTTGGCAATCGCCTTCGCGAGATTTTCAACTTCACGGGTTTTCTTGTCTCGATCCTTTTGGAGTTTCTTAAGCTCCTTGGTTTTACTGTCGGACAGACTGTTGGCTTCAGCACGCAGCTGTTTTGTCCAGTGTGCATCGAAGTCGGGAAGTTCCACGATCTGCCGACGAACACATTCCGAGATTGCGGCTGCGAGCTGGGGACGGTCAATTGTCATGGCATTCCAGCACTGGTAGCGGCGAGCGCCGTCGCACATCATTCTTTCTTTGCGTCCGTGGCCTCCCAAAACGAAATTTCGCCCACAAATTCCGCACCGTAAGTGTTGAGCGGGCCAACGCGTGTCTTTTCGCGTTCGTCCTGTGAGGCCGTTGTTGGCCTTCGCAATTCCGTTCACATATTTAGAATTCCGCTCCTTGATCTTTCGGATGATGCGGTCGTATCGAATCGGCTCGATAAACGCGAGGTGTGGCACTTCACGCTTTCGAATCTGATCCGCATCTCCGTTCACGGATTTTCGGCGGCCCGTTCGATTGATCCTCATAGAAACTCGCTTGTTCTGGACACGCAGCCCTTTCAACAGCGAGTTGTTAGTCACCTGTCCGACGAGGGTGCCGTTCCAATTCGCTTTCCGAGCACTTGGGCCCACAGGAAATCGAATCTCGTTAAGCCAGTCAGCGATCTGCGCGAAAGACTGACCGCGGTCCAGCCGATCAAACCATTCATTGTAGATGGGGATGGCGTCTGGATTCTTGCGACAATTCTCTTCAAGGCAATCAGGGCCATTAGCCTCATAGCCAGCAATCAAACGTAGCGGGAGTTTGCCGCACGCAAATCGCCCCCGGATACTTCGTCGAATTCTCAAAGACGTATCTTGATTGTAGGACTCGTGTCGCATTGAAGCGAACATTGCATTTTGCTTCCAGCTGTCGTCAAATGTGTCGACGCGATCATTAATCGCTACGATCCGGGTTTTGGAGTCTTCTCCAGCCTCACAGAGTAAGACGGTGTGTATTCGACGAGCAATGCGTCCCAAGTCTTCCGTTACGACGCAATCGTAACGACCGGATTCGATTCGTGCCGTGAGATCCAGAAACTCACTGCGATCAAGTGCCTCGCCGCTGTCCCGACTGGAAATCTCATCCATCTCAAATCCGACCGGATATTCTAGTTTGGCCCATTCGTCGTAGAGAATATTTTGGTCGCTGAGACACATCTGGTTTTGGTGATCGGTGCTGATGCGAGCAACGCTGAGCAACTGGTACTTACCACCACGTTTCGGCGGTGGAAGTTCAAAATTTCGAGAACTCGTCATTACTTGACTCCTACTCTGGGGCATAATTGCTGAACCACTGACTCAAGCTCGTCACGAGGCGCCTCATGAAATGGGCGATTCTCCATTGACGACTAAATCAGCAATGCTGCGGATTTTTTCGAGAAAAACTCTGGGCTTGGCGGGACACCATTTCGGCTATTCATTGGCGTCACCTCTCGGTATCGCACGCAATGACAGCCACACCAGAAACGCGTTGGCAAGGCATTGCGTGCTGATTGTGGAAACTGAGTGCTTGGTGTCGGCGGTCCACGTGCGTTGCCGTGGCTCCTGATTCTGGAACGATCAGTCGCACCGGACGGTGGCGGCGGATCGACTGCGTGTATCGTTTTCAGAATGTGATGACGGACGGGCACCGCGATTGTTCTTCGTATTGCGAGCGAACGTGACAGCGGGTAATCCAGACTGCCAGAAGGACGATCACTCAGGGCACACGAAGACTAGAAAACAACTGTCACAAATCGTTCACATCAAAGGACGAATCTTGTGATAGTTCATGCGTGCAAAACTTAGGAATGCGATTCCTGTCCGGGCCGCTGCGGTCATTTCCGAACGAGGTAGCTCGTTCGCCAAAGATGGCGTTGCTGGTCGCAACACTTTGCTACGCCAAAGCAGAACTTCAAGCCTCTGGCACATCTGCGGGCGGAACGTCGTCACTACCGCTTGAAGACGTGTACCTGTTCACCGGGCAGGTCCAAACGATAGGTACGGGGGACTTTCCCTTTGATGATCGTGTAGGCCAAATTATCGGAAAGACGATCTTTCAATCGACCGATCATTGTCGGCCAGCGACTCCGGCTTGCAGAATCCGAATAGACGTCATTTTCTGAGACGACTCGTCGCCCCGAAGCGCCCTTAGCAAGCAATAGCAGTGTCCTGAATTCTGTGGGCGTCAACTCAATTAGAAGCTCGTGTTGATCCCACCAGACTCGTTGAGATTCCTTAACAATCACTAACCGGCACTTGGCAATCGCCTCGTCGATCGCGCTGGATTCCTGCCCTCCCTGATACAGTCTTGCCAATTCGGACAGGGCGTTGGCAATAACAAGGAAGACCTGCGGCCCCCGCCAGGATCCCAGCCGCATATCAACGCTCATTCGGCCCGCGTCAACGAATGGCGCTGGCAAACCGAGCCACTCGCAGTCGGCGGTAGGATTCTTTGCCGCATAAACCTGCGTGAGAACACAGCACGAGTGTCGGAGCTTAGCCTCAGGGCTGTTTACGAAATCTGAGCGAACGGTAGACACCAACGCATTGAATTCGGCCATCGCGTCAGCTGCTGTAGCAACCATGGCTTTATAGCTGCTTCCCGTTTCCGAAACCGCTTTCAACACCGTTCGATGCGATCCCCGGATCACTTCCTCTGCCACTCCGATGCGGCGAAGCAGTGTCTGCACGATCACGTCGCCAATCGGTATGAACGCCGGATTCAAAGACAGGATTAACTCTCCCCGCTGAATGGGTTTGTCGTCATATGCAACAAACTCCTGAACAGGTTCGAAGTAGTCATTAATGTCCGCCAGTTTGAAGTCACCGCTCGCAAAGCGTTTCAGCGTGTTTGGATGAGTAAACGCACCATGCGCCGGAGTAAACGACGATGGGATCTCTGTGCCTTCATCCTGATCAACGCCCACATCCTGTTGTGCCGGCACCGATGACGTACTGACTAGCTTTTCCTGAATCAAGCGCGACACCTTGGGCTTGGCCGCCAAACCGAGAATCGTTTTAGAAACGCGACGAATGCTGCAGTCGAGCTCATCGATGAAACGGCGTTTGTCTGAAGCTGCGGAGCAGTCAAGGTTTCTGATGCTCCACGTCGCTTGGTTCCGAAACTGCGGTCGCTCCCAGTATTCCGCAATCGCTGGTATCGCGTAGTTCTGCAACCATGCCACAACTGCCGCACCCGGCAACGATTGCTCCCGAACAGAATCGCGAATCAGATCAAATTGTTGAACGGCGAGCTCTCGAGAATCCAACGCTTATCCTCCACAACAAAGTAGAAAACTGCCCAACAAGCAGCCCAACTATCACAAAACTGTCACGTCATCGTGATCAGGATGTGACACTCAAATTCTATCGTCCAGGCCGCAGAGTTGACTGCGAAAATGCTACGGCAGCGACATATTCGGTGCAGCTAACGGTGAAGCGATGGAATCAAAATTATTCAAGATGGACTCGAAGGGCGAAAGTTCTCCATGGTCCGAGAAGTACGGCGGACGGCACAACTGGCGTCGTATCGATGATTTCCCAAAAGGAATCTCAGCGCCCCGGAAGGTGCGGATCTATTGTCGGTCGGACCACCATGTTCTGAATTGGTGGGATCCGTCCCGTAAGAAGAACGTATCGCTCCGCGTTGATGGTGATCTTCTTGACGCAATCATGCGTGCGCGACAGATCGACGACAGAATTATCAACTATCGCCGATCCGGCGTGAGTGCTGGACGAATCACTCATGTTGAGCTTGTTGATCGCTTTATCGAACACCAGCGACGCCGCGCGATGGCCGGTGAAATCACTGACGATACTTGCGAGCGATATCGTACGGCGCTGGCACATTACTTGACTTATGTCAGGGAAGCTGCGATCCCCGATGTCGACACTGTTAACAAAGTCGACAAGGACTTTGCCTTGCAGTTTGAGGGATTCCTCCAGCAAGCCAAGGTTTCACCAAATGGGCATGCCAACACGATGAAACGACCACTGAGGTCTACGGACTATGTGATTTCGATCGTGAGGGCAATGTTTCGGTGGGCGTGCGATCCGAATGGCGGTGCGATTCTCGGGGATGGATTCGCAAATCCGTTCGCGAGCGTTAAACGACGGACAGAACGTGTCGCCAGAGATTTGTTTGGAGAGCCGGACATTACCATGACAATGGCGGAAGCATTCCTCAGGGAATGTGATGCGTATCAACTCCCGATGTTTTCACTGCTGGTCTTCTATGGTCTGCGTCCTTCTGAATTGACATTGGCGGTCCGAGAATCGCTAACACTAGACTGGGTCTCCATTGTGTGTCACCCCGAACTCGCATATTTCACCAAGGGGCGACGTGACAAGAAGCTTCCTTTGTTGCCTCAAATAGAAGCATTGCTCCGTGACGACAATCAGCACCAGACTGGTTTATTATTTCACAACCGTAGAGTTCACGAGGGCCGTGTGACGCCACGTTTACTCACCGCCGATATGACAAAGCTCATCGCTGAATACAAAGCGTTGAGAACCGATAATTCGGTTTTGAAAAGTCGGGCCCAGACTCTCCTGCTGAGAAGAGCGGGAGGTATCACCTACGATCACATCGAACACGAATTCAAAAAAATCGCACGGAAGGTTGACTGGCCAGGAACTGCCACGCTAAAGGATTTTCGTCATCTGTTTAATACAGAAATGCAGAATGCGGGGATGCCTGAATTCTATCGGCGTTACTTACTCGGCCAGTCTCCCGGGCGATCGGCGCTCGTCAACTACACGCACTTAAACGATCTCAGGCAGCAGTACGGATCTGCCATTGAAAAAAAGTTCAAGCCACTGCTTGCCGCAATTGAACGCTGATCGTCCGTAAGAGCCGAACAGAATGACGTAAGGTTTCAGGCGGAACGATGCGTCTTTCGCCGCAGTCAAGTTATCTGGTCATTGTCTGAGTCACTGCCCTGCTTTTTCAGCCATTCCCGAGCCACAAGAATCGCTGCGCGTCCAGACATCGCACGTTCCAATTCTCGTGCCTTGGTTTCTGGTCGTGTGTGAGTATAGCGACCGGTCATCCCAAGCCCTCCACCGTCTCGGTTCGTCGAATGCCCCATGAGTTCTGATCTGATCAATGGATCGACGTTCTTGTCCTGCAATTCTGTCGCGAACAGATGTCGCAGCGATTTGGGCGCAGTCATCTCCGGCAGTCCGACGGAACGAGTCACTCGCATGAACTCGGATCGAATTCGATCAGTGCGAATGGCTCCGGCTTCTCGCCATACCTGTTTTGCTGCTCTCTGCTGTAGTTCACGTTGGCTCACGTCTGTATCCGCATTCCGCAAACGCTCCGTGTGATCCACAAATGCACGTTCCATCGCTTTCGTACCAGAGAACACGGATCCTGAATTCGGGCACAACTGAATCAATCGACGCGTGACCAATGGACCAGTTTTACGGTGACCAATGTAGCGTGCCAGGACATCCACCAAATCGGGGACGATTGGAATTTGTCGCTCGTTTCGAGTCTTCACCTGCCATCCGAGTTGCGGCTTATTCCGGATCAACAAATGACGCTTTTTTAGATCAACGTCGTCTGGCAACAGAAGGTGAGTCGCTTCACCTGGCCGCATTCCGGTCAGCATCAGCAGAAGGAACATTGGAAACTGCCAGTCGTCACATTGCTCAAGAAATTGCCGTTCCTGCTCGAACGTCAACAGGTGTATTGGTCGCGCGTCGTCTGTTGGCATTCGGTCGAGGTCAATGGACGAAAATGGATTCTGGGCGTACGGGGACAGGTGTCTGTGCTTGTCTGCAAACACAAACATCGATCGGCAGGTCGCGAGGATGTAGCGGACTCCGTTGTCCAGCAACGGGCGTTTAGCAGTGTTGGCATGACCGTTCGGTGCAACTTCGATTGTTCTCAGGTAACGCACAAAGTCTTCGGCGTGCCGCTGCGTAAATTGTGCCGTCTGGAGTCGCGGCGCTCTACAGCGCACAAAATTGATGATATGTTGCGTTGCCGTTCGGTACCGGCGCATGGTATGCACAGACGACCTGAGGACATGTTCGTGGTGTTTCAACCACCGTTCCTGTAACTGGTCAATGCCGATGGCTTCGAAGCTGAAAGCCGTCGGGGCGCTGACTTCGATCTGAGCGTTTACCTGAGCCGCCATTTGCTGCGCGGTTTTTCGATCAGAGCTGACGCGACGTCGAATTCGACGTCCATCTTCGTGGTACGTCAGATACCACACATTGCCACGAAGGTCCGCGCGTACTTTGCCAACACGGAACGAATTCGATTTCGCCATAAGAGGCTCCTTTCAGAGAAGATTCCCCCGCAAAATGCCACAAAAGTGCCACAAACGAGTTTCTCTGAGAGCCTCTCAGAAACGCAAAAGCCTCTGAGCCATAAACTTATGACTCAGAGGCATCATGATGAGCGGAGAGAGCGGGATTCGAACCCGCGGACCAGTTTGACCCGGTCACATCATTAGCAATGATGCGCATTCGGCCACTCTGCCATCTCTCCGTCGCAGCTAACTGACTCGCAGTCAGCCCCGAAGTAGACACAATATACTCGGTTGTGGTGCGGAAGCAAGTTTAAGCGAAGCGTCTGTTTCGATGTGGATCCGGATGATTCTTTCCGGGGGCCGTTTGTTGTCTGATTTTGCAGAAACTGAGCAAATTCCCAGGCCAAACGCTCAAAGTCCCATCAACGAAAGAAAAGTCGAAATCATGCAGATGGAACTTGACCGAATTTGGAAGCATCTGGAATGGATTGCTGCGGTTCCTAGATTTGCGGAATCCAGCCGATTGGAGCAATGTCGGCAATATTGCGAAACGGAGCTGATTGCGTCTGGTTGGAGCGTAAATCGACAGGATTTTACCGCTCTGGATGGCATGCTGCAGACTCTTAATGGAATCAACCTTGTGGTTCATCGTCGGCATCAGTCTCCGCCCAGCAATAAACCGGTTTTTGTTCTGGGAGCTCACCTGGATTCTCGGGAAAACACACCTGGAGCCGACGACAACGCCTCGGCTGTCGCCGTGCTGCTGGAAACGGCTCGGGTGATTGGCCACAGGCTTTCGGACGACGAATGGCGTTCAGCGGGCGTCGAACTGGAACTTGTGGTGTTTGATCTGGAAGAACACGGAATGCTCGGCGGCGCTTTTCATGCGGCCGGTTGTCGCTGCCAAAAGCGTGTTTTGTGCGGCATGGTATCGCTGGAAATGCTCGGATATTGCAGTCACGAACCGGGCAGCCAATCGTTGCCACCGGGATTGGAAGGCCTCTATCCGGACGTTGGTGACTTTATCGCGGTGGTTGGAAATCAGAACTCCACATCGCTGATTCAGCATTTTTCAGCGGCCTTTAAATCCGTTGCCGACCTACCCTGCCAGTCGTTGCAGGTGCCCAACAATGGATTACCGTTGTCTCCAACTCGCCTTAGCGATCACAGTCCGTTTTGGGACGAAGGTTTTGCAGCACTGATGGTGACCGATACGAGTTTTATGAGAAATCCTCACTATCACGAACCATCTGACACACCGGAAACGCTGGACCGCGAGTTCCTGTACAAGGTCGCACAAGGTGTTCTGATTGCAACCGAGCAATTGGTGCGTGCTGGGTTGAACGCGATTTGATCAAAGTACCTAAGGTCCGACTAATGCCGCTGAGACCCTGCATTACTGGCAACGGAACTTTGTTTTGCCGTCAGGTTGTCCTTCATTGTTGGCAGGTGTTTCAGCAGATCGAAGTCATTGGCATCCGGGTCACCTGTGTGGTCCGTCGCACGAATCTCTGACAAAACCTGTTGCGCGCCACCTGCGGCGATTTGCGATTCGATGGCAGTCAGAAGGTCGGATACATTCTGTCGCAATTCGCGTTTGAGGATGATTCGCGTAGCCACAGCTCCAGTGCCGGCAGAAATCAGCATTGCTGTGATGACAAACGTTGGTGCACAACACGCACGTAGCCACTTGATGTTTTTGGATTCACCGACGACCCATCCCCAGAGCATCCAGCTGGAAAACAAGACGAGAAATATGGGGACAAGAATGAGCGGCATGTTGGTTTGACCAATAAATCGGCTGGGTCTTTGTAGGTCTGTGCAAATAGGCGGTAAAGGAAAGCAAGGTTGCGGTGCGGGACCCCAGTCTGAGATCGTCGGTTTTTTGAGGACGAGGCACAGAATCCGGTGGAGTCAGGATGGCATGTCCCAAATTCTTGTTCTGTTGGCGGGGTTATGCCGGAAAAAACAGGCCAACGAGGCGATTGCCTAGCATGTAGAAACGACAAATCTGCCGCTGGTGTTGTAACAACTGCAAGATCTGCGCGACTGCAATTTCCGATTGGTGTTGAAATGTAATGCTGTAAAGCGTTTTGAGGTAGAGGGTTGCGTTTTTTAGGCGTCTGCCACCGGTTTGTGCTTCATTGAACTGGTTCGGCATTTGCTGCTGGATCTTCCGGCTTTGGCGGATGGATTCGCCGATGGCCGAGGAGACTAGGGCGGGATGTCTTTTGTCGCCAATTCGCACGAACACAATTTACGCATAGGACGGGCATGGAAGCTCCGATTCTGCGATGTAGCTTGATTCTGGTTTCGTTGTTTATTTCAACGGGTGCCGGTTTTCAAACTCGCAATTTTACAGTTACCGCATCCACCGACGAGATTGCTCGCACGGTTGGTGAAGCTGCGGAAACGTATCGCCGTGATCTGTCCATATTCTGGTTGGGTCAGCCACTTCCCAATTGGTCTCGCCCGTGCAAGCTGCGAGTCAAAGATGGGTCAATGGGGGCTGGCGGAGAAACCAAGTTTCAGTTCGTTGGCAAAGAAGTTCTGAACTGGGACATGTATGTACAGGGATCGTTGGAGCGAATTCTGGATTCTGTGCTGCCTCATGAAGTGAACCACACTATTTTTGCGTGTCACTTTCGCCGTCCCCTGCCACGTTGGGCAGATGAAGGAGCCGCGACACTGTTTGAGCATCGTTCGGAACAGGTGAAGCAGCTCGGGTTGCTGAATCAGGTTATCAAGAGTGACCGAGAATTCATCAGTCTAAAAAATTTGCTAACCATGAAAGAGTATCCTCGCGGATACCGTCCAATGTTGATTCTCTATGCGGAGGGTTATGCCCTTGCTGATTTTCTTGTCCAACAGGGTGGTCAGAAGAAGTACTTGAAATTTCTCGCCGATGGCGACGCCATGGGATGGACGGAAGCGATCAAGTCCAACTATCACCACGACGGCGTGGAATCTCTGCAGAAGAACTGGCAGGGGTGGGTGATGGCCGGAATGCCAAAGCTGACGCTTCCGAAAGACGAAATGTTGGCATCTTCCAATGACGCTTCGCCGTCCGCCGCCGTCCGCGGAACTGGCGTTTCCAGACCGCAGATTCTGGATGAATATCCGGCGAAGCAAACGGTGCGTTCTCAAAGCCCGGAAGGCAGCACGGGGTTCTTTGATTACTCGCAGGATACTGCTGGCGTACGCCACGATGTCAAGCCAGAGTCGACAGGCGATATTGAGACTTCGCAGCTAGAGCGAACCGATGACGTTTCGCCAGCGACTGGTCGGAGTGCAAGCCAATCGGCTGCGGGCTATTCATCGCGAGCATCGTTGCTACCTCCGGCCAGCGCGCGATCAGGGCCTCCAGGAACGTTTCATGCTCCAGTGCCAAAGCCTGCCGTTAATCAACAATTCAAGGAAACTCCACCAGGAAAATCCACGACGTCTTCGCGATATCAGACTGATGGGTCGCCGACTCGTTTTGGTGCAGCAGAAGTTTCGTCCAGTGAAGCCGCATCTTCCTCTCGATCGGAATTTGAATCGACGGGACTTAGTTACGAAATCAATGACCAATCATCCTCCACTCAAAGAAAGCATCTCCCTCAGGAACGCAACGCGGTAACCGGTTCCATCCCGCAATGGGCTGGTTTCCCAGGGCAATCGGAATTGTTCTGATTCCATTACAGGAAAACAGGAGTCACATTTATTGACCCGCAGCTAGTAAAAGCAGCTTTGATTCCTTTCCTCTCTTAATCAAAGTTATTTCCTGTAATTGCCAGCGTTTCTATCGGGCGAGTCGCCAATCCCACAGGGTGACTCGCCCGATGTTTTGGATCTGTTGCCGCCACGCAGCGTGTGTTGTTGAACCTGCAGGTGGCCCCGGTTGGTGTAATTCAGCTGTGTCGAACGGCTATTTCTTTCCGGCCTGTTTCGTCCATGCATCCTTAAGCGTAACCGTTCTATTGAAGACCAGTTGATGCTGTGCACTGTCTTTGTCCGCGCAGAAATAGCCCTGGCGTTCGAACTGGCAGCGGTAACCGGGACTTACAGCAGCCAGCGCAGGTTCCAGTTTCGCTTGAACCGTTCGCAGTGAATCCGGATTCAGGTTGCTTTTCCAGTCCAGTGAATCGTCAGCCACTTCATCGGGGTTTTCTGTCAGGAAAAGATGGTCGTACAGTCGCACCTCAGCATCGATCGCCTTGTCTGCACTGACCCAGTGCATTGTTGCTTTAACTTTCCTTCCATCGGGAGCATTACCTCCCTTTGTTTCCGCGTCATAGGTGCAATGGATTTCGGTGATGTTTCCCTCGTCGTCCTTCACAAAGTCGTCGCACTTGATGAAGTAAGCCCATCGCAAACGAACTTCGCGGCCCGGCCCGAGTCGGTAGAATTTTTTAGGAGGGTCTTCCATAAAGTCATCACGCTCGATGTAGATTTCTCGCCCGAACGGCACCTGTCGAGAACCAGCAGATTCGTCTTCTGGATTATTGACGGCGTCAAGGTTTTCAAGTTGACCTTCCGGGTAGTTGGTGATGATCACTTTTACGGGATCAAGCACAGCCATCCGTCTATCTGCTGATCGGTTCAATTCGTCGCGAATCTGTTTCTCAAGCACAACCATATCTGTCATGGCGTTGTGCTTCGTGACACCGACCTGGGCACACAGGCTGCGGACTGATTCCGGTGTGTAGCCTCGGCGACGAAGTCCGGAAATGGTTGGCATACGAGGATCGTCCCAGCCGTTGACATGATTTTCGTTTACCAGTTGCAGCAAACGTCGCTTGCTCATCATGGTGTAAGTGAGGTTCAGGCGGTTAAATTCGATCTGCTGCGGATGATGGATGTCCAGATTTTCGCAGAACCAGTCGTATAGCGGCCGTCGGTTTTCGAATTCCAGAGTGCAGATGCTGTGAGTGATGCCTTCCAGCGAATCTGACTGGCCGTGCGTGTAGTCGTAAGTTGGATAGACGCACCACTTATTTCCGGTGCGGTGGTGTTCCACCTTGCGAATTCGGTACATGATAGGATCACGCAGCAGCATGATCTTGTGAGCCATATCGATACGGGCTCGCAGCACGTGGTCGCCTTCGTTAAATTCGCCGGCTCGCATCCTGCGAAACATGTCCAGGTTCTCTTCGACGCTGCGTTTGCGGAAAGGACTGTCCGTTCCTGGAATCGCCGGCGTGCCGCGGCCTTCTCGAATTGCTTCCAGAGAAAGGCTGCAAACATATGCCTTGCGATCTTTGATAAGCTGTTCGGCCCAGTCATAAAGCTGCTCAAAGTAATCCGATGCGAAGAAAATTCGGTCTTCCCAGTCGAATCCCAGCCATTTAATGTCGGTTTTGATGGACTCAACGTATTCGACGTCTTCCTTTTCCGGGTTGGTGTCGTCGAATCGCAAGTTGCATTTTCCGCCGTATTCTTTGGCGATGCCGAAATTCAGGCAGATCGACTTTGCATGGCCAATGTGCAGGTAGCCATTCGGTTCGGGCGGAAACCGGGTATGCACGATCCCCCCCCATTTGCCGGAGGCATTGTCTTCCTCGACGATTTGACGAACGAAGTCTTTGTGCTCTGCGGATTCAGTCATGAGTTCTGGTCGCGAAGTGTGAGTTCAAATGGATAGCGAAAAAGAAGCAGTCCCAGCGGGAAGCCGGCGTATTTTAGTCGACACTGCCGAACAATACAGGCGAGGCGTCGTCGCAAAAAGTATGTAGGTCGGTAGAACGAGCACGTTTTTCAGTGATACCGTTCCGGTCCACGCTGGTTTAACCGATAACGAATTTGGAGACTCTAACGATTTTTCGGATGCTGGCGAATTTTTGAAGTCCGAAAAGCGGCTTCGCTTGATGGGAATCGCTGCGCTATTCAGGATTGGACGTTGCAAATAATGGTTGGGAAATCTTGTGTCACGTCTTCGAATTGAAGAAGGGAAACGGCAGTACGGGCGGGAAAATCGAAAAGCTGAACATTATTCGTGGTGAAAGACTTTGAGAAGAGACCGATTTTGGGATCACGTCTAACATTCGTCAGGTAGTGTCTGGCTGCCTTTTTGAGCTGCGCAAGGTTCCATTTGCACTGACTCTATTGGCCGCAAGTTACCGTTTCGCCGGTGGTGCGGTCTAGCTGTCCGTATTTCCCGTCACATTTAGAAAACTTTGCCCAAAGGTGCGGTGTCGCGTCTTAGGAAACCCGAATTCCCTGATTGTTGGTTTTGTTTCTAACTGCCGTCTGATGTCTGCAGCGAGAAAGAAACGTTGTCGGGTTGCTAAAGAATTCTGCCCAATGTCATAAAGTCCATAGATTCCTGTGGTTTTGTATGAAACGGGCAAAACATTTAATGGAAACAGCGACGACTATTCTTTGAAATAGGGCAAAGCTGGAATACGGCTTAGCGGACGCGTATTAGCGTGCATGTGTGTTTTGAGTATGGCCACCGGCCAATTAACGATAGGACGAAGAGATGGTCGTACGATCTTTCCTCGAACGAGTACGCAACAGTTTCGGCGTTAACCAGACTCGGGCGGTGCGCCGTGCTCAGAAAACCAACACCACAGCAGGCGCAGAATTGCTGGAAATTCGCCAGTTGTTGACGGTGGATTTCATTTTTCAGTATGCCGGTGCGCTAGGTAGCGGGGTTGGGTTTGAAGATGCCACGAATGGTCAGATGCGTCGAGACGCCTTGCAGGATGCGGCTACTCGACTTGGTTCCATGTTTGAAAACAATGCCACCGTCACGCTGTCCGTGACCTCGTCGGACGATCCGAATTCCGGCACTCTTGCATCGGCTGGTTCTGCCATTGTTAGTTCCAACACTATGTTTGGTGGCATGGGCGTTGTCCGAAACAAAGTGATTACCGGAAACGACTTGAACGGCGGGACGGCTGATGGAAGCGTCAACGTCAACTGGGGGCAGCCATGGAACATTAGTGCCGATGCTGCTGCAGTGGGTAACAACGAATATGACTTTTATTTTGTGAGTTATCATGAAATTCTGCATGCGATGGGTTTCCTTTCCTACGTTTCGCAAAACGGAAATGATGTTTTTGGCACGACTCCCGGCAACGCTGGAAACTGGGCCAAGTTTGACGAGTTTATTACTGACGTAAATCAAACCCGCGTCGTTGATTCAGGTGGTGTTTTGAATTCGGCACTTTGGACCGCTCTATCAGTCGGTGGTGACAGTGCTTCAGGGAACGGTTTGTTTTTTAATGGCCCGGCTGCGATGTCTGCAAACAACGGGCAGCCAATCGGCTTGTATACTCCGACAACGTGGAACCCCGGTAGCAGTGTTAGTCATATCGACACCACGAATCCCGCCTATGCTGGCTTTTTGATGAATCACGCAGTAGGCACTGGACCACAGAATCGAATGCTTTCGGATATCGAAAACGGAATTCTGCTGGATATTGGCTACACTCTCGCTGACACCCTGAGCGTCACTGAACCTAATGGCGGAAGTCTTGTTTCGGACTTTGGCCGTGCTGACTCGTTTGACGTGTCGATTGGAATTCGCCCGACTTCCGACGTTGTGTTAAATATCACCAGCCAGGATCCAGGTGAAGTAGCGGTCTCCGTTGCCACACTGACGTTCACTCCGGCTAACTGGAGGACAGCTCAAACGGTTGATCTTAGTGGCGTCTCAGATCTGATTGCAGATGGCAACCAGATGACAAACATTGTGATTTCGATCAATGACGCAGCCAGCGATGCGATCTACAGCAATGTGCAGGACCTGATTGTCAGTGTGACATCCATCGACGATGACGGGGCGATTCCGACGAAGCCGGTCATTACCAGTCCAACTCAGGTACCTGGCACAAGCACTCCGGTTTTTTCCTGGAATGCTGATGCTAACTCAAGCCGATACACACTGACCGTGATCAATCTGCTGACGGGACAGCAGTCTCGAAGAGTGACGGACATTGTTGCGAAGAACTACTCTTTTGCGCTTCCGTTTCCAGACGGATTGTATCAGGCCAATGTGCAGGCGTTTAACACTCTTGGGCAGGGCGGTCCGGTTAGTGATCCGTTGATCTTTAACATTGGCGATCCGGTAATTCCTGCTGCACCGACGATCACTTCACCGGCAAACGCTGCGAAAGTCACTGTCAGCAATCCAACAATCCAGTGGACGTCTGTTGCAGGGGCGACTGAGTACGAACTGTACATCGTGTCGGCCGGTGAAGTTATTACAGTAACGACTTTGGGGGCAGACCTCGGAAACGGTCGACGCGCCTACACACCGACTCAGGCGTTAAACGAAGGATCTGCTTCAGTTTGGGTTCGTGGGATCAATTTTATCGGCGACGTTGGTGAATGGAGCACCCCAGTTCGGTTTACTGTTGATGCTGTTGGCCTGCCGCTGGTGCCGAGGATTACGGCTCCGCTGGTGTCGACGACTACCAATCCATTTCCAACATTCGAATGGACATCGGGTGGCCCTCTTGCCAGCACCTACCAATTATGGGTCGCTGCGCTGCGGGATGGAACCGGTACGGCTCAGGTGCCGGCCGTGTACGATCGGGTCATTCACGTAATTGATCACAACTCGCTCAACTATACGCACTTCCTGCCGTTGGCGGAGAAGCATTACAGGGTTTGGGTTCGAGCATTTAATTCAGCCGGTGAAACCAGTGGTTGGAGTTCCCCCGAGGAGTTTACGATCAACATTCCCGCGCCAGCAGTGCCGGTTGTCGATCCAATTCCAAACACTGAAGATACAACTCCAACGTTTAGCTGGAAAACCAGCGGCGATGCCTATACGCCAGGAACAACCTTCCGTTTGTGGGTCAATAACTTAAGCACCGGGCAGGCTCGAGTGATTGACATTAGCGGTCTAACAGCCACGTCGTACACTCCGACAGTTGCCCTTGGTCAGGGTCGACATGCCGTATGGGTTCAGGCAACGAACGCGGCCGGTGAGGAAAGTGCCTGGAGCGAGCGAGTTATCGTTAATATCGACGTGCTGCCACCATCACGACCCAAAGTGACCGGACCTGTTGCGAGTGCGAACGCGCCGTCAACTGATATTCTTACAGAGTTTCCAACGTTTACCTGGACCGCAGCCAACAACGCTGTTCGCTATGAACTTTGGGTGAATCATGTCGATTCGGGAACGAGCAAGGTAATCCACGAAACAGACCTGACGACGACAAGCTTTACGTCGACGCTTGCCCTGCCTCAGGGAAATGTTCGTGTTTGGGTTAGAGGCTACAACATCGCGGATGAAGTTGGCGAATGGAGTGCTCCATTCACGTTCTACCTGGACGTGCCATCACCTTCTGTACCAAAAATTGTTGCTCCAACTCCGAACGCAGTAGGTACGGTAAATGACGCGACTCCAACAATCGGTTGGCAGACAACTGTTCCTGGTGCGACCTATGATCTGCAACTTCAGGATGTTGTTACCGGTGTCACAATTGTCAACAAGACCGGGATCGTTTCGCAGACCTATACGATTCCTGTGAATCTTGACGAACGGCGATATCAGGTTCGGGTCCGGTCACTGAATACGGTTGGTGAAACTAGTGAATGGAGCAGTTGGTACGTCTTCACAATTGATGTCCCCAACGCCACAACTCCTATTGCTATTGGCCCAACAGGCACCGTAACGTCAAGCAATGTGACATTCACCTGGCTGCATTCTACCGACAGCGTTAGTTACGAAATTCTTGTTCGAGATCTTCGCAACCAGGAAAATATCGTTATCCGGGTTGATACCTTTGATGTAGATAGCTCGTTGGGAACCGCTTCCTTCACGTCGGCACTTAAGGATGGTACGTATCGATTTTGGGTTCGAGCTTTCAATTCTCAGGGGACTGCCAGCGGTTGGAGCAACTCGTTGTCTTTCATTGTTGATGACCTCACCGTCAACCTTGAACAGGCTGATTCCGATCTTGAAGTGGCATTGGTGTCCTTGACGGCTGAACGGCCAGTTGAAAAACGTGAATTGCAACAGGTTGATCAACCTGCGGGATACGCAGTTCAGCAAAAAACAGAATCAGTGGCTCGTGAAGCTGTTCAGGCATCAGTTGAATCGGAAGAAGTCAGTGGTCCGGCCGATCACGCAATTGAACTGCTGATGGCAGAAACCATTGACCCATCAGGCGTGTTTGCCATGCTGGATCGCAGGCGGTCCTAGTGCATTCCGGGGAAGTGATGTGAGGCTGGGACTGCGTTGATACGTAGTTCGAGCCATTTCCGGTGCTTGATGTGTTGCAGCTTGTCTATCGTCAGAGTTTGCTCTCTAAGTGCTTCCTGAACAAGCATTTGCGGCAAATTTTGGGATTGCGGGAACTTAAAGGTGCTTGGCGGCGTCCCAGCTAGGATACGTATTCACTGCGCACCGCCCTGCTGCTTCTGCCTAGTTTAATCATGCCACACCGCCAACCCAAAAACCAAGAAATCCTTTCTCAGGATTTCGATTGCCAATCAGCGGCGTTAGATGCGTCTGTTAGTGAGCTATCTGCGTCAGATCGACAGCTATTGGCGTCCTGGCAGTTGATTGGTGACTGTCTCCGACAGATCCCTGTTGTTTCTACGGATCTGGCAAGTTCTGTACGCCATGAGTGTGCGTTGCAGGGGCGTGAGCCAGTGGTTTCTGTGGACTCTTCTGTTGTAGCGTTCGGGGCGCCGCCGGTTCGTTCTGTACATGGATTCGCACGGACTACCGCTGTTCTGACTGCAGTGGCCTCTGTTCTTGTAGTGGCATTCATGGTTCTAACCGACGGTCACGGATTGCAACGCGATGCCCACATAGCAGCGTTAGCTAATCGTGCGTCAGATCTACCCGCGATCAGTTCTTTTGGAGATCCCGCAAAGTGGGACGTTGTGCTGGTAACGGTTCCTGATGGCGACGACCGGCAGCTTGTTCAGCAGTTGCGTCAGTCATTTGAGGAAAACGGACTGCAGGTACATTCCGGAGCTACGGACAATGTTGCTGCGGGTTCCGAGGTGGCGCCGCAAATTGCTTCCAGCATAGTGTCTGGTGAGTTATTTGACGTGCTGACTGGCGAGAATAAGGATGTCGAAACGGAGTGGAATCCCGAGCAGATTGATGATCTTGATCGTGATGAATTGTTAGCTCGGTTTGTGGACTCGATGAAGACTCCCAGCCGTTCGGATGAGCATTTCGGCGAGATGGTTGTAGTGTTTTCGCAGGAGACCATGGATGCCATCGAACTTGCCGTTGGCTCGGGAAAGATTTCCTCCGGGGCAGCTGCGATCGCTGCAGTTCAGTCGGCGGGCGGGTCGTCAGTTGCTGCTGATGAGCACGTCAGCCGCGACACGAAGTTCGAAATCGCAGCGGGTGACGTCAGTCGTCGGCCAGTCCTGGTAGTGGTTCGCCGGAAAAAAGACGTGGCTCCATTGGTTGAGCCGCAAGCGCGACAGCACGGCTTGTCACCGAGTCATCTGGACTCCAATTCCATTGCCGAATCTTCGAATTATGGTCGATTCGTCTGACTGTGGAGCCGATTTTGTGAATACCTCACAAGGTCAAACAGTCGTCGGTTTATATATTCCATTTTCCACCCTACAGGTGGACTCCCTTCCCCCAAAGACTGCTAATTGCCGGGAAACCCAGCCTTTACGTCTTTTGGCGGATTGTCATAGAATGGGGCGACTGTCCAGTTTCCGTACTGTTCGGGAAATAGGTTCCGCGATCAGGATTAACATTGATCGTATTCCACACTGATTCGATCCGGAGTTCGCGGCAGGCGTCTCGGAGATCCCCTTTCCAAAGTTCAGCTCTCTATGAACCCTAAACTCTTCACAATTGCAATTGCTTTCGCCGCAGCGTTTTTTGCTGGCGAATCGGTTCAGGCTCAACAGCCTCACCATCCGGAAGTCTCCGTCGGCCACAGCGGTGTTGAGACACTGAAAGCCGATTTGGAATATCTGCTCAGCTTCACATCGAAGAAAGAACAGGAGCAGTTAGAAAATATCGTTGGCTTCATTGATCTGCTGGTCTTCGGCATGGACGAAAAGCGTCCACTGCGCGTCGACATCATGACTGGGACCACACCATCCACGTACATTATCTGGGGCGCTTATGATGTGTTGACAGATCTAAAGGTGGACAACATCGAAGCTCAGTTTGTGTTGAAAGATATTGGTCCGAATCTCTCGGAACTACTGCCTGATGAAACGGGTTGGTTTCGCGTTCTGCCGGACTTGAAGTACGCGATTTTGATTCTGACCAATCCGGCAGATCATACATTGTTCAAACAGATCATTTTGAAGTTAGGCGACCCGCTGCCCGCCATTCAGCCGTTGCTGGTAAATGGTGCGAACATGGGTGTGCAGCTTCTCAATAAGGCGGTTTCTGTCGAAGATCAGCAGAAACGTCGAGATTCGTTTGCGGAAGTTCGCTCAAACCGAATGGATGCTCTGCAAAAACGTCCGGCTGAATCAGCAACGGAATTCGACCTGCGAAAGGGCCTTGTCGCGAATCAGCTAAGTGAATTAGAGCGATTGACGGTCGAGGCGTTGAACGCCAGTGCCAGAATCTTTTTGGACAAAAACGAAGCCAACGCACGTGTGTTGTTTGTATCAGAAGCCATTGCAGACACTTCATATGGGAAAAGCCTGGCACTATTTGGTAAGCACCTTGATGCGTTCGCTACTGTTCCTAAACAGCAACACAGCGTAATGTCATTACGTGCCAACCACCCGGTTGATGAACTGCGCCAAGCCAATGCGTTGAACATTATTGACCTGATGCGAAAAGACACCGAGGCCAGACTCAAGGCTGATCAACAACTTAGTGCCGACGAAAAAACAGCGTCTCAGCAGCTCTTCGATGGTATTATGGACGTTGTTAAAGACGGCGTTAAGTCGGGCAATATCAATGCATTTGTCGAATCGACAATTGATGAAGAAGGCCGGCAGATCTCGTTTGGGGCCGTTTCGACAACGAACGGCGAGCGTCTGGCCGATGCTTTGGCAGTGATCGCCAAGACGGGCAAGGGCAACAAAGTGACACCAGACGTCGCCACCGTCGACAACGTTAAGATTCACGAAGTGCAACTTGCGAAAGGTTACTTTGAGCTTTTCGATCGCGTTTTTGGCGAAGGCAAAACAGCTTACATCGGCACATCAAAAGACTTAACCTGGTTCGCCACGGGAGAAGGTTCGCTTGAGGCGCTTAAAGCCAGTATTACGGATCTGAAAGAGCCAGTAGAATCGGATGTTGTTTTGACGGTCGAGTCTCGTCTTCAGCCGTGGGCTAAACGAACATCAAAGCTTATTGAAGATTCGCCTGAACCTGAAACACTGGATCTGCAGCAGCAACGACGTGACGTGCTTCGAACGTTGAAAATCGCTGTTGAGTCGTTTGAAGACAAAGACGACGCTCGATTTGAAATTAAGGTTGTTGATGGCAAGGCGACGGGGGAAATCTTTGTGAACACCGGCGTGTTGCGATTTCTTGGTCGTCAACTTGCGTTGTACTCGAAGAACAATCTTCAGTAGTAACTCGTTTGCTTGTATCAAAGTCGCTGACGTTTATTGCAGGGATGCTCGATGTCTGGACAAACCGCCGCAGATTCACAGCCGATTGACGACATTGAGTTGGCTTATCGAGAAGCGCTGCGATCAATCGATGAAGCCGAACTACAGGTTGGGTCAGCACTACGAGAACTGGTCAGTGATGATGAATCTACGTCGTTCGAAAGCGAATCGGCCTTTGCTTCTATTGGCGATGAACTCGCGGATGAGCTTGCTTCAGAATCGACGCTGATTACCGAAGCTGTTGTTGATGGAGCGATTCGCGTTTCTCCACGATCCGTCATTGAAGCGGCGTTATTTGTCGGTGGAGAAGTTGCTCTGACGGCGAAACGTCTGGCGTCTTTGATCGGCAACGACACTGACGCCCGTCTGGCAGTTAAGCTGATTGACGAACTAAACGATGAGTACGCCGTTCATAATCGTCCGTATGAAATTCGCCTGCATGAAGGCGGGTTTCGAATGGAGTTGCAGGAAAAATACGCGAACGTCCAGCTGAAGGTGTTTGGGCTTGGCCCTCGCGAGGTAAAGCTGTCCCCCGAGGTTCTGGAAGTGCTGGCGTTTGTTGCCTATAACCAGCCGGTTACAAAGCAGGATCTGGAATCGATCAGGCAGCGCAACACACTGGCTCACGTCCGTCGCCTTATTCGGCTGCAGGTTGTGGAAGTGGAACGAACGGGAGACCGCAGGACCGATATTGTGTACCAAACCGGTCAGCGATTTCTTGAGCTGTTTGGCCTGGCATCTCTGGACGAACTTCCTCAGGCAGATGTCTTCAGCTTTAAATAGCATTTAGCGAACGGCGGCAAAACTGCTTTCATTCTCGTAGGGAGGTCAATTGTTAATTGTCCACCCTCGTGTCATTTGATAACGTCGCGGGTCAGTTTTAGTATTTAATGCCGCAGCCGGAAATCCATCGTGCTGCTGTTCCTCGACCAGCTTTGGGCAGATGTGAGTTCAGTGGCGGGTTTGTTTTCCTGTCGCTGTCTAAGTGGCAATTAATTTAGGGTTATTCAGTGTCATCTTTGGACTGGGCTCCGTTACGGAGCATTATCGACAACAATCAGTCATTTCTGATTTCCAGTCACGTCAGGCCCGATGCTGATGCTCTGGGTTCTGAGTTGGGAATGGCGGCGATTCTGCGTGCCTTTGGGAAGCAGGTCACAATTGTCAATGCGACCGCTCCTCCGGCTAATCTGCAGTTTCTTAATCCAGATCAGCAAGTGTTGAAACTGAATGAGAATATTAAGCGGGAAAGCCTCCCGGCGGTTGATGTCTATGTGGTTGTGGACACAAGTGCGTGGCAGCAGTTAGGGGCCATGGCTGAAGTGATTCAAAGTGCCGGAAAGAAACGTGTTGTCATAGATCACCATGTTAGTTCCGACAACATGGGTGCCACTGAATTTAAAGACACAACGGCAGCAGCCACGGGTGAGCTGATTTTTGAGGCGGCTGAATATTTCGGCGTATCGTTTGATCCTCCAACGGCATCTGCTTTATATGCCGCCATCGCGACGGATACAGGCTGGTTTCGATTTCCATCGACATCTTCAAGCACAATGCGTGTTGCCGCTGCTTTGATGGATCTGGGAGCCAGCCCACACGAATTGTTCAACTACCTGAACGAGCAGCGGTCATTGGCACGCGTTCGGTTAGGTGGCCGCGTTTTGGGCCGCATTGAAACATCGGACGACGGGCGACTGGCGTGGGTTTATGTCGACGCAACAGACTTGAAGGAAACCGGTGCCGTGCCTTCGGACACCGAAGGTCTTGTCAACGAATGCCTGACCATTGCAGGCTCGGAGGCAGCGTTCATTGCAGTTCAGCTTCCATCGGGACAGGTGAAAATCAGTCTCCGTTCCAAGCCACCGCATGATGTTGCTGCTGTCGCAGAACAGTTCAAAGGTGGTGGACATAAGTTGGCGTCCGGAGCAACACTGGCTGGCCCGTTGGATGAAGTCGTAAATCTAATGAAGAACGCCTTCTTGAAAATGCTGACTGAAGTATCCGTTCTAAACGCGCGTTGAGGCGGACAGGTGACGTCTTGCCATGCTGGAACAGTGGGTGAGATTTGCGCCGACTGGAATTAGCGTTGGCAGGGGCTGTTTTTCTGTTCCAGCCAATCATGGGGCGACTGTTTTTGGCAAATGCATCCCGTGCAACCTAGCAACACTTGCGCCAAGGTTGCGTGAATCGTGTTGACTTTTGATGTGTTCAGATGGAACACATCGTTGAATGTTCTTCGGAAATATCACTCGTTTATAAGTCGCTGATATACAACAGTTTAGGTCGTTTATTTGTTTTTGGCACCAGATGTGAATCTTAGTAGGTTGTTCCGGACACGACATCGGGACACGCACATCTGAATTTAGCCATCAAGACGAAAGGCCTCACGATGCCCCGCACATCTATTCTTCTGTTTAGTATTATTTGTCTGACATCTCCGACGATATACGCGAACGATATTGTTGACTTCTTACGAGCCCTGCAGGGGCCACCCGTTCGACAGTATCAACCCGTATCAGCTCGATCGCGTGCCGGGTCCGTTCATCATGACCGACATAGGCACGTCGAACCAGCAGTTGTCGATATTCATCATTCCCGACCCTCGCGGCAGCACACCGTCGTTGTTCCATCAAGAAGCCGTGTGTCACTCAATATCAGCATTGGAAGTCAGGCACGCGTTGCTCAGGTTCCCGTTACGCCGTTCCCGGGTTCCTATTTAGCACCCGGTCATGGAACGCAGCCACCGATAGTCGGTAGGTTTGGGCATCTTCCACATCAGTTGGGCGACGTTGTGATCTGTCCTGTACGGCTGGAAACCTGCGTGCGAATCAAGGATGCTGATGAAGTGGCTCCGTGGGCCGTTCCTGTTGTGGTTGTGGTACGCGATCCACATCTCAGCCGATTTGGAAGTTGTGATTGCATTGAGCGGTTGGTGTATGTTGAAGTATTGGTGCCACCCTGTCCTATTCAGCGAATGAGGGTAAGTCCATGCAAAACGAAGATCCGTTTGGATTATGGCCGGTACGAAGTTGATATCGTTTCACGCGGTGGAGTCATCGAAGTTGACTACGACAACTAGTACTACCGTCGCACTTTTCTAAACATGCTGAATATTCTATGACACGGATTTTAGGAGAGGGAGGATGGCATAGAAGCCGGGCGTCGCTGATATCAGGAGATGGCGGCACGAGCTGGATCGTTTGAGCGATCGCATAGAGCCCCGCTTCGGTCGGACAATTGGCAGCGGGTGTAGCGCTGTTCGTAATTCTGATGCGAACACTTTCGCTTCCGGGTTTTGTTGCCTGGGTTAAACAGGCCAGTGTGCAGCAGTTGACGGTGTTTCTGTTTGCTCCGATTTATCTGGCGTTTCTGTTCTATCTTGATACGACAAAAAACGCCGGGATGAGCACTCGATTGCTGGCACCGTTGGTTCCTTTTATCGCGATGACGATGGGTCGGCTGGTAGAAGTTGCTTTGAAAACCGCAGCGGCGGCTCGTCGGATTCTGTTGTCGGCCTCTACGTTGTTGGTTGTTTCTTTTGCCGCCGGTCAGCAACTTTCGTTTGCTGAATATCGAGTGGATGCAGCTTGTGGCCTAGCAGTTGCGCATGTTCTGGGGCAACTCCTTGGTGAAGAGACGTTGCTTCAGAAGCTGCGTTCATGTGTGTCGGAAGCTGCTCGACTGTTGAGTGCTCAACCGCAGATTGTGAATCTTTTTCTGAAAAGGCCATTGCTAGGGCTGCCGACGGATTACTTCAATACAGAACACACGATATGGGCTGACGATCGGACCCTGAACTACGCTGGCCGCTTTGGAGTTCGTTATGTGTTGCAGCTATGACATAAGAAACGATGAGGAATTTTTCGGCCAGCTGGAACATGGTATCGCCCCTAATTGGTTGAAGGTGATCGAACGGGGCGACAGCCTTGCGCTGTATGAGCTTTCCACCGCGCCGGGAAATCCGCCTGAAGTGTGCTTTGCCTTTTGCTTGAGCGCACTTCAAGAAAAGGTTCACTGCGTTTACGGCATAGCAATCGCGTGGATCAAGAAATGAGTTGTTGCCTTTTTGGTGAACCTGTCTTGGGGTGTTGATCTGCGTTCGGCTTGCTGAGTTTGAGTTGGTCGAATTCAGTCATCGCGGAAGCAAGCTGGAGCAGTGAAAAACCGTTACCAGAAATTACCGCACCTATCGTAAGCCACCGCGTTTGGGCAATGAGAAAAACAATCGGGCTGATCGTCGGTAAAAAAACGGCCCCGGCCGTCGTGTAAACCCGAGACTTAACCAGCGATTCTGGTCGCTGTAACTACACGAACTGTTTTCTCTGGTTTCAGACTCGCTGCTTCCGTGCAGCATCGTACGCCTAAATGAACGCCACAATTCGCAAGGAATTCTACTGAATAGGCACACCTGAGAAAACGGGCGCGTGTTTCTGCCATTTACTATTGTGAAATTCGCGTAACAGAATCATCCACAGCGATGTAGATGCCTCTGGCCCGTCAAATAATCAAGGGCTTGCCATAAATTCGTGTGTGTTAAAAGCACTTCCAGTCGGCCGCTGATTTTCTGCGGGCCGATTTTTTGGCTTTCACTAATTAACGCACGGGCGGAACGCAGTTGGGTTTCGTGTCGCGTTTGCGTATCGCTGGAGTTCCTGCCGTAGACCGATCATACTTGTGGTCTACTTTATCCTTTGGGGGCTATTTCGTTCGCTTCTGTCGATTTAGGATTCCGCATGCACTACTGTTTTCGCCCAACGTTTTTTCTGGTTTCGTGGCTCGCTGCCATGAATTCAGTTTTTGCTGCAGACCGTCCGAATATTGTATGGCTGGTGTCTGAAGATAATTCGGTGCACTATCTGGATATGTTCGATAAGCATGGAGCTCCGACGCCACGGATCGGAGAACTAGCCGCTCACGGGCTGATTTACGATCATGCGTTTTCAAACGCTCCGGTCTGCAGTGTGGCGAGAACAACGTTGGCTACTGGATGCTACGGGCCTCGCATTGGTACTCAGTATCATCGCCGTTCAGTGGTCGTGCCAATGCCCGATGGCGTTCGCATGTTTCCCGAGTACCTTCGCTCGGCTGGTTATCACACGGCGAATAACAGGAAGACCGATTACAACGCGGTAGCTGGGAAAAATGTCTGGGACAATTCATCAGGCAACGCCACATGGCGAAGTCGAAAAGACGGACAGCCGTTTTTCTACATGGAGAGTTTTGCTGTCTGTCACGAAAGCTCGCTGCATTTTTCGGCAGACGTCATGGCGTCTGAAAAGACAACCACAGATCCGGCAACTGTACATGTGGCTCCCTATCATCCGAATACTCCCACGTTTCGCTATGCGAATGCTCGGTATCGAGATCGCATGATGGAGATGGACCGACAGATTGGCAAGGTGGTGGATCAGTTAACGAAGGATGGATTGCTGGAAGACACCTTTATCTTTTACTTCGGTGATCATGGAGGCGTTCTACCTCGAGGCAAAGGCTACGCGTACGAAAGCGGCTTGCATGTGCCGCTTGTTGTTCGTGTTCCTAAGAAGTGGAAACACGTTGTTGACGCAAAAGTTGGAAGTCGCCAGAAAGGTTTTGTTAGCTTCATCGACTTCGGCCCAACAGTATTGAATCTGGCTGGCGTTGACATCCCAATCGGTGTTGACGGTACGCCGTTTCTGGGCGAAGGAGTATCGCAGGCAGACGTCGATAGTCGCGATGAAGCGTTCGGGTACGCTGATCGGTTTGATGAAAAATACGACCAGGTGCGAACTCTGCGGAAGGGCCGATTTGAGTACATTCGCAACTACCAGCCTTTCAATCCCGACGGTTTGCAGAACAACTATCGTTACAAGATGCTGGCCTACGAAGAATGGCGGGAATTGTTTTTGGCAGGAAAGCTAAACGATGTGCAGAGTCAGTTTTTTCGGACTCGCCCAGCAGAACAGCTTTTCGACGTGGAAGCAGATCCACACGAAGTCGATAATCTTGCGACGAATCCAGAATATGCCGACGTGTTAAAATCGATGCGAGAGCGTTTGACTGCCAGAGCAAAGTCGATGCCGGATCTCAGTATGTATCCGGAAAGTGTGCTGGCCGAAAGTGCTTTTGATAACCCTGTTCAGTTTGGTAGAGATATGAAAGCGAATATCGGTCGGTTGGTTGATGTTGCTGACCTAAGCCTGATTTCTTTTGAGGCCGCCAAAGATCGAATCAAAGCGGCTCTTGAATCTGATGATCCGATGGTTAGATATTGGGGCCTGATTGTTTGCAGCACTCATGGTGCCGCGGCTAACGAATTCGTTTCGTATGCAAAAGAAATGGCGGAAGGCGATAGTCACACTCTGGTAAGAATAAGAGCGGCCGAATTTCTGGGGCTGTTGGAGGCTGCTGAACCGCAGGCCGTCTTTATCAAGGCTCTTCGCGAAACGAATTCGGGAATCGAAGCAGGGCTGATTTTGAATTCGCTCACACTTCTTCGCGACGGAAAACCGGGCTACGATTTCAAGATAACCAGGGAACTGCTTCAGCCTGCTGTTCGAAAAAACGAGACCGTTGAACGGCGTCTGGAGTACCTGCTGGCTCCGTAGTGTTTTGAGAATACTCTATTGAAAAGTTTGGGAAAGATTTCATGAAGGCGATTACTGTTTTGGTCACTCTTGCCATGCTGTTTGCTGGTAGGTTACTGGCAAGCGATACTTTGGTTTTTGAAGCGAAGAATTCCGAAGGTGCGGCTCCTCACGTGGTGCTTGTTGCCGGAGATGAGGAATATCGCACAGAAGAAACGATGCCAATGCTGGCTAAGCTGCTCAGCCAAAAGCATGGGTTCAAGTGCACGGTCGTTTTTTCATTCGGACCAGACGGTGCCGATTACATCGATCCGAATAATCAAAAAGGACTACGTGGGCTGGAAGCATTGGATACTGCCGACCTGATGATAATTGGCACACGGTTTCGCCAACCCGATGAAGTTCAGGCTGAACATATCACAAAATTTCTGAATGCCGGGAAGCCACTGATAGGCATTCGCACGTCAACGCATGCGTTCAATGGAAACGGATCATTTGGTGGCGTTGGCTTCGGTGAATTTGGCCGAAAAATCCTGGGGGAACAATGGGTCAATCACCACGGTGGACATAAGAGAGAGGGTTGTCGAGGCGTGATCGAACCGGCATCCGCCTCGCACGCTATCCTGAATGGCGTCACAGACGTGTTCGCGCCAAGTGACGTCTACGGTGTCACTCATCTGACAGAATTCGATCAGGTACTGATGCGAGGCGCAGTTACCGATTCTCTTGACCCTGCCTCGGAAATTATCGAAGGCGAAAAAAATGCGCCTATGCAGGCTCTTGCATGGCTGCACACTTACACAACTCCGGATGGAACAGCAGAAGGTCATACATTCTGCACAACGGCGGGCGCATCAGTAGACTTTGTCTCTGAAGATTTGCGTCGCATGGTTGTAAACGCTGCCTACTTTCTTCTGAACAAGGATGTTCCGGTGAAGGCTGACGTTAACTTTGTCGATCCTTTCTACCCAAGCTTCTTTGGCTTTATCAATGACAAGGGATATTGGAGGGATACAAATCTGACGATTGATCAACTGCAGCTTGGCCAGTCAATCCATTTGCCAGATCCTAAAGGCAGTCCGGAATGGAAATTCAGACCGACTCCTCTGGTGAACTAGTTTCCTGCTCGCATTGGATGCCTCGTTCCACATCACACCTCGGCATGTTTTGGCCGAGGTGTGTTTATTTGGACTTTCGCTGTCTGGGTATTGGTGAACTGGCAGCACTTGGTGCGGTTGCTCTTGGGTCAAGTGCGAGTCTGTTGTATGGATGAACAAGACTTTCTGCGTGGGGGATGAATCTCACCAAGGATGTCATGGCCAGTGTGATTCTGTTGCTGCAACTGGCACTTTCTGCGTGGTGTCGACGCGAGCCGGTCCTGCAGGCAGATTCGACGGCATGGTTCTGGCTGGGACTAAGCGGATTTATAGGAGTGGTGATTGGCGACACATGCTATTTCAGGAGCCTGCAGATTCCGGGGCCAAGAAAAGCATTGATTGTTTCGACCACGGCCCCGATTTTTGCCGCTGTTTTCGGAGCTCTGTTTCTTGGTGAATCGCTGACAGTGACAATCACAGCGGGTATTTTGATTGCCACTGCAGGAGTCGTGTATGTTGTGGCAGAGCGCCACACTACAAATGAATCAGCTGGCTTGTTTCCCGGGTCGACAGGATTGGGCGTAATGACCGGCACGCTTGGGGCTGTTTGCCAGGCTGGCGGTGCGGTGTGCTCGAAGCTCGGGATGGAACCTGTGATCCCGTGGAAGCCACCATGATTCGACTTGTCGTATCTGCCTTGGGCGCATTTCTGGTGGTTGTTTGGTTGCGGCAGGTTGGTGACGTTCTTCGTCGAATTAACGATCGGAATCTGCTGCAGAAGTTTGTTCCCGCTGTCCTTGCCGGCACGTGGCTGGGGATCCTGCTGTGTCAGGTCGCTTACAAGAACACAACTGTATCTCACGCGACGATCCTACTGGCGACCGCGCCTCTGTTCGCCGTTCCTCTGGTGAGAATCTTCTACGGCCACGCGATCACGATCAGGGCTATTGTCGGCATTCTCATTGCCGTGTGCGGCATTTATCTGATTGCGAGATGACACTTGCCAGAGCCGTCAATATGGCCGCGTGCAGTTGATTGTCAGTGAGCGCTTAAAACCAGCCATTGATGTGCGGGTTAAAACCGGCCACTGAGGGGTTGGGTATGTTGATCAATTTCGGCACGCGAAGTGTCGGGGGAGGTCCGCATATCGAACCAGCTGTCAATGGCGACTCATCAATCGATTGAAACTCTGCACGGTTCGGGTCATTCCAACCGGGAAATTGCTCGTCTTTTGAGCATTGACCGTGGTGCGGTCAATAAACATGTGCGGCTGA
>Ga0209390_10002617_pt1 | contig 31073 bp, 32 predicted proteins | sample BON01_FD_187212 | JGI IMG/M metagenome (GOLD analysis project Ga0209390, IMG submission 187212) | Freshwater microbial communities from Lake Bonney liftoff mats and glacier meltwater in Antarctica - BON-01 (SPAdes) (version 2) | ecosystem: Environmental > Aquatic > Freshwater > Ice > Glacier...
CGGCGCTGGCAGACGAGCGGGTACAGCTCAACGCCGCCGGTCAGGTGCAGCTCAAGCTCAAGACGCCGTGGAGAGACGGCACCACGCACCTGGTCATGAGCCCGCTGGAGTTCATGCAGCGGCTGGCTGCGCTGGTGCCACGGCCCAGGCTGCACCTGATCCGGTTCCACGGGGTACTGGCTCCGAACGCGAAGCTGCGATCTCTGGTGGTGCCGCGGGGGCCGCCTGCGGACAAGGAACCAGCCACCGATGCCGCTGCCACCGCCGAGTGCGAGAACGAGACTGCCCGGGCTCGGCCCGCACGCATCAGCTGGGCACGGCTGCTCAAGCGGGTGTTTGACATCGACATGCAGCGCTGCCCGAACTGTGGCGCCGGGGAGCTCAAGATCATCGCCGCCATCCTGGAGCGGCCGGTGATCGAGAAGATCCTTGCTCATCTGGGCTTGGATCCGCAGCCCCCGCCCAAGGGTAGGGCGCGCGAGGCGGGGCCGCACTTCGCTGCCTGAGCCACTCGCGCTGTCGGATACCTGTCGCCACGCTCTGCCGCCACCCTGCCGCCGGGGTGGCGCTGCGCGCTGTGTCGGCAAGCCATGGCCAACATCAGGGTCAACCCTGAGACCGGGCCAATCCTGCGAGCCGTGAACGTTCAAAGACCTGCCAACTCGCCAGCCCCGAGCCTCCAGAGGCCCAGACTTGCGCGCCAAATCCGCCCAGACTTGCTTACTGCGGCCCTCTGCGGGCTCGGCCGGGAGCTTTTTCAGGCCCATTCTTGGGCTGTCCGATGGCGTTTGAAAATCCTATTCGCATCGTGGTTTTGTGGCTCGTGGTCCTGTCACTTCACCTGACGCCGGCGCTTTTTGGCGCATTGATCACCTTTGGCGCTACGCGGGCACTTGCGTCGAGATTGCTGCGTTGGCGCCCTGGCCTTCGGCATGCCCAAGCCGTGGCATTGGTCCTGTTGTTGGCCGTAACTGGTGCTGTGGCTTTCGTGGTGGTGGAGTACGTGGCAGAGGCCGCTGTGACCAATAGCGGCTATGCGGCGGTACTGAAGCAAATGGCCAATGCGTTGGAGCAACTTCGCGTCCTGCTACCGCCTTGGCTTTCGGCCCACTTGCCCGTTTCATTGGAAGCCACGCGCGGGGCAGCCGTTCTGTGGTTGCGCGATCATGCTGCTCAGGTGCAGCTGTGGGGAGGGCACACGGTACGTGGAATTGGATACGCTGTTGCCGGTGTGGTTATAGGCGCTCTGGTGGCGCTGCAAATGCCTGCGCACTTGATCGAGCGCAGCGTTCCAGGACCGCTGGCCCATGCTCTGCGCAGTGGATTTGACGGCCTGGTGGATCGATTCACCGCAGTTGTTTTCGCGCAGTTGCGCATCGCCATCATCAACACCGCGTTGACCGGTATCTATCTGATTGGATTGCTGCCGCTGTTTGGCACCCCCATTCCGTTGGCTGGCACACTGCTGGTGGTCACGTTCGTGGCCAGCTTGTTGCCGGTGGTAGGCAATCTTGTGTCGAACACCATGATCGTTGTTGTCAGCCTGACTCAGTCAGTCGCGGTCGCAGGTCTGTCTCTTGCGTGGCTGGCAGGCATCCACAAGCTAGAGTATTTTCTGAACGCACACATCATCGGCAGCCGTATTCGCGCGCAGGCCTGGGAACTGCTGTTGGCCATGCTGGTGATGGATGCGCTGTTCGGTCTCGCGGGCCTGGTCAGTGCGCCCATCATTTATGCGCAACTCAAGCATGCTCTGTACCAACGTGGCATGTTGTGACCAAGCGCTGGAGGGGCACGTGTTCGTTAATCTCGCCGGCGGGCCGCGGCGGAATATCTCCCAAAGTGCGTACTTCAACGAGTCAGGTGCGGTGAACGAATAATGTGCGTGTGGTCGCCCCTAGAAATGATCATTCAGTCGGCCGGGTCGACCCCATAGATTGGAATTCACAATGGCTATGTCTGGCAACTGGTTCTACTGGGCCCTTCTTTCCGCAGTTTTCGCCGCGTTGACGGCGATCTTCGCCAAGATCGGCATTCAAGGCGTCGATTCCGATCTGGCGACGTTGATTCGCACCGGCATCATCATCGTCGTGTTGTCTGCGTTTGTGTGGTTCGCGGGCAAATGGAGCAATCCACTCGCATTGCCTTCGAAGACTTGGCTGTTCCTTGGACTTTCCGGTCTGGCCACCGGCGCGTCGTGGGTTTGCTACTTCCGAGCTCTCCAGATTGGGGAGGCGTCAAAGGTGGCGCCGGTGGACAAGCTGAGCCTTGTTTTGGTGGCCGTCTTTGCATTTGCGTTCCTGGGCGAGCGGCCATCGCTGCGCGAATGGACTGGCATCGCCATGGTCGCAGGCGGTGTGCTGGTGCTGGCTATCAAGCGGTAGATTCGTTTAACTGGCAGCTTTCCGGTGACGACGGGACGGCACAGCATGTCGAGGCGGACGACTGCATCTGATTACGGCACCAAAGACCGCATACTGGGCCGCATGTTCTTTAACCGGAAAGTAAACCGGCTTAGCCAAGCCAAGCCAATGCGGTGAGGGCTGTGCGGCCATCGTCGTCAGACGTTGGGCGGCTTGCCGCTAATTCAGCGCTAAGTCATAAACCATAGACTGGCCGCCATTAATGTCCATTTCCAGAAGGCCAGTGCCCCACATGTTCAGAATCACCGCGTCGAAAGGCATGCTTTTGGCTGCGTGTCTTGCTGTCGTTTCCTTGGCAATGGCCGCGGATCCCTCGATCGATCAGATAAACAAGGCCGCGAACACTGGCATGTTTCGAGAGGCGAACAGCCCGGTAGCACAGGTCCTGCGGGATCATCCCCAAAGCGGCAAAGAACACCTTATGCAGGCAGAGTTGTTGGCCGAACAGGGGCGACTTCAGGCGGGCCGGACTGAGCTGTCGACAGCAGAGTTCCTGGCTCCGGGCCTGCCCTATGCCAAGCCCGATGTGCCCGGACCATCAAACCAGGGAGCAGGCGGACAACTTCTGTGGAAACTGATTCTCGCCGCTATCGGCGTGTTGATCGCAGGCCACTTGGTTTTTCGACAGCCGTCCGCAAGCACTGCGGTGCCTTATACGTTGGCGGGAGGGGCGTCAGCGTCAAGATCGAATGTGCCAGGTCTTCAAGGATTCGGCGTGGCGGACACCTTCACTTGGGATGCCGCTGGCGCGGGCCTCGAAGGTGGTGGCAAATGGAAATGAATCCTCGCGTAGTGGACGCTGTCATCGTCCGCGACTCCGCATCCAATACACGGTCGCTGCCATTGGCTGGCTGGGCCGGTGCCGCGCTGCCGGCCCTGGTCTTGTTCGCGCTTTGGTTGATGGCCACGCTGGGCCTGCGACCGTTGTTGTTGCCCGACGAAGGTCGCTACGCCAGCGTGACGCTGGAAATGCTGCAAGGCAATGCGCTGGTGCCCACGCTCAATGGCCTGCCGTTCTTCCACAAGCCGCCACTGTTCTACTGGGTCGACATGGCCGCCATGCAGGTATTCGGTGTGGGGCCGTTTGCTGCGCGAATGGGCTCGCTCGTTGGCGCCTGGATCATGGGCGCGACCCTCTTCCTGGCCTTGCGCCGCTGGCATGGGCCACGCACGGCCATCATTGCGCTGGTGGTCATGGCAACCAGTCCATTCCTTTTTGTTGGCGCCCAGTACGCCAACCATGACATGCTGGTCGCCGGACTCATCAGTGCGGCGATATTGGCGCTGGCCCGCGCCGTCGAGCATCCGATCAGGGTGAGTCTGGGCTGGCTTGCCGTTGGTGCGCTCGCCTGCGCATTGGCGACCCTGGCCAAGGGGCTGATCGGCTTTGTACTGCCGGTGCTTGTCATTGGTCCGTGGCTCTTGATGCAGGGACGCTGGCGCCAGGTCGTCGGCCTGCTGCATCCCGTCGCATGGCTAGCGTTCCTGGTTGTGGCCGCACCCTGGTTTGTGGCTATGCAGATGCGTTTCTCCGGGTTTTTCGACTACTTCTTCATGGAGCAGCATTTCCGACGCTTCGTGCAATCGTCGTTCAATAATGTGCAGCCGGTCTGGTTCTTCGCGCTCGTACTACCTGCGTTGATGCTGCCGTGGGCGGCCTGGATTCCGCAGGCCCTGCGCAAGGCCTGGGCGGGCCGTGATGCACGGGTCGGTCTGTATGTCTGGTGGATCGTGGCCATTGTGGGATTCTTTTCCTTGCCCAGTTCCAAACTGGTTGGTTATGTTCTGCCGGCTGTGGCGCCACTGTGTGCCTTGATCGCACTGTCGTTGCAGGGCACTCCCCAAAAGCGACTGAGATGGTTGGTGGCTGCCTCGGCACTGATGTGCCTGGGAATCGTCGGCGCCATTGCCTGGCAGGCGCCCAAGTCCAACCTGGGCGCTGCCCGTGCACTGGCTGAGCACTTGGCACCTGGCGACAAGGTTGTGATGGTGGATGAGTACCTGTATGACGTGCCCTTCTATGCGCAGCTCCAAAAACCGGTTGTAATTGCCAGCGACTGGCGCGATCCAGCGTTGGCGAATCAAGACAGCTGGCGCAACGAATTGATGGATGCTGCGGTATTCGCGCCCGCACTGGGCCGCCAGGTACTGCAACCATTGGATCGTTTGGACCAATTGGCTTGCGGCAAGGCGACGGTCTGGGTTCCGGTGTCTGTGAGCCGGGCCAAACAAGTGGGCGAGCTGACCGGCGCAACGCGGGTGTTCGGCGACAAAAACTCCGAGTTGTGGCGCGTGCCGGCGCGTGCCTGTTCCTGACCGATCTGGCATGCGCCAGCTCATCCGTTACGGTTTGGTCGGAGCCGTGGCCACCGCGGCGCACTATGCCATCCTCATCGCCAGTGTGGAATGGGTCCATTGGCCCGCATGGTTGGCCTCGGGCTACGGCGCCGCGATAGGGGCGCAGGTCGCCTACCTGGGCAATCGCTGGTTCACGTTTGCCTATCGTGCCGGAATCGGTGCTTCCTGGTTGCGGTTTCAGGCGCTGGCATTGGCAGGCGCGTTGCTGGGCATGGTGATCGTTGCCGCGGCGGTTCGAGTCGGAATCTACTATGTGTTGGGGCAGATGGCCGCCACGGTCATCGTGATGCTGCTGACCTTTGTTCTCAACCGGGCCTGGACGTTTCGCTGAGGCCAGCGACTTGGTCAAGGGGTGAGTGAGCGCGGACTGCTATTGCCAGGCTCGCACTAGCATCACGTTGGCGAACGCAAGATCCTGTGTGAAATCCTCACTCGCCAAGTAGGTGAACTCGCGCTGCCGGGCCGCGCCGATAGGGTCATCTGCACTGTTGGCTCCGGGTAAGCCAGGATGGCAAAAGAGAAGTCCCCCTGGTGACGGAAGTGCCGCCAGCCAGGCTTGCATCAAGGCGCGGTAGTTGCTACTCTTGAGATCGTATGCTCCCAGCAACGCCGTGTTGTGCGGCAGATTGCGTTGACGCAGCGCGACTTGCAGTTGCCGCGCGCCAGAGTGGCGGATCACCCAGCGTTTGAACGCAAACCCAGGCCCAACAAGTTGTGCTGTGTTGCGTACGGCAGGCCTGACTTTGAATTGATCGAAGGCGGTTAGAAGTGCCTGGCGTATACCCGGGAACTGATGCACATGCTGGTGGCCATCAACATACATTGGCTGCACGCCACAGTCCTGCGTAAATGCGGCCCACTGGGCCCTTATCTCGCACGACACAGCCGCCATCGGTATCAAGCCCAGATGCGCGCGTGCCATTAGCATGGGCAATGAGGGAAGGCTCGGCCAGATGCGGGCCAACTCAGGGCTCAACGGCCGACCTTCGGTCAAGTTCAGATGCAAGCCAATGCCGACGGATGTCGGAAGATGCTTCAGTGCGGATGCCGATTTTTTCCAGTAGGGCGCGTTGGTCATGCAGGACACCGCGTTGATGCGCCGTTCCTGAGCCAATTCCACGATGGCGGCGCAGACTGCCTGTGACAGACCGAAATCGTCAGCGCAGACGGCCAGCAACTTGGGCACTGTTACGTTGTGTGTTTTCATGCGTTTCGGATTGGGGGACGGTGAACGTCGGTTGCCCCGACTCATGGGAGACCAGATACACCGGCCGTTGTTTGACTTCATCGAAGATGCGCCCGATGTATTCGCCCAGCACACCGATCGATAGCAACTGGACACCGGCAAGAAACATCATGCCGGCCACCAAAGTAGACCATCCGGGGACGTCGGTGCCGAGAATGAAGTGTTCAAGCACGACATAAACGCCATAGCTCAAGGCGACACCGGCAACCGCCACGCCGACTCCGCTCCACCAGCGCAACGGGGCGTTGGTGAACGCAGTGATGCCGGTAAATGCCAGGCGCGCGAGTCGACGCATCGAAAAACTGCTCGCGCCGTTCAGCCGCGGCAGTGGCGTGTACGGAATCACCACCGTTTGAAACCCCACCCAAGCATATAGCCCTTTCATGAACCGGTTGCGCTCGGGCAACGACTTGAGTGCGTCCACAACGCGTCGGTCCATCAGCCTGAAGTCGCCGGCGTCGACCGGGATATGCACGGACGGATCGTGGTTGATCAATCTGTAAAACAGCTTGGTGCCGATGCGTTTGGTCAGGCCCTCGTCAGCGCGCGATTCCCGGGCGGTGCAGACCATGTCGGCGCCGTCGTGCCAGGCTGCAAGCATCGTGGGAAGGAGCGAGACCGGATGCTGCAGGTCGGCGTCGATCAGCACGACGACATCGCCGATGGCCCTGTCGATGCCGGCCGTCAGTGCGGCTTCCTTGCCGAAGTTGCGCGACAGGCGCACATAGCGTACGCCGGGACGGATCAGCCAGGGGACCATCGCGGCAGGTGTGTCGTCCTGGCTACCATCGTCAATGACGATCACCTCCCAGCAGTCAGAGAGCGCGGCGAGGTGTTCACACAGCCCCATCAGCAGCGGGCCGAGGTTGCGGGTTTCGTTATAGGCGGGCACCACACAACTGATGGACGGGCAGTGGGGTCTTGGGTTGTTGATCATGGAGCGCTCACTTCAAAGAAACCAGCGTGGTCGTTGCGAGGGAAGACTCGGCTGGCTGTCATTTCCAGGTCCACCAGAAATACGTGCAGAGCGCCATCGCCGTGATCCAGATACCCACGACAAAAACGGCTGCCCAACGACTGGTAGGACGCGCAATGGCTTCGCTGGCCTGCGCGCGCGACAAATCCAGAATGTCTGCAGGCAAAAGGCGTATTACCAGCGTCAAACCTGCAGGAACAATGAGCAAGTCGTCCAGATAACCCAGCACAGGAATGAAGTCCGGAATCAGGTCGATGGGACTGAGCGCGTAACCCGCGACTGCAAGCGCGAGAAGCCGGACCATCATCGGAGTCCGCGGATTGCGCGCTGCGAAATAGACGGCGACCACGTCCCGCTTGATGCGGCGTGCCCAGGTTCGAAGTGCCTCCAAAATGCTCAAGGATTCCGCCCTTCAGTTGCGCATTCAGTTGATTGGGACCTGATAGGCCGAGATATTGACGCAGCCGCTCTTGAAATACGCCACCAAACGGTTGGCTGAAATCCAGGCACCACCTTTCCGCCGTCAGCATCAACACCAAATCCAACGTGCAGGATGGGGCCTGAACGGACAAGTTCTGTTGTCAACCAAGGACTGCGATCCAGCCGTCCGTCAATCCACACGGGTGGCCGACCCGGAAGATGCAGGGCCAAGGCTCCGGCCAGGTGTCCGGGGCCTTCAATGGCGACGAGCCTGTCGCAGCCGAGTGCTTGTTCCAGTTCGGGCAACATCGCCTGCGCAAGCTGGGCGCTATCCAGACTGCGCCAATGATGGTCACGCATCTTTTGTGGACCAAGGGTTGAGGTGAGCAAGCTGAGCAGCAACAGCGCAAATTGAATCGAAAAGAACAATTTGGTGGTGAAGTTCAACGACACAGCGTTCCAGCCTTGTTTTGGTTGCCATGCAACCATTGCTGCGGGAACGATGAACAGCAGATACGCCGTCGCCCAAGGCAACTGCAGTTGTGCGCCGGTAAGAACGCCCATTACCGGGATGAACAGCATCGGCACGAGAGCCCAGCTGAAAATCAGAGCGCGGGCGGGCAAATTCTCTACGCCATTGTCGAGTCCATCTTTTGGGCTTGCCGCTGGGACTTCACCATCGCGATGACGCATTGCCAACGCAAACAACAGAAGCCACGCCGGCAAGGAGCGATTGACTAATTGATCTGCCAGCCAGTTCGCCGCATCAACGATACGACCAGTTGTGCTCAGTTCTGCGCCCACAGAAGAGCTGATCGCGTAGGCAACGGGCCCGAAATCATGGCCGCGCAGCCAATTAAGATGTGGGACAAAAATGAGTACGCAAATCAGGCTGCTCACCAGCAGGCCTCTGCGGCTTGCGGCATCTCGCCAGCCGCGCTGCGACACCCAAAAGACAAGTATCGACATCATCGTGATCGCGAACTCGTACTTGGTGAGAGTTCCCAGCCCCATGACCAGTCCAAGTGTTGCCCACCACCGCAATCGACGGGACGCCATTGCTTTCCAGCAAATAGCCGCGCTTGCCGTTGAGAGAAGCGTCAACAACGTATTGTGGTTGTACAAGGTCAGCCGACCGTTGTAGTAAGTGATGCACAAGACGGCGAGTACGCCCACATAGGCAAACGTCGCGGCGCGCATTTGGCGAAGCAACTGCCACAAGATCATCATGGAGCCCAGATTCACCAGCGTCGCCAGCAGGTATCCTGGCCAGACACCTGGTCCGATCAGATACTGGGCTGCCCAGTAAAGCCAGGTTGTCAGCGGTGGATGTTTGAAGTAGCCCCACTCAAGTGAGCGTGACCATGACATTTGTTCGATGGTGTCTGCCGGTGGTGTGACGGTGGTGAGCCACGTGGCAGACATCCACAGGGTGGCAAATATCGCCACAACCATGATCAATCTTCGATTCCACTGCCGTTGAATGTCAGCAGATTCGTCGGATCGTCGCCGTTCGAAGCGAGCAGTGGGCTTTAGCAGGCTGCGCCAGCCCACCGTCGCGACAGTCGTTGGTGCGACAGTTGTCACGTTGCCGTGCGTGGCGTGGCGGCTTGCATCAACATGGCGCGTTTAGGCACCCATGCGCTCGCCAATGTTGCAATCAGTCCGACTACTGCGCCAGCCAGGGCATCGCTTGGAAAGTGCAGTCCCAGGCATATACGCCCCCACGCAATGAGGCTTGCCAACAGGAGTGCGAAAGTCGCAACGGCCCAATGTCGAACTGCGATGGCGACGGAGAGGGCAAACGCGAACGCCACGCTGGCGTGGGTACTGGGAAACCCGGCGCTATTGCCGTGCTCTAGCCACTGTTTGCCCAGACCCAGGGAAAAAGGCCTGGGAGTAGGAATCAGGTGTTGACCGATCCGCGCCAGCAGCCATGCGGCAGCCATCGCAACAAAGACCCGTACTACATGCGCGCGGGCTTTCTGATCACCAACCAGAAACGCGCCGACCGCGCCTGCGATCAACCAGGCCGGCAGTTGCTGTGTGGAGAAGAGCGCAAGTTTGACTAGCCAATCGGGTGACGCTGCGGTGGCGTTTAGCGACAGGAAGACGGATGTATCGAAAGGCAGCATTGTCTGGGTCCTCGGAGCAACCCTGGGACTATCTGCTCAGATCATTAGCCCAGACTTAGTGCCGTACCCATAGCTGTGGTTGCCGCCGCAATGGGTTCTCCATATATCGCGCTTCAAGTCCAATCGCATTCGTTTTTCTTGATGACCGATTGCTCGGAAGAACGAATTGAAGGTCCGATGTCGGTGATCTGGTTGGACTTTGCGTGAACGGCTTTTCCCCGTCGGAGCGGCAATACGAAAAGTCAGCGCCCTATGGTTCGCCTAAGTCCGAGCCCGCATATTGCAGACATTGATGGATACCGCATCAAGTCGAAAAGGGCCGAATCGTGAACCACAGCGAGAACATTACAACTAGGCGAATAGACACCGTACAGCTCGAATGCTCAATGGCACATGTGGCTGGCGTGGAGCCAATCCGAAAGGATCAGATGGACTCGCTTGCGCCCACGACGGATCCCGACCCGGAGATCCTCGTATTCAACTTGAAACAACGTTACACCGGTGTCTCTGCAACGGTGAATGCGCTGGTTCCCATTCAATCAGGACAGTGGCGACTGGGCTATTGCGGAACTCGGCTTTCCAATGGTGTTGACGGAATGTCACTCGGCGACGCGTTTCGGATTTCGCGTAGGCCGCCCCCTGGTCGCGCATTCCGAATTTGGCATGTCCGCCGCGACCATGAAATGGTGGCTGGATTGTTGGCGCGCGACGTCCTTCGTTTGCCGATTCGCCTTGCCTTCACCTCTGCCGCGCAGCGTCGCCACGGGAAATTCCCGCGCTGGCTCATTGGCAAGATGGACGCTGTCATTGCCACCACGTTGCAGGCGGCGGCCTGCGTTCCAAATACAACGGCTGTTGTGCCTCATGGCGTGGATCTGAATCGATTTGCGCCCGTTCATGACAGGTTCACAGCGTGGCAGGCCAGTGGCTTGCCTGGTCAATTCGGCATTGGGAATTTCGGTCGAATCCGACCCGATAAAGGGACCGACGTTTTTGTCGAAGCGATGTTGCAGGCACTGCCGAATTTGCCAGGTGTGACGGCCGTCATTGCAGGTCAAGCCAGACCAGAACACGCTGCATTCCTGCACAGTCTGAAACAGAGGGTCATCGATGCTGGGCTGTCTGACCGGATCCACTTTTTGGGTGAAATCCCGGCTCACGAAGTGCCCCTTTGGTACCAACGTTGTCTCTTGTGTGTTGCCTGTCCGCGCGAGGAGCCGTTCGGCTTGACGCCCTTTGAAGCTGCCGCAACAGCCAGTGTTGTCGTGTGCTCCCGAACGGGGGCATTTGAACACCTGATAGATCCAGGCGTGAATGGCGAACTGGTTCCCACGGGCGATCCAAAGGCGTTGGCAGATGCCGTGTACAGCGTCATGGCCAACCCCTACCGTGCGATGCGAATGGGGCAGCAAGCGCGCCTTGACGTTGCCAGTCGGTTCTCTCTTCAGGCTGAGGCCGATGGCATCGGCCGTGTCTACACATCACTTTTTGAAGGCCATTGACATGAACTGGCTCGAACGATTGACTTTGGCCGGCTATTCTTGCCTGGTCTGGGCTATGCAACCACTGGTTCGATTGAAGCTTCGGGTGCGCGCGCGCAAGGAGCCCGAGTACGGCGTGCGTGTAGGTACGCGATTCGGCCGCTACGACTACGCTCCAGAACAGGGCCGGGTCTGGGTGCACGCAGTCTCACTGGGCGAGACCCGTGCTGCGCAGATATTGATAGCCGAGCTAAGGTCGCTGCGCCCGGAGTTGAAAATACTTTTGACGCACGGTACTGCCAGTGGCTGGATCACGGGCCGCGATGTTGTGCGACCAGGCGACAGGCAAGAGTGGTTTCCGTGGGATACAAGGCAGGCTACGGAGAGGTTTGTCCGGCAATTCAGGCCGAGCATCGGGTTGATGATGGAAACCGAGGTTTGGCCCAACATGATTCACACTTGTGTGCGCCACGGGATTCCTGTGATTCTTGTCAACGCACGCAAGAGCGAGTCATCGCTTGCAGTTGCGCGGCGCCGCCGTTGGCTGGCACTTCCTGCCTATCGGGCACTTACCGCAGTGCTGGCTCAAGGAGCAGGCGATTCCGCCAGATTGAAAGCCCTGGGAGCCCGAGTGATCGCCGAGACGGGCAACATCAAGTTTGACGCGAGACCTGCACCGAATCAACTCTTGCAGGGCAAGGCATGGCGACGCAGCTCATCCAGACCGGTTTTGATGCTCGCCAGTTCGCGCCATGGCGAGGAATTTGCGATGCTGGAGGCGTTGTCATCGCGACGCATAAGCGGGACGATGCTCAGGCCGTTAACCTGTCAGGTCCTGATTGTTCCGCGCCACATTCAACGTGTCGACGAACTCGCAGATCAGATTCGCAATGCCGGGTTTTCAGTATCAATGCGCAGCCAATGGTGTGGGACGCCGCAAGAAGCAGATGTCTGGCTGGGTGACACCATGGGGGAACTCACAACCTACTATGCGATGAGCGACGTCGCCTTGCTGGGTGGGAGTTACGAGCGCTTTGGCGGTCAGAATCTGATTGAGGCAGCCGCTGCGGGATGCCCTGTCATGATGGGTCCGCATACTTACAATTTCAGCGAAGCAGCGCAGTGGGCGTTGTCCGCTGGCGCGGCCCGTCGGGCAAGCTCCATGCGCGATGCAGTTGACCAGGCATTCCATTGGATGGCCAGGAGCGATGAACTCACAGAGGCCCGTCAGCGGTGCCTGGAGTTTGCCGGGGCCCATCATGGCGCAGCCAATGTCACCGCTCAGCAAATTTTGAGCTATGCCGGTACTGTTGCGGTCAGTCCGGCCGTGCAGACAATGCAAGTGGCCGATCAAATGGATCTTCTGCTGGGCGACGTGGCGCCAACATCCTGAGTGAGTGGCGTTGGCGCCTGTACGCTGTGTGTGCGTCTAGAGTCACGATCACTGTGGCTCCAGTATGGTTGCGCTTCGCGCAGGATCGGGTTTTGTCCGTGCAGGCAACATGTTGACGCGTTTAGGCATCTGTTCGATGCAGGCGATTTCAAGCTTCCCTTTGCCCTGGATCAGGGGGTCGGGATTCGTCCTTGGACGTTTGATCCACATCCTTGCGCTCGCCTTCCACCTTCACCGCTCGACCGCCGTTTCTGCACGCTGCCGCCGAAGGTCGATGACGTCTACTAGACGCCAGCCCCGGACGGGCGCGACGACTTGGCGTCGGCCTGGCTGTCGTCAATGATCTGATCGTAAGCCACCATGGCAGCTTGCGACTGACGCGCTGCAAATGGGGGGGGCGCGGGTCGAAATCGCATTGCCCGAGCCGTGAGCCCGCTTTGAATCCAGTTTGAACTAGCCCTTAGCGCGGGCGATCGGTGGAAAGCGCAATGCGCAAAAAATCGATTTCGTTCAGGTAGGGTTCAGTCGGCCGGCGCACCATAGGAGCTTCACAACCCAACGAGCATTTTCCATGCTGTCACTCCCCTCACCCTGCAAACTGGCTGCCACGGCCGCACTGGTCTTTGCCGCATTGGGCGCCGCGTCCAGCGCACAAGCACACAGCAATGTCACTTTCTCCTTCGGCATCCAGGTGCCGGGAGCCTATGGGTACGACGCGCCGGTCTACCTGCCACCCCAGCAGGTCTATGTGCAGCCACAACCGGTGTACCTACAACCTCGCCCGGTGTTCATCCAGCCGCGGGGCTATGGCCAATACTACGGCAATGGAAGAGGCTGGCACGGCGCCCAATGGGAACGCGCGCGCAGGCACGAACGCCGCGACGGGGGCGACGATGACGAAGAGCGCGGCGGCCATCAGGACTGACCGGCAACGCAGGTCGATTTTCTGCCCCCGCCACATCACCGCAATCCCGCCCGGCAGACTGCAACCGGGCGCTAATGTAGTGTTGCAATCGTATGGAAACCAATTTCGCTACAGCTTCTCCAATGGCCTACTACGAATCATTGCGGAGAGAGAAAGCGCGAATTGCCGCGCGGTGCGCCGCCGATGAAGGTGGACATCGCACGCCCCGACGGCTGGTGGAATTGCCCGTGCAATCTAAGCCAGAGGTGCCACGGATGGCCGAGTGACGGTCGCCACGAACTGCACGATGGCTGCAAAGCCGCTTCGGGCTACCTTCTTCGCAGCTTTGCAACCAACGCAGTCCAATCAATAGAAAGCGGACAATCTACTTGTTACCAAACCGGACTGTTCTATTTTCAACTGACATCTGCTGCTGGTTGACGTGGTGCCAACGGTCTGAGCTGACCAAAGCCCGTTAGCTTGTTCTTTTGGCGCTGCGCATACCATTGTTCTGTGCGCGTGAAGAGTCGCACTCCCGACGACGCGATTATTGTTGCGCGCTACCAGAGATATTTTTTTTCCAATGCAAGCAACATGCTGACGCATCTAGGCATTTATGCGATGCATGTTATTGCCAGGCTCCCGCTCCCGTTGATAAGGGCCGCGGGATATGCGCTTGGGCGCTTAATCCACTTTTTTGCTGCTGATCGTCGGCGTGTGGTGTCAACGAATATTCAACTTTGCTTCCCGCAGCTTTCAGCCGCACAGCAGCATGCAATGGTCATTGCCACTTTTGTGCATGTTGCGCAAGCCTGGCTCGATCGCAGCTGGCTCTGGCACGGTACGGCAATGCAGACCCGAAGCCGCTTGCGCGTCGTCGGCGCAGTCGACGAACTGGCCGACCCGCAGCCAATTGTTCTGTTCGCTCCACATTTTGTTGGCCTTGACGCAGGCTGGACGGCGCTCACACAACAAGTTCCCCGGCCAATGAGTAGCATCTACACACGTCAGCGCAACCCCACAATTGACAGTTGGATATTCCGCGGCCGCAAAAGGTTTGGCAATCCGCAATTGTTCGAGCGCCGTGAAGGCGCAAGGACAATTGTGTCGTCACTTCGAAGCGGTCAGATGCTGTACCTATTGCCTGACATGAATTTTGGACCGCAAGAGTCCGTGTTTGTCCCGTTCTATGGCATTCCGACCGCAACCTTGACCTCGTTGTCCAGATTTGCGCGCGCGGGTCGTGCCAAGGTCATTCCGGTTACGACTTGCATGACACGCAATGGCTATGACGTGCGGATACATCCTGCTTGGCCCGCCTTTGCTGGCTCAGACCTGGTCTCAGACGCCGCTTTAATGAATAGTCGTTTACAGGCCTATATTGACGCCATGCCGGATCAATATTACTGGGTGCATCGGCGCTTCAAGACCCGCCCGGCTGGGTCCCCGCCCGTTTATTGATTGCCACGTCTTCTTGTCGCATCTTTGGGATCGCTGAAGTCCCTGTTCGACTATGTGCTTGTCTGGTCACACCATCTGCATGACTGTGCCTGATTCAAGCCAGCATGTCAGTAGCCAGGAGTCGTGAAAGTGCGAGCCGCGTCAGTATTTCCACCAACAGCACTGCGGCAGCCGAACTCGCCATGACCGGCGACGCTGGCACTATAGTTACCAGTCCATTGACGGACTCGCTTCCGGTCAGTTGAAGACGGTCGATCAGATCGGCGATCTCCTGCGTCTGAACCCGTTGACAATCGTCCGCATCGATCCGCATTTCGGGTCCACCATCATGCGGCCGCATTTTGTTGAAGATTCCATTGGTCACGGCGACCAGGGATAGGACGCCCAGTGGCCGAAGCAAGTGCTCCAGCATACGACTTCGATCGATGGGCGGCGCGGCGTCAAAAACCTGGCCAGCCAGTTGTCCGATCGAAATCTCAACTGCGTGGCAACCTCGAATCTGATCAGAGTGTGCGGTCGATCTTGAAGACGTTTTCATCTGCGTACAGGTTGAATGGCGTAAACCGACGGCCGGGTGCAAGCGTCGGACGCCGACACCCGGCCGCGGTCGGGTCAGCGAATGACGATGTCGTCCTTGACTTGCGTGACACCTTTGACGCTGCGTGCCAGGGCAATGGCCTTGTCGTGGTCAGCCGAAGTTTTAACGAAGCCGCTCAACTGGACCGTGCCCTTGTAGGTCTCCACATTGACAGCGACGCCGTTCATGAACTTTTCGTTCAGGATGACTGCCTTGACCTTGGTGGTGATCACGGCATCGTCGACGTATTCGCCAGTGCTTTCCTGCTTGGTGGTTCCGGCGCAGCCGGCCAAGGCAGTCACAAACAGGGCGGCAGCAGCGATTTGGGTAATGGATCTGGTTTTCATGATGTTTTCTGAGAGTTATCTTTTCAGGTTAGCGAGGCTGGCCGGCGCCAATCAGGGAGCAGGGTGCCTCGTTTTCAATGGGGAGCTGTTTCGTTGTTATCTTCCTTTCAGTCGTATGACAGGGCGCGGCGCTGGACGCATGCACGCGGATGGGCCTTGCGAGCATCAATGTGCCCGCGCAGCTGCACGTTGGCGAAATACCAGAATGCAGGTCAGGATGAATGCGAACAGGACGGCGGACGCGGTGTATCGGCTCAAGTTCAATCCGCCCGACGCGATGGGTTTGTCCAGGAAATCACCCACCACAGCGCCCAGTGGGCGTGTCAGGATGAACGCCGCCCAGAACAGAGCGGTACGGGATATGGCAGTGCGCCAGTAGGCAAGTACGACTAGCGCCAGCAAAACACCAAAGACGATCGCGCCGCCGCTGTAACCGAGTCCGGCCGTATCGGCCGTCCAGTCGCCCAGCGCCGTTCCCAGAGTTTGGGAGAACATGACGGTGATCCAATAGAACATCTCGGCCTTGGGTGAACTGATGCTTCCCATCGCCATCGCCATCGACACCGACCCCATGCTGCGCCGCCAGAGCAGGAGGGAACCAACAAGCGCCGCCGATAGCAGCAATGTTCCACCGGCATAGCCGATGCCCAGTGACCGATCGGCAAAGTCGGCCAGTGTGGTACCGACGGTGGTCGTGGCAATGATCGTGGTCCAGTACAAGAGGGGTTGGAACGTACGGGCCCTGATCTGTGCGCTGACAGCCAGAAGGAACACGACCGCGAATATGGCGGTACCTGTCAAGTAACCGAGGTGCATGGACATTGACACCGCATCTCCGCCGGTTTCGCCCAACGTGGTGGCCGCGATCTTGATGGCCCAGAATAAGAGGGTGATCTCTGGAACTTTGCTCAATGCGGTGGAACTATGCTGGTTCATCTAGCGAGACTTTCTGCGTGAGTGGACGAATCGATTTGGCGTACCCTGCATCGCGAAGCGGCGGGCATGAGCGGGATGTTAGGTACGCAGACTTAGCCGGGAATGAGGTCGACGGTCTGCTGTTTCCCAATCAGTCGATTCGTGGGCTAGAGCGTTTCAAAGGCCCGACGTTCTGCCCTTGGGTGTGCGCCTGATGGTGTGTCCTGATCTTGTCAATCAAACAGAAAGTGCCATGTGAAGACTGCTCGACCCCCATTGGCTCTTGATTTCAGACTGCTTTGGACCATGCTGGGGGGCAATCTCGGCGGGGCGTTGGTCACCGTCGCCTATTTCCGTTTTCTGCACCCGGCCATCCTCAAGCATTCAAGTTTGTTCAGCTTGCTTGAGCTGGGTTACTTTGTTGCGGCCTTTTTGGCTCTTGTGCTTACCGGCCGTGCCGTTGCCAGACGTTGGTCGCGGCGATTGCGAGACGCCCGAGGCGCCTTGCCCGCAGGTGCCAAGGGCCAAAGTCTGCGCCGGCGCGCCTTGCTCGTGCCGACCTACCTGGCGGCGCTGACCTTCAGCGGCTGGGTCGCGGCAGCGGTGATCTGGGGTGTGGCCTGGCCGCTATTGACCGATACCTTCACCCTCGCCGGCGCCGTGCGGCAGAGCATTGGCCTGATCTTTGTGTCGGGCACCGTCGTGACTGTCTATATTTTCCTTGCCACAGAGCGTATCTGGCGCGAACGCATTCCGCAGCTGTTTCCGGGCGGTGACCTTGCGGCGGCGAATGCACCGAGGTTGCAGGTTCGCACCCGCCTGGTCATCTTGTTCATGCTGATGAGTGTGTTGCCCATGGTCGTGTTGTCGGTGGCCACTTTGGCGCGAGCGAACGCCCTGATGCTGGCGGAAGTAGAAACGCCGGCTCTTGTGATTCAGAATCTGATCGTCATCCAGTTGGCACTTGTTGCCACCGGCCTGGTGGTGGCGCTGCGACTGGCGAACTATGTTTCTGGCAGCGTATCCCAACCCATTCGTCAGCTGGTTGCGTCGATGCAGCAAGTCCAGGCGGGCAATCTGGCTGTGCGCTGCCCGGTGGTGTCCAACGATGAGCTGGGCGAGGCCAGCGAGGGCTTCAACCAGATGGTGGCCGGATTGCGCGAACGGGAGGAGATGCGTGAGACGTTTGGCAAATATGTCAGCCCTCAGGTGCGCGACGAAATACTGAGCGGTCGCGCACGGCTGGAAGGTGGCGTGCGTGATGTCACGATTCTTTTCGCCGACCTGCGTGGATTCACGACCTGGGTCGAAGACACGGACCCTGCGGACGTCGTGGCCGATCTGAACGCCTACTTTACCGAGATGGATGCTGCCATACGCGATCATGGCGGTCTGGTCTTGCAGTTCATTGGTGACGAAATAGAAGCCGTGTTTGGCGCGCCGCTGGCTGACGATCGGCACGCTGACCAGGCTGTGGCCGCCGCTTTGGCAATGCAGGTGCGACTCGACGCCTGGAATGCAACTCGACGCCATGATGGAAAATCCGAACTGCATCATGGCATCGGCATCCACTCCGGGAACGTGGTTGCCGGCAACATCGGTAGCGCATCGCGGATGTCATATTCCTTGGTTGGAGATGTCGTTAACGTGGCGTCGCGGATCCAGGCACTGAACAAGGAATTGGGGACCAAGGTGCTCATCAGTGCTGTGACCTGCGCAAGGCTGACCCACAAGCCGCAAACGCAGTCCTACCCATCGATTCGCGTCAAAGGTCGCAAGGCAGAAGTCGAGGTATTGGCCCTTCGTTGAGCCGAGACCGCGACAGTGAATTCCAACGCCAGAGCGCTTGAGACCGCATATTCGATAACGGTATCGAATGCTCAGTGTGTGCTAAGTCGATGCTTTTAATCTTGGACCCACGCAAATACCTGCGTGCTTCCAGGGAGAGACTTATGTCACGTATCACCAAGATGACCATCATCGCAGCGGCTTTGGCTTCGGCGGGTGTCGTCGCTTTTGCCGCCAACAAAATGGAGAACGACGCTGCTTCATTGGCTACCGCCAAGATTTCACTGAGTCAAGCAATCGCCAGTGCCGAACAGCACACTGGCGGCAAGGCGGCCAAGGCCGAATTTGAACACACCAAGACCGGCTGGGCCTATGACGTGGAGATTGTCAACGGCGCCAAGACATTCGACGTACGCGTCAACTCGGATACCGGGACCGTGATCTCGGCCGTCGACGACAAGATCGATGAGAACGAAGATCACGAAAGGGATCAAGACGAGAAAGACTGACCTTCCTTAGTTCCTTTGGCGCCTGCGGGCGCCATTTTTGTTCGTATGGGAGTCCGCATGCAATCGCTCAATCACACGCTCTTTTTGCTGCTCAACGCACCGGAATCACCATCCACCGGTACCCTGTGGATCGCAACCCTTCTTGCGCAGCACGCCATCTTGCTGGTGCCTATGCTGCTTGTCGTCGGTTGGTTGGGCGGCGCCAGATCGATCCGTGTCGGGATGCTTCAGGCAGCATGTGCCGGTGTTCTGGGTTTGCTGGTCGCGCAGGTCATCGGTCTGGCCTGGCCCACACCGCGGCCGTTCATGATCGGCCTCGGCCACCAGTTCCTCTCACATGCGCCTGAGGCATCCTTTCCGAGTGACCATCTGACCTTGTGGTGGTCCGTGGCCTTGAGCTTGATGCTGCACGGTCGCACACGTGCGGCTGGTGCCTTGTTGGCGGTAGCCGGTTTGCCGGTGGCCTGGGCGCGCGTTTATCTTGGCGTGCACTTTCCTCTGGACATGGTGGGATCCATCGCGGTGGCCGCCATCAGCGCGGGAATCTGCCAACGCGGTCGGCTCTGGTTGGCGGGGGCACCCTACACCTTGGCGACAGCGGTCTATCAACGTCTGTTCGGCATCGTGATTCGGCGTGGTTGGCTGCCGCGCTAGGCGCGTTAGGCGCGGTCGAGCGCCGGGTCTGACATGCGGCGTGACGGGCCAGGTCGTCCCGCAGAAAAACAAGTCCATGACCTGTGCCAGATAACGCCGCAGCACGGAACCGTCTCTCGAAATGGCGTGTTCGGATGGAAGATGTTCCGCGAGTTTGAGCACTGCAACGGTCCGGTGAATGTTGGGTGCTCTGTCGGCCTGATGCACGATCGCTGGCAGCGATGCATGGGACAGCGAGGCCGTGCGCGAACGTCCACGTGCGATTGGCGGCCCGTCATTTGCCGATTGACTTGTGCGAGAGAGTTTGAAGCGCGAGCGACTATGGCTGCGCTAAGTCACGAAGGTCAAGCTGCGCACTGTCTCCCACGAATTTGAAGGACTTGCACCATCTTGAACCGAACCCTTGCCGCCCTGTTGCTCGCTACCAGCGCCTGTGCTGCATCGCCGATCGCGCTGGCCCAATCTGGCGCCGTGCCGTTGGCGACTTCGCAACAGCCTATCCCCGCGGAAAAGAATCCTCCTGGCGACATACCTGACAACCAGGCGTTCGTCTTGTTCAAGTCCCCCTTGGGTTTCTCCGTCAAGGTGCCGGAGGGCTGGGCGCGGCGCGACGAGCCCGGCGGTGTGCGTTTCAGCGACAAGTACAACACGGTTCGGGTGACGGTTGCGCCGCAAGCTACCGTCTCCACGCGCGCCAGCCTCAAGGCCAACGAGATTGCCGAGTTTGAAAAGTCGCCGATGGCGATCCGCGTGAATGCAATCACGCCGGTGACCTTGCCCTCGGGCAATGGCTTCGCCGTCAACTACGGCGCCAACTCCGATCCGAATCCCGTGACCAACAAGGCAATCCGGCTGGACAACGCCCGCTACTACCTGTGGAAGTCCGGCAAGCTCGCGACGCTGACGCTGTCGGCTCCGGCTGGCGCCGACAACGTCGATCAGTGGCGCCTGATGGCCAACAGCTTCGCATGGACGCCGACGAAGCCATGATCGGGCCCCCTCCCATCCCCCAGGTCGCCTCGAACGGCGCTGCTCCCGCCCTCCTGGCCTACGAGCTCTACCGTTTCTTCCACAACGGTGACGCAGAGACCTTGGCGCTGCGTGGCGTCAGCATCCAGATCGCGCCGGGCGAGATGGTCGCCTTGGTCGGTGCGTCGGGCAGCGGCAAATCCACGCTGCTGAATTGTCTGGCCGGACTCGATGAACCCGACGGTGGCCATGTGGACCTGCTCGGCGAGCGTCTCACGCGGCGGCCGGAGGCCGAGCGGGCACGCCGACGGGCCGCCGGTATCGGCATCCTGATGCAGGCGCACAACCTGCTCCCTTCGTTGACCCTGACCGACAACCTGCGCCTGGCGATGGGCGTGTCAGGCACCGTCGACCGCCAACGCCTGGAGCGCTTGCTCGCCAGGCTCGGGCTGGAGAACCACGCTGCTGCGCGTCCGCCGCAGCTGTCAGGCGGCGAAGTGGCGCGCGCCGGACTGGCCGTGGCACTGGCGGCGTCACCGGCCGTGCTGCTGGCCGATGAACCTACGGGCGAGGTGGATGCGGTGACCGAGCGCCAGGTCTTTGAACTGCTTCGCGAGCAATGCGAGGCTGGCAGCGCCATCCTGATGGCGACCCACAGCGAGGTTTTGGCAGCGCAGGCAGACCGCGTGATCCACATGCGCGACGGAAGGATTGAAGATGTCTGAGTCACTCATCATCGGCAGCGGCGTAAGCCGCCGCTTCATGCAGGGCAGCACGGCGCTGGATGCCCTGCTGCCCGCCACCTTCACCGTGCGCACCGGCGACCGGATCGCCATCGTCGGCCCCTCGGGCAGCGGCAAGTCGACCTTGTTGCAGCTAATGGCCGCGCTCGACGCCCCGACCGCCGGCGATCTGGCCTGGCCGGCCCTGGGCGAAGGCAAGTCGCTTCGGCCTGGGCATGTCGGTGTGGTGTTCCAGGCCGCCAGCCTGATCCCGTCGCTCAGCGCAGTCGAGAACGTCGAAGTGCCGCTGCGTATCCTCGCCGAACACCCCGACCCTCGCGCGGCGGCTCTGGACGCGCTTGCGCGCGTCGGCCTGGCGGATGTGGCGGACAAGCTGCCCGACGCGCTCTCCGGCGGACAGGCGCAGCGTGTGGGCGTGGCCCGCGCGATCGTGACGCACCCGCGCCTGGTGCTGGCCGACGAACCCACGGGCCAACTCGACCATCCGACCGCGCAGCGCGTTGTGGATGCCTTGCTGGAGTCGCTTGAAGGCACCGACGCAGCCCTGGTTGTGGCAACCCACGACGAACCCGTCGCCGCACGCATGACGACGCGTTGGCAGATCGATCGCGGGCGCCTGGCGCCGCCGCAAGAAGGAGGTTCCACATGATCGGGCTGTGGCTGCGCGCAACCGTGATCGGGCGCGGGGGCAGGCTCCTGGGCAGCCTGGCCGGGATGGCGCTGACGGTGGCACTGCTGGCCTCGCTGGGGACCTTCATCGCGTCATCGGCGCAGAGCATGGCGCAGCGCGCGGTATCGGGCGTCCCCGTGCACTGGCAGGTGCTGCTGGCGCCGGGCGCGGACGCGGCATCGGTGATCGACGCCGTGCGCAAGGCGGCGACGCCGGCGGCCCTCGCCACGGTCGACTATGCGGAGATCACGGGCTTGCGCGCAACCACCGGCGCCACGACCCAGACCACGGGCCTCGGCAAGGTGATTGGCATCGAGGCCGACTATGCGGCCCGTTTTCCGCAGCAGGTGCAGACCGCGCTGGGCGGGGCGGACGGTGTGCGCATCGCAACCCAGACCGCGTCGAACCTGCATGTGACCGTGGGCGACACGGTGACCGTGCTGCGTACCGGCCTGCCACCGGTCGATCTGCGCATCGACGGCGTGGTGAACCTGCCCAATGCCGATGCCCTGTTCCAGGCCGTCGGTGTGCCCCCCGGCACCGCCCCGCAGGCTCCGCCGGACAACGTGCTGGTGCTGCCGGCCGCCACCTGGCACCAGATCTTCGACCCGCAGGCCACCGTCCGCCCTGACAGCGTGCGCCGGCAATTGCATGTGCGCCTGGACACCGCCCAGTTGCCGCCAGACCCTGCCGCGGCTTACGTGCAGGCCTCGGGCCTGGCGCGCAACGTCGAGGCGCGCGTGGCCGGCCGTGCCGTCATCGCCAACAACCTGGCAGCGCGCCTGGACGGCGTGCGCGCCGATGCGCTGTATGCCCGCGTGCTGTTCCTGTTCCTCGGTGCGCCGGGCGCCGGGCTGGCGATGCTCGTCACGCTGGGCATCGCCGCCACGGGCAGTGACCGACGTCGGCGCGAACAAGCGCTGCTGCGCGTACGCGGCGCTTCGGTGGGGCTGCTGCTGCGGCTGGCCGGTTGGGAAGCCGCTGCGGTCGGCGGTGTCGGTGTTCTGCTGGGCCTGCTCGGCGCAGCCGTCACGGTGCGTTTGGCTTGGGGCGTGCACGACCTGCAGCTGGCGACACCCTGGTTCGGCCTGGCAGCCATACTGGGCTTCGGCCTGTCGTTTGCTGCCTTCGTGTGGCCGGCCTGGCGCACCGCCACCACCTCAACCGTCTCGGCGGCGCGCTCGGACACCGGCTTGCTGCGCACCCCGCTCTGGCAGCGCCTGGGCGTGGACTTCGTGCTGTTGGCCGCCGGCGCCGCTGCTTTCTGGACTGTCGCCCAGACCGGCTACAGCATCGTGCTGGCGACCGAGGGGGTGGCACAGACCTCGGTCCATTACGAGGCCTTCCTCGCCCCAGCCTGCCTGTGGCTGGGCGCCGGACTGCTGTGGATCCGACTGGCCCAGCTGGCGCTGGGGCGGCCGGTCGCCTGGCTGGCGCAGTCACGCTTCGAGACACGCGGGCTCGCGCCGCTGGTGGCGGCCTCGCTGTCGCGGCAGCGCCGTCGCGTGGCAGGCGCGGCCGCGCTGGTGGCACTGGCCTTCGCCTTCGCCACTGCCACCGCGATCTTCAACACCACCTACGACACCCAGTCGCGTGTCGATGCGCTGCTGACCAACGGGTCCGACGTCAACGTGACCGGCACCAGCGCCGCGCCGGCCGGCGCCCAGCTCGACGCGCTGCGGGCGCTGCCCGGTGTGGCGGCGGCCGAACCGCTGATGCACCGCATGGCCTACGTCGGCGCCGACCTGCAGGACATCTATGGCGTCGACACGACACGCATCGGCCGTGTCACGACCCTGTCGAATGCGTTCTTCGGCAATCACGACGCGGCGGCCACGATGGCGGCGCTGCGTGGCGCGCCCGACGGTATCCTGGTGGCCGAAGAGACGGTAAAGGACTTTCAACTGCATCTGGGTGACGAGCTCAACCTGCGGCTGCAGAACGCCGCCGATCACACGTTCCGGTCTGTGCGCTTTCACTTCGTCGGTGTCGTCAGAGAGTTCCCGACCGCGCCCAAGGACTCATTCCTGGTCGCCAATGCCGAGTACCTGGCGCGCGAGACCGGTGCAGCGGTGCCAGAAGTGGTGCTGCTGCGCACGGCAGGTGACGCCGCGGCGGTGGCTCAGGCTGCGCGCCAGCTCACGCAGGCACTGCCCGGAGTCAAGGTCACGTCCCTTGGTGAAACGCAGGCGCTGATCAGTTCGAGCCTGACCGCGGTCGACCTGCGGCAGCTCACCCAACTGGAGTTGGGCTACGCCGTCTTGCTGGTGGCCGTGATCGCGGGTCTGGTGCTCGGGCTGAACCTGGCGGAGCGCCGTCAGAGCTTCGCCGTGCTGGCAGCCCTGGGGGCGAAGCCCGCGCAGGTCGGCGCCTTCCTGCGCGCCGAGGGCGTCTTCGTTGTCGTCGGCGGCCTGCTGCTCGGGACTGCCACCGGGGTGATGCTGGCGAAGACGCTGGTGGCAATCCTCTCGGGCGCATTCGATCCACCGCCTGAAGTCATGACCATTCCATGGGTGTACCTGGCGGTTACCGCCGCCACAGCTCTGGCCTGCGCGGCGGCCGCGATCGCGCTGATTAGGCGGCGGGTCGCCCGGCCCGATCTCGACGCGCTGCGCACGCGTTGAAGCTGCGCTGGAAGAGATGGGAAAGATGAGAAAGATGAGAAATTGGAGGTGTCATGCGAAAAGACAATGACTGGATGCGATCGCTCTCGTGGAGCACCATTGAGTTTGGCACGGCGATGCTCATGGGTATCGGCGCCGGGACAGCTGCGCACGCCGACCAGACGCGGATCTACGAATGGCGCGACGCGAACGGTATCGCCACCTATTCCCAGGTCCCGCCGGGGCAGGGGACGCCAGGTGTTGCGAGCCGAGTGTTCGACACACGAAGCTTCACTCACGCTCAAAGGCTCGCTGTCAGGTCCCAGCTTCATGCCCTGGATCAGGCCCAACTCGCCGATGCGAAGCGGTTCCGTCAGCAGGTCGAACTCGCTGATGAGAAGGTGAACGACGCGTTACGGCAGCTTGCGAAGTCGGAGACTACCTTGCGTCAGGGGCGCGCGCCCCTGACCGGGGAGCGCATGGGCAACGTGGGCGGGGGTTCACGACTCAGGGCAGAATATTTCGAACGACAGCGGCAACTCGAGACCGCCGTTCAGGCGGCGCGGTCAGGCTTGCAGAAGGCTTACACGCTGCGTGACGGGATCCGGCCCTGAGTCGAAGGCACGCCTGCCTGCAGTTTTGCGCATGTTCGCGATCAACCTCGCCTCGTGCAGTGCGAGCTAACTGCCGCGGAATCGGTGTCGGGTGCGCCCAAAGCACTGGCCGTGCCCCGGATTTAACGCGGTGCGATTGCGGCGGCGGCGCTTTTATGCGTGACGCTGTCGATTGTGTTGAGGCGAAAGCTGGAGCTTTTGCGTGTGGGCTAAACGGGCGCACAACCGGCGTTTCAAACATGAGCGGGCAAGGCAGTCAACTTGAATGACCCGGTAGGAGTTGCCCGGCAGACTCAAGCGTCGCTGATCGCATTCGTCCTCTTATCCAGGCGCTATGAATCAGCTAAGTTTCGCGGCCGACACTTGCTCGCATTCCCACTTCCATAACACCTGCACACCATGAATACGCTGTCAAATCGCCCTGTGTCACAGTGGCTCAACAAGGTTCCCGAAGTCACACTGGGCTTCTGGATCATAAAGATCATGTCCACCACGGTAGGAGAAACCGTGGCTGACTACCTTGCAGTCGATGCAGGGTTCGGCAAATTGTCGACCAGGATCGTGATGGGCGTGCTACTGACCATCGCCTTGTTCTCGCAGTTACGCAAGGATCGCTACGTACCCTGGCTGTACTGGTTCACCGTTGTGCTGGTGAGCATCGTCGGCACACAGATCACCGATGCGTTGACGGATGACCTTGGCGTCAGCCTGTACATGAGTACGGGCGTATTCGCGGTCGCATTGGCCGGCATATTTTCACTCTGGTACGCGGTCGAAAGGTCGTTGTCGATTCATACGATCTATTCGTTGCGCCGCGAGCTGTTCTATTGGTCGGCGATCCTGTGTACCTTTGCACTTGGAACCGCCTCTGGTGACCTTGCAACCGAAGCGCTGGGCCTGGGCTTCCAGGTGGGCGTGTTCGCGTTCAGCGCACTGATCGCCGTGACTTTTGCTGCGTACAAATTTGGCGCCAACTCTGTCCTGGCCTTCTGGATCGCCTACATCCTGACCCGTCCGCTGGGCGCGTCCTTGGGTGACCTGCTGGCACAAGCCAAGGCATATGGTGGCCTGGGTTTTGGCGCCACGTACACGAGTGCGGCATTCTTGACCACCATTGTTTTTCTGGTGGTTATCGCGCACGTTCGGTTGCGTGACCAACGCAGCATCGCCTGACCGTTTGAAACTCCCTCTACCTCTTTCTTCCAAAAACTATCATGAAATTTGCACTTACCAAACGCGCTTTTGCAGCGCCAACCCTGGCACTGGCCGCATTGTTTGTGGCTGTTGCGTCACCCGCCTCCATGGGCCTCATGAGTGTGGCGCATGCTGCAGCTGCGGCCAAGCTGGGTGACCTGTCGCCGTTCAAGACCATCGCTGTGGACGTTGCGGCCAAGGTCGACAAAGGGGACCTAGCCGGGGCGACCAAACGCATCAAGGATCTGGAAGTGGCCTGGGATGGGGCCGAAGCGGGTCTCAAACCACGCGCTGCTGAGCAGTGGCATGTGCTGGACAAGAAAGTAGATACCGCACTGAAGGCATTGCGTGCCGACAAGCCCGATCCGTCAGAATGCAAGAAGGCCCTTGCCGAGATGATCATGACCATGGATCAGAGCAGCGGCAAGAACTGACAGTCTTGCGGGACGAAGGAACGACGGTATGCGTGTATTGGTGGTAGAAGACGATGCCATGATTGGCGAGGCCGTTTGCCACGCACTGAAGGACGCCAGTTATGCGGTGGACTGGGTGCGTGATGGTTCGGCGGCGCTGACCGCTGCCAGCACGCAGAGCTACGGCATTGTCCTGCTCGATCTGGGTTTGCCGAAGAAGGATGGCATCGAGGTGCTGCGACACATGCGTGGCCGTGACAACCCGGTGCCGGTGCTGGTCATCACCGCGCGCGACGGATTGGAAGATCGCATCAAGGGGCTGGATGCGGGCGCGGATGACTATGTTCTCAAACCCTTCGAAATGGGCGAGTTGCTGGCCCGGATGCGCGCCGTGGTGCGTCGCAAAGGCGGGACTTCAGGCCCAGTGTTGACCAATGGCATTTTGACCCTGGATCCCGTCTCGCACGAAGTCAGTCAAGCCGGTGAATCGATACGTCTGTCTGCGCGCGAGTTCTCGCTGTTGCAGGCATTGCTGGTGCGCCCCGGTGCCATCCTGTCGCGCAGTGAACTCGAAGACAGGTTGTATGGATGGGGCGACGAGGTCGAAAGCAATGCGGTGGAATTCCTGATTCATGCCTTGCGCAAGAAGTTGGGCAGCACTGCCATCAAGAACGTGCGGGGTGTGGGATGGATGGTTTCCAAAGGCAGCTAGGCCCGTCACTGCAGGCCCGGTTGTCTGCCTGGCTGGGTTTGGCCATCGTTGTGGGTGCGCTTGCCGCCGGTGTCGCTTCCTATTACGCCGCGTATAGCGAGGCCATCGATCTGCAGGATGACCAGCTGCGCCAGCTGGCTGTGCTGGTCAGCCGATACGATCAGCCGGCAGCCGGATTCAGTTTTGCCGGAGACGCCGGCGATATCGACCCGGAAACGCAATTTGTGGTCGAGCGATTGCCGGATTCAAGCAAAGTGGCGGTGGAGAAGGGACCGTTGGCGGGTCTGAGCGGCGGTCTGCCGGACGGTTTGCAATCGGTCCGGCCTGGCAAACTCGGATGGCGCATTGCCGTGGCGTCAACGCCCTCGGGCGCACGTGTGGCGGTGGGTCAGCGTACGGCAGTCCGTGGCCAGTTGGCGCGCGAAAACGCGAAGCAGGTCATCCTGCCCTTGTTGCTGCTGATCCCGATACTGATAGTGGCGGGGCGCGTCATCGTGCGCCGAACCTTCAAGCCGATCGACGCAGTGGCTGCGGATCTGGACCGGCGCAGTGACGATGATCTCCATGCGATGGCCGATGACCGGTTGCCAATCGAGATACGTCCATTCGTGTCGGCGATCAACCGCATGCTCTCGCGGGTGGCCCAGGCAATGGCGGTGCAACGTCGCTTCGTGGCCGATGCTGCCCATGAATTACGCACGCCTTTGACCGCCCTGTCGCTGCAGGCTGAGCGCCTGCAGGAGTCGGGAATGTCTGAGCAGGCGCGGGAACGTCTCAATACCTTGCGACAAGGCATCAAGCGCAGTCAAGACCTCATAGTGCAACTGCTGGCTTTGGCCCGGGCACAGGACAAGCCCGCTGTGTTGGCACAAGGTGTATCCGTGCAGAAGGTCTTCCGTCAGGTTTTGGAAGACCTGATGCCTATTGCTGAGCGCAAGCAGCTTGACATAGGCGTGGCAGGCGCAGGCGACGTCATCGTCGCGGCCAGCGAGATGGATGTCAGCACACTGGTCAAGAACCTTGTCGACAACGCGATCCGGTACACACCCGACCATGGTCGTATTGACCTGGCCGTGCAAATTGAGGGAGACAAGGCCGTTTTGCAGGTGAGCGACACCGGGCCAGGAATTCCGATGCAAGAACGTGAACGCGTGTTTGAGGCCTTTTACCGCACGCTGGGAACTGGCGAAACAGGATCAGGTCTCGGCCTGTCGATCGTCAAGACCATTGCCGATCGAATTAGGGCGAAAGTACATCTCTCGGAAACCGATGAGATCGCACATACAGGGCTGCGCGTGCAGGTCGTCGTTCCGATTAGTCCTCAACAGTCGTAAGCCTACCGGACCGGCCGTGCTCGTCTTTGACAAGCTTGATGGGCGATCAGCATGAGACATTCAACTTTCTCCAAGAGGCTCACTGTCCGCTAAGTCCGGGTGACTATCGTTGATGGTACGCAAACTTCTGCGTTGCCAAATAGGAGAAATCACATGGTTCGCTTTGTCAAAACCATCACCGTTATTGCCATGATGTCTGTGTCGGCGATCGCTGCCAGCGCGGGGACTGTCAACCCATCCGCAGCAGACTCGTACAGTTTCTTCCGACCCATGTCGTCCAAGACGGTTCAATTGATTCCGCTGCAAAATGGATTTACGTTGCACGAGTACGAAGACGGAAAAATGGCAGTGGAGAATCCGTTCGGACGCCCAGTGCTGATGAAAGAAGGCCAGGTTCTCACGACAGCAAGTGGGTCGACCATCCACATGGTCGGCAATGAAGTGGCGCGCCTCACCGCGGAGTTCGAAAGGGCGAATCACCGGTGAAAGGTAGATCGGCGTTCGTCTCGGACAGATCAATGCGCGGAGTGTGTCGGGAAGCGCCATTGCCAGCCGGCCGATCTCGCCACTGAAAAGCCGACCTAGGCAACGTGGCGAAAGCTGTCGACTGGCCTTGCTGACACCAGCGGCCCTACCGTTAAGGTTCGCGCTTCTGGACGATGGTGAGCTCCGGCAGGACATCCCGAAACTCCGGGATGAGCGCGTTCAAGCGCGACATGCGCCGTCCCTCATCGGCGATCAACACGGCGAAGAGAGCCGCCGCCATTGTCGAAATCGCGTTTGAAGTCTCGACGACTTGGAGCGCCAGCGACAAGGGGAAACCTCCGCGGTGGTGCTTCAGAGGTTGGAATCCGCCATGGACAAAGGAATTCATGCCGTGGCGGAGCACTTGATCGACTCGGCCAACTTCGTCGACGAGGCCGCGGGGAGCTTGGCACGATTCCTTTCGCAGTGCTTTGAGCATGTCACCGTAAACGGCCACCTTGCGTGCCTGGGCATCCGCCTCGACGGTGAGTTCGCGCTCAAGTGCCTCGATCTCCTGTTCTGTGGCTGCGTAGATTGCCCAGGCGCCTCGCAGCAACGATTCGAACTGCATACGCAGCGTGGCGGTCGCGGTGTTTGGGTTGCCGTGGGCCATGAGGACGAGAAGAGAATCTGCATGCTCCATCGAGAGTCCAATAGAGGTCGCCGCGATGTCCGTGCCATGCAAGTCGACGATCACGAGGCTGTCGTCGTCCAAACCAATCGTCTGCGCCATCACCGCATGCAATTGCATTGAGCGCTGAAGCATCTGCTCGCTCAGTTCGTCGGCCTCATGGGTTCCGATCCTGCTGCTCATGCGCTACGAGACCTCCACGGCATGGTGTTCGCGACGGCCCAAAACCTGATCATCGGTTCGCGAACGCCGCACCGAACTGGCTCGCAGCGATCGATGCCGTCACCGGCTTCTGCAGAAACAGCAGACCATGCTGCTCGATGGCCGCGACCAGTTCCTTTTCGTCAACATCCTTGCTGCCGGCCTTGCCGGTCAGCAGCGCTATCGGGCAGGTGGCGCTCTGGCTGCGGAGCTTCGCGACAAGCGCATCGGCGGTGCCGCTTGCCAAGACCCAATCGATCACGTAGGCGTCGAAGCTGTCGAACTGCAGTGCCGCTTCGAGTTGGGCTTCGGTAGCAAAGGCCGTGGCTTCGAAGCCCAGTTCGACCAGGCCGGCGGCAAGTCCACGGGCGACATCGATGTCGTCGTCCAGGATCGCGAAGCGGCGTGGTCGATCTGGCTTCGGCTCGATGATGAGCCGCCTGACGGTGAAGGCCTGCGGCGTCGGCGTGTCACCAGCCACCATCACCACCCACTCCGAGCCGCCTTTGATCGCGATCAGGTCGCCGGGGCGGTGCTGCGCCAACGGCTGACCGGGCCAGAGCCTGCAGGTGACGCGAAGTGGCCCGGCGATAAGCAGGGCGGTTTCGTAGTCCGCCGACTTCTGCTCGCGTAACAAGTCCACCAAGGTCTCGCCGTGGTGCGCGGCGACCACTTGTAACTCCTCCAGCGACCACGGCGCGATCCCTGTCATGCGACGGTGCGCCTGGTGATACGACAGATTGAGCAGCCCCCTGAGAAGCTGCACCATCCCAGATTCCAAATGCCCAGCGCGTGCAAGCCAACGCCACTCACCAGACCGGGAGGGCGCATTGCGATGGCGCCCCGGTCCACTACGAGCGCCACCGCCCCGAGCAGA
>Ga0209390_10002618_pt1 | contig 31066 bp, 23 predicted proteins | sample BON01_FD_187212 | JGI IMG/M metagenome (GOLD analysis project Ga0209390, IMG submission 187212) | Freshwater microbial communities from Lake Bonney liftoff mats and glacier meltwater in Antarctica - BON-01 (SPAdes) (version 2) | ecosystem: Environmental > Aquatic > Freshwater > Ice > Glacier...
TGGTATATTAATGAACAAATCATTATTTTTGCACTCCTTTTTACAGAGGGCCCGTTCGTCTATCGGTTAGGACTTCAGGTTTTCATCCTGGCAAGAGGGGTTCGACTCCCCTACGGGCTACAAAACAAGACATTAAACCAGTTGATTATTAATTAATTAACTGGTTTTTGTTTTTTAAAGGGGTCGGTATAGGGGTCGGATTAACCTAGTTTAAAACAAATTCCACAAATATTGTATTCCTTTGTATATCCCAACTAGAACAACAATTACTAAACCAATATAAAGTTGGTCTTTGTAGCTAGATTGGTATTTCCTTTGCCTATTCATTTTAATTGTCTTGCAATAATATGTAATTATTTACAATTCATGCAATAAGTAATTATTTGCCTCTCACGTGTGCGAACAGATAGTGAGATATTGCCTTAAATGTATTTGCTAGAGGTGTTCTGTAATAACCTAATTAGGTTATAGGAATAAAATTTGTTTACTTTGTACTATGAAAAAATTAATACTATTACTATTTGTGGTTGCCTTAATAGGCTGCGCTAAAGATAAGAATTGCAACTGTGGAACGATTGCGAATGATGGAATTGACAACGGCTGCTACTGGCTAGAGATTAGAAACGATTGCAGTGGCAACAAAAAGACGTTCTGTTTTGATGAGGACGTTTGGATGAATGCCCAAGTAGGTACTAACTTTTGCGTAACGAATGAACCAGCATGGTAAAAAAATAAACACTATAGGCAATAACTTTGAAAGGCGTAAATGAATAAAGTATTAATAACAAACCTAACATTTAGATTATACCTTAATTATTAAAATTTTAGTTTGTTTTTGAACTTAACTATCAAATTCAAATATACTTAAATCAACATTTAAAAAAATAGGTCGTTCTATTTTATTAGAATATTTGCTCCAGTATTCTTTTAGTTGTTTAATTAACTCTATTTTAGATATTGAGCCTATTACAATAACTTTGAGGCATTGCCTTACAACTTCATTTCTATCTTGCTCACATAAATTATTGTTTTCTATTACTTCAATAAGGTCTTCAAAGGTATTTATTTCTATTTCCATAATTAATTTATAACCATTCCAGTAATAACAATAGGCTGAAACCTATCGTTTAAATCGGTTGTTATTTCGGTGGCTCTTAATACTGGAATAACAAATTTAGATAACTCTAAAAGTACTTTTACCCTATCTTTTGGCTCTAGTTGGTCAATGTCGATTTGCATTTTATCCAAATTGTTTTCTAGTAATTGCGTAAACTGTTCCCTTAGTTCAGTAGTGAGTTTGTTAGGCGTTCCTTTTGGTCTGCCAGTTTTGTTGTTTGTTCTGCCTTTTGGTAATCCCATTTTAGTAAATTTTTGTTGTTTTCAAATTATTTTTTATTGCCTCTAGTTCGTTTTTATCGTATGCCATAATTTATATTTTCTAGTGGATAGTATTTTGAACCTTTCCAAAACTCTAATTCTTTTAACTGGTTGTTGGTTAAAATTATTTCAGGTTCAAATAGTTGGTTCTTACTTTCATTTATTAATTGCTCAATTTTGTACCTTAATTTATTTCTAGGATTACTATCTAAGTTCCTTAATCGGTGCGCCTCATTGTACCCTATTTTTTTAGCTGAAAGGAATTTACTATTTGGTTTTTGGTCTTCAATTGATAAGTGAGTTTTTATACATTTTAAAGGCTCTTTTTTTTTACTAATTTTTAGTAGATATTTACATAAATCTACACTCGTAAAATCATACTGAATTAACCCTAAACTTAAATTGTTAATTTGGTGTACTTTCTCAATTGAGTACCTACCTAGAAAGTCGGTTAATTTGGTGTAAGTTTTCAAATCTAACTCTAGCAGCTCGAACCACTTTTTTTGTATCAATTGCCATACCTTATTTTTAGTTTCATTTGCTCCATACTTTGCCTCCAGTTCCTTAAAGGCTCTAAACTCATTTTTGTAAGTTGTATTTCTTTTTTCATTATGTAGGGTTTCAATGTAGTTTAAATTTTGCCAGTTGGTTAATAGTTCCTTATGTGATTTTATTAAATCGGTGGGGTGTATTGTCCACTCATTGTAAAAGATATGCTCAAAGGCGTTTTTAAGGCATTCTAGGAGGTTTAAGTAGTTTATTGGGTTAAGTAGGTCTGCAATTGTTGTAATACCATAAGAACTTAAAAAAACGCTCTTTTTGCCCTTTACTTCAAACCTTAATACATTACCCAATAACGGAGCATAATTTTTAACTTGTAATCCCTTATTATAAATTTTAATAACATAACGCTGAAATTCTAGTTCAATGTATCTTGCACCATTCGCAAACCTTTTATAATTAAACTTTTTGCCCTTGTAAGTTAGACATGAATTTAAAAACTTATTGCACTCTACTAAATTAGCAAGGTGGACATTTACACCAAACTCTAGGTTTACAACCTTTACTTCTTGAGGGTCTAATTCAAAGGTATTGCAAAGGTCGATAACAGAGCTACCTATTTCTTTAAATGAATAATCATTGTAATTTACATTGTGGTAATACTTATGCAACGAACCTTGTATTATTGTTTGAGTAGGTAGGTGTTTAATTAAAAGACCTTTGTATTCACTTGTAGGGTGTTTGTCTATTTCTCCAGTATTAGAATTTACCCTATATTCAGGGTCTAGGTGTACCGAATTAATTAAATTAACATTTGTTATCAATTTTGTAAAATCCATTATATTTGCATTAGAATTTAGGGGTTAAACTTTAAATTTGATTGTAGAAAGTAGGGGTTTATTGCCCCTATTTTTGTGTAATAAGGTTTTGATGTTCAACTATAAAATCATTTACAAACTTTGCTCTTTGTTGTGCGCTATCCTTGTGAAAATGATTGAAGTAAAACACTTTGAGGGTGGTGTTATCCGCTGCAAAAAAGAATATTACTAAACTCAATTTTTTTAATCCCTTTAAATATTCATAATCATTGCCAAAATACCAATTTGCGCAAGGTGTTTTTATCATACCAGTAAAGAATAAATACTTTTTATTGAGTTGCCTACTTCTTATTAGTTCAGTTGCACCATTAGCAATAATATTTTTTTGTTGCGTTGGCTCAACTTTCAATTCAAAAGGCATTTTATTAAACGCTATTCTTTGCGGTTGTTTCTCAAAATATCCCGTTCTAGGATTGTTGATGTAAACCAGCTCCTTAAAATCAATTTTCATTGTCAATTGCATTTATAAGACTAGACCTTTTATAAAAAACTCGATTACCTATGCGCCCACTAATGACAAATTTTCTTTTTGTCCAGTCTGAAAGTGTGACAGTGGTAATGCCTAAGAACTTTGCAGCCTCTTTGCGTGATAGTAAAATTTCGGGGTCTTTGTTTGCCTCAATTCTTTTGAGTGCATCTTGTAGCGGTTCTATCAACTCCCTTTTAAGGTCTTCAATAGAATATTGGGTTATTATGTTCATATAAGTAGTATTCTCTACTCTATGTAAGGAAAACTTCTAAAAATAGACAGTTCCTTAATCTAATTATATACCAATTTAATGAATAATAATTATTCCATTATATGCTCATATCCTTATGATAACTAGTAAAACAGTCTTTTTTATGTAGGTGTATAAGTTGTGAGTACTATCCATACATTTTAATTTCTTTAGTTTGTGTATTCCAATGCTCCAGTATTTTTGTAGCGTGTTCTTTACTGGAAACTTTGATGTACTTTAAAAATGAGGTTTCTGTTTTATGTCCAGTTATTGCCATAATACTAATACTAGGAAACTTGTTTAAATAGAGGTTGGTTGCAAAAGAACGTCTAGCAGTATGAGAACTCATAAAATTAAATTTCTCCTTTGTAATCCTATTTAAAAGGTGTCCTTTGGTAATCTTTTTTGTAAATGGTTCATTGATGTTTGCAAGTTTGCCCACCTCTTTTATAAACTCATTAAACTTTTGGTTTGATATTGCCTTTGGTGGCGTATAATCATATTTATTGAGAATATTTTTTACCATTGGGTGCAATGGTATAACAACTTTCTTATTTGTTTTATATGCCATTACTTCAAGATAATTATTTTCTTTTAGGTTATCTTTAGAAAGATTGGTAAAATCACTAAACCTTAAACCAGTCCAACAACCTATTAAAAACAAATCTCTTACTCTTTCTAAACTCGGTTTTTTGCTAAGGTCTAATTTGTAAAGTAAATTCAATTCATGTTCGTTTAAATAAATATCGGTTGCCTCTTCACTCATAGAAACAAATGTTCTACTATTATAATTCTCATTTAGTTTTATTCCCTTATCCCTAGCAGCGTGTAAGATTGTTTTAAGGGTGGTTATATACTTTCCTATGGTATTGATAGACTTATTTTCATTGGTTAAATAGCCCTTATATTTATGGTAAAAACTCATTTCAATCTCATTGATTTGAATTTTAGGTTCAATGATATTAACCATGTCCTTAACCTCTTTATACTTATATAGCGTTTTCTTACTATAAACTCGGTTTGTCTTAGGGTTAATTGCTCCAGTACGTTCAATTACAAAATAATCAATAAATCTACTTAAATCGATCGGGATTGTTACCGTTTCAAAACGGTTAAAACATTGGTCTAAGGTTGCCCTTACTTCTTTTGATGTTGTAATTTCTGTAATTGACTGGTTTTTGTTTATTGCCTTTTTAGCCATTGCCTCAAACTCATTTAACCTATTGTTTAAGTCCGAACCTAAAGGAAAGTCTTTTACAAGTTTTGCCCTTTGGCTCTTATCATTCCAGTAATTAGGGTTTATTTTTTCATTGGTGGCGTATTTAAGGCGGTTGCCTTTCCACCTTACCACTAAATTAATGGGCGTTTCTTTTGCCTTTGGGTCTTTGAGATTGAAGTTAAAATTATACATTACTAATAAATTTGATTGTACCACAAATATACAATAAATATTCGGGGGGTCGGTATGGGGGTCGGTTTTTTCTTTATTTATTTATACCTTACTTTTATCCTATTATATTTTGTTAGCCTAAAATCAATGGTTTAAAAGGGTTATTTGTAAAATTAGAATATACTGAAATAAGTAAAATGTAGCCCCCTACGGGCTACAAAACACCGATTAAAACAATAAAAACCCATTAAACACCTGCTTTAATGGGTTTTTTAGTTCAAAGAAGCAGCGTCTGTAAAATTTAACAAGGTAGTAGCAGCAAGTACTTTTCCTAATCCTGTAAAAAACAATATTACCGTTACTTTATTAATCCTGAACTTGAGTAATTTTTATCTTGACTTAATTTAGTGTATCATTGTGGCATATGAAGAACTTATTAATCCTTTCAGTGTTAATGGCATTTGCCTTGACCGCTGTTGCACAAGAAGTTGACCTTAGTAAGGTCAATAATTCAAACACTTGGTTTAAAATTGGGGTCAATGCAGGAATTCCAGTAGCTGATTTAAGTAACTTTAGCTCCTACACTGTAGGACCAGAACTAACAGTGCAATATTTAAAAACAAAAGCTTTTGGCCTAGGCCTTAAAGCGGGGTATACTTTTTATAAAGGAAAGGGAACTACCAATGATTTTAGTACCATTCCTCTAGCGGTGCTCTTTAGGTTTTATCCTGAGAACACCGGATTCTATGCTGGCATAGATTTGGGATATGCCTTTATCAATGATTTTCCTGGCACTTCTGGAGGTTTCATGACACGCCCGCACCTTGGATGGCACACCTATTACTGGAACTTCTTTGGCTATTATAACCATATTGTGACCGAAGACTTAGTACCTGACCTAAAAACTATTGGACTAGGTATCAGCTATAATTTGAGAGCTAAAGAATAATTAGGCCCCTCTTTAACGCATCGTAATACTTATTTTTCTATACCTAAATTAATTCTACAGCTGCTGTAAAACCTACGCCAAGAACAAGCAAAACAGCAATGCAAAGAATTATACAAAACTCCTTGATTATAGGATGTTATTACAAGGTGTTCCCTAAAAACTATGGGACTTTCCAACTATTATAAAAAACTAAATTACAGGGACATAAAAAAACCCGATGATAATTCATCGGGTTTTAAGAAATATCTTAACTAAAATTAATGAGCTATCACTAATTTTTGAGTTAGGTTTAAATTAGCACCAGAAATATTTACCAAGTAAATACCATTTGCAAAATCTTGCGTAGCAATTTTTAAGGTATTCATTCCTGTTTTCAATTCATTCATGTTATAAGTACCAATAGTTTGTCCTGCCGTGTTAGTAATTGTAACTAAAGCATCCTGAGCAGATGGATTGCTATAATTTAAAGCAATTTCCACATGTCTATCCGCAGTGTTTGGAACTAAAGTGAAAGTGTTTTGAACCAAATCCGCAGTTGTAACATCAGCTGCTTTATTCCACATTTGACGTTCGTTAACATTTAAAATTCTACGATTATTAGCATTGTCTGCATCATACTGAGCAACAAAACCAATTAGCCACATATTGGCAGGCTTGTTTCTACCATCTATAACACCAGTTGGTAAAAAGTCTGCATTCGTTGGAATTGTTGGTCTGGTTATAGCAGGCAAGGTATAACTGTAATTAGCAGTTACTTTTTGACCAGGAGTTACCGAAGTAGGAACTGAATTAGCAGATCCCCAAGCACCAGATGGGATATTAATGACTACACTTTTATGATTATATCCAACCATTGGGTTTTTCTTTTGATACAATGGATGTGAAGGGTCGCTTGTATATTGTGAAGCAATTATTTGGTCATATTGTTGAGAACCTACTCCTCTTATCAAATCTTCTTTTATCATAGCACCAATTCTTAAATCTCCAGCATAATAGTCTGAAAACTCAGCCTCTACTGTAAAATCAATTTTCCCGTTAGCAAATGTAACATTGGTAATATTTACTTTAACAGGTGCGCCAAAGGTTTTAGCAGTGGTAGTTGCATTGTTCCAAACTGTACGACTTAAGCCTACAGATACTGTTCCGCCAACATTAAAAGGCGTTCTGTTTATGAAACCATTAGGATAACCATTTGCATAAGCAGCATTAATTTTATCAGACTCTGCATTCGTCATTGCATCACTATTGTGGTGAATAGCTACTACTAAATCATCTCCAAAAGTCTTTTCCATTTCTGCAACGTAAGTATGTGCATCTGGGCAATGTTGACACCAAGCGCCTGTAGCTTCTTCAAACAATACTTTATTTGCTACGGTAGTTCCGTTATTTACTAGAACTGCATTTTTATTTATAACATTGTTAGTAGAATCTCCATCCACCAAACCATTAGGAGCAGAAATCCAAACTTTAAAATCATTTTTTGAACCAGCAGTTGCTGCAACCCAAGGAATAGTGGTTTCAACAGATACCTTGCTTTCACCATTTGCCATAAGATTTAATGATGTAATATCACTCGTTTGTGTAGGACCGTTGTTAACGGTATAATTAAATTTCAATGATGTTACCGCAGTATTTCCATAATTTGCCACTTCGGATTGAATAGCAACAGAAGTGCCTACCTTGTAAATATCGGCCAAAGTAGTATTTAGCAAAGCAATATCAAAAGTTGGTTGGGTACCATAAACAAACTGATATACATTATCAGATGTGCCACCACCTTTATAATTTGATATAACATCCCCAATCATTTTTGCTTTCGTACCATCACTATTCTCAACGCCAATAGCTCCAGCAGCAGCTGCACTACCAAATCCAGCATTATACGTTAAATCTATAACTCCTGTGGCACCTTCATGAAGTGAAATAGCAAATGAATAAACATCAGCGTTGGCAGCTATAGCAGCACCACTTATTGAAACACCAAACCATTGTATATGATGAACACGGTTTGGAGTTGTTCCAGTAGTATAGGACATGGCCTTTACAATAAAGTTAGCATTTGGTGCAGATTTGAATTCAAAATTACTCCAAAAAGCATAGATTGTATTATTAATACTGCCAGCGGTTGGCAAAGGCAATAATTGTGGCGCTTCTGATTTGGTTGAATCTAAATCAAACGTTAAATAGCCGTTATCACTAATTTTATATTGCGTTACAGCATTTCCATAAAAATTAAAACCAAAAGGAATTGTCTGTGTAGTTGAAAGTAAATCATTACTTGGTTTTGTAAGTAGCGTTGTAGTTCCCGAAGTAGCTGATATTTTGGTTATATCATAACCGGGCGCCTTATAATTCGCTTTTTTTACGGCATAATAATTTTGAGCACCTAATGCAGCTCCTATAGTTACTGCAATAATTGTTAGTAATGTTTTCTTCATTTTTTATTTCTTTAAAATTTCCGCTAAGGTAATACTATTAATATAAATCAAATATAGTAATTTGTCATTTTTTCTAAAAAATTTATATTCAATCAGTTATGTCACTACACTTATAGGATTTGAATAGCCTTGTTAAACTATATTTTCATTTTTCCTGTAATCCAAAGTTAAAATTAAGATATCCTGTCATGATGGCTTTAATATAATTTTCTTTTAAACTTCCTGTTAGGAAAAAATTTATCACAAATATTGTCAATATTATTGGCAAAAATGTATCTTTGAAGCAATGCCAGTTGATAATAATATTGCCAAAGAAAGGGATTATGCAGAAATTGCAGCCGACTTGCTCAATTTTACTGGCAGACATCTTTTTTTAACCGGTAAAGCAGGAACGGGTAAGACTACTTTCTTGCACAATTATCTCAAACAAACAGATAAAAAGGCCATTGTCGTTGCCCCAACAGGTGTTGCAGCCATCAATGCTGGTGGAATGACCATACACTCCTTGTTTCAGTTCCCTCCTGGTATGTTTATTCCAGCAATGGCGGGTGGGTATGGACAAGAACATGTTTTTAACAGAAGCAATTTGGCAAAGTCCATTTTCCTGTCTAAAGCCAAACTCACCTTGATTAGAAGTTTGGAGTTGCTGATAATAGATGAAGTAAGTATGCTGCGTGCAGATTTATTGGATGCCATTGATACAATGCTCCGTTCTGTGCGCAGAAACTATAAAGAACCCATGGGCGGTGTTCAGGTTTTGTATATTGGAGATTTATGGCAGCTGCCTCCCGTGGTAAGAGATGACGAATGGGCAACTTTGGGACAATACTATGAATCACCTTTCTTTTTTTCTTCTAAAGTGGTAGAAGAATCAACTCCTTTGATTGTAGAATTAGACAAAATTTATCGCCAAAGTGATGCAAAGTTTATTGATTTGCTCAATAATATCAGGAATAACAGCTTGCACAAAGATGATTTTTATGAGTTGAACAAATTGTATCAACCTCATTTTGAAAGCTTTGATGATGACAACATCATTATTCTAACCAGTCATAATTATAAGGCGCAGAAAATAAATCAATACAAATTAGCTCAATTAGAGGGTGAGCCTTATCGTTTTGATGCCCAAGTTACTGGAGACTTTCCAGAGAACAATTTACCGACAGAGCAAGAATTGGTATTAAAAGTAGGCACTCAAATCATGTTTTTAAAGAATGATGTTGAAACTCCCAAGCGATATTTTAATGGAAAGTTAGCTAAAATTGGTGCCATCAGAAAAAACAAAGAAGGTGAAGACGAAATTACCGTCATATTTCCCGATGGCAATGAAATGCAATTGGAAAAAGAAATATGGAATAACATCCGGTTTGAATACAACACAGAGCAAGATAGCATTGACGAAAAGGTGTTGGGTAGTTTCTCCCAATTTCCCGTTAAACCAGCTTGGGCCATTACTATACACAAAAGCCAAGGATTAACTTTTGACAATTTAGTCATTGATGCGGGGCAGGCGTTTGCTCCAGGTCAAGTTTACGTGGCATTGAGTCGTTGCACCAAGCTTTCTGGCATTACTTTATTGTCAGAAATTACGCAGGAAGCTGTGTCCACAGATGCTAGAATACAGGCTTTTGCAAAAGGAAAAGAATCAACTGATGAGCTAGAATCTATTTTACATGCAGAGCGCAAAGCTTATGAAATACGCTTGGTTTTAAACCAATACAGTCTTAAAACTTTGGATGATTGTATTGATGGAATTAGAGACATCTATGAAGGAAAAAAACCTCCCACTTCTCTAAAAATAGAATATTTTGCCTTGGATTTAATCAACCACAAAAATGACTTGATAAAAGTAGCCAAAAACTTTGCTGCACAATTGCGCACCTTGTTAGAGGAAAACAATAACGAACCTCTTTTGGAAGAACGAGTAAAGAAAGCCAGTGAATATTTTACCAGCAGTATATTGAACGGTATATTATTGCCCATGCTTAAAATGAATGAAACCTTAAAGAAAACCAAGCGTGTAAAAACCATTCAGGGTAAACTGCAACCCATAGAAAATTTAGTAAAACAACAAGTCAACAGGTTACAGTCTTTAAATTATTTGGGCAAACCTGTTTATACCAATGGCAATTTTAATCTTTATGAATGGTTGGACAAGGTATCTGCGGATATAAAAACTGCGAGCAAAGAGCAAGCAGAAAAAGCCAATAAAAGCACGTATGAAGTTACCCTGGAACTGATAAAGTCTGGCAAAACCATTGAGGAAATAGCAGAAATAAGGGAGTTAGCGGTGTCAACACTATACGGACATGCAGCACGGCTTATTACAGCACAAAGCATTGTTCTTACTGATGTTTTGAACACCACTCAAATTGAAGAGTTAACTAAGGTAGTTGCTTTATATGACGAATTGCCAACGGCAGGAGAACTGCGCTTAAAACTGAATGAAAAATACAGTTATGGAGAATGTGCTTGTGTTTTGAACAGTTTGACACTGTAGGTTTTAGCTTAAGAACAAAACAATTTGAGTAAATTTAAACATCAAGCTAACACCATGGCTGTTCCGATTTTCATCGGAAGGTGGCGGAACAACAACTAGAGAAAAAAAATAGGGCATTCTCAAATATATTTTTTTACACCTCCCTATTCCAACCCAAAAGCCTTGCTGCAATGCTTGCACATACTGCGCCTAAAATGGTGCTGCCAACATAAAGCAACAATGTTTGATATTGCCCACTAGCCACCACAGGGCCCAATGTTCTAGCTGGGTTCATAGATGCACCTGTAAGTGGACCTGCAAAAAAAGCGGCCAAAAAAACATAAAAACCCACAGCCATAGCAATCACATGCATGGGCGTTTTCAGTTTTACCAAAAACAAAATCCAAAACATCAACCCAAAAGTAATTGAAAATTCAAGGAGAAAAGAATGGGGATGGGTAGGGAAAGTTTGCCCCGTTATTTGAGGGTCTTTAAAAACTGCAAGGGTTAATAAACTGGCAGCAATAGCACCCAAACATTGCGAAAAAACATACCAAAATGTATGTTTTAGGCTCAGTTTACCCAAACACATAAAGGCAATACTAACAGCAGGATTGATATGCGCCCCGGATATTTTGCCCCAAAAATAAATTGCAAAAAAAACAGCAAGACCAAAACACAGCGCAATGATAAAATTGTCCAAACCTGTGGGATAAAAATGAAGTAAAACTGCCGCTCCAGGACCTAAAATCAGCAACAAAAAAGTACCTACAAACTCGGATACATAATTTTTTAAAATACTTCCATGCATGAAGCCGCAAAACTAAGGTAGATTTTTTAATAAATAGGCTCGCTTTTTAAGACAATGAAACCTTAGCTTTGCCCACAATGAAATTTGCTGCAATTGATATTGGAAGTAATGCTGTTAGGCTGTTGATTGCACGCCCCTTGGACTTGAATGCGGCTGTCCCTAATTTTAAATCTGTTGAAGTAACAAGATTGCCTTTGCGCTTAGGTGATGACGTTTTTAACAACGGTGAAATTTCTGAAAGAAAGCAAGATTTGCTGCTCAAAGCCATGAAAGCTTTTGATTATTTGACAGAAATATACCATGTAGATGGATTGCGAGCAGTGGCAACTTCTGCCATGCGCGATGCCAGCAATGGCAAAGAAATAGCCAAAAATATTAAAAAAAAGACGGGTATTGGCATTGAAATTATCAGTGGGCTGGATGAAAGCTTGCTGCTGCAAAAAACCATTTTAACCACCATTACCAATAATAAAACCTACCTGCACATTGATGTTGGCGGGGGAAGTACAGAATTAACCATCATCAGCAATAAAAAAACCATTGCTTTTGAAAGTTTTGATGTTGGCACGGTAAGGATGCTGGAAGGTGCTGTAAGTAAAGAAGAGCAAAAACGCATGTCAAATTGGTTGAAAGAGATTGCATTAAAATACCATAACATAAGAGCCATTGGAACAGGAGGCAATATTGTCAAATTGAATGCGTTGGGCAACCCATCACAGAAAAAACCCATGACCCTTGACTTGTTAAAAGCCGTCAACAAACGAATTTCACTTTTAAAACAAGAAGAGCGCGTTTATGGATTGGGCTTAAACCCCGATAGGGCGCAAGTAATTGACAGTGCTGGAAAAATTTTTATTGACATTTTAGCACAAAGCAGCATTGACAAAGTATTGGTTCCAAACAAAGGATTGAAAGATGGTATTATATTAGGCCTGTGGCAAGAATTTTTTCACGGTTAAATCAAGATTGTTGCAAAATATGACGCTAAGCTAGACAACAATTCCATTGCTTTTAATGTCTATTCACTATAAATGTTTTAATTTTGTTAATTCATATCCATCTCATTGAAAAACTTTTCCAAAATACTTAGTTTTACTTTAATGGTTCTTTTTAGCCCTGCTATTAAAGGACAAAAAGGAGAAATAAGAACGGTTACCACCAAAGGGTTTAGCAATTTTGTGCCCAATGTGGGGCAGTGGTCAGATTCTTTTGCTGCCTTATCTTCCTTGGGTTATGGCGATGTGTATGCCAATGATAATGGATACCGTATGCTGCTTTGGGATAACAAGGCTTATGGTGAAATGATGGACGAGTACCATTTAAAAAAGAACATCAGCAAGGATTATATCATTAACTATACGGCTTTGCAATTCTCTTTTGTCAATGCCAATGTTTCTAAAATCACCTATCAAGATGGCACCAACTGGCTGAACAATTATTACCTTGGAGATGATAAAACCAAATGGAAATCAAACGTTCAACCCTATTATCAGTATACAAGACGCAATGTGTATGAGGGCATTCATTTTCAGCACAGCACTTTGGGTGATTACTTAAAAACAGAATGGCATGTACAACCCAATGCTAACACTCAAAAGATACAGCTAGCCATAACTGGGGCAGATAGTTTGGCCATCGTCAATGAACAATTAATCATCTACACTCCCATCGGAAATGTGATTGAAAAAGCCCCTGTTGCTTGGCAAATTGTACATGGAGAAAAACAAATTGTAGAAGCACATTTCCAATTAGACAAAAATATTCTATCCTTTCAAGTTGGGACTTATAACACGAATTTTCCCCTTATCATCGATCCACTTTTAGTTTTTTCTACATACAGTGGTTCTACTTCAGATAATTTTGGCTTTACCGCTACTTATGATTCAAAAGGAAGCCTGTATGCTGGTGGAATATCGGGTAAAAAAGGAGGAAAATATCCAACAACCATTGGGGCATTTCAAGATACTTTTAAGGGTGGACAAAACACTGCACCCGCAAATTTGGCTTGCGACATGACCATTTCTAAATATTCACCAGACGGCAAACAGCTGTTATATGCCACTTATTTGGGCGGTAGTGACAATGATTTTCCGCACAGTTTGGTGGTTAACTCAAAAGATGAATTATACATTTTGGGGACTACTTTTAGCAATGACTTCCCCATTAAAAATGGATATGATGCCAGCTACAACGGCAATGGCGATATAGTTCTGATTCATTTTAATGAGGATTGCAGTCAGTTGATGCACAGCACTTATATTGGGGGAGCCCTAAATGATGGACTGAATGCACCCGTTGCCAGTGGCACAACAGGGTTTAACTATGCAGATGATTTTAGGGGAGATATTGTTATTGACAGCAATGGCAGTGTGTATGTGGCCACTTGCTCTGAGTCTTTAGACTTTCCGGTATCTGCAGCTGCTTCACAAAAACTCAATGCAGGAAAAAGAGATGCAGTCATTTTTAGTTTAGACAGTACTTTAAAAAAATTGCGTTTTAGCACCTACTGGGGTGGAATAGATGATGATGCCGCTTATTCCGTTAAAATGAGTTCCGATGGAATAATTTATGCAGGGGGTGGCACAACAAGCAATAATTTCCCTACCACAACTGGCGCTTTTCGCACTGCCTATCAAGGTGGAAGAGCAGATGGTTTTGTATGTGCTTTGGATAGCAGCAAGGGCATCATCAAACAATCTACCTTATACGGAACCAGTAGTTATGATCAGGTTTATTTCATAGACATTGATTTAGACAACCGCATTTATTTGGCAGGGCAAACAGAAGGTAAAATTAACCGAACAACGAATACTTACGGTAAAGATAACACCTCGCAATTTATTGCTTGTTTAGATTCTGCATTGGCCAAACTTGTTTTTCAAACAACTTTTGGCAATCGACTGCAAAACCCAGAGCTAAGTCCAACTGCTTTTTTGGTGGACAATTGCTACAATATTTATTTTAGTGGTTGGGGGAGTGATGTGGGTGTGGGGCACGAAGGAACCACCTTTGGCTTAGAAACCAAAAACCCCAATTGGCCCACCACAGATAACAGCGATTTTTATTTGTACGTGATGAACAAAGAGGCCAGAGGGTTGATTTATGCCAGTTATATAGGAGGTACATCTTCTGCAGACCATGTGGATGGAGGTACATCAAGGTTTGACAAAAATGGCATTGTTTACCAGTCTGTTTGCGCTAGTTGTCCTCCTCCCAGTATGTCCATGCTTTCAGATTTCCCTACAACGCCCACCAGTTTTTCACCCACAAACCCTAGTATACGGTGCAGCAATGCCAGTTTTAAAATAGATTTTCAGATAAGCTATTACAGTGAAGCTTTGTTTAATGCTCCTTCTCAAATCTGTGAAAATAATATTGTTCCATTTACTAATACTGGCAAAGGCACCAGCTTTCAATGGACTTTTGGTGATGGACAAACCGATACTGCGCGCAGTCCTTCTCATCAGTATGAGAAAGCAGGAAATTATACCATTCGGTTAATTGCCATTGACTCTTTGGCTTGCAACATTGCCGACACCGTTTACAAGGACATCACCATTCTTGATGCGCCAAAAGCGGGTTTTGATGTAATTTATGAGCCTTGCCATCCGGGATTAATTACCTTTAAACCCAATCCTATTCCAGGTGCCACCATGTTATGGAAATTGGGTGACGGGCATACTTTTTTAGGGGAACTGTCTGAATATCGCTATGCCAAAGATGGCAGCTATACGGTTACACAAACGGTTACCTTTCCCAATGGATGCAAGGATTCCACAGAAAAAAAGCTGATTCTATCTTCCTCAGCGGGTAGCGCATTGCAGCTTTTCAACGTTTTTACACCCAATAATGACAACTTGAATGTGTGCTGGAAACCAGAAGGGGTCAATGAGGAGTGTGAGAAAATGGAAACATGGATTTATAACCGCCATGGTGTTTGTGTATTTTCTTCTGATAACGGCAGTCTTTGTTGGAATGGCAGAATTAACAACAACGGTGCTTTTGTTACCGAAGGCACCTTTTACTATGCCATTACCGTGAAACGAAAGGACACCAAGGAAGAAAAAAAGATTTACGGGGTAATTACTGTTTTGCGCTAGGATGCAGAGAGATTTTAAAAACCTATCGCGTCAATTATTTGTAATTATTGCAGGGCTTTCTATTGCCTTGCACTTAGTGTTTCTCTTTTTTTATCCCCGTATTTCGCAGCAATATTTTAAACTATTTTCGTTTGCAGACGGATACTTGATCAATACCATTTTCTGTTTGGCTTTGGGTGCAATTTTAGCCTTGGTTAAAAAGTCTAACAGGCTGTACATGCAGGTTTTTTTAGTGCTCATTTTTGCGGATACCATTTATGTTTACGCGCAAAATGTCAATTTTTTGATGCATGTTTTACTGATTGTGATATTGAGCAGATTTTATTTGATTGCTATCAAACAAAGCAAACCTATTAAGCCCTCTGTGCAAGAGCATTTGCTGAGTGATGATTGAGCCTTTTATCACTGGTTGGTTACCAAATAACCAACAAATGCAATACCCATAAAAAACAGGGCAATAACCCACCATGAGAAAACCTTAGTATGATTAGGTGAAAACACCATAGAAATTAATGCAGGTAATGGTTAGTATATGAAAAGTAGGCGATTTCGAAGCACGAAGTTTTCGGTTAAGTACAAAGATTGATACGAGCCAAAACCTTTGAGTTTACTGCTATTTCGCCTATTTTTTATATATAGTGTTGGCGGTTCGTCTTTCTTTTGTTTTTCTATTAAATGATTTTGAAAAGCACAATCCAAAATAACTATTTTTCCATTTTAGTGTTCCAGTTTCTTTGTAAGAGCCATGGTTAAAGGTATAATTGCCCACTCCAATAACACCAGGTTGAAGATTCCAAACCAGTGAAATATTATAACCATTGCCTTTGGTGTTATTTTTAGAAAAACCGAATTTCAATGAATAGGTTAGATTACCCCAGTATGCTCTGCCATGGTTTCCATCATTCAGGTTTAGTTCAAAAAACCTAATTATACTATCTTGTGTACTTCCGTTTAAGAAATAACTATAGCTATCTTCGAACAAATAGGTAGGAAATGTATTTAAATTGATTCCCAAACCTGCAAAAAGAATTCTTCTATCCTTTAATCTAAACTCCTTGGTTAGAGCCAAGCCAATCCTTAACGAAGGAAGTGCATATTCATTGATATTGTCACTTAATTTTTTTTGATTTTCGGAATAAAGAAAGTGACTTGTGTCTAAGTCAAAATCAAAATTATAATTATATGGAATAATAGTAAAACCAAAGCTAGGTTCTATGGCAAAATTATGTTTTAATCTATAATAGTTGGATATACTCAATATGCCACTTGGTGCATTTCTAGAATTGAATGAATTATGCCCACTATTTGAAGTTTCAATGAGTTTTCGATACATTACCGTCTCCAAGTTTATACGAAACTCTTTCTTTGGAAGCAATAAGTCTGTCGTCTGAGCTGAAGATTGTATAAAAAGCACCAGTAATATAATTACTGATGCTTTTTTTGTAAATGTTATCCCTCTTTGGGGTCTTCGCCTCACGTTGTACAACGTGAGCGAGACCCCAAAGGCACAGCAACAAACAATTCTTCTCTGTTTTGTGCTCCGCCACCTTCCGATGAAAATCGGAACAGCCAAATTCTTTCCATTTACCATAATCTAAAAAACAAATATAGCCCTAAATCTCCAATAAATTAAGCCCTTAATTCTCTAAAGTTCAGCACTTATAACAATATAAAACTTTTTATTAACTTTGCCTTATCATTGGCTCGTTCAATTACCCATTATACTGCATGAAAAAAATCTACCCCATTACCTTTTCATTTTTGTTCTTCATCATTCTTGCCAACGGCATTAAAGCCCAAACAACACAAGACACCATTGACAATCCATATTGGATCCAAATGATGAACAACCGTGCTGTTAATTTTTATCAAACACAGCGGGCATTTAATCTTTATTGGCAAAACAGGACCATTGAAAAAGGAAGTGGATGGAAAGTTTTTAAGCGTTGGGAGTGGCAAGCAGAGCAAGAAATAGATGCACAAGGAAATTTTCCGGATACGGATGTGGAAGATGCTGCCAAAGAAATGCTGATTCAATATGAAAATCAAAAATATCAGGTTTATCAACCCGGTGTGGGCATGGGCACAGCCACTTGTTTGACCAAAGGAAATTGGAAACCAGTGGGTCCCATTAATTTACCAACCAACAATACAGGACAAAACAATGGAATGGGTAGGATAAACGCCATTGGTTTACACCCTAAAGATAGCAACATTATTTTTGTAGGTGCGGCTGCTGGAGGAATATGGAAAACCACAGACGGAGGGGCTACTTGGAATGTTTTTTCAGACTCCTTGGCAACTTTAGGCGTTTCATCTATTGCCATAGACCCTATAAACAGCGATACCATGTATTTTGGTTCTGGTGATAGAGATGCTGGTGATGCCTTGGGTTATGGCGTTTATAAAAGTACAGATGGTGGCAAAACTTGGGCGCAAAGCACCACAGGTATGGGTAATAGAGAGGTTGGAAGATTGATTATAGACCCCTCAAACCGAGCGGTTTTATTGGCAGCTTGTGATAATGGAATTTATCGCTCAACAGATTATGGAGTTAATTGGACATTGGTTTATACCGGAGGTTTTATGAAAGACATTATTTTTAATGCCTATAACACCCAACAAGCTTATGCCACCAGAAATGGATTGTTCTATCGCTCAACAAATAACGGAGTAACATGGACACAAATTACAAGTGGATTACCAACTACGGGAGTTTCTAGAGCAGTAATTGATGTAAACCCAAAAGATGCAAGTTTGGTTTATTTATGGATGGCAAATGGCAGTGTCAATCAGGGTTATTATTTAAGCCGAGACAGTGGGGTTACTTTTAAAACGCAATCCACCACACCCAATTTACATGATTACAGCACCACAGGTTCTGGAACAGGCGGACAAGCTTGGTATAACAAAGACATGGTGAGCGACCCAACCAATCCCGCCATTATTTATGTTGCTGGGGTAAATATTTTTAAATCAACCGATACGGGCAAAACTTGGACTATTTCGGCTTATTGGGTTAATCAAGTGCATGCAGACAATCACGAAATGCAAAGATGCCCATTAACAAACCGCATTTATACGGGTAATGATGGTGGACTATATTATACCGCAAACAAAGGTACTTCTTGGATAAATATTAGCTCAGGCATTGCAGCTGCTCAAATATACAAAATGGGAGCTTCTAGAACCGATAAAGATAAACTTATTGTTGGTTTTCAGGACAATGGAACGGGTAACTATAATGGTTCTTGGTACACCACTTATGGCGGAGATGGAATGGATTGTGAAGTAGATCAAACTGATTCTAGATACAGCTATGGCGAATTATATTATGGCGATGTTTTTAGAATTTTTAATGTTAATCAACAAGGAAAAATAGCTGGAAACGGAACCAATGGAATAACGGAATCTGGTGCATGGGTAACGCCCATCACTTTAAAAGAAGGCAGTGGAAACACCATGTATATTGGCTACAAAAATATATGGCGCAGTGATAATATCAGGAATGCAGCTGCCTCTGTAACTTGGACAAAAATTTCTAACTCATTGGGTGGAAGCAATACCGTTAACTTTACGGAGTTAGAAAGTTCTATTGCAGACCCTGATGTGTTTTATGCCTCGCGGTCAGGCAGTTTGTATAGAAGTGATAATATCAATGCTGCAACTCCAACTTACACAACACTTACACAACCAGTTGCTGGCACTATATCTGCCATAGAAACCGACCCAAAAATAGCAGGTGTCGTTTATGTAGGAATTGGCACTAGAGTCTATCGTTCCTTAAACAAGGGCTCAACTTGGACACAAATAAACGTGAACTTGCCCTCTAATGTTCAATGTGTTTTATTGGATACATCCTCTACCACCAAAGGTATTTATGTTGGCACACAAAGAGGTGGAGTTTGGTACACCGATACTACCATGAGTGCCTGGCGATATTTTAGCAGTGGCTTGCCTGCAACGGTAAACGTCACAGATTTAGAATTGTATTACGAGAATAAACCAGAATGCAAATGTCATGTTTTATATGGTTCTACCTACAACCGTGGTGTTTGGAAATCTAGTATTTTTAATGATGGCAGTCAAAAACCTGTAGCTTTAATAGAAAAATACGACTCTGTAGTTTGTAGCAGCGGAGTGGTAACTTTTAAGGATGTTTCATGCAATAATCCAACAGAGTTCAAGTGGAAATTTACTCCTAATACGGTAACCTTTTTAAACAGCACCAATGATTCTAGCGCAGATGCAACGGTGAGTTTTAATGCTAAAGGCAACTACACTTTTAAGCACATTGTTGAAAATTGTAATGGTTTGGATACGGTAGAAGGCTCAATATTGGTGGGCGACACGGTTGTTAATGCTTGTGCAACCACCACCACCAATCAATGGACTATTTTAGGCATTTTCAATGTCAAATTTAAGACCATCAATCGAACTTCGGCAGGCACCAATCCAGAGGGAGCCTATGTCGATTTGGCTTGTACCAATGTAGTCAAAGTTAGGAAAGGAGAAACTTTTAATATTGATGTTACCACTGGAGCGTCAAATACGGAGCAAGTAAAAGTATTTATTGATTATAACAACGATGGCGATTTTGTGGATGCTGGTGAATTGGTATGGCAACCAGCCGCTGCCCTTATTAATCATTCAGGCTCTATTACCATTCCACTAACTGCCACCACTGGTTCAATTTTAAGGTTTAGGGTACGAAGTGACTTCAGTTCCATAGGCACAAACCCATGCTCTAATTTGAATTATGGACAAACAGAAGACTACGGATTGTATATTGTAAGTGACTCTATTGTTCCAAAATTTATTAGGTCTGACAGCAATATTTGCGTTTCAAAAACTGTTACTTTTACAGATTCTACCTATGGCGGTTCAGGCTACCCCTATTTGTGGAATTTTGGAGCAGGTGCTATACCTGCGAGTGCAGCTACACCAGGTCCACATACCGTAACCTACAGCACTCCTGGTTATAAAAAAGTTACCCTTACAGTAGACGGTATTCTTTTATCAAAAGACAGTGTTGTATTGGTGAATAACAGCCCAAAAATGAGTTTATCATTGGTAGGAAATGATTCTAACCTGTGCAAAGGAGAGGGCGTTTCCCTTTCTACAAGTGATGCCAATGCATCGGGTGCCTCCTATCAATGGCAATTAAATGGAATGGATGTTTCGGATTCTATATTTGCCGATTACCGCATTGCCAATGCAGCTTTGTTGGACAGTGGCGTTTATAGAATAATAGCTAAAAAAGGAATATGCTCAGATACTTCTATGGCGCAGCTTATTGCAGTTCATGACCAACCCATAGCCAGTTTCACCACTTCTGCAGATTCTCTTTGTTTTAAAGCAAATCAGTTTACATTTACCAATTTAAGCAGTATCGGAAATGGCACAGCATTGATTGACAGTTGGAATTTTGGCGATGCTTCTGTTAGCATGGTAAAATCCCCAAACAAAAGTTACGCAATGCACGGTACTTACCTTGCCAAACTGATTGTCAGCACTGCTTTTGGATGTATAGATTCCGCTAAAAAATCAATATTGGTAAACCCCTCACCTACTTCCTCCTTTACGGTTAACAACAAAGTGCAGTGCTTAAAAGGCAATGAGTTTTCTTTTTTAAGTGGCTCGACAATTCCAACTGGAACAGTTACCCATTTATGGAAATTTGGCGATGGAAATACGGATGCTGGCGTTTCACCAAAACACTCCTACACCCAAGCATACGACTCCATTTTTACCTGGTTAATTATTACTTCAACGTCTGGCTGTGTGGATAGTTCAAGTGCTAAATTGCAGGTAAATCCAGACCCTACAGCTGCTTTCACCATTGTGGATAGCAATCAATGCTTAAATTTTAACCATTTCGAGTTTAATAGCAGCAGTACTTTAAGCAGTGGTAGTTTAACCCATTTGTGGCGTTTTGGAGACGGAAATACAGGTACGGGCATAAACCCAAATCACAGTTATTTAACCCCAAACACATATTCTGTTCGCCAAATAAGCACTACCAACAATGGCTGTGAAGATTCTATTGAAAGGCTACTTATAGTTAAGGAAAACACCGCCAATTCATTTACCATTACCCAACAAACACAGTGTTTCGTGGGGCATGGCTTTAATTTTACAAATACAAGTACCTTAGGAACAGGGCTCTTCTCAAGTGAATGGCAATTTGGCGACAATACGCAATCAGCCCTAAAAGACCCTTTGGTTAAATCTTATGCAACACTCAAGGATTCATATTTAGTGCGTTTAATCAACCAAACTGCTTTAGGATGTAAAGATAGTTCAACAAAATGGGTGTACTTAAATGAAACACCTCAAACCAATTTTACCATCAACGACAGCAGTCAGTGTATTACTGGCAACAATTTTATTTTCAATAATTTGAGCAGCCTTAGCAAAGGAACTTTCATGACCGCATGGCGGTTTGGCGATGGCAGCACCGCAGCAACTCAAAATACAAATCATCAATATTTAACGGCTGCTGATTCTTTTAAGGTTGTTATGATTGCCACTTCAAACAAAGGCTGTTTAGACAGCAGTATAAAAAATGTGTATGTTCATAATAGACCCAATTCAAATTTTACCATCAATGATTCAACCCAATGTTTTAACAGCAATAATTTTGTATTGAACAATGGCTCAACAATCCCCAAAGGAACCTTAACCTATAACTGGCTATTTGGCGATGGAAGTTCCGCAAGCACAGTTAATAGCAATCATGCCTACAGTGCTGTTAACAATTTTAAAATATTGCTCATTGCTACCAGTAACCAAAATTGTAAAGATAGCATTTATAAAAACGTTTTTGTTTATCCCAACGCCAAACCGAATTTCAGTTTTAATAAAAATCCACAATGCTTTAATACCCATAGTTTTGATTTTACCAATGCCAGTTCAATTAGCAGTGGCTCGTTTAGCAATAATTGGAACTTGGGAGACGGAAATACGAGTACAAATGCCAATATTCTAGCTAAAAAATATGCAGCATTTTCTGATAGTTTTGCGATTCAATTAAAAACTACCACCAACTTTGGTTGTATTGATTCGATTATTTTGCAAGCCAAATTGAACAAAAACCCCATTGCAAACTTTGAAATCAATGATACAGGACAATGTTTAACAGGCAATAGTTTTGTTTTTACCGATAAATCTACCCAAATTAATGCTTCCGCAACCCACAGTTGGACTTTTGGAGACGGAACAAGTAGCCCGAATAAGGATGCCAACCATGTTTATGCCACAGCAGTAACAAATAAAGTAAAACAATTGGTTACTAGTAATTTAGGATGTATTGATAGTTTAGAAATGGACGTTTATATTAATCCTAATCCGGTGGCTAATTTTAGTATTAACGACAGCACACAATGTTTTAAAGGCAATAATTTTGCATTTACAGAAACAGGCAATATTTCATCAGGCACATACACCCGTACTTGGGCTTTTGGCGATGCCAGTTCAGGAGTGGGCAGCAGTTTAAACCATCAATACAATACTCCCACCAATACCAATGTAGACTTAACCTTAATCAGTGATTCAGGCTGTTTGGATACCAAAACAATTGCGGTTCAAATTTATCCAAACCCTCAAGTGGGCTTTACGGTAAATGATAGCGCGCAGTGTTTGAACGGCAATAATTTTAAGTTTACAGACACTACCAAAAATTTAGCTCCTGGCTATGTACGTGCGTGGTATGTTGATGCCAACCAACTAAGCACCACCTTGCCTAACGTACAAAATGCCTATACTAAATTGGGAATGCATACTGCTAAACTTCATATTGTTTCAGCGGATGGTTGCGAAGATAGTTTGACCAAGGGATTGTTGGTTGAAGCACATCCTAGTTTTGACATCACAGGCTCAGATAAATTATGCCTCAATCAAGCCTTAGATTTAACTGCTACCAGCACTGATCCAACCCTTGTTTACACATGGAAAGAAAATAAGAAAAATCCCTTTGTTGGAAATCCCTACAAGGTGAATGGAGACCAAGTAGGCATCAGAAATTTTGTTTTGAATGCCACCAATGATGTAGGTTGTGAAACCGATTCCACTTTTAATGGAAGGGTGATTGTTTATGCACTCCCCAAACCTATTATTGACACCTCGGTTATAACATTAATTGAAGGGGTTGAGGTGTTTTTTAAAGACATAACACCCACTGCTGCTGTTAGCAGAATTTGGGATTTTTTACCACCTGGGTCAGGCACAGACAGCATAGAAAGGATGACTTTGTATGATACAGCAACAATTACAGCTAGTTTAACAATTACTGATAACAATGGCTGCATTGGCAACACTTCAATTCCTTATTTTATCATTATACCTAATAATATTTACATTCCAACAGCATTTTCACCCAATGGAGATGGCAGAAATGACGAGTTTAAAATCCCAGGTTTTACCAAATTTAAACAGTACAATATGCGTATATTTAACCGTTGGGGCGAACTGGTATTTGAAAGTAAAGACCCCTCAAAGGGCTGGGATGGTAAATACAATAATGATTTAGTAATGGCAGGAAATTACGGCTATTATATTGAGATAATTGACCTTAACGGCAAGAAAATAGTAAGACAGGGCACTGTTTTAATAATGCCTTAAGCGGATAAATTAGGGAGTATAACTTCAACAGTTGTAAAAATGCCCTTATCAGACTTAATAGTGACTGTGCCTCTCATCCTAGAAACGGTTTCCTGCACAATGTATAAACCTAAACCCGTGCCTTTGTTTGAAAAAAGATAATTATATCCTAGTGGAGTACAATCAAAAGGTCTAATTTACACCCAAGTATACAATTTTTTTGGATAAACGAATGTTTTTATCTTGTATTTCAATAAAATACACACCTGCTACTTTTGGCAAATTGGTAAGGTGCAAGGTCTGATAAAATCCTTCAAATTTTTGTTGATTTATGATTACACCATTTATATTATATATGTTTATAGTTGGGTTATCCAAAATATAGCTTTCCATGTTTATTTCAAGATATTCATCAAATGGATTGGGGTAGATTTTTAAGCCTTTTTCTATTTCAGCAGTAACTATATTGTCTAGCCCAAAGTTCATTTGCATTTCAAAAGTGTCATTGCCACAAATGTTTCCTACAATAAGGCTTACTAAATTAGCACTTTTATCTGGAAAAGTAAACTGCGTATTTCTGTCAGAAGAATTTCCTGCCTTGCACATGCAGTTTTTAGGTGCCGTTGCTATTGATGATAATATTGGAGGTGGCACACCGGCAGAACCTGATTTTGAGTTTACCGTAAATCCGGGCGAATTCTATACCGCTGTTACCATTGCCTATTCAGGCACCCGAAGGTTTAAAGCCGTAAACCTAACGGCACAGCCTGCCAATTGGGCTTTAAGCAATGCAGAAGGCAGTTTTACAAACCCACAATTAGAACTAGCACCCAATGCAACCAGTACACTAATGAGTACAACACTTGGTGGTTCTGGAGATTTCTTGGTTTTTGGAAACCCAAGCCCAGAACCTATTCAAATAGAATTGACTGTTTTGGATGAATAAGATTTTAAGATTAATTGGAAAAAGAAAAAGGGGCGGAAGCCCCTTTTTTTGTTGGATTTGTTAATGGTTTGGCGCTTGGCGTAGGTGGCGATTTTCACCACAACCCCGTAGGGCTCACGAATGCCTTTGAAAAACAAACACAGATGAGTAAAGCTTCATTTAACCACTGTTCCGATGTCCATCGGAACGCCAATTTTTTTAGGTGCCGTTACCTGCATGTGCTTCTGTCTGTCCGTAGATGTGTCGTGTCAAGTTACTCACAAATTTGTCTACTGGTATGATGTCGCTCCTATGTGTCATGGTCGGCTGTGCGGGTTGCGAAGTTTAATTTTTTTGTCAGGGGGATTTTTTGTTTTTTAATTTTTATTGGGTTGTAGAAAAGCACACTCTTTTGCAAGCTTTGGTCGTGCGGTTGCCTTGTGCGGCTTGCAAATGTGTGTGCTTTTGTGTGATGGCTCATTTTATATTCATCAATGTAACTTGCTTGTAAATTCCTCCTCCTAATAATCCTACGAAATAAGCTATCATAAAAGTTATTCCAAACATTGTTAGTTTGTATAGAATATGTTTCCAAATTAATTGAGGAATACTTGTCTCCATTATAAAAACCCCTGTGAAGAAGTTTTTAATAGGTTGATTCACGATGCGAAAACCCCAGTAAATTCCCCAAAATGCGTAAGCTAAAATCAATCCTGAAAAGAAAAAGTTTTGCTTTAGAGTTTGAAAAGATAATGCACCAATGACAAAACCAATGACGGCAATGACATAACCAATATTTAATTGTCGCTGTGCTTCTGCTTTTGACATAATATTTCAATTAAAATATTTGATGTAATAAAGACCAGTTCCTCTAATTCCGAAGCTCCAATATTTTCTTCCGTCTGCGGTTTCACCGAAACGAAATCCTAAAAAGCCAATACTCTTTCCCATTCCTCTCTGTGAGAAGGTTGTCCGAATAGGGCCGAACCCAAATGATTTTCTAAATCTCCATCCCATTGTTTTAAACTTTAGTTAGTTCAATGAATTCGTTTGTGTTTGATTTTAGTTTAACAGAATTGAAAGTGAGGTCTTCTAAAATATATGTTTCAGAAATGTTAGGTAAGTCAATTTGGATTTCCTTGTTAGGTGTCAAGTATTGCCATGTTCCAATTTGCTTTGTTCCATTCTCTTCATACACCAATTCGTTATTTGTTGGTTGACCATTCTTGAAAAGGTAAAAAACTTCGTCTGCCAAATTTATTGCTTTCCATTTTATATCTTCAAATGTTGCTACTGGCAGAATTGTTGGTGGTTGCTGCTTTGTTGTTGCGTATTGTTGGGGTTGATTGCCATTTAATCTATCTTTTTCGTCTTTATACCATTTTTCAACAGCGATTTTTGCAAGCTCCGCTTGCTTAGTTGCTATATCTTCAAGCAATACTTCATTCGCCTTTAATTCCGCTTCTAATTTCGCTTTTTCGGTTTTCATACGAACCTCGCCTTTCAATTTGTTCAACTCTCTAATTTCTTCAAGTATGTTGTTTATTTCGTCATTCTTGTCAGATATTATTTTCTGTTGCTGCAAATAATGTTCATACTCAACTCTATCAAGAATCTGGTCGTAAGGGCCACGCTTTGACATTAGCTTTGTAATTACAGGTAGTGTTTCAAGCAAGATGAACAATAATGTAATAAACCAGTGGACACCTGAAAGTTGATAAAGTGCTTTTATTTTTGCTTCAGGGCCATTTATATTATTTATAACTTTTTCATCGGTTACACCGATAGCATTTATTTTACTAATAATTGTTTCTCTTTCTGCTCTTTTAGAATTAAGCTGAACTAATGATTGATTATAAAGAGTATCAATCTTGTTGAATTCATTTTTCTTTTCTTCGTAAACAGGACCTTTTCCTAATTTGAAAGTTCCACCTGTTCCCTCCGCTTCCGCTTTGAATGATTCATACAAGGCAGTTCTTCTAATTTCTTTCTCTTTCGTTTCCTTTTCAAGTTTTACTAAATCTTGCTCGGCTGTTTTTAAGTCAAGCTCATAAATTGAAACATTTGCTTTTCTACTTTCTTTTAATTGGCCTTTTAGGTTTTCTTCTACTTTGGCATTTACTTCATCTTCAAATAATTTTAGTTCTAAAGGTGTTGCTATCACTACGCCTATGAAAACAGCTAAAATTATTCGGAGCCATGCTTGATTTAATTCCTCTTTCCAAACTCCTGTTTTCTTAATTGAAACAATTATGCTTCTATCAAGATTGAAAATGAGTAATCCCCAAAGCAAACCAAATCCAAGCAGATAATACCAAGCTAAATCAATTTCGCCTGTTATTTTGTTGGAGAACACAAATGTCAAAAAGTAGCTGCCTGAAACACAGGCTAAGACAGCAGTAAAAAAAATCGTTGCACCAATACCAACGAATTTTGTTTTTTCTGTCGGACAGTCCTTTAGTATGCCTTTGTCTGCACCGCTACAGGATATGAAAAATTCTGAAATCATAGCTATATGTTGTTTATTTTGATTTTAAGTTCGTCAAATAATTTAGAAATGCTGTTCCACTTTGTTGTTTCTTTTTTAAATATTGGAGTAGCTTTTTGTATGTCGTCATTAAGTTTTGCGAATGACGCTGTTGATTGTGATAGTTTACTTGTCTCAAAATTTATTGAAACATTTATGTTCGGTGATTGTATCGTAATCGGGTTTAAATTTAATCGTGATTCAAAGTCAGGTGTCGGAACTTTTAATGATTCAATAACTGGTGTTGGAAATCTTGTAAGTGAAAGGTCTTGCGGTGTTTCACCAAATTCATTTGAAACTTTTAATTTGAAAAAAGATTGTCCGATTGCTGCTAATTGCAAAGTGCCTTTTAACTCGACTGTTCCGAATCCTTCTATCTCTGCACTTCTTCCATTTTCTGATTCCCAGCTCAAAGTAAATTTTTGAGTATCAAAAATTACTTGCTTATCTGCTTTGAAAAATTTTATTGAAGGCTTTGCCGTCAATTTATTTATCCAATCCAAAGCGGTTGGTCTTAAACTCGGTCTTAAAACTCCACCGTCAAAACAGTTCACAAAAAGTTTTTGAACAAACTCTGGAAACTCTTGGAAAGCGTTGTGTCCGATTGGGATTACTTCAAAGTATTGTGCTTTACTACCAAATGGAAATAAACCTTCTTTGATTTTTAATTCGGGTAATGTGCAATTCTCATAAGGTGTTTTGCAAGTTCCAAAAAACGGATGCACTCCGCTAAGTAGTTTGTAAAAAATAATTCCAACAATAAATAAGTCCCACGATGCTTCTTTTTTTCTTCCTGAATTTTCGGGTGGATTAAATTCAGGTGTATTCATCTTTGATTCAAAACGAACATTTCCATTTTCAGCGATTTGACAAGAATCAAGGTCAAGAATTGAAACAAGTCCGTTTGGCAATACCATTATGTTTTGAGGTTTCAAATCTCCTATTACATAATGGCCGCTTGAATGTAAGGTGTGAGCTGCTTTTGCAATGTTGCTACACAATTTTAAACGAAGCACTAAAGAATCTGAATTGTTTCTGTCAAAGCGTTGCCACTCTTGCCCTAATTTTTCATTGTGTCTTGGGTATGAGTAGTAGCCCAATTCTGTTGACGAAAGTTCTTCTAAAGTTATTCCTTCTGCTCTCGGCATAAGGAATCCAACAAACTGATTGTTTTCAAAAAGTAAATGCTCTGGCCAAATAAGAAAACTGTGTCCTGTTTTATCTTTTGTTTCTGCTGGTGGGTATTTAATCATATAGTCCACCTTGTAACGCCTTTCAATTACTCTGTTGTGAGTAAGAAGAATTTTTGCAACACTTGATTTGAATTTTTGCGGTGATGTAATTTCATAAACGCCACCTTCACCACCTTCACCTAAAAAATTGGTGTCAATGCTGATTTCTGTTCCGTCTGAAAGATGGTATTTACTCTGCATTTTCAGTTTGTGTTATTTGTTCGGTTTCTGTTTCGTTTGATATTTTTATTCCTAACAAAAGTGTTTTGTCGTCAGGTTCGTTAGTAAAACTTTCAAGACCACTTTTAAGAAAGTTTGCCCACATAGAATCAATTTCTGTTTCTAAAAGTCCGCTGCTTTGCAAGGATTTCAACACACCAATATTGTGATTGTAAAATCCCGAATAGGGATTATTCAATCTCTCATAAAGTTGTGTTTCTGAATTAAATTTGTTCAATTCAAAACAAACATTCTCACAACCGTCAGAAAGCAAAGTGAAAGCAACAACTGAATCTTGAATAACTCTACTCTCAATAAATTGCTCCAAATTTTCTTTCTCCCAAAAATCAGAAGTAATAAAAACAGTTTCATTAGCAAGCTCACCTTTATATGGTGTGATACAAGAAAGCCACTCACCTTTATCATTCAAATAACCTGCTCTGCCATCACCAATATGAGTAGCAATAATGCCGTAAGGCATTATTGCTACAACTATGGCTGTTGCAGCTAATGATTTGTAATTTATTTTTTCGTTCTCTCCATGTTTTTTTATCTCTTCAAAAATGTTTTTGAAAACTTCAATTGATTTTTCTTTCCAAATATTTTCTTCGGGTGGTATTGCATAAAAATTTTCTGTCTTAATTAATTTTGAGAAGTGTTCAATTGCTTGCTTCACTACGATGATTGAACCTAAGTCAGAAAAGTCAGCCGAACCTGCACCGTCAGAAACAACAGCGATTCCAAAATTTTCATCACTGAAAAATTTGTAGTCGTGTGAATCTTGACAAGGTAAATTCTCTTTTATGTGAGAGTTACCAATTACAGATGCTTTTGCAACTATCCAATTTTTGTCCATTCGTTAAAGTGGGTTTTGTGTAAATGAACCACCTCCCCAACCCGTCTTGTTTATCCAGTCAGGATTTTCAAAAGTTACTTTCTCATTTGTTGCGGACTTACTTACAGAACTAATGCTCTTGCTTAACCACTTAAAGAATTTACCAAACTCAAGTCCGTCCAATGGAAGTGGTGGATAGTCGGGCTGTGCGATTTTGTCTAAGAATTGGTGGTCTGCACCAATTACTCCAACTGGCATAAACACGAAGTGTTTGCCCTGTGAACCAATTTTTATTTCTTGAACTAATCCTGAAATGTCTTGGTCTCCGTCTGGTCCACCGTCTGTCATTAAAACAATGTGTGGTCTGTAATAATCCAAACCGTTTTTTCTATACCAATCTTTACGGGCTTCAACGAAGTTGATAGCCGTTCTAACTCCGTCAACTAATTTAGTTGTGCCTGCTACTACAAGTGTTGGCATTGTAAACTCGTCAACAAGTGCAGGTTCTTGTATGCACTTAATCTCACTGTCAAAAGTGATGATTCCTATTTCAACTCTTTTCCTTGCTGTCGGGTCTCGTTTGATACCGTCTGCAAAATCAATTAACCCTTTGTTGAGTTCTTTGATTGGGTCTAAGTCCATTGAATAAGAAGTGTCAAGCACAAGAAGAACTAAACATCTTGGCTCTTGATTTTTGGCGGATTCTCCACCGAATGTTGGAACTGGTAAGTTGCTCATTTGTTTATTTATTTAATTGTTAATTGAAAAAGTTTCGTTGTCAGGGTGCGGTTGGGCAAAAGCAAATGTGCTACAAATTGCGTTGGCTTGTGTGTCGGCTTTGCAGCTCTTTTGATTTTGCGAAGGATAGCCAAATGGCTTTGCCAAAATTATTCTGTCGTTCATATTATCACTGTCGTTTAATGTATGCACTGTCGTTCTTTAGGGTTGCTGATAACGTCAGTCCGTCTAAGTACTCCCATTGCTTTGCAAATATAAAGATTTTTGACTCATTTTAAGCACATTTAAGGAATGTTATGCTGCGCTTTTTAAATTTATAGGTTGGATATTATAAAAATTTATAGGTC
>Ga0209390_10002622_pt1 | contig 31034 bp, 15 predicted proteins | sample BON01_FD_187212 | JGI IMG/M metagenome (GOLD analysis project Ga0209390, IMG submission 187212) | Freshwater microbial communities from Lake Bonney liftoff mats and glacier meltwater in Antarctica - BON-01 (SPAdes) (version 2) | ecosystem: Environmental > Aquatic > Freshwater > Ice > Glacier...
TGAATTACGCCGATCGCCTTGCGACGGGCCGTTCTATCGGCAGCGGCCAGGTCGAAGGAGCCTGCAAGAATATGATCGGGCGACGGCTCAAACAAACAGGAGCACGATGGCGAGTCCGACGTGTCAACCGAATGGCAGGACTCTGCGCCAACATGTACAGCAAACAGTGGAATCAATACTGGAAATTAACACTCACATAAAATAACGTATTCCCTGAGCGCACCCGATAGATGCGGTAATGGACTTTCCTTGGCATTTTTCGGTCATTGGCGTTACCATCGACGTCTCCGCAAATCATCCCGCCTTTTTCTGATCAACTGTCCGACAACATGGGCATCGCCATCAGCGTCCGGTTCGCAATTCTGTGCGTTTTCGCAACACCGTTTGTCGTAGCAGACGAGCCGGTTGATTTTGCGCGCGACGTGGTCCCTGTTTTTGAACAGCATTGTGTTCGATGTCACTCGTCGCTGAGTAACAAAGGCGATCTGTCTTTGGAAACATTCAGCGACCTGAAGACCAACGAATACGTGGTCGCTGGCAATCCGGATGCGAGTCATTTGATTGATGTGGTGAGTTCATCGCCAGGTAACACAGCACGTATGCCCAAGGACGGACGGCCGCTTTCGACAGATCAGATCCACACGCTTCGACGCTGGATTGAAGGTGGAGCGAACTGGCCCAGTGAATTTGTAATCCGGGAAAAATCGAAGGCCGATTCATCCTGGTGGTCTTTGCAGCCTCTGCCCCGTCAATGGCCGGTGTCAGTGGATGCAGGCGTGACTGGCGCAGGCAACGCTGAGACAGAACCTTCGTCGACGTTAGCCATCGATACGTTTGTACGTTCCTCGCTTGCGGCGAAAGGCTTATCCGCGGCGCCGAGGGCGGATCGTCAGGCATTGATTCGCCGAGTGTACTTCGATTTGACTGGTCTGCCGCCGGCGCCCGAAGTGTTGGATACTTTCGAAGGTGATGACGATCCAAAGGCTTACGAGAATCTTGTTGACCAACTACTTGCTTCTCCCCATTTTGGCGAACGATGGGCGCGGCACTGGCTGGACATCGCCCATTACGCCGACACTCACGGTTTCGAACGCGACAAGCGTCGTGACAATGCATGGCGATACCGCGATTATGTCATTCAGTCGTTCAACGCAGACAAGCCGTATGACCAGTTTCTGCGGGAACAAATTGCAGGAGACGTGCTGGCACCGGATGACGCGGATTCCGTAATCGCCACTGGTTTTCTGGCAGCCGGGCCGTGGGATTTTGTGGGACAGGTGGAAACTCAAAGTCCCGTTCTGCGGCGTTCTGCTCGAGCACTTGATCTGGATGACATGGTAACTCAGGTGATGACATCGACCGTCGGCATGACGGTCAATTGTGCTCGCTGCCACGACCATAAACTCGACCCGATTCTGCAACGCGAATATTACCAGCTGACGGCTGTATTCGCGGGGCTGAAACGTGGCGACCGAGATGTCAGCACGTTGGCTCAGAAAAACTATGAGACCACAAAAACACGATTACACAAAGCCATCAGCGGAATTGTATTCAGGATCGGCCAGTTGCAGGGCCGCGGTATAGACCTTGCTGACATTGTGGGAGGTGGCACCGGTTTCGGAGCCGGCAAAAAGGGTCTCGGCATCGACGCTAGAACCGGGAAGATGCAGGAACGTTCCTTCGGAGATCTGGCCGACGTCCGGCCGGGCGAGTTTCATGCATGTGATTACGAATTCATTGATGGAGTTTTTGTGCCGGCGGGCGGTCGAACACAGATTAGTTCATCAAAGATGTTCGCTGAAGAATTGCCGACCAACAGCGGCAAAGCGTGGGACATGATTCGCAATGGTCCGGTCGCCAGCCAGTTTTCAACCAGGCTGGGAGTGACAGATTTCAACACGAATGGGCATTCACTGCTGGGACTACACGCCAACGCAGGAATCACGTTTAGTCTGAGTGCCATTCGCGACAGGCAGCGGTCTGTCGATGATGCCAAATCGCCGACGGGTGTCTTTCTTTTTTCGACGGTCGTCGGTTACGGTGGTCAGCCGGAAGTGCCCAGTGCTGAATACCGAGTGCTGTTAGATGGCCACCTGAAGGCTCATCGTGCCATCGGCCGAAATGACGCCGATCACGTGGAATTCGAAGTTCCACTGTCAGCACAATTTCTGACTTTCATTTCGACCGATGGAGGTAATGGTTATAGCCACGATCAAATCAGTTTCGGCGACGCTACTTTGTTTCCCACGCATTCCAGTGAAAAGTCATCGGAAGTCGAATTGCAATTGGTCGAACTGAAGATGCAGAAGCAGACGCTCGAAGAAGAATTAGCCACACTTGGTGATCCACCAGTCTTCTTTGGAGTGATCTCAGAAATCCCGCCGGAAATAAAAATACTTGTGCGAGGCGACCCGGAATCCTCAACGGGTGGCCCCGTTCCTCCCGGCACACTTGGCTGGAAAAAGGCGGAACGTGTTTTCGGCGACACGAACACTTCAGAAAGTTCACGCCGCGTGGCTCTGGCAGGCTGGATCACGGATAGTCAGAACCCGCTGACTGCGCGCGTTATCGTCAATAGACTCTGGCATTGGCATTTTGGCCGCGGCATTGTGGGAACTCCCAGCGATTTCGGCTACGGCGGCGAAGCACCTTCGCACCCCGAGTTGCTGGACTGGCTGGCCGCCGAATTAATTCAATCTGGATGGAGCCTGAAGCATATCCATCGTCTGATTGTTAATTCGGAGGCGTATCGCCGATCCAGCACAGCGTCCAACGCCCCGGAATCTGTTTCAGCCGCAGATATCGACAGTGACAATCGAATGTTGTGGCGAATGAATCCTCGACGACTGGAAGCGGAAGCCGTTCGAGATGCCGTGCTGGCCATCAGCGGCAAGTTGAATTCGGATATGTTCGGACCGGGATATCAAGACTTCGATTATGAGGAAGCGTACGCTCCGATCTATTCTTATAAGACAGCCGATTCACCTGAACTCTGGCGGCGCAGCATTTACCGCTTCATCGTTCGCACGACGCCTCAGCAGTTTCTGGCCGCGCTGGATTGTGCGGATCCGGCCAACTTCACCCCCAAGCGCAACGTCACGACAACCGCTCTGCAATCGCTCGCGTTGTTGAACAATGATTTCATGCTGCGACAGTCGCAGTACTTTGCCGAACGTCTGGAACGGGAAGCCCGAACTGTCGATCAGCAGATTGAACTGGCATTTCGACTGGCGTTTTCTCGGCCTGTCACAAAGGACGAGCTAACGGCCGCGCGGCAACTGGTAAGCACTCAGGGACTCATGCATTTATGTCGAGTTCTGTTTAACGCAAACGAGTTCGTTTATGTGGACTGATTCGCAACTCAGAATTCAAACTGCCGGAAAATCGGTAGTCGCTTCAGCGACAAGTCGCAGGCACGTGTTGACAGCAGCGGCTGGTGGTTTCGGTTGGCTGGCGGCTCAGACAATGCTGCATCGCGAAGCGGCTGCAGGAATTCGTCCAAACTCTGCAGGCCTTAGTGGTTTGCCGACTGCCGGAATGCATCACCTTGCTAAAGCGAAAGCCGTTATTCAGATCTTCTGTCCAGGGGGAATGAGCCAGGTTGATACGTTTGATCACAAGCCTGAACTGATCAAGCGAGCGGGAACGCCGTTTGATCCAGATGGCCAGTTGCAGTTTTTTGCATCGAAGCCTGGTAACTGCCAGCCGAGCTTCTGGAAGTTTCGTCAACATGGCCAATCCGGTTTGTGGATGTCAGATCTGTTTCCGAAACTGGCAGGTTGCATTGACGACATGGCCTTTATCTATTCGATGCATAGCAAGTCTGCACTGCATGGTCCCGGTTGCTTTATGATGAATACCGGATTCACGTTGCCCGGTTTTCCCAGTATGGGGTCGTGGGTCACATATGGTCTGGGAAGTGAAAGCGAAAATCTACCTGCGTTTGTGGTGCTGCCGGATCCGGCCGGACTTCCTCCAGGTGGCATCATCAACTGGGGGTCGGGCTTTTTACCGGCCGTGCATCAGGCAACCACTTTGGAAACCACAGCAGGTCGCCAGCCGATTGCCGATTTATTTCCACCGAAACACTTCCCGGAAATCGATCAGAAATCCGATCGCACCGACCTTGCTCTGCTGCAACAGTTGAATCTGCGTCACCTCGACGCTCATTCGGGGAACACCGATTTAGAAGCTCGCCTTGCCGCATACGAACTGGCGGCAAGGCTGCAACTGAGTGCTCCTGAAGTGGCGGATCTAAGTGGCGAATCGGAAGCGACGAATCTGGCGTTTGGTCTTGGCGACGAACAGACTTCTGCCTTTGGACGACAATGCCTGCTAGCTCGAAGGCTGGTCGAACGTGGCGTGCGATTTGTGCAAATTTATTGCGGTGCGGAAAATACGACCGCGAAGAAAATACGCCCAAACTGGGATTCACACGAAGACCTTGTCCGCGACCATGGGCATTGGGGTCGAATTCTGGATACCGGCGCGTCGGCGTTGTTGCAGGATTTAAAGTCACGGGGCCTGCTTGAGGAAACTCTGGTGATGTGCACGACCGAATTCGGGCGACAACCGGCAGGCCAGGGAAGTCGCGCGGCGGGCCGCGATCATAATGCGGGAGCATTTACCGCCTGGCTGGCTGGTGGCGGAATCAAAGGCGGAACGGGATTCGGTGCGACCGACGAACTGGGCTTCAAGGTCGAAGAATCGCCTGCGTATTGCTACGACCTTCACGCCACTGCTCTGCATTTGCTGGGTATCGACCACACAAAATTAACGTATTATCACAACGGCATCGAACGTCGACTTACTGACGTTCACGGGCACGTGATTCCGGAGATTCTGGCATGAAATATATTTTAGCCCATTGTGCAGCCTACATGTTCGCAGTGGTGTTCTGCATGCAGACGCTGGCAGCGGAAAATGTCGAATTCCAGCGGGACGTGCTGCCGATCCTGAAGCGGCATTGTCTTGACTGTCACGGGGCAGATGAAGCTGAATCGAAGCTCAGACTGGATTCAATAAACGGTGCTCTGAAGGGTGGCGATTCCGGTGAGAAAGCAATCGTGCCGGGACACAGCGAACAAAGTTATCTGATTGAACTAATCACAAACAAAGATCCCGGAAAGCGTATGCCACCAGATTCTGATGCGTTGCCGGACACCGAGATCAACATACTGAAGGCCTGGATCGATAATGCCGCAGAATGGAAAACGGCGGAACAGGAAATCGCTCAACCAGCTTCCAGTCACTGGTCGTTTCAGCCGCTGAAAAAGCCTGAACTGCCGACCGGTTCCGCAGCAATTTCGCAACAGCAGCCAATTGATGCTTTCGTCAGTACCAGGCTGCAGGCAGCAGGTCTGCAGATGTCGGAACACGCGGAACGACGTCGATTGATCCGTCGCCTGTATCTGGTGATGCTTGGATTGCCTCCGACACCCGAACAGGTTGATTCATTCATGCAGGACGGACATCCGAACGCCTGGGAACGCCTCGTAGACGATGTGTTAAACAATCCTCGCTATGGCGAGCGGTGGGCTCAGCACTGGCTGGATCTGGTGCGATTTGGCGAAACGAACGGCTATGAAACCAATCGTGAACGTCCGAATGCATGGCCATATCGAGACTGGGTGATTGACGCTTTTAATAGCGACAAACCCTACAATAAATTTATTATCGAACAGATTGCCGGCGACGCTGTTGGTGCATACATCGGTACTTCGTTTTTAGTGGCTGGCCCTGTAGATATAGTGAAAGGCAGTAATCCCGAACTGCAGCAGATGCAACGTCAGGATGAACTGGCCGATATTATCAACACCACCAGCACGGCATTTATGGGACTTACTGTGGGGTGTGCTCGCTGTCACAATCACAAGTTCGATCCGATTGCGCAGACCGATTATTATTCGATGCAGGCTGTATTTTCCGGAGTTAACCATGGCGAAACGGGCCTTCCACTTTCGGAAGAGACTCAGGCGAAAGTCGCAGCGTTAGATGCGGAAATCGCTACGCTGCGAAACGGTCTTTCAAAGTTCAGTGACAAACGCAGTTTGCGCGAAGCGGTAAACGCCAGGCAAAACGTTGATGCCTTTGACGCGGTTTCCGCCAGGTTTGTGCGATTCACAATCAACGCGACCAGCGGTGGCCAGGCATGCATTGATGAACTGCAGGTTTTTTCCGGTGAGCAGAATTTGGCTCTGGCAGGCAGTGGAGCAAAACCTTCTTCATCAGGCAATTTTGTACATCCGCTACACAAATTGGAACACATAAACGATGGCATCTTCGGCAATCCGCAAAGCTGGATTTCATCCACGGTATCCGGTGGCTGGGTTCAAATCGAACTGCCGTCAAAGGTGATGATTGAAAGTGTGGTCTGGGGACGCGACCGAACGGGAAGCTATGGCGACCGACTGGTCACCGACTACCGCATTGACGTTTCTTTGGATGGGAAAAACTGGAGTTCGGTGTCAGATTCCACAGATCGCGAAGCCTTCCTGTCGAACAATGCGACCGGTCCTAAATACGACTTCGCCGCATTTGCAAACGCAGAAGCCGACTCCGGACGAGCAATGCTGGAACAGTTGATGCAAACAGTAAAACGGCGAGATGCAATGGCTCAGCCGAGGATGATTTACGCGGGGCGATTTAGTCAGCCTGGAGCCACCCATCGACTTTACCGAGGAGAGCCGGGTGCGCCTCGAGAACAGGTTTCTCCGGCCGCGATTGCTTCTCTGGACGGCGTGCAATTACCGAATGACGCGCCGGAGCAACAGCGCCGCCTGGAAGTCGCGAAGTGGATTGCCAGCGAGGAAAATCCGCTTACGGCTCGAGTGCTGGTAAATCGGCTGTGGCAGTTTCACTTTGGAACGGGCATCGTGGACACTCCCAGCGACTTCGGCGGCAACGGTACAAAGCCCAGCCATCCGCAACTGCTGGATTGGCTGGCCACCGAATTCATCGAAAGCGGTTGGTCTATCAGGCACATGCACCGATTGATTCTGCTTTCCGACACCTGGCAGCAGGACAGTCGTCCAGTAAAAGCTGGGCTGCAAACAGATGCGGCCTCACGATTGCTGTGGCGATTTCCACCTCGCAGATTGGAGGCTGAAGGTATCCGCGACTGTATTCTGGCGGCTACGGGAAATCTGAATCCTGCAATGGGTGGCCCCGGGTTCAGTGCGTTTGAAGTAGAGCTCGAAAATGTGCGGCACTATTTCCCTAAGAAAAGTTACGGCCCCGGAGATTGGCGACGCATGGTTTATCAAACCAAGGTACGCCAGGAACGCGATAGTGTATTTGGCGTTTTTGATTGCCCGGACGGCAGTCAGGTGACTCCCCAACGCAGCCGTTCAACTACTCCGTTACAGGCGTTAAACCTGATGAACAGCCGCTTTTTAGTTCAGCAGGCCGACCTGTTTGCCGAACGGCTGAATGCAGAAGGCGGTTCTGAAGAAGAAAAAATTGCTCGATCATACACGCTGTGCTTTGGGCGCAATGCAGAACCTGACGAAGTTGCGGTCGCTGCCGAATTTATTAAGACGACCGGCTGGACGCAGTTTGCTAGAGCCATGTTAAACGCGAATGAATTTGTGTTTATCCCATAAAGCGTCTTATTTATTGAACACGGCGGCAGTTCGGACAACAAGGTGTGGCAGTTGTCGAACTGCTGAGTTGCCCCATCTGATGAGACTTTGAAAGACGACGAAATGAATGCTCCATCACGCCGCAAGTTCCTGATCAATACCGCCAACGGACTTGGTGGTATTGCCCTGGCCAGCATTCTCCACGAACAGGGACTTCTGGCAGAACAGAAATCACCGCTGCGTCCAACGATCGACGCCTCTCAGCCGTTCGCGGCACGCGATCCGCATTTTGCGGCCCGGGCCAAAAATGTGTTGATGATTTTTTGCTCCGGCGCCTGCAGCCAGATTGACACGTTCGACTACAAACCCGAATTGATCAAGCGACACGGACAGCCAATGCCCGGTGCCGAATCTCTGATTACGTTTCAGGGCGGCCAGGGAAATCTAACAAAGAGTCCGTGGGAATTTAAACCGCGCGGCGAATGCGGAAAAATGGTTTCGGAGCTTGTACCGCTGCTTGGTGACATGGCGGATGATATGTGCTTCATTCATTCGCTGACCGGAAAAACGAACACTCATGGGCCGGGCGAAAACTTCATGTCAACAGGTTTTACGCTGGACGGCTTCCCCAGTATGGGAGCATGGACGACGTGGGCGCTAGGCACGGGAAATCAAAATCTGCCAGCCTACGTGGCAATTCCTGATCCGCGAGGAACACCTCAATCCAGTGTTAATAACTGGGGCCCCGGTTTTCTGCCAGCAGCGTTTCAGGGCACAGACTTCAATGCGACGCAGCCTCTTCGTAACCTTGAACGGCCGGAAGGAATTGACGCTGCAACCGACAAAGCAACTCGCGAATTTTTGCAACGACTCAACCGAAAACATCTGGAACAGTTTCCCGGCGATAGCGAACTTGCGGCCAGAATTTCCAGTTACGAACTGGCGGCAAAAATGCAGTTGAGCGTTCCGGAAGTTAGTGATCTGTCGACGGAATCAGCGGAAACCATCAGGATGTATGGAGCTGACGATTCTGAAAATAAATTGAAGGCGGCGTATGCTCGCAACTGCATTCTTGCTCGACGGCTTGTCGAAAAAGGAGTCCGTTTTGTACAGGTGTTTAACGGAGCTTATCAGACCGGTGGCGAAGGCGTGAGTAATTGGGATGGGCACAAAGTGCTGGCAGAACAATATGCCAAGCATGGTCCGGTTTTGGATCAACCAACGGCCGCTTTATTGAAGGACATGAAGCAGCGCGGACTGTTGAAGGATACGCTGGTGGTGTGGTGCACTGAGTTTGGTCGCATGCCGACGTTTCAGGCGGGCGCCAGCGGCCGCGATCACAATCCGGCGGGCTTTACGGCGTGGATGGCCGGCGCTGGCGTTAAAGCTCCATTCACTTATGGAGCCACTGACGAATTCGGTTACAAAGCTGTGGAAAACGTGGCCACGGTTTACGATTTCCATGCGACCATCCTGCACATTCTGGGGCTCGATCACGAGCGATTGACTTACTACCACAACGGTATCGACCGACGACTCACCGACGTTCACGGTCATGTAATTCGGGACGTGCTGGTATAGTTTGCCATCAAGCATCCTTGCCTTGCACGTGCCCGTATCTGGCTGTTGGGCACAGCAATCATCGGACGAAACGCAGCCATAAGTCAGAGTAGTAGGTTGTGGCGATCGATTCAGATACGAAAAAACGGCTAATGTAAGCTTATGTTTTACAACACTCAAACGGAACCAGCACCCGAACGCCTGGTGTGTATTCAACTTTGATTCAGGCGGCCCGGGCTAGTGAAAGATGGAAACCTCAGGACGAGTTCAACCATGCGAATAATGGATTTGCGGTTAACGAATTTGTTGTCGAGGGCGATTCGCCAGACACGGTGAAAGAGTCTGATTAGCAGAATTCATCATCCCCGGAAATCGGCACGGTCGGTTGGATTGACCTGACGATCGACGATTGCGAAGGCACGCGAAGGTTTTATGAACAGGTCGTGGGTTGGCACAGTTCTGCAGTGTCATTTGGGAAGTACGACGATTATTGCGTGCACCCGTCGCCGCTCTGGTGGCCGGCATCTGTCATGCTCAGGGACCGATGCCGGAATTGCTGCGGCGTGGCTGATCTCTCTCGTGGCTGATCGCTCTAAAGGTCGCGAATCTGGATCAATCGCTAAAAATGTGCGACACCCTGGGGGTCGAGTGCTGCAGAAACTTGAACCGGATGCATATTGTCAGGTTGCCGTCATTCGCGATCATTCCGGCGCTGTTTGAGCGTTGCACCAGTCTGCTGGGAATGCATGATTTTGTGGCACCGCGAAGAATCAGCTGAAAATCGACGTTTGTTCTGCATTACAAATCGTTCTGATTGAATTGGAAAATCGTAAAACGCATGAGGAACCTGCGTTTCTGACTTTGGATTGTGGCTCAATTCGTTTGGATGATGTAAGCTATTCTACGGCGGGCTCGTGCAGAGCATTAATGAATTCAGCCACGCCGAACAGCGACCGGAAAAAAATCATGACTACGATTCTTTGGAACAACGCCGCCACCGGAAGAATGCTGGGAATCGGCATCGTTTGTTTGGCGTTTGTGATTGGCTGCGGAGGCAGTGACGCACCGCCGCAGGCCAACACGCCTGCGTCCGGAAGTGCTGCACCTTCAAACGATGCACCTTCGTCTACCGCAACTGCCAGCACTGATCGACCTCACCGTCAGAACGAACGTTGGACGGATGCGAATGGTGTTGAGTATCTTGGTCAGGTTCCGCTGGACGTTTTTTTTGATCAGCCTTACGTCGTCGCGTCTGACCAGACGCCGCTTGGTGGAGTTGCCAACAGCGTGGCAGAACCTGCTGCCGGTGGTATGTCATCTACTGGCGTAGTCCCGCCGCAGAACGGTGCTCCAACGGAAGATTCGACGTCAACGGAACCCCCAACTGCCGTCGCTATCGCCGGTGCTTCCGGTTGGGAAGAAATGATGCCGATGGAAACCATCACCAGTGAAATCAACACGGTGAGAAACTTTCTTAACGAGTCGCTGCAGTCCGTTGGGGCGTACAATCGTTCGATGCTGATGGTCGCCCCAAACGCGGCAGCTCTGGCAGTGCTGTCCGGCATCGTGATGGAACATCCGGGCAACGTAAACTGGAAGGAAGACGCTGGCTACATTCGCGATATTGCCAAACAGATGAATGCAGAAACTTTGCAGCTTGGGAAGAAGGATCAGGATCGCCTGCTGCGACTTTTTGAGAGCATGGCCAGCGTGCTCGACCGATCAAAACCGGCCGGACTAAAAGAACCCGTCGCAACCGACACCTTTGCGGATGTCGCCGAAATGCGTTTGGTGATGATGAGGATGGCGGCCGCCCAAAAGAAAATGAAAACCGAAGCTGGTTCGGCAAGTTCGTTTGAATCACAAAAAGAAATGATCAATCACGAGGCTTCCATCTTAGGTACGATGACTCACGTTGTAACCTTGCCCGGATACGGCTACGAAGACGATCAGGAATTTGTTGGCTACGCAAAAAAAATCATCGATGCTGCTCGTGAAGTTCGCAATGCGGCTGATGCTGGCGATTTCGGCACCTACGAACTCGCCTTAACCAAAGTCTCGACAGCGTGCCAGGAATGCCATTCGCAGTTTAAAAATAACTAATGGACCGCAGCGAACTTCGACTGCCGTTCGCCTCAATTCTTAGCCAGTGCTTATCCCGTTAAAGAACTGTACACCATGTTCAAAGTCACCCCGCCTGCAGTTGCTATGCTCGCTTACCGAGCACTAATCATCGCTTCTGCTGGCCTGACGTTTGTGGTCGGTACCATTGCGTCAACAGCCACGGCAGACACGATTGTCCTTAAATCCGGCCAGAAAATTGTTGGTCAGGTGTTGAAGGCACAACAGGATACATTGTTCGTCGATATCGGCGTTGACGTTGTCAAAATTCCGGTTGATCGAATCGCCGAGCGAATTGAAGACAACCCAACGGACGATTCAGAAAACGCAACTTCAGATTCCGGGTTGTTAAGAACAGCCAAACTTCCAACTCGAACCGTCAAAGAATTGGTGTCTCGATTTGCAGAAGGCGTTGTTCTGGTTCAAACACCCGACGGACTCGGTTCCGGGTTTGTCGTCAGCGACGAAGGCTATTGCGTCACCAATTATCACGTTGTGGAAGGCCAGACGCGAATTGCTGTCACAATTTTTCACCGCACAGAATCGGGTGAATTCGAACGTGTTGCCGTTCGCGACGTGAAAATTGTTGCACTGAATCCACACTTTGACCTGGCACTGCTGCAAATTCCCAAGCAGAAGGATATCAAGTTCCAGCCCGTCTACGTTGCGGAAGATGATTCTCAGCGTGAAGGCGATATGGTCTTCGCCATTGGTAGTCCACTGGGGCTGGAACGGTCCGTGTCAGAAGGCATCGTCAGCACTCGCAGCCGAAATATGGAAGGAATTGTCTACATTCAAACGACCGCTCAGATCAACCCTGGTAACAGCGGTGGCCCACTGTTTAACGCCAAAGGCGAAGTTGTCGGCGTGATTAATATGAAGCTAACTTTTGGTGAAGGGCTCGGCTTCGCCATTCCGGTTGTTTACCTGCGACACTTCATTCAGAACCGGGACGCGTTTGCGTTCGATCGCACGAATCCCAACACGGGCTTCCACTATCTGGATCCACCGCGACGCACTAACGCCAGGCAACCATACGAAGTGAGCGAATAGCGGTTGATCGAAGGTCAGACCGGCTTCCCCTGAAAGCCGGTCCTCTGCTGCCTATGATACCACGTCGCTCGGGCCACCCTTAGTTCTTGGCTTCAAAGATAAATCCGTCGGTACTGGCATCGATGTGGATACATGAACCTTCCGGAAAACTTCCTGCCAGAATCTCGTTTGCCAACGCATTCTGAAGTCGCTGCTGAATGACTCGCTTTAGCGGCCGAGCTCCGTATTTCGGGTCGTAACCTTCGTTTGCCAGCAGCTGTTTTGCCGAATTGCTGATTTCCAGTTTGTACCCGTTGTTTTCCAGTTGCTTGCTTAAGTGCTGCACCTGTAGGTCGACGATTTCGCGAATCTCGTCTCGCCCCAGCGGATGAAACACGATCACTTCATCAATGCGATTCAGGAACTCGGGCAGAAAATGCTGCTGCAAGGCATCCATGCAGCGGTTGTGAATTTCTTTGGAATCCCTGTCCTCGCCGGAAAGGTCCATAATCGTCTGACTACCGATGTTGGACGTCATCACGATGATGCAATTACTGAAGTTAACCGTGCGTCCCTGACTATCCGTCAGGCGGCCATCGTCCAGCAACTGCAGCAAAATGTTGAAAACATCCCGATGTGCCTTTTCCACTTCATCAAGCAAAATTACACAGTAGGGATTGCGACGCACTGCTTCGGTTAGCCGGCCGCCTTCTTCGTAGCCGACGTATCCCGGAGGAGCGCCAATCAGGCGAGCGACCGAGTGGCGTTCCATAAATTCGCTCATGTCAATGCGAACCATGCTGCGTTCGTCATCAAACAAAAATCCCGCGAGCGCCTTGCACAGTTCCGTTTTACCAACGCCGGTTGGGCCTAGGAACATGAACGAACCGATCGGGCGATTCGGGTCCTGCATTCCTGATCGAGCTCGCCGGACAGCGTTCGATACGGCTTCCACCGCTTCATGCTGATTGATCATGCGTTTATGAATTTCGGATTCCATGCGCAGCAGCTTTTCACGTTCGCCCTGCATCATGCGAGCCACGGGGACGCCGGTCCACTGGCTGACCACTCTGGCAATGTCTTCTTCTGTGACTTCTTCACGCAGCAGTCTGTTTTCCGGATCGTCGTTGAGTTCGGCCGACTTTTGCTCCATTACAGCAAGACGCGCTTCGGCCACCTTCAGTTTTTCTCCGGCTTCATACGCTTCCTGATAATCCTCGTTGCTGTTTGTCTGCTGAGCACGAGAAAACGCCTGAGTCGAAATCGTTCTAAGTTTTTCAATTTCTTCCTTCAGCGGTTTCAATCCTGAAATTGCTGCTTTTTCCGCCTCCCACTTTGCCTTCAGTTGATTGGTCGTTTCTTCGTTTTCTGCGATCTGACGCCGCAGTTCCGCTAGACGCTCTTTACTGTCGTCACTTGTTTCTCGTTCAAGTGCGGCTGCTTCAATCTGCATGCGAGTCAGCGTTCGGGTCGCTTCATCGATTTCTGCGGGCATCGAATCGATTTCCATCCGCAATCGACTGGCCGCTTCGTCGATAAGGTCGATCGCCTTGTCCGGTAGAAATCGATCGCTGATATAGCGATCCGAAAGAGTGGCGGCGGCAATAATCGAATCGTCCGTGATGCGGACACCGTGGTGAGTTTCGTAGCGATCCTTCAGTCCACGCAGAATCGAAATCGTATCTTCAACGTTGGGTTCCTGAACCATGACCGGCTGAAACCGACGCTCCAGCGCAGGGTCTTTTTCAATGTACTTGCGGTATTCATCCAGCGTGGTTGCCCCCACACAATGCAATTCTCCCCGCGCCAGTGCGGGCTTCAACAGATTGGATGCGTCCATCGATCCTTCGCTGTTGCCGGCTCCCACAACGGTGTGGAGTTCGTCGATAAACATAATGATCTGCCCATTTGCCGACTGCACTTCATTGAGCACGGCCTTCAGACGATCTTCGAATTCACCTCGGTACTTCGCACCGGCAATCAAAGTCCCCAGATCGAGGGCGAAAACTTTCTTGTCTTTCAAATTCTGAGGAACGTCACCCAGCACAATGCGATGAGCGAGTCCTTCGACAATAGCCGTTTTTCCCACACCCGGTTCGCCAATAAGTACCGGGTTGTTTTTGCGACGCCGAGACAGCACCTGAATCACACGACGAATTTCCGTATCGCGACCAATCACGGGGTCGATCTTGCCATCGCGAGCCGCCTGCACCAGGTCGACTCCGTATTTTTCCAGAGCCCGGTATTTTTCTTCGGGGTTTTGATCTGTCACGGTCTGTCCTCCTCGAACGTCTTTAAGTGCTTCCAGGATGTCTTTTTCGTAGATCGCATTCAGTGCAAGCAGGCGTTTGGCCTGGTCTTCGATCTGAGTCAACGCGATTAACAGGTGTTCCGTCGACAGGTACTCGTCGCTCATCGCACGAGATTGTTTTTCGGCGGCATTCAACACCTTCATGGCTTCCGGTCCGGCAGTCACTGATTCTGCAGTTGCAGAGGACTGCGGCAGGCGTTTCAGTTCGCTGTCGAGCATCGAATTCAGCTGGCCAATGTTCGCACCGATTCGCTGCAGCAGAGGCTTCATGATGCCCTGGTCTTCTTCCAGCAGAGCTTTCAAAAGATGCAGCGGACGCAGAAACCGGTGGCTGCTGATTTCCGCAAGTTCCTGAGCATGTCGAATTGCCTGGCTTGCTTTGACCGTCAGCTTTTCCGGATTGAATGCCATATCAGCCCCTAATCATTAGTCGACGCGCACATCGGAAGCGCAGTTGGTTTGGTATGTTTCAAAAACAGCGATCAATTCTGCAAATTTCGTCAACCGCCTGGAAGTTGACGCCAGCGAAAATACCCGCCGCCCGGATCTTTCAGAATTGGTATTCTTTGGCGAGATGGAATTTGCTTACCTAGATGCTAAACGTGCATTTTGTGTGCCAGCATCATGCTATTCAAAATCTCTGAGGGGGAATCTGATGGCGTGAAATCGTTTCTGTCTCACCCGCAACCAGGGCCGCCCAAAGGCTGCGGCCATTTCGATATTCGCCCCGGCACTAAACATAGCGAGCTCAAAACCCGCAGACGGCCCAACATTGAATCAAACACTATTTCCTAAGCCTCTGTATCCGCGATCTACTTCCGACTTCATCAAATTCTGTCGAGCACCCCGATTCGAATACGCGGTCGGCGTCCTCCGCTCGCAAAGCGAAGGCCGCCACCATGAGTTCCGACTAGTCTTTTTTCTCGAAGTCAGCATCAATGATATCGTCATCACCGGGACCACTAGCGGTAGCTCCGGCTGTTTCAGCACCTTCGTCGCCCGCACCAGCTGACGACTGCATGTGTTGGAACAGTGCCTGGCTAGCCTGAGCCAGTTCTTCCAGGGCAGTCTTGATCGCAGCAGCATCAGAACCTTCAGCTGCCTTGTTCACTTTCTCGCAGGATGTGTTGATGGCTTCTTTAGAAGCATCGTCCATCTTGTCTTCATGTTCTTTCAGAGTTTTTTCGGTTTGATGAACCAGCGTCGAAGCTTCATTGCGGGCCTTCGCCAGTTCTTCTTTTTTCTTATCTTCTTCGGCGTGAGCTTCGCCATCTTTGCGCATTCGCTCAATCTCTTCGTCTGATAGACCACTGGATTGCTTGATCTGCACGCTGTGCTCTTTGCCGGTCGCTTTGTCCTTTGCTGAAACGCTAAGGATACCGTTCACGTCAATGTCGAACTTCACTTCAATCTGAGGAACGCCGCGAGGAGCGGGTGGGAGATCCTTGAGGTCGAATTGGTCCAACAGACGGTTATCTGCGGCCATTCGGCGTTCTCCCTGGAATACTCGGACTGTAACTGCTGGTTGATTGTCGGCCGCTGTCGAAAACGATTCCGACTTTGTCGTTGGAATCGTCGTGTTGCGTTCGACAAGGGTCGTCATGATGCCGCCTTCGGTTTCAATACCGAGAGACAGCGGAGTAACGTCCAGCAGAACAACGTCTTTGACATCGCCTGAAATGATTCCGCCCTGAATGGCTGCTCCCAAAGAAACCACTTCGTCAGGATTCACACCCTTGTGAGGTTCTTTGCCGAACATTTCTTTCACAAGCGCCTGAACCTTGGGCACGCGAGTCGATCCGCCCACCAGTACAACTTCGGCAATGTCGCCGGGCTTGAGCTTGGCATCTTTCAACGCGTTCTGAACCGGACCACGACAGCGTTCGACCAATGGATCGATCAGGCGTTCAAACTCGCCACGACTGATTGACATCTGAAGATGCTTGGCACCACTGGCATCAGCCGTAATAAACGGCAGGTTGATGTCGGATGCCTGAGCGGTTGAAAGCTCCTTTTTAGCTTTTTCAGCTGCTTCGCGCAGTCGCTGCAGAGCCATTGGGTCTTTACGAAGATCTATACCGTCACTCTTTTTGAACTGTTCGGCAATATGGTTGATCAGCAGTTCATCAAAGTCGTCGCCACCAAGATGGGTATCGCCGTTTGTGCTCAGCACTTCGACCAGTTCGTCGCCGACTTCCAGAATTGAAACGTCAAATGTGCCGCCGCCAAGGTCGAATACGACGATCTTTTCTTCATGCTTCTTGTCGAGACCGTATGCCAGAGCAGCTGCCGTTGGCTCGTTGATAATACGAGAAACTTCCAAGCCGGCAATCTGACCAGCGTCCTTTGTGGCTTGGCGCTGAGCATCATTAAAATAGGCGGGAACTGTAATGACGGCCTTGTTCACCTTGTGGCCAAGATAACTTTCCGCTGCTTCTTTCAGCTTTCGCAACACCAACGCTGAAATTTCAGGCGGAGTGTGTTCTTTGCCGTTTACGTTGACCTTCACGTAATCGTTTTCACCGCCAATGACTTTGTACGGTACGATTTTTTCTTCCGACTTCACTTCGCTGTGACGTCGACCCATAAACCGCTTGATCGAATAAATCGTGTTAGTTGGGTTAGTGACGGCCTGCCGCTTCGCAGGATCGCCGACAAGTGTTTCACCCTTATCGGTAAACGCAATGACGCTCGGAGTCGTGCGGCTGCCTTCCTGATTGGCGATAACCTTGGGCTCGCCACCTTCCATCACTGATACCACTGAATTAGTGGTGCCAAGGTCGATACCGATAATTTTTTCACCTGAAACTGCCATGATCTGACTCCTGGTTGACTATTTATTGATCTTGCTGTTCTGCAAGAAAGACTTGTGAATTGCGAGGGCAGGAACTTTCCGCGAATTTTACTGAAGCACAACGCGCGCCAAAACACGCCAAACAGACGTAACTCCTTGCAAATATGTCAGTTACGCGTTGAAGCGTGCCGCCATTGTAGTCAGCTGTCGCCAATCTGGCAGGGAATACTGAGCCTGACCAGAATGTCTACGGTGCCAATGTGGCACTGTTGGTGCGGGTGCCTATTTGGCAATTTCATAATCCAAAAGGGTTCATCAAACGAATCAACCCTTATTGTCTGGCCAGGTTTGTGGCAACCTTTTGCAACGTTGGAAGACGCTGCTTGAATTCCTATTTGGGCGTTTGTACAAGCGTGTCAACGGGAATTTATATCCCACCCATTGGTCCCGTTCCTTCCTTTACAAACAATCGTTCATGAATTGTGAACGCCCCTCTTGAGGTTAATCATGGCGAAGAAAAAAGCCGCAGTGCCTGTCAAAAAAAAAGTTACGAAGACGGCAACAGCGAAAAAAAATTCCACTCAGCCAAAGCCGAAGGCTGCCGTCTCGGGCCGCGAAGAAATTCAGCTGAGCCCCGATGAGCGACTTACCAGAATCGATGAGCAACTGATCGGGTTACTGAACGAACGCGTCGACGTGTTTCTTGAAAAGATTGCTCAATCGGATTCGCCACGCAAGGCCGTGTTTGATGTTCAGGACGACATTAACTTGTGGACATTGCTGGAAAGTGTCAGCCAAGGCCCGATGACAACTGCGGAACTGAAGTGCATTTTTCGCCCCTTGCTGAGCGCCGGGCGACAACGGGTCCGCAATACTCGAATTGCCTATCTTGGCCCAGCTTACAGTTTTACCCATCTGGCTGCGATCAATCGCTTTGGCGAATCAGCAGACCTGGTCCCCGTCAGCACGATTGCCACTGTATTTGAAGAAGTGAATCGTGGGCACGTTGATTTCGGACTGGTGCCTATTGAAAACAGCACCGACGGGCGCATTGTCGATACGCTGGACATGTTTACTCGGCTGCCCCTTCGAATCTGCGGTGAAGTTCAGATTCACGTGCATCACAATTTGCTGGCAAGATGTGACCGAAGCGAAATTACGGAAATATACAGCAAGCCTCAGGCCCTGAGTCAGTGCCGAGACTGGCTGGCAAAAAACATGTCCCACGCTCGGCTTATTGAAGTCACCAGCACTTCGACGGCCGCTCAACTGGCCCGCGAGAAACCAGGGGCAGCAGCGGTCGCCAGTGAACAGGCGGCCAGTCAATACGCGCTTCAGATTGTTGCCGAATCCATCGAAGATAACCCCAACAATGTCACTCGATTTGCCATCATCGGCGATTCAGTCGGTGAATCAACAGGGCATGACAGAACGGCCATTCTGCTACAGATTCCTCACAAGCCTGGCTCACTGTCCGATGCTCTGGAAGTGTTCAAACGCTGCAAAGTGAATCTGACGTGGATTGAATCGTTCCCTTTGCGATCACCGGAAATTGGCTATCTGTTCTTCCTCGATTTTGAAGGACATGTTTCTGAGCCAAAAATCAAGAAGACATTGCTTGAACTGCAAGCTATGGCTGACCGTCTGGAGATTCTCGGGTCTTACCCTCGCAGCGAACCACTTGGCTAATACTTCCCTAACGCCCGGCCGCCCCGGTGGGCTGTGGGGTGAAGGGGCGACTGCACATTTCACGAGTGAGTTCGACCAATGTGGCCCTTTAATCGCTGAGGCAGAAGTGCGCACGTCCGGAACATAGCTAGAGGTGGTCCCCAAGCCGTTCCCGCGAACTTCTTCAATATAAGGATAACGCGCGCGTGAATTTTGCAATGGCTGGATTTACTTGCTCGCAGGGTGCTTGTAAATCTGCGATCTTAGGCCGCATCTAATGCGCGAGCACCGCACAGGGTGTGACGAAATGGGGTTGTTTTTGCGGCCGGTGACATAGGTAAGCTCCGGTCGCACGCTGAACTCAGGTCCGCGTGCGATCGGAGCCGTGGAATACTGCTTAATCCGCATTAAAGCATTTTTCGAAATGACGTAGCGAAACGCGTGTAGAGTTTCGGCTGGTGAAACCACGAGACAAAGTCGAAAGTGCTGACGACTTTCGCTACGAATAACCGCACCTTTTGTACCTTGTTCTTGGTTTGAACCGGATTACGACCGTGCGTCGTGGGGCAAAAAGTATTTCACGGTTTTCGGCATCGCTTCTCGGAAATCCGTTTTTGGATCATAGCCCAGCTTCAGGTTGGCTTTTTCGATGTCGAAGTCCAGGTTCAGGCCCAGAAACTTAATTCGAGCACTGTTAACCAGCGGTGCCGATTGCCTGCCCAGCAGTTTCCACGTTTTTTCCATCACCCACGAAAGAACCTTGGCGATGTGCAGCGGCACTACTTTAGTCGGGTGATCAATCCCGGCTGCGTCGCAGATGGTGTCCACAAATTCCTTCTTAGTGACAGCTCGTGGGTCGCGAATGTTGAACACTTCGCCGACAGCCGAATCGTTTTCTATTGCCAGCCAGATGGCTTCGCACAGATTACCAACAAAGGTGTTGTTCATCAGTTTGTCGTGGTTACCAAGATAGGCGAACTGCTTCGACCTCAACTTATCGAGCAACCGCGGCATCACCGTGCGGTCACGCGGGCCGTAGATGAAACCAGGACGCAAAACAACGGCGGGAAGTTGGTGGTCGGCGACGTAACGACAAACCAACTGTTCCGATTCGACTTTTGTCAGAGTATAGCCGTCGATGCCGACCGTGTTCGGAGGCGTCGTTTCGTCGGTGCCGTAGTGATCGCCACCGGAATAAACGCCCAGCGAACTTATCTGCACCCAACGTTTCAAACTACCGGTTGCCAGGGCTGCTTCCAGTAGCAATCGAGTGCCTTCGACGTTGATCTGGCGGTATGCCTGAGTTGGCCCCCAGTCTCCGACTTTTGCCGCGCAATGGATTATAACCGTCGCCCCGGCGCAGGCGGCCTGCAAACTGGTGGCGTCATTCAGGTCCCCATCGACAACTTCAAGGCCCCACTGACGAAGTAGCTCCGTGTCGCTGTCGGATCGGCAAAGAGCGCGAACCCGGACGCCCTTGCTGCACGCCTGTTCCGCCACATGACTTCCCACCAACCCCGTGGCTCCGGTGATGAGCATCAAATCTGATTCAGACAACAGCACAGACGTTGACTTCCCGTAAACTGCAGAAAAAGCTTCCTGGGGCCGAGACTTTCAGCCACGCGGAACAGATACACGGTAGCATTCCGCCGAACCGTTTGCGACGAGACCTGTCAGAACAGGGGCAGTCTTTTCGCGTTTTTGAGTGCCACTGCAGCGGCATCCGCTACGGTGGCAAGGCAGCCAGCCAGGAAATCGCTGTTCTACCGTTTGCCTATGGTCGACAGGTTCCCCGGAAACTGCAGGCAGCAGCCCGTTCACGGGTTTCTCCACGTCGATTATATCCCTAGAATTCCGACGACTTTCAGAAGCGATCTGTCTACATACGTGTCGTTTCCCTTGCCGAATTTGAATCAGATATTGCCTCATGACCAACAAGCCCGACATTCGCGAACTTCTGGACGAACGTATTCTCATCATCGACGGATCGATGGGCGCGTTGATTATGTCGAACAATCCGACCGAAGAAGGCTATCGTGGCGAACGCTTTAAAAACCACCATATCGACGTTCGCAATGCGACGGACCTGCTGGTGCTGACTCAGCCCGATCTGATCGCCGGTATTCACCAGCAATACATCGATGTCGGCGCTGACATCATCGAAACAGACACGTTCAACGCCAACATTGTTTCGCTGGAGGAATTTGAGCTTGCTCATTTGACCTACGAAATCAACAGGACGGGTGCCGAACTAGCGCGGTCGATTGCCGACGCGGCGACAAAATGGAACTCAAAGAAACCGCGTTACGTTGCCGGAAGCATCGGTCCGACCAAGATTCAGTTGTCAATGAACGCCAATGCGCCAGGCACTCGCCCGGTGACATTTGACCAGATGGTCGAATCGTATGCAGAACAGGTTCGCGGTTTGATGGACGGCGGTGTTGATCTGCTGCTGCCGGAAACCAGCTTCGACACGCTGAATCTGAAGGCGTGCCTGTTTGCGATTTCAAATGTGTTCGCCCAATTGGGACGGGAAGTTCCGGTGATGATTTCCGGAACCGTGTTTGCCGGCGGAGTCACTTTGCTGGGACAAACCATTGAAGCGTTCTATACATCAGTCGAACACTTTCCATCGCTCAGTATTGGCGTCAATTGTGCTCTGGGTCCCAAGGAAATCAAACCGTATCTGGAAACACTGTCGAACATGGCCGACCGCTATGTCACCTGCTATCCAAATGCCGGTATGCCGGACGGTATGGGTGGCTTCGATAGCAATCCTCAGGAAGTAGCCGCCACGTTGCGCAGCATGGCCAAAGCTGGTCATGTGAATGTTGTGGGTGGCTGTTGCGGAAATACGCCTCAGTACATCAAAGCAATTGCCGAAGCTGTTCAGGGGGTTCCTCCGAGGAAAATCCCACAGGGCAACGGCTGGTCAACGTATTCCGGCTTTGACTACCTTGCTCTGCGCCCGGACACAAATTTCATGAACGTTGGAGAACGTACCAACGTCACCGGATCGCGCGCATTCGCTCGGTTGATTCGCGAAGAGAAGTACGACGAAGCCATTAGCGTTGCTCAGAACCAGGTGGAAGGTGGAGCGCAAGTGATCGACGTCAACATGGACGAAGGTCTGCTTGACGGCCCGCGCTGCATGGAGAAATTTTTGTGGCTGCTGCACGACGAAAACATTCGCGTGCCCATTATGATCGACAGTTCCGACTGGAACGTGATCGAAGCCGGGCTGAAGTGCGTTCACGGCAAGTGCATCGTCAATAGTATCAGCATGAAGGAAGGCGAAGAAGACTTCCTGAAGAAAGCGCGACTTGTTCGACGCTACGGTGCCGCAGCAATTGTGATGGCTTTCGACGAAGTTGGTCAGGCTGTGACGTGCGATGAAAAAGTCCGCATCTGCAAACGAGCATTCAAACTGCTAACAGAAGAAGTTGGCTTTCCGCCAACAGACATCATTTTCGACGCGAACATTTTGACGGTTGGCACGGGCATGGAAGAACATGCCAACTATGCCGTTGAATTTATTGAAGCAGTTCGTCGGATTAAAAAGGAATGTCCCGGAGCAAAGACGTCCGGCGGAGTCAGCAACATCAGCTTTAGCTTTCGGGGCAACAATGTTGTTCGCGAGGCCATGAACGCGGCGTTTCTGTACCACGCCATCAGTGCCGGGCTGGATATGGGTATCGTGAACCCAACTCAGCTGGAAGTTTACGACGAAATCGATAAAGAACTGCTGGTCTATATCGAAGACGTGCTGCTGAATCGTCGACCAGATGCCACAGAACGCCTGATTGAACATTCGGAAACTGTTAAAGAACGAGCGGGCGGGGAAAAACGGACAGAAGAATGGCGAAACGGCACCGTTGAGCAGCGTCTGCAGCACGCGTTGCTGAAGGGTATTACCGATCACGTCGACCTGGACACAGAAGAGGCACGTTTAAAATACGGTCGACCTCTGGACATTATTCAGGGACCGTTGATGGACGGCATGAATGTCGTCGGTGAACTGTTTGGTGCTGGTAAGATGTTTCTGCCGCAGGTGGTCAAGTCGGCTCGAGTGATGAAAAAATCAGTGGCGCTGCTGGAACCATTCATGGAAGCAGAAAAGGCCCTGGGCGAAGACCGCCGTCTGTTTTCAGACAACGGTCTGTTTACCGGAACGCGCGAAGACGCTCTGGCCATTGTTGGTAAGACTGAAGAAGGCTCTGATCCCAATGCTCCCGACGATAGTGCTCGCGGTACTTTTTTGATTGCGACCGTCAAAGGCGATGTTCACGATATCGGCAAGAACATTGTGGCCGTCGTACTTCGCTGCAACAATTTCAAGGTGATTGACCTTGGTGTGATGGTATCCTGCGAAAGAATTCTGGAGGAAGCTAAGAAGTGCAACGCTGACATCATCGGCCTCAGCGGACTTATTACTCCGTCACTGGAAGAAATGATTATTGTTGCCCGCACAATGGAAGAACAGGGCTGGACAATTCCTCTATTGATTGGTGGAGCTACCACCAGCGCAAAGCATACGGCTGTAAAAATCGCTCCGGTGTATAGCCAGCCCGTGGTTCACGTCGGCGACGCTTCGCTTTCCGTTGGCGTGGTTGAAGCGTTACTGGATAAAGATTCCAAGGCCGCGTTTGTACAGAAGAATCTGGGCGCACAGGAAAAATCTCGAGCATCCTTCGAACAACGCCAGCAGGCAACGCTGGTTCCATATGAAGATGCTTTGGCTAAACGCTTCACAATCGACTGGAATAGTTACGAGCCTCCCACTCCGGAATTCACGGGAACTCGCATCATCGAAAATCTGCCTCTGGCGGAACTGGTACCATACATCGACTGGTCACCGTTCTTTAGCAGTTGGCAGTTGATCGGCAAGTACCCTCGCATTTTCGAAGACGTAGTTGTTGGAGAAGAAGCGAAGAAACTCTTCGACGATGCTCAGGCAGAACTAAAACTTCTGCTGGCAGATAACCGCCTGACCGCAAAGGGGGTTTACGGTTTCTGGCCAGCAAATTCCGATGGCGACGATATCGTACTGTGGACCGATGAAAGTCGCAGCACAGAACTCATGCGTTTCCCGATGCTGCGTCAACAGTGGGAACGTGTTGGGCAAAAGGACTTTCGTTCGCTTGCAGACTACGTCGTACCGGTTAACGGCGGTTCGGCATCGAAGCCAGACTACATCGGTGCGTTTGCTGTGACGGCTGGGCACGGCTGTGATGAACTGGCAAAGCAGGTCGAAGCAGAAGGTGACGACTATCGATCAATCATGATCAAATCGTTGGCGGACAGATTCGCAGAAGCGTTTGCGGAATACCTGCATGCCAAAGTGCGATCCGAATGGGATTTTGGGAGAAACGAAGGTCTTTCCAACGTCGATTTGATTGCAGAAAAGTACCGAGGCATTCGGCCGGCGTTTGGGTATCCATCGTGCCCGGACCATCTGCCGAAAGGACCGCTTTGGGAACTTCTGGATGCTGAAGCCGCCACCGGAATGACGCTAACGGAAAGCTTTGCGATGTTTCCAGCATCTTCTGTGAGTGGCATGTACTTTGGTCTGCCGGAAGCTCGTTACTTTGCTGTGGACCGCATCACCAAAGATCAGGTGGAACATTATGCGGATCGGATGAAAATGACGGTGAAGCAGATCGAACGCTGGCTGGCACCTAATCTCGGCTACAACCCTTAAAGTACATTGCTACTGACTGAGAAGCTTCACGCCGCGAAGAAATTGGTTCGCGGCTTTTCATGTTTTACGGAACAAACACCATGGCAGTTTTTCTCGGCATCGATATCGGCACCAGCGGCACAAAAACATTGGCGATGCGTGAAGACGGAATTATTCTCGGTTCAGCAACCGTCGAGTATCCGCTCTACAGTCCAAAGCCCGGCTGGTCAGAACAGCATCCGGCCGATTGGTGGGAGGCTTCTATTAGCAGTGTCAAGATGGTGATGAAGGCTGCCAAGTTGAAGCCTGCTGATATCGGTGGTATCGGGCTTAGCGGCCAAATGCACGGCAGCGTTTTTCTGGACAAATCCGGAAACGTCATCCGTCCGGCTTTGCTGTGGAACGATCAACGGACAGCGGCCGAATGTGCGGAAATCGAAAAGCTGGCTGGCGGACGCAAGAAGCTGATTCAAATGGTGGCTAACCCGGCATTAACGGGATTCACGGCACCCAAAATTCTGTGGCTGCGAAATAACGAAAAGAAGAACTTCGACAAAACCGTGCAGGTGCTGTTACCCAAGGACTACGTTCGTTATCGACTGACGGGAGAATTCGCAACGGAAGTCAGTGATGCATCGGGCACACTGTTACTGGACGTTGTCAAACGCAAATGGTCGAAGCTGCTACTAGACAAGCTCAGCCTGGATGCCAGCCTGTTTCCACAGATGTACGAATCAGAAGACGTAACCGGCGGACTGTCCGAAGCTGCAGCCAAAGCCATGGGGCTGAACGTCGGAACTCCGGTTGTTGGCGGTGGCGGCGATCAGGCGGCCAGTGCGATTGGCAATGGTATTGTTCGCGCAGGAGTTGTATCCGCCACGATGGGCACCAGCGGAGTTGTGTTTGCTCACAGCGACGAAGTTCAGGTAGATCCAGAAGGTCGACTGCACACGTTCTGCCATGCAGTTCGAGGCAAATGGCACGTGATGGGCTGCGTTCTTTCGGCAGGTGGAAGTCTGCAGTGGTTCCGCAATCAGCTATGTCAGGAAGAAATTGGGGCCGCCAAAAAACAGAAGGTTGATCCATACGAATTGATCACGCAACAGGCCGCCGCTGCTCCGGCTGGCTCAGAAGGCCTGTTCTTCTTGCCGTATCTTACTGGCGAACGCACGCCATACGCCGATCCCAATGCTCGAGGCTGCTGGGTCGGCCTGAGTCTGCGTCACGGCAAGGGCCACATGGCTCGTTCGGTGATGGAAGGTGCAACCTATGCGATGCGCGATTCATTGGAAATTGCGAAGGGGATGAATATACCCGTCAAGGAAATTCGTCTTTCCGGAGGCGGTGCTCGCAGCCCGTTCTGGCGACAGATGCAGGCCGATATTTACGGTCAACCGGTCGTGACGATCAACGCTGAAGAAGGTCCTGCATACGGAGTTGCCCTGCTGGCGGCGGCTGGAACCGGAGCCTACAAAGATGTTGTCGAAGCCTGCAAAGCCACTATTTCCGTGGTCACGAAAACGACAGCTCAAGCGGCCGCAAAGAAAACCTACAACGCCGCGTATCCCGTTTATCAGCAACTATATAAGTCTCTAAAAAATGACTTCGCCAGCATTCAGGCACTGCTATAAGGCACGATCTTTAGCACACCAAGCGGCGAGACGGGCACCACTGTCCGTTCTCGTCGGTTCTGCTGGAAGCGGTCCCCCCAAACCGCAAATTCACAAGCACTTGTCGCGAGCAAGTCAATCGAGGCATTGCAAAATTCGCTCGTGCTTGTGTCGGGAAGTTAGCGGGCCGGTTTTTAGACTGCATCTACTGCAACAGCGATTCACACCGTTGTTGTGGCGGGGTGTGATAGGTATTTATCGACATCGTTGCTGACAATGACTCCATAATTGACCGCTCCCAGCCATCCGGACATGATGATGCCGACCGAACCGGCGTGGTACAGTCCGCTGATTTGAGTGGGCAGATCTTTGCTGACCTGCAACCCTTCGAACTTTGTGCCGAACGATGATCCCGCAATGTGTTTCGTGTAATGCTCGAACGTGCGCGGTGTGGCGGCTTCGATGTGATCCAGCTTGGCTCGAATGTCCGGCACGTATTGTTCCAAACAATCCAGAGTTGTTTCTTCAAGATGCTTTTTAGCGGCCTGATAATCTTCTTCGGACAGATCAGCCCAGTCGCGATAATTTGCGTTTGTCGAAGACACAATCATCCAGCGATCACTGCCGGGGCGTGTTTGAGGATAATAGAAGCTAAAAGTGCGACTGCTGACATTCATGCTGAGAATGGCATCAATATCGAAGCCCTCGTGTTCTGAATGAAACAGCAAATCGCCGCAGCTGTCGTCAAAACTTTCTCCCGGTTTGAGTGCCATATACACCTGACAACTGCTGCTGTTTAGACGCACGGCATTGGCTTCGTCGACATATTGTTTGTTAAAGTGTTCTTCACCAACCAGGTTCAGAATTGTCGACTTCAAATTTGCGTTGGAAACAACGGCCCTGCACTTGATGCGTCGGCCGTTTACAACAACGGCCTGCACCTGTCGGTCGTCTGACACTTCGATTTTTTCCACCAGCGTTCTGATGCGAAGATCGACACCGTTCCGTAGAAGTTCTTCCTTCATTTTGCCAACAAGAGCATCCGTACCGCCTTCAAACGTATACACGCCCTTTTGCATGAAGTTCGAAAACACAATGCCATACGTGATCGCCGGATCTTCCAGAGTTGATCCGTTAGCATAAGTGATCGGTTCCATTAGCATTCGAACAACATCGCCGCGTCCGGGGAAGAATTCATCAAACAGTTCTCGAACGGTCCTGGCCTGATCGTCGAAGAAATTCATCCCGCGAGCTTTGTCAAAAAAAGCAACGACGGTCTCTTCGGGAACATCAAACTTTTCACCCAGAATTCTGGTGAAGTCCTGTCGGTCGAAAGTTGTTCGCACAGAAAACTGAGGATTCTCGAAGCGAATTCCCTTCAGCTGCACAATCGAATCCGCAATATCCTTTGTCCAGTACTTGCGACAGCTTTTAATCATCCCGTGCGGAAAACCGTGCAGCGAAATATCAAAGATGTGGCCACCGCGACGCTTGAACCACGTGGCCATACCGCCCAGTTGGTAATGATGTTCCAGCAGCAGAACCGAATGTCCCTGGCGAGCCAGAATGTTGGCCGATGTTAATCCGCCAAGACCGCTGCCGATCACCACAACGTCATATTGGTCTTTGGCGTTTTTTAAAAAATCCTTCGCCATTGTGTTTCGTCTTCAGCAGCCAGATAAGAACAGGAAAACCGGATTCAACAAGTCAAAGCGACAATGTCCGGCAATTGAAATTGAAAGTATTAACGGCATCCCGTGGATAGCCATCAGAAGTCACGCATCTGGCGCCGATCGAAGCGGACACGTCAGCCAGGTTGAAGGCCTGGCCTGCGGAACATACTGAAACCAACAATGTGCAGCTACAAAGAAATGTCGCGCCATCAGTGCATGGTTCAACGCACAAATCGTTTGCCTGAATGTGTTCAATAAATACAAAAACCACTGGCAGCAGTGCTGCCAGTGGTTCGCTGACTCGAATCTACCTAGCCTTTGGCTGCGGCAAATCGCTTGGCCACTTCTTCCCAGTTTACAAGGCTCCAGAATGAAGCGATGTAATCAGGTCGACGGTTTTGGTAGTGCAGGTAGTAAGCATGCTCCCAAACGTCCAGACCAAGAATTGGCGTGCGGCCATCGGAAAGTGGCGTGTCCTGATTGGCCGTGCTTTCGACAACAAGCGTGCCATCCGCTTTAACAGACAACCACGCCCAGCCACTGCCGAACCGAGTCGCACCAGCTTTTGAAAATGCATCTTTGAATTCAGCAAAGCTGCCACAGGCGGCGTCGATGGCAGCGGCCAGTTCGCCGGTGGGCTCGCCACCGCCGTTTGGCGACAAGATTGTCCAGAACAGAGAATGGTTAGCGTGTCCGCCACCATTGTTGCGAACGGCGCCCTGCTTGTCAGCAGGTAGAGTGTTGAGCTTCTTCATCAATTCGATGATGCAGGTGTCGGCGTATTCTGTGCCTTCAAGAGCTGCATTGACGTTGTTGATATAAGCTTGGTGATGCTTGGTGTGATGGATTTCCATCGTACGAGCATCGAGATGAGGCTCAAGAGCATCGTAAGCGTAAGGTAGATCGGGAAGTGAGTAAGCCACTCTGGTAAACTCCTGTGTTAGGTTCGGAAAATTAACAAACGCCCCAGTGCCAACAAAAGATTGCGCTGCGAGCTGTGATTGACGTTCAAAGAGCCGCGTTCAGCGAAACTCAGCCGAAACCGGGCGTCGTACCGCGAATTCTACGCTTCTGACCTCAATTTGCTATGCTGTAAAAAGTATGATCCGATGGACTCCGGAATGTGGTAATAGAAGCCTAAAAACGCTCAGGAATTCAAAATCTGTGAGTTACCGTTTTCCACCAAACACGCTCACGGTTTTACCCCACGAAGACTCAGCCTCGGAAAACAGGTAGCCCGTGGCCCTACATGCACACAGCGCCCGGAAGTGAATTTTCTGCGAATGCCGGACTTACTGGCGGGCGATGTGTGCTTGTAGACAGTGCCGTTTGGAACGCTGATTTTGCCGTGGTGTTTGACCGCACAGATCAATTGCCGACGTTACGACTATTTCCGCAATTTTTGAAATTCCGCCACCGACTGTTCCCAGCGTTCGGCAAGTTGCTTCACCATATCGGGTTTTTCTGCTGCCAGATCGTGCTGTTCCGCTCGATCACTTCCAAGATCGTAAAGTTCCCACGCTTCGCCCTTCGCCGCAACCAGTTTCCAGTCGCCGATCCGGACAGCTTTATGGCCATCATGGAACCACCACAAATGATCGTGGTTTATGCTTTCGTCTCGTTGAAAAACGGGCAGCAGACTCTTCCCCGGTGCCATCGGAACGGCGAGTCCCTGCCACTCGGTAAACGGCTTTGCGTCACAAACGTCTAGAATGGTCGGCACAATATCGATGACGTGCCCGGCATTCTTCCGTAGTTCGCCGGATGCTGAAAATCCGGCGGGCCAATGAACGATCAGTGGAGTCGAAATGCCACCTTCATGCACCCACGTTTTGTGGCGGCGAAATGGAGTGTTGCAGGTGGTTGACCAACCGGGCCCGAGACACAGATACGATTCCGCAGATCCACGACTAGCCGCCGGATTGTGGCCGTCATCACGAACCATAATTTCGGCACTGGCACCGTTATCCGACAAGAACAGAATTAAAGTGTTTTCGATCTGCTGCATATCGCGAAGCTGCTGAAGTACTCGACCGATTTCCTGATCCATGCGATCGATCATGGCCGCGTGAATCGCCATCTTATCAGCCTGAAAACGAACCTGCTGTTCGTTTAGTGAATCCCAGGCAACCGGCCGATTAACCTCAACGTCACCCAGAATCTTCAAGTGCTCGGGAAAATTATAAGGTGGCCCCAATTTGGCTTCCACATCAGAAAGCCGGCCTGTGAGCAGTCCCATGCTTTGCTGACGATTCCATCGTTCCGTGCGCAGTGTCGTCCATCCGGCAAGATATCGGTCACGGTATTTCGCTATGTCTTCGGGCATTGCCTGCAAAGGAAAATGCGGTGCCGTAAATGCCAGATAGTGGAAGAACGGTTTCTCGCTGTGGTTCTGATGGTGATCCCGAAGACATTCTAAAGCGTGATCGGCAATTGCCGTTGTCCCGTAATAGCCGGAATTCTTCGGAACCGGGGGCAGCGGCGAGTCGTCCTTCCAATGCCTGGTCGGATTGAAAAACCTCCCCTGATCCAAAACGTAATACGACTTGTCGAAGCCACTCTGCAGAGGTAGACCGTCAATGTGCCACTTGCCGGAATGGTATGATCGATAGCCGCCCGGTCTGAGCATATCCGGCAAGAGTCGAGCCCATTCCGGGCGTTTGTTTTTATAGCCACCGCCACCGCCACCTGCCTTGCCTGGCAATGCGTCTCGGCCAACCTGCTGAGCGTAATAGCCAGTCATCAGAACGGCTCGAGTCGGCCAGCAGCGAGCCGTATTATAAAACTGAGTAAAGCGCAGTCCGTTGGCAGCCAGATTATCCAGATTGGGCGTGGCGATTTCGCTGCCGTAGCAACCCAAATCAGAATATCCAAGATCGTCGGCAAGTATGAGTACGATGTTGGGGCGGCTCGGAATTTCTTCCGAAAACGCAACATTTACAGGGTCTGCAGCGTGAATGTGTGGGAGGGCGATCAGGCCCATTGCACTAATTGCCTGCGCT
>Ga0209390_10002640_pt1 | contig 30876 bp, 26 predicted proteins | sample BON01_FD_187212 | JGI IMG/M metagenome (GOLD analysis project Ga0209390, IMG submission 187212) | Freshwater microbial communities from Lake Bonney liftoff mats and glacier meltwater in Antarctica - BON-01 (SPAdes) (version 2) | ecosystem: Environmental > Aquatic > Freshwater > Ice > Glacier...
GCGATGGCGGAGGGGCAGGGGCGGGCGTGGTCAAGCCTCGCCCCTTGTTGCTACGGCTGGGGAGACGGACTTGGGCTCCGATGTCCGGCGTAAAGACCCGACCCACAGGGGGGGGACTGGTCGGGCGTGCGAGATGCGATGGCGGAGGGGCAGGGGCGGGCGTGGTCAAGCCTCGCCCCTTGTTGCTACGGCTGGGGAGACGGACTTGGGCTCCGATGTCCGGCGTAAAGACCCGACCCAGGGGGGGACTGGTTGGGCGTGCGAGATGCGATGGCGGAGGGGCAGGGCGGGCGTGGTCAAGCCTCGCCCCTACATCGGAGGACGACTCATAGGGACAGGTTAGTTAGAGGGGCGGGCGTGGTCAAGCCTCGCCCCTACATCGGAGGACGACTCATAGGGACAGGTTAATTAGAGGTTAATTAGAGGTTACATAGGGACAGGTTAGTTGGGGAGATGCTGTTTTCTTTTGAGGTGAGAGCGGGAGAGACCACCAAAGTTTCAGGAGATGTCAGTCCGGTGATAGTGAATTTTAAATGTCCCGATCACAATGGGGTCACTTATCGGCTCACGGGAAGAAGTCTACGCGGTGAGGTGATCCATAGAAAGCTGTCGGAACTCAATCTATGTGGCCTGCTGCCGGGGGAATTTGAAGTGCGATTTAGCAAGGACGGGTGGCCAGACGAAGTGAGGGAATTTGAGGCGATTACGGGATTAACGGCCCAAGTCGAAGTCGAGTTTCCTTATGCCACGGTGGTGATCGACAGTGAGCCGCGGGGAGCGGAGGTCGGGTTGAACGGTAAGGTAGTCGGAACGACGCGGGCTGAAGCTCAACAAATCAAGCCCGGGCCGCTGAGTTACTCCGTGCGATTGGATGGGTATAAAGGCGCGGAAGTGCAGGGACTGGCTCGCCCCGGAGAGCAGTTAACGCTCAAGGCGACGCTGGCGAAATTCCCCGGGTGTAGCATTTCAGATTTAAGGATGAGTTTACGGGAATTGGAACCGGGAGTGCTTTCCTTCACTCATCCGGAGACCGCTCAAACGAGCACAATTCCAGTGCCCGATTCTTTCTGGATCGGGGTGACGGAAGTTATCCAGTTTCAATGGACGAAATTGATGGGAAGTAATCCTTCGGCGAATCTAGGTTTAGACCAGCTCCCAGTGGATTCGGTTTCCTGGCGACGGGCGGTCGACTATTGTAAACGATTGACCAAGCGAGAGCGATTGGCCGGGCGACTTCCGGCGGGTTATGAGTATAATCTTCCAACGGATATTCAGTGGGAGTATGCGTGTCGGGCAGATGGAATCGCGGAGGTGGGAGAAGATGATTTCTGGCACCTCGGAAACAGCGGAGGCAGTTCGCAGCCGGTGGGCACGTCGACGGCAAACAAATGGGGTCTTTACGACCTATACGGCAATGTGGGAGAACTTTGTTTAGATTATAACAAGGAGCCGCTCCCGTGGGGGTATGGCGGATTTTTCATCACGAGAGCCGCTTCGTATCGGGGAGGCTTTTCATCGAAGGAAGCGGCAGAATGCGGTCCACATTATCGGATGTTTGACACGCTCGGTCGCGCACAAGCGCACGTCGGGTTCCGAGTGGCGCTGGTGCGGGATAATTGAGGGTTTGGCACCTCAGTTAATCCGAACTTTTGAATCCGGGACTGCCGGCCCCCCACAGCGGTTGAACGAGTTCAGATTCCCAGGCGTCCAGTTTAGTTTGGAGGCGGCGCGAAACGGCGGGGTTTTGGGCGGCGACGTTTTGGGTTTCGCCGATGTCGGTGGTGAGGTTGTAGAGCTCGGGCGATCCATCCGGTGAATTTCGCGCGAGTAGTTTCCATGATCCGTCCTGCACTGCGATCGGGCCGTCGCTCCCACTCGTGCGCCAATACAAGGAGCGCAGGGGAAACACGTGGGCGGAGGCGCCCAGCAGAGGGAGGAGGCTGTCACCATCGAGGGCCCAGTCGGCCGGAATCGCTTCGCCGGCGGCTTCGAAGACGGTGGGAAGAATGTCCATGGTGATGACCGGGGTATCGATGATCGAGCCTGGCTTAATCACGCCCGGCCAGGACATCGCCCAGGGCACTCGGACGCCTCCTTCGTAAAGACTGCCTTTGTGGCCTCTCAGCGGATAGTTACTGATAGCGTCTTTACCGCCGGGGCCGCCGTTGTCGTTGGTGAAAATCACGATGGTCGATTCGTTCAGGCCATTGTTTTCGAGGGTGGCCAAAATCTTACCGACGTTGTCATCCATCGCGACGATCAAGCCCGCGTAGTTACGTCTCGCTTCGGGTGTGATGTGTTTCGTGCGTTCGGCATCGTAGCTGCCTTGACGGGGTTCGAGCGGACCATGGGGCGCGGTGAATGAGACGAACAGGTAGAACGGCTCCGTTTTGTTTGCTTCAATAAATTCGCAGGCAGCATCGCCGAGCCGATCGGTGACGTAGCCGGACTCGGGCGTAGGGGTGGCATTGTGGCGGATGACACGATCCGGGGAGGGGTTCGTAATAGGATAGTAACTACGCGAGCCTTGGAGCAGGCCGTAGAAGTGATCATAGCCTCGCTGATTGGGATGATAGGCCTCGGGGTAACCCAAATGCCATTTGCCGATTAGCCCGGTGCGATACCCGATTTTTTGGAGTCGTTTGACCCCGAAAGTCTCGGTGAGCGGGAGCCCCGCGGGGGTGCCGGGAGGGAGATTAGTCTCGTGACCGAAGCGTTCCTGGTAGCGCCCGGTCATCAGGCCCGCACGGGAGGGGGAGCACACGGCCCCGGTCACATAGGCCTGCGTGAATTTTGCCCCCGCCTTCGCGATACTGTCGATGTGCGGGGTGAGATGCGCCATGTCGGGTCTCGCACTTTCTTGAAAGCCGAAGTCGGCGTAGCCGGCATCGTCGGCGAAGAGAACGACAACGTTAGGTTTGACTGAATCTGCGGTCGCGAAGTTTAGACTGAATAGGCAGATTAAGCCGATGAGGGGGAATGCGGGTTTCATGGCTTTCGGCTGGGGTAGAATGGATTGGCGAGGCGGTTTGAGATGATGGGAGGGGGGAGATGACTGAGGGGGACGTTGCGGACGGCCCAGTGGTCCATCCCGCCCTTTCCTTAAGCGGTCTCGGGCATGAAGGTCGGGATGACGACACCGTTAATTTGGGGTGGTGTTTCGGTGGTCTGAGCGACGTGAATTTCGCAGTTTCTGGCCCGGAGGGCATACATGGCTTGAGTGATCCCGGGGCGATGGGAAGGGACGAGCCAGACCATGGTGTGGCCGCGCCGGACGTGGAGTTCGCGTCGGATGAGAGCGACCGCGTCCTCGTCTGATCGCATGCAGCCCGGGCCGAGCAGGGCGCTGCCGGGATGATGGATGGAGGCGAGGAATCCCTCGATTTTTCCTTCAGTGTTTTCGATCACACTTACGTGCCAGTCGCCGCTTTCGTTCCGGATGAAATACTCGAAGTCTTGGCCGCGGCGGATTCCAAGAATTTCTTCCTCCAACGCGACCAGACATGCGACATCGGCGAGGGTGGCCTGGCGGATCATTTTACCGGCGGGAATTTTGTCCGGGATGCCTTCGCTAGGCACGTCGAGGATCATGTCTTGATACACGGCGTAGGGAGTGAAACCCGCGCGGTTGTAGAGCGAAAATGAGTCGAGGTTCATCGCGCTCGAAACGAGACGCAGCGGTTGGCACTTTGCGGTGGCGAAATCTTGGATGAAGGTGAGGAGGCGGCGGGCGATTCCTTGGCCGGCGTAGTCGGGGTGCGCATTCATGATACCCAAAGAAACGTGGGTTTCACGAAGGCGATAGAAACAGGAACCGGCGATCGTGCCAGTTGCTTGATCGACGGCTAATAGACAGCGCCCGGGATCGAGGTCCTCATAGACCTGGCAGAACACTAAGGTGGAGGACGGGTCGCCCGTGAAGATGGCGGACTTTCCGTTGGCCACATACCACTGGTTAGTCGACTGGTAGATAAGATTCGCGACTGCATCCCAATCATCGCGGTTCGCGTGGCGAAGTTCGATTCCGGGGTTCATAAAGTATGCCGGATGATGAATTCCACAATCGGCGTCGGGTCGACCAGACTGTGCGGATGGTGACCGACGCCGGGCTTGGAGATGACCTGAATATCGCCCCCAAGGGCACGGTAGCGGGAGGCGAGGATATCCGTATTGTCGGCCACGGGCACGACGTTATCCGCATCTCCCACAATATGAAGCAGGGGAACGCCGGCTTGCGCGAGTGGTTTGAGTCCATCGATCGGATTGCCGGTGAAGTCTTCCGCTTCGGCGGCAGTGAGCCCGTAGACCGCTAAGCATTTCAGCCAAGTGGCCGCGCTGCTGTGATCGCGAGGCCAGCTCTTGATATCACAAACGGGGGCGTCGGCGTAAATGCAGGCGACCTTGGTGGGGTTTGCCTTGGCCCAGTTGTAGATAATCAGGCCTCCGCGGCTGAGACCCTCTAGGGCGACTTTGGGAGCGAGCCCGTGGATGCTGGTCATCTCCACGTAAAACGTGTTCCAGATCTTCACGGCCGAAGGAGAGCCGAAGAGGTCGGCAACGTCACAATAGACGACATGAAAACCGCGTTCGAGGAGGGCGAGATCGGTCTGGGGTTCGTGGCCCCAGAACCGGGCCCGCCAGATCCAGGGATTGCCCGGAGCGGCGGTGGCGGGGGTGACGACGTGGGCGTTGCGTCCTGCGATCTGAAAGTCGAAACGGTCGAAGCCATGCCAGTCCGATTGTTCACCTTGAAACGGAGCGGTAGCGAAGGCGGAGGCAGCGAGGAGAAGCCCCGCGAGGATCGACCAGGAGGATTTCATGGCAGGATTTTTGGTGGGTGGTTGAATCAAAAGCGAGAGTCTCGTTTGTTCGATCGAATTTCGATTTGGAGCCGGTTTAAAACGAGCGGGATCGAAGTCGCAGTTTTCGGGCGACGTATGGCGGTGAAACACTGCTTATTTAGACGGCGGGAGGAAGGATCTAAATTGGGAGGACAGGCGTGGATTGTAAGCGTTGAGCGGTCGCCAATTTTGGGCAGGAGAGACCTCACCCGATCGAAGTGAGATTGCTTTGACGGATGCCGAGCGGGAATAGACGGTTCGGGATGAAAGTAGCTGACGCTCTCCAATTATTATTAAGAGATCCGGAGCGGAGGAAGGAGATGCAGCTCGGGTATTTGGGCGGCAGTCCGCAGGAAGATGCGGAGGTTTTTTCTCGGTCGGGCGAATTTAAGGAAACGCTGAGATTACTGGGAGGTTCCGTCGAAAATAGGACCGTAGCTGATATTGGAGCGGGCCGAGGAATCGCGAGTTATGCGTTCGCGAAAGCGGGAGCGGGTCGAGTGTATGTGGTCGAGCCGAATACGGACGACTGGTTGGGTAATGGAGCGATCAACCAGTTGAAACACCGAGAGCGGATGGAGGTTATTTCAAGCTTTGGTGAGGATATTAGTCTGCCGTCCGCTTCCGTCGATGTGGTGTATTGCCGACAGGTGCTCCATCATGCGCGAGATCTACCAAAATTCATTCAGGAGTGTCATCGGCTATTAAAACCGGGAGGAGTGTTCATCGCCTGTCGTGAGCACCGGTCGGACACGCCGGAGGACTTGGCGGCGTTTCTGGGAAGTCATCCTGGTCACGCGTTGCTGGGCGATGAGCATGCGTTTCCCTTGGCAGATTATCTCAGTGCGATTCGTGATTCTGGTCTTCGGGTCCAGCGGGTGATGGGCCCGTATGATAGTGTGATTTGCGCTTATCCTGAGCTGACGTCGACCGCCGAACTCGACGCGTTACCGCGGAAGGTTCTCGAGGAAAAGTGGGGAAAGATAGGCTGGGCTCTCGGGGCATTCTCATTCGTGCGCCGGATGGTGATTGCCAAGTTAAATAGCCGGCCCGTGCCGGGGCGGCTTTACTCGTTCGTGGCCCACAAACCTGCCTAGCTCCGAATTTTTGTTTGCCGGGGCGGCGGCGGCTTTCGGGGAAATCGGGTAAGGGAATCCGTTTTGGATAGAAGAATTATGAAGTGCATTGCGCCTTCGGTGGCTCTGGGCGGGCTTCGCTTTTAGGGGGGCGCGAGCTTTTTCGAATCTGCACATTCGGGCAACGACCTCGAAATCTTGGAATGACGGCAAGTTTAAGCCCAGGGATGGAACTCCCTGAGTCCGGGCGATCGCACCGGTGGTGGTGGCGGGCCATGGCGGGGCCAGCAACGAGCGGGAAGAAAACTTGTGAGACTTGTGTTGCGGCAGTGGTGGCTCGTCTATCGGTTGAAAGTAGCCTTTCGATCGTGGCGGGCCCTGTGCCGTTGATGCGAAGGGCCGCTCAAAGCCAATCCGCTCACCATTGCCTAGTCCAATTTCAGATCACTCTAGATTCGAATCGAATGCCCTGAAAAAATTTATCGGGCAGGAGTTGGTGGGTGTCCTTAGTCATTTGGGGGAGGAGAACGTGTTGGGACCGTGGCGGGGGAGGCGACCGTGGGACCTGCGTGGTTCGCGATCTTTCAGGCCGACGTTGTATGGAGTTGATCATGCCCACGAGCACGCGGAGCTGTGTCTGTTGTTGGAGGGGAGTTGCCGTTTCAGCTTGGCCAACGAGGGATCGGTTTTAGAGGCAGGTGATTTGGTGATATGCCCGGCCCACACCCCGCATGCGGAGGCGTTTGTTACGAAAGGACGCGATTACCGATTGGTCTGGTGGAGCTTGAACGCGGCGGATCCGACGGTGCATGTCACGCGGTACACGAAGAAGGATGGTTTCGCGCTCGATCACCGGATGAGTCTGAATGCGTTGCCGGCGGAACCACGAAGCCGATTGAAGCGGTTGAGGGATTGGGCGGAGAAGGAGGTGGCTCCGCCCCTTGATGAATTACGCGAGTCGTTGCTGACCCTGACCCTCGCGCTTTACCGTCGGGCGCTGGAGGACGGAGTCGCTCATATGGACACCCGTGAACTGGTCGTGCAGTGTTCGATCGAGTTTGTGCGCGCGAATTCGGCGCGAGCATTGTCTTTGGCGGACGTGGCGGGGGAAGTGCATGTCTCGCCGAACTACCTCACGAGTTTGTTTCGATCGATCACGGGAAAACCGTTGGGGCGCTTTATCGCAGACGAGCGGATGCAGCGAGCCGGTGAGTTTCTGGTATCGAGCGAGTTGAGTATTAAGGAAGTGGCCGCACGGCTAGGGTTCGCTGATTCCTATGGATTCAGCCGCACCTTTAAAACATTTAGCGGCCAATCTCCGACGCAATGGCGAGTCACGCAACGGGAGTAAGATTTGGTATCTTTTCGTAAGTCATGCTATTTCTTCAGGCACGAGTGATCTGCTAGAATCGGGGGCTTATGAGTTCACCGACGATTACCGCAGCCTCTTCCCTGGCCCTACTGGGCGGCACCCCCATCGGGGAAGTGGTCTATTCAAAGTTTCCGCACTTTTCGGATCGGGCAATTGAGCGGGTTGGACAAGTCTTACGAGAAGGCAAGGCATGCGGACTGGGGCGGTTTCATTCGCCGGAGATCGTCGAGGCGGAGGAGACGATCTCGAAGTATCACGGTGGACGCGAGGTGTTAGCGTGCAGCTCGGGACATGCGGCACTGCAAGGCGCGCTGGCGGGGCTCGAAATCTGTAACGGCGATGAAGTGATCACCACGCCCTACACGTGGGGAGCATCGACCTCATGTATCCTCCATCAGAATGCCATTCCGGTTTTTATCGATGTGGAGCGCGATACCGGATTGATGGATCCCGAGTTGGTCGAGGCGGCAATCACGCCCCGGACCAAGGCGATTCTCGTGGTGCACATTTTTGGGCAACCGGCGAATTTGCGGCGTTTGCGGGAAATTGCGGATAAGCATGGACTGGCGTTGATCGAGGATGGGAGTCAGGCGCATGGCGCGACGATCGATGGGGTGCGAGTGGGGGAAGTGGGTGATGCGGCGGGCTTCTCCTGCATGGGGGGCAAGGTGCTGCCGACGACGGAGGCCGGATATCTCGTGACGCCGCACAAAGCGGTGTATTGGAAGGCGGCCATGATTGGCCAACACATGGGGCGCGCACCGGATGAAGGTTTCCCGGAGGAACTGCGACCATGGGCGGATTCGCTCGTTTACACCTACCGAGTGACGCCATTGAACGCAGTTTTGCTGACCGAGCAATTTGGGCGGATCGAAGGCTGGATTGCCGAGCGACGGCGGCACGCGGATTTGTTTCGCGAAAAACTGCAAGGCTCGCAGTTTTTGAAAATGCCCGATTATGCAGCAGGCGTGAAACCGGTGTATCATTTAGTCACCATGAATTTCGATGCCGCGGCGGCCGGAGTGTCGCGGGATACCTTTGCGGCGGCAATGAAAGCGGAAGGCATGTTGGCATTTGGCTACGTGCCGTCACCGATCCCGGATTGGCCACGGATGCACTGGCAAGGTTACGCGGGCCCGCGAGTGTCTTGGATGGCTGCCTTGGAGGCGTCGAGCGTCGACTATCGGGATATGTTGATACCGAATTGCCGTTGGCGGGTGGCGAACACGATTGAGACTCGCTTCGATTTTGTGGACCCGCAGGAAGCCATGGTGGAGCGCATGGCGGAGACGATTTTCAAAGTGGAGTCGAACATTGAGGCATTGCGTGAATTTGAGCGCGCTAAGGGAACCGCGGATTTGACCAAACGCTCATGAAGGCTGGTTTTGGCAAGAGTGATATTACCCCGCGACCCGGCGTGCAGTTGGCGGGTTACGGACCTTACCGGAATCGCGCGGCGCAGGAAATTGTTTCACCGCTGAAAGCGCGAGCGATGATGGTGGTGCAGGGGAAGGTGCGCGTGGTGGTGGTGAGCGTGGAGTTGACGGGCCTGCCGCGGGCACTGGATCGCCGAATACGTGAGCAGGTTGCGGAGCTGACACGAGTCCGCGCCGACGACGTTTTTCTATCGGTGACCCACACTCATAGTGCCCCCTCGGTGGGCGGGATGTTAGGTTGGGGGGAGGCGGATGCGATGTATGTTGAAACGTTGCCGAGCCGAGTGGCGGCGGCGGCGGTTGAGGCCAAGAGTCACTTAACGGAAATCGAGTGGCGGCAGGGAGAGGCGACTGGTGCAGGCATTGCGGTGAATCGAGAAACTGATGCTGGGTTCGCCTTAAAGGCGGATTTTGGCGAACGAATAAAATCGAGCTGGCGTCCCGATCATCCGGAGCAAACCGATCCGACGGTGCGTGTTTTGGCGGCGTATGCTAATCAAAAGTTGGTCGGACTCTTGCACCATTTTGGCTGTCACCCGGTGGTTTACGGGGAGAAGACAAATGCGGTGCACGGAGATTTTGCGGGCGAGGCATCGAGACGGTTGGAGTCGGTGCATGAGGGGGCGGTGGCGTTGTTCTTACCGGGGGCGCTGGGCGATATTAACCCGAAGTTGAATCATCGAAACCCTGACGAATCCAAGCAGGCACTCGACGCGATTGGTCGACAGTATGCGGGGGCGGTGGAGCGCGGTTTGAATCGGGCTTCGCCGATGCAGGGGGCTGGGCTGAAATCGATACGGCGCGATGTGGTGTTTTCGCGAAAACCATGGACGCGAGCGGCGATTGAACGGCGAATTCAAAAACTACAGAAAATATTCATGGCACCGGGAATCACGGACCATCCGCACCGGGGAGGGGAACCGCCGTTGCTGACTAACGGCATGGAGTTGGCGCGGTTAGAGGGGTTAAGGTCGGTGTGGATGCAGTTTCAAGGGGGGCTGCAACCGAACCCGCCGGTGACTTTACACGGGGTGAAGCTCGGATCCCTCGTTTTGTTGGGATGCGGTCTCGAACTTTACCATAGTCTGCAGTCGAAGATAGTGGAGCAGGCAAACCACGATCAAGTTTGGGTGGTGAGTTTAGTGGGCGGGATGGGCTACGCGCCGGATGAGGCGGCGAATCGAAAGTCTGGATACTCCGGAGATTTTGTGCCGCTCATTTGTGGAGAAATTCCTTTTGAGAAAATTTACCGAGAGTTACCCGATGCGATGATTCGGTTGGCCGGCGAGTTGTCCGAAAAGTAGTTGGACTTAGGAACTGGCGGGGAGCGATTCGTCTGAAACGACGGGAGAAAACGGAGATCACCAGCGGACTCTTACTTAGCGACTAAGGTGACGCTGGTTGAGGTGTATTCGGCGCTGAAGCGGGCATCGACCTGATCAAATTTTCCGCGGATTGCTTTCGCTTCAATCACGGGAATGTGGGTGCCGGCCTTTATGGTTTCACCCGCAGGAACATGCAAGATGCCGCCGAGGTTGGCAGTTCCGCTTACCTTTAGACTGCCGGCGGCGGAAGTCGACACGGTGCCGGCGGTGAAAAGGTCGGCGTCGATGACGCCGGGGCCAGCCAGTATTGCTCCCGGCATCACTTCGACCCAACGGAGGGAAGCGAGTTGGCCGCCTTGAAGCGTGACGCGGGCGTTATTGGCCAGGCGAATTTCGTTGCGACCGGTCAGTTTCGAGCCCGACCCAATGATCAATTGTTGTTCAGCTTTGCCTCCTATTTCGAGGGCGAGAAATTCGACGTTTTGCTCGGTGCGAGCGGTGGCGGGTTGGGAGCCGCGGTTGTGCAGGTGGGCGGTCCAAGAAAGTTGCGGGGCACCGTTATCGGTTTGATAGGTGACGCCGGCGTTGGCGTAGGTGTAGTCCGACCAATTTGCGGCAGAAGAGAGTCGGGCGCCGTCACCGCCGATCCACTGGTGGTAAGTGTTGGCGAAGCCGTGCGGCTCGGTGACGCGCTCACCGAGCAGTAGTTTTTCAAGACGAGTGACGAGCGGGGAATGATTCGCGGCGATATTATTGGTCTCAGTTTGATCGACTTTCAGGTCGTAGAGCTCGAGGTGAGATTCGGAATCGCGAATCAGTTTATAGCGGCCGTGGATGATCGATTGCTGCTGACCGGCTTCATGAATCAGAAAGTCTCGTTGACGTGGTTCGCCCGTTTTTAGGAGAAGGGGGGCGATTGAAACACCGTCGATTCCCAATGGTTTTGGGGCGCCGGCGAGATCACAGAAGGTGGGGAGTAGATCCGTGACATCGATCAACCGGTCGGTGCTCGTGCCGGCGGCGAGTCCGGGCCATCGAATGATGGTGGGAATCCGGATTCCCCCCTCATAGATTTGCCCCTTCTGACCGCGCAGACCGCCGTTGGCCACGAACTCGTCGCGGGCATCGTGCTGCGGTCCACCGTTGTCGGATTGGAAGACGACGAGAGTGTTCTGCGCGACCGAATCGGAGGTGTCGCCATCGCCGTTGGGATCTTCGAGGGCGGCGAGGATATTGCCAAAATGGGCGTCGATGCGCGTGACCATCGCGGCCCATTGGCGAGCTTGAGGCGAGAGATTGGGTTGATCACGATAGGCCGCGTCCCATTCCGGCAGCACCGAGATTTCGTCAAACGGGGAATGAGGAACTTGAGCGGCGAAGAGACCGAAAAAAGGTTGACCGGTGGCGTGGTAATTTTGGGCCTGTTTTCGCACAAAATCGAGGGCGGCGAAGGCGTAGCTGTCGTCACAATAGGCCGTTGCCGGGTAGTCGGCGTGATTTTGGAGGGCGGGGGTGCGGGGGTAGTGGGAGTTGCCGACAATTTTTGCGAGTGAGTTGGGGACCAGTTCCAAACCGCCGATCGCCCCCCGCTGGGCGGGTGCGCTCCAGAGCGTGGGCTGATAGAAAGTGTGGGCGCGGACGTGATGGAGTTCGGCGAGGACGTATTGGTAGCCGTGAGCGGTGGGGAGGGTCTGGAGGTTATCCAACGAGGGGGAACGCAGGTCCTTGGAACCGCCGTAGCCCCATTTCCCCCAGTAGCCGGTGACGTATCCCGCTTTCGCGAGCACGTCGCCCATGGTGAGGTCATCGGTGCGGATCGCTTTTCTGGCGTTGTCGGGATCATTGCGATCGGCGAAAGTGTGGCCCTGATGAAAGCCGGTTTGTTGAGAAGAGCGGGCGGGAGAGCAAACGGTGCAGCCATAGGCACGGGTAAAATTCAGGCCCTGAGCGGCGAGTCGATCAAGGGACGGGGTCTTCACCGAGGGAAGTCCTTGGGCCTGCCGCGCGGCTTGACCGTTGGGTCCGATCGATCCCCAGCCCATATCATCGACGTATAAGTAGAGAATGTTGGGACGCGGGGGACTATTCGCTGCACGGACTGACGATGCCGCGATGAAGAGAAGGGTAGCGAGGGTGAGTAGTGGTCTTAAAAGGGGGGGCATGTCAGTTTTGAGAGAGGGGGTTTATCTTAATATTGATCGCAGCGAAGGTGACTTCAAGCTTGGCGAGGGTGGCAGGAACGCTGAGTTTAACAAATGCAATTCTTAGCAGCTGTTACCCCGGACGCTAGCACAGGCTGGCTGATCAGCACGTTAATCGCAGCGATCGCGCTCATTCTCTTTCTGATTCTAAAGTGGCGAGTGCAGGCGTTCATTGCCCTGTTACTGGCCAGTGTGTTTGTGGGGGTGGTATCTGGCACAATGGAGCTCACGGAGGTGGGTGATACGATTAAGGATAGTATGGGATCCGGGCTAGGGTTCATCGCGACGATTATTGGTTTAGGCGCAATTTTTGGCGCGATGATAGAGCACAGTGGAGGGGCGCAGAGTTTGGCGAATGGACTCCTGAAGTTCTTCGGCGAAAAGAAAGCCAACTGGGCGATGCTGATGACGGGCTTCTTAATTTCGATCCCGGTGTTTCTCGATGTGGCGTTGGTCATCATCGCGCCGATTGTCTACGCGCTGTCGCGTCGAACGGGTAAATCGTTGTTAACTTTTGGTCTGCCCTTGCTGGCGGGTATGGTGGTCACGCACTCATTCGTGCCGCCGACTCCGGGACCCACATGGGTGGCCTATGAATTCGGTATCCCCATTGGAACCGTCATTCTTTACAGCATTTTGGTGGGGTTACCGACAGCGATCATCTCGGGAATTTTTCTCGGAGGGAAAATCGCGGAACGGATTAAAATTGATCCGCCGGAACTGACCGAGATGGAAGAAACAAACCCACCATCATTTTTGGCTATCGCAGTGATTCTCATGTTGCCGATTGGGCTGATTGTCGCGGGTTCGTTAGTTGAACAAGCCGTTGGGGGCGGAATTGCGGATGGGCTCTCAAGGAGTGAAAGAGGCGTGGAAATGGCGGCGTTGATGAAGGTGGCGCCGGCGTGGCAGCAAGGGGTGGCGTTTTTCGGCCATCCGATTCTCGCCCTGCTCCTTTCTACAAGTCTCACGCTTTGGATCTTAGGCGCAAAACGTGGGGTAAAGAAGGATCAACTCATGGAAGTTGCGACGCGCGCGTTGGGACCGGCGGGTATTATTATTCTCATTACCGGGGCGGGGGGAGTCTTCAAAGGGATGCTCGGCAAAACCGGGGTTGGTGATGCCCTCGCGCAGCTCTTGGGCGGACTGGGGGTGACCCCGGTCATTCTGGCTTTTCTGTTCTCGGCAATTTCTCGTATCGCCCAAGGATCGGCCACGGTCGCGATGGTGATGGCCGCGTCGCTGATGTCTCCGCTCTTGATGAATATGGGATTATCGGACGCTCAGCTTTCGTTGGTCGTCGTGGCCATCGCAGCGGGGGCAGCGGGCTTCTCGCATGTCAATGATAGCGGGTTCTGGATGGTGAGTCGTTACTTCCGGATGACGGAAAAGGAGACGTTCCAGACCTGGAGTGTAGTTTCGACCGCCGTGGGAGTGATTGGAGTGATCTTCGCCTCTTTGCTTTGGATGGTTGTCTAGCGGACGAATCGGCTTCGATATTCGAATCAATGAAAACCAGACAATGAAAATTTTGACGATTATGGGAGTCATTTTTCTCGCGATGGGGAATTGGGGTCGTGCCGTCGACGAGGGCTGGGTAGAGCTGTTTGATGGTGCGACTCTGGTTGGTTGGACACCGAACTTCAAAGACCAGCGAGTGGAGGTCAGAAATGGTGTCATTGAGATGCGGGCGGTGAAGAAGAACCGCGGGTTGGTGCACGAAGCGGAGTCTACTGATTTCGAGCTCGAAGGGGAAATTAAGGCGCCGCTGGAGAACTATAATACCGGAATTACTTTGCGCTGCGACCAGGCACCGCTTGGTTATCCTTGCGAGGTTTTCGACCGACAATCTGGGTCACTCTATGCTATCCCAAAGGGATGGGTGTGTCCGCCGAGTGAGAGGGAACTCAAGCGTTTTTATGAGATAGGCGGTGGCCGTTATAAGCCGGGGGAGTGGAATCACGATCGAATCAAATGCGTGGGCACGCCTATTCGAATTGGGTGAACGGTCATCGGACAACTGACGTGCGCGACGACAGCTTTAAGCGAGGTCGAGTGGCGATTTTGCACCATGGGAAAGGTGATGGGCACTCTTTCCGAAATCTTCGAATTCGGCCATTCGAGCCGCAGGCTTAGTCGCCCGGTCTTTTTACTGGGATGCAGTCAATTTTAACGCACGCTCCAACCGGATGAAACGAATATGTGTAGTTCCGCGCTGGAATGCCCATCGGGGAAATCGCCTCTTTGCGCTTGGTGAGGCTGACGCTAAAGATCTGACCTGCTACAATAACCAATGTTACAGTTTCTGGCGACGGCTCGCCGAGAAAGAAGGGTATTTGTTAGATACGGATGATGTATCTTCCCTCGAAGAAGCAGATGGTATTTGGCTGCTTGATCTCCCGCGAAAGCGAAGTGAATTTGACCGGATTCTTAACACTAAACGAAGCATGGCGAAGGTGGTTCTGCAGGTGTGCGAATCTCCGCTGATCGTGCCGCAGTCGCATGAAAAGAGCCATCAACTCGAGTGTGATTTTGTGATGACCTACGAGAAACCGAAGGTCGATGATGCGCGGATTTTTCACTGTGAGATCCCCACTGATCTCAAGTTTGAGGGGGAAGGTATCCCCTTTGGTGAGCGGCGTTGTGCGATGATGATCAACAGTAATAAGCAAGAGGGCTGGATGGGGTCTGGGATAGTGGGATGCGCGCGGTTTCCGGGCTGGGGAAAGTATCTCAATGGATGGAAGGCATCCATCGGGCACCGACTATTTCCGGCCCGAGGGGAGCTTTATTCGTGGCGGAGGAAGCTTGCTCGCACGGCCGAGCGGATGGATCGGCGGCAGCTTGATGTCTATGGGCTTGGTTGGACAGGCGAACCCACTACGTGGATTCCGGTGAAACGACCTGAACCGTATCTTTGCGCAACGGGAGACTTATTGGTCGAGCGATCAAAAATTGAGAAATTTCAGGATAAATTCTTGTTGATCGGGCGCTATCGATTTGGCGTCGCGGTCGAGAATTTTAGGGGTTCCACCGGGTATATTTCAGAGAAAATATTTGATGTAATACGGGCGGGATCGGTCCCGATCTACTTAGGCGAGGAATCGATCACCGATTTCTTGCCAACGGGATCATTTGTGGATGTGAGAGACTTTCGAAGTCATGAACAATTGCTGCGTTATTTGGTGAATTGCCCAGAGAGTAAGTGGCAAGAAATGCGATCAATAGGACGGGCGTTTTTGACTTCCGAACGTGCGGAAAATTTCGGCATAGAGGCATTTGTGAGGACGGCCATGGGGATCCTTCGAAAACTGTAGGATAGGGGCTTTTCTTCAATGACCGAAACTGATGACGACTTCCAGAAGTCGAACGTCTCCGGGACGAGGGTATAGGGTGAAAACGTCGGGTTAGGAACTCTCGGAGGCGAGTTCTACGACGCCAATTTTCACGAGGAGATTCGCGAAGAGACGTTGCTCGCCGGTAGCGATCATCAGAGTGGTGCCGGGGGAGGCGATCTTTTCGTAGAAGGCCCATCGCTCCATTTCTTTCCGCGCGGCATCGGCGCCGAGTTTTTCTCGATAGCGGGTGGTGACAGGGGGCGGGGGATTGGCAGGCGGTTGCATGGCGGTCGCGGCTTACGCGGGTCTGCAAGGTTTCGAGTGCGGTCATGGCGTCAATCACGCCGGGAACGAGATTGAGGCGTATTCGGACCGCGGTGTCCGGCGACGGGGAAATTGTCGTCAGCGATTAAGACTTGAGAGCAGTGACCCGATCCGCCCAAGGCTGAAAGGATTTCACGGTGAACGAGATGGTCTGAGCCTAGTTTCAGGGGTCGGAATTCACCGCGTTGGGCAATCGCTTAATCCAAAAATCGTCGAGCCAACTTGGGCGTTATTTCCTGTCGTGGCGGTTCAAGTCGGTGGGGAGGGGTCTAGGATGGTGATCACGTCGTGGCTTCTACGATCGCGAGGCCTGGGGGGGGGAGTTTCCTCACCTCTCTCCGCCACGATTTTGGCAGCGTTGCCAAGAATTTGGGGACCCCTCGTTCTTCGAACCACTCCGGGAGATCACCCAGGCACGCGTTATTAATCAGGAGGGTGCCATTTTTAACTAAACATGAGATGATCAAAGGTCCCAGCGTCGCCCAGATTTCGGGCGTGTTTTCATGTAAATCAACCACGATTAGATCGTAGCGGGCCGTTGTCTGGCGAAGGAATGTTTGGGCGTCAATCAAGACCACTTTGACCCCCAATCCTCGCAAATTTTGGGAGGCTCCGCGGTCGGCCAAATCCACGGTGGTCACTTTACAATTAATTTTTGCCAGTGCTGCAGTTAATCGGCCACGTGACGTGCCTAATTCCAAAACTTGCCGATTGGCAAATTGGCGAGCTAGATCGACTATGATGGCCACATTATCGCCATGCAGAGCCCAGCCTGGAACTCCCCATTGCCCCATATTGCCAAGCCAACGGAATTTATTTTCCGGATGTTCGGGGGGAGGTACGAGCAAAAGACCCTTATGCATCATCTGCGCGAAGTGAGGATTATCGAGGATGAAGCTGTTGCCGAAATGGAAGCCCCATCCTTTACCAATGTCCCCGGCAGGTCCGTAATCGATTTTAGATTCGAACGCGCGGGCAAAAGGAAATTCGTGTAATGGAATGGGGGTGGTGATGAGATTGAGGGCACCGGCAACTACGCCCTGCTCATCCATGTCCCTACAGCCATTGTGCCCATTTTTTAAGGGGTTTTGGTCCAGGATCGCGAGCATCAGAGGCAAATAATGTTGCCCTGGCCCGACCGAAAGCAGCCCGGAATACGGTCGCTGATCGTCTGGCACCGAGTGATGATAGTCTCCATACAGCGTAGATTTATCCCACCTGAGGCAGTCGTGAGTCAGTCGTGGGGTGTCCCTGCCCGAAGCCCAATCCTCAAACCAAGACGGGTAGCCGGTAATCACCATATCTCCATCGAGAATCCACTCTGGCCCGTTGAGGCGCACCCGTTCAGGAAACCATTTCCACCAGTAGCCAAACTTGGCAGGGAGGCAACCGGTCCTTCCTAGTCGGGCGGCTAGCGGTGGATTATCCGTTTCACTCAAGGGCCACCACTCCACCGGTTGGCTGGCAGCCGCTAAAATATTCCGGGCTCGATTTGCACCAATGGCGTGGGTGCAAAGACAATAATCCACCCGATTACCGAACAGCGCGGTGGCGGTGGCCAGGGCGGTCTTGGTGATTTCGTCGTCCAATCCGTCTCCCTTGATCCATCGAATGACGGGGCGATGTCCTTCGGAAAATCGCCGTCCAGTAGCGGATGCCATGATGCGGGCATCTTCGACCGCCAATCGAGCTGATCGGGCTCCCAACAAGCGAGCCGGACTGATTCGCCGCAAATGGGCCAGCCATCGCCGCAGTCTGAATTTCAATCCGGGCCGGCCCATGGATAAGAGATCGATTACGTTAAATCTGTCAGTCATCAAACGTTTGCAGGCAGAGATGACGATTATCGAGCTCCTTGCCTAGGCGCCGGGATCCTATTTGGCGCGTTCTCGAGATTAGTGAAATGACGCATGGAAGTGGTCCGGCTTGTTCAAGGAGAAAGCGATGACGCAAAGAAATTTCGCTTAGTTCATTGGGGGCTTCTTAGGCGGAAGTTTAGCTTAACGGCATGGCCTTTTCGATGAGTCGGACCCAGTAGGAAGAGCCGGAGGGAATGGCTTGGTCGTTGAAGTTATATTTGGGGTGATGGACCATGGCGGTATCGCCGTTACCAACGAGGATGTAGGCTCCGGGGCGCTCTTCGAGCATGAAAGCAAAGTCTTCACCGCCCATAATGGCGGGAGTATTGGTGGTCACGTTCTCGGCTCCGGCGACTTCGGCGGCGACTGCGGCGGCAAACTTGGTCTGGGCGGGGGCGTTGACCATGACGGGGTAGCCTTGATGGTAGTTGATTTTGGTCGTGGCCCCGTAGGCCTGAGCGGTGTGTTCGCAGATGGCTTTGATGCGTTTCTCGGCGAGGGCGCGGATGTCCTTTTCCATGGTGCGCACGGTGCCGCGGAGTTGCACGCGTTCGGGGATGACGTTGTAGGCTTCGCTTTCGGTGCGGAAGGAAGTCACGGAAACGACGAGGGCCTTGAGGGGGTCGGCGTTGCGCGAGGCGACGGTTTGCAGCGCGATTACGATTTGGGCGGCAACGACGGTGGTATCGATGGATTCGTGCGGCTTGGCGGCATGACCGCCGAGGCCGGTCACATCGATGGTGAAATCGTCGGTGGCGGCGAAGAAGGAGCCTTCACGAATGGCGAATTGGCCGATGGGGATCCCAGGCATATTGTGCATACCGTAGACTTCTTGGATACCGAACTCGTTCATCATGCCGTCGGCGCACATTTCGCCGCCGCCGCCGCCGCCTTCTTCGGCGGGTTGGTAGATGACGACGGCAGTGCCGTCGAAGTTGCGGGTTTCGGCGAGGTATTTGGTCGCGCCGAGTAGCATGGAGGTGTGGCCATCATGGCCGCAGGCGTGCATCGCGCCGGGAGTGGAGGAGGCGTAAGGAAGCCCGGTAGCTTCGAAGATGGGGAGGGCGTCCATATCGGCGCGGAGGCCGATGACTTTACCGCTGGTGTTTTGGCGGCCTTTAATCACCCCGACCACGCCGGTGCGACCGATGCCGGTTTTGATCAAATCGCAGCCGAACTCTTTGAGCTTCTCCGCGACCAGCGCAGAAGTGCGATGGGTGTCGAAAAGGATTTCAGGATTTTGGTGGATGTCTTGCCGCCAAGACGCGATCTCAGGTTGGAGTTCAGTGATACGGGGGTTAATTGACATGAATGGAAGGTGCTGGGTTAGGGGCACGGTTCAAACTAGAATGGAGAATTTCACCAATTCTCGGATCAAAGCATGAATGGGTTATGAATTTTCATCAAATTTCAGCGCGACAGTTGGTCTGAGAATGAGACGATGGGGTTTAGGTCGATCACCCCGGGGTTTCGAGGTGATCCGTTTGTCCCCAAATCTCTTACCCCAGCTTTATGAAACTTGGTATTCACGCTTACGCTTGGTGTTCTCAATGGACCAATGACACGCTCGATTTGATTGATCGAGTCGCGGACATGGGATTGGACTTTATCGAAATTCCGTTAATGTGTTTGGAGACGTTTGATGCGGCCGCAATCAAGGCGCGTTTGGATGCGGTGGGGATTGGGGCGGTCACCTCGACGGTGTTGTGGGGGAATACGGATATCACCAGTGAAGACCCCGCGCAGCGCGAACTTGGTCGGCAGTATCTCGAGGATTGTGTGAAAGCGACCGCCGCGATCGGCGGCTCGAGTTTCTCGGGCGTGATTTATTCGCAACATCCCGGACAATTACCCCGGCGGCCGGAAGAGCGGCACATGCAGCGGTCGGCCGATGGATTGCGCCCGGCCGCAAAGTTGGCGGGAGATCTCGGTGTTTTGGTCGGTATCGAGCCGGTGAACCGCTACGAAACTTACTTAGTGAATACCTGTGAGCAGGCGAGGCATCTGAAGGACCTGATTGATGAACCGGCGATGCGAATTCACCTTGATACTTACCATATGAACATCGAAGAAAAGAGCTTTTACGATGCGACGCTGTTGGCGGGTAAAGATCTCATTCACTACCATCTTTGCGAAAATGATCGGGGAATACCGGGGACCGGGCAGGTCGATTGGGACGGGATTTTTCGGGCACTGAAAGAGCTCGATTATCAAGGTAACGCGGCGCTGGAGAGTTTTGTCGATAACACCAAGAATATGAACACTTGGGTCTGGCGCCAACTCGCTCCTGACGGTGACACGCTGCTCCGCGAAGGCGTGGAGTTCATCCGGGCGAAGCAGAGTGAATACGGGTTGCGCTAGGCCGTGACCCTCGGGGTGGTTTTTTCAATGACGGGCTCAGTTCTCGTTGGACGAGCAGCTGGTCGGTTTAGTTTTTCGAGGGAGCAAAGGGAGAATGAAGGCAAGGTAGAGGAAGATCGCCGCGAGGTCTAATTTGAAGATTTGCATGATGCACAACAGGGAGAGATGAAAGCCGACTCCGACCACTGCGACCACCCACTTCCAGCGGCCCAGCCAAAAGCCAAGGGCGAGGAAATATTCGATCAAGACGCTTCCTGCTCCCGCCAAAATCACCGGAATGGTGATGGGGCCCAACTCAAGGAAGCCGTTGGACATATCCACTTTGAAATTGGAGATCGAGATCGACATGGCCATCAGGATGTCGCCGGACAAATAGCTAGAGGTGCTTTTTGCGATAGCGTTACTCCCGTAGAGGAGCGTGAGCTGAAGTTGGATGAAGCGGCCAACTGGGGCCGGCGCTGATCCTCTGGAATGGCTCCGGCGCCCTCCATGGTAGGCGCACAGCGCCGCTACGGATGAATGAGAACGCAAAAAGCGCGAAGAGGATGACTTGGCGACTTTGATTGCCACGAGACAGGAAGACCATCGGTAGAAGCATCAAGAAAAGAAAGAATGCAAACCGCCGCGGTCGCCAACCGAAGGCCAGCGGCACGCACAGAGCCACCACCGCCAACCAATACCCAGTGGTCAGGATGACGTGATTGAAAACCCACGTTATCGACTCATGAGACGAATGGGGGCCGGTGAGGTCTCGGGACCAAAAGAAGAACGGGAGGGCAACAGCGAAAGCGATGCGGAACCAAGCTGCCCCACGAGCATCTAGGGGGTGGAAAAGGAAAGCACTGAACTCGGATTACGCACGATTCCGGAGACTAATCCTCATCGCTCACTTTCGTGTTTATGATGTGAATACGATCGAACCGGAGGGAGTTTACGGAATAGCGTAGAGACCACTCAAGTTGACCTCCGGGCGGGGTGAGGGCGTGGGCCTCGGGCGTCTCAGAAAATTCAAAAATTAGTCGTTCTAAATACCTGTGATCATTGCGCACCCCCGCCAATGATAACGGGGGTTCTATCAAAGTTCGTTGCCCCTTTGCGGTGATTGCGACGACCGATACGCTCGAGGGCGTCGCGGTGTGGTAGACCCGGAGACGAGAGGTCGCGTTTACCATAACAACTAGCGTGCCGATGAATAATAGGACATCTAGAATTTTGGAGCCGCTGAACGTAGACAATGTTCTATTGGTTTAAGTGTGAGCGGCCTAGTCGGTATGCTCAGCGATATAGGTTTGAACAGATTGCTTCATTTCACGCCGGAGGAGAATGATGCCCAACAAGTTGGGTAAGGTCATCAAGACGATGGCCACGGCAGCGAGGTTCCACACGAGAGTGGTGTCGGAAAAGGAAGCGAAAAAGAAGCCGAGGACGTAAACGATCCGGTAGTATTTTACCGATCCGACGCCAAAGAGATAGACCATGGCACGGTCGCCGTAGTAGCTCCAAGCGATCGCGGTGGAGAAGGCGAATAGGAGTAGGCCGACGGCCACGATGGTGCGTCCGAATTCGCCGAAAATACCGCGGGCGAAAGCAGCGGAGGTGAGCTCGGCGGAGTGGAGTAACGAGCGGCCGGAAACGTGGATATCCGGGTCTTTAAATTTCCCGTCCACGACCGCGACATCCCCCGTGATGGGGTCGCCGTTGGCCGTCTTGATCATCACCTCTTCGGCGACTGATCGAGCGCTGAGCACGGTCGCATTCGTGGACACGATATGACCTTCGATGACGGATAAAGAACCGCTGTAAGCGACGACCGGAGTCTCACCTTCCCCGGAGATGTGACGATAGAGTGCTTGTTGGTCTTCCGGGTTGGTATCGGTCCATGAACCGGCGACAATTTCGATATCGGCCGACTGGAATTCATTCGGGAGTTTTTCGGTCCAGACGCCCGAAGACAGGATGACGAGACCGGTGAGGGTGCAGATACAGATCGTGTCGATGAAGGGCTCGAGGATGGATACCATGCCCTCAGAAACGGGTTCATCGGAGCGGGCGGCAGCGTGGGCAATCGGAGCCGAGCCTTGACCGGCTTCGTTGGAGAATAGGCCCCGGTTGACGCCCCGGTTGAAAGCGTAGGCGAAGGAGGCCCCGAGGAAACCGCCGACGGCGGCACTGCCGGTGAAGGCGGTTTTGAAAACGAGGATGAACGACGGGATAACGTTGGCCCAGTTGGTGATGATCACACCCAAAGCGCCGATGATATAGAGCAGCGCCATGAAGGGCACGACTTTGGACGTGACGGCGGCAATACGACTGATGCCGCCGATGATAACGAGGCCGAGTAGAACGGCGAGGACTCCACCCGTCACGATGGGTTCGATCCCGAAGGCAGCGTCCATGGCTTGGGCGATGTTATTGATCTGGGGGAGATTGCCGGTGCCGAACGAACTGATGACGGTCGCGACGGCGAAGATCACGGCGAGCCACTTGAGGTTGAGTCCGCGATCCATGAAATACATGGGACCGCCGGCCATGGTGCCATCCGGGGTCTTGACGCGGTATTTGTGGGAGAGAGTCACCTCCACGAATTTGGTGGTCATGCCAAAGAAGGCGGTGGCCCACATCCAGAAAAGAGCGGCGGGGCCACCGAGATAAATGGCGAAGGCTACGCCCCCAATGTTACCGGTGCCGACGGTGCCGGAGAGGGCGGTGGCGAGGGCTTGGAAGTGGCTGGTATCACCGGGCATCCCGCGTTTGTCCTCTTTGCCACGAACGATGCGCAGGGCGCGACCGAAGTAACGTAGTTGCGGGAAACCGAGATAGAGAGTGAAGAACAGGCCGGTGCCCAAAAGCAGGTATGGAAACCAGAAGGCTCCCCCAAGGAAGCCATCGAGATTAAGGAGTAAGTCGTTGAGGAAGTTCATCGGTCGGGGTGGTTGGTGCGATCGGCGAGAGCCGCGTCGTGCGCGGCCGCATTAAATTCAGGATTGGGTCGGCGAGGAACGTCGGCGCCGGTTTCGGCGATCCAATCGTTCAATAACTGTTGCAGGTCTCGTGCCTTTTGGGGCTTTGCGGCAAAGAGGTTCGTGGTTTCTCCGATGTCCTCGTGGAGGTTGTAGAGTTCGTAGGCATCGTCTTCGTAGAAGTGATGAAGTTTCCAGTCGCCTTGGCGGACGACTGAAACGGGACGGGAGCGGAAAAGGACGTCACGTTGTTCCGCGGTGGTCTGGGCATACGACTGGAGGTAAGCGGGAAAGTGCCAGTAGAGGGCGCGGTCGGGATCGGGTTTGGTGCCGGTGAGGACAGGGACGAGGCTTTCACCATCGAGAATCTGGTCGGGGAGGGGCGTACCCATGATTTCACAGAGGGTGGGATAGATATCCACGCCGGTGACGAGGGCGTCGGAGATTTGGCCGGGGGTGATGCGGCCAGGCCAGCTGATGGCGAGAGGCACGCGGATGCCGCCTTCGTAGTAAGTGCCCTTGTAGCCGTAGAGTGGATCCATATCCGTGGCGGGGCCGTAGCCGCCGTTGTCCGAGAAGAAGATGACGGCGGTATTGGCGGTGAGGTTGAGCTGATCGAGCTTGGCCATGATCCGGCCGATGCCTTCGTCGGTCGCGTGGATCATAGTGGCCATCTCGACGTGGTGGTGGAGCGCTCCGGGCGTCTTGGCTGCGTATTGTTCGACGAGTTCTTTTTTGGCTTGAATGGGGGTATGGACCGAAAAGTGCGTGAGGTAGAGCAGCCAAGGTTTCTGCGCATTTTGTTCGATAAATTTGACGGCTTCATCGTTGAGGCGATCGGTGAGGTATTCGCCGGCGGGGGCATTTTCGAGACCGGGGGCGTGGGGGTGAGGAGGGTAGTAGCCCTGAGGGGGGCTACCGCTGTGAGAGCCGCCGATATTGAGGTCGAAGCCATACGGGATCGGATCGTTGCTGAGGTGCCATTTGCCGATAGAGGCGGTCGTGTAGCCGGCCGCTTGCGCGACTTGAGCCCACGTGATGATCGACGGATCCAGGTTGGAGACGCCGGGGATGTGTTCAAGGCGGCGGTGCTCGGTCTTGCCGCGGGGCTCGGTGCCGACGTTGTAAATTTTGTGGCGGGGGGAGTATTGCCCGCTGAGGAGGCTGGCGCGAGCGGGAGCGCAGTTGGCGGAAGCAGAGTAGGCCTGCTGGAAGATCATGCCGTTGGCGGCGAGCTGATCGATATGGGGCGTTTCGAAGAAATCCGAACCCATGTAACTGGTGTCGCGCCAGCCGAAATCATCGAGAAAAATGAAGAGGATATTGGGCTGTTTGGCGGGTTTGGCCACGAGGGCGCAAGAGGCTAGAACGAGGAGGATGAGCCAGTGAATACGGCGGAGTGTCATGGGGAAGGAGAGAGCGTGGGTTACGGAAAAATGCAGAGGGCGATTTCGCCGGTGAATTAAGGACTGGCGAGGGGGGGGCTGAGTCGGCGATGGGCGTGGTGCGGTGCACGATCGCGCCGGTAAGAACATTAATCCACTCCGATCTCCGAGGCCCGGAGGAGCGTGATAGAGGTAAGATGGCAGGACGGCGGCCTTCGAGGTAAATGAGGTAATGTTGGCCGAGGGCGGGGAAAGTGGGGGTGATAGTGCCGAGTGAGTGGGTAACTACATCACGGTCGGGGTTGAGGGAGGCGAGTTCGAAGTGATGCACGAATTTGCGAAGGACGCGAAGCTGAACGCGCCGGGCAGGATTTCCGTCGCCGGGGGCTTCGTTTTCGGTGTCAGGTCCGTCCCCGGCGGCCTCGGGGAAGGAGTCGTCGCGGTGGGGGAAGAGTCCGCCTCCGCTCATGATGAAGTTCCAAGCCTGTCGGTGATAGGTTTGGTCGTCGCGACCCGCGAAGCCGGATTCGTCGTGACCGATGATGCGATTAAATCCGCGGTTCGACGTCACGGCCTCAGGGTAGGCTTAGGGGAAGTTGATAATGGAGACTTTGGGAGGGATGTCGCTTTCGTGCGCGGCTCGGGGAGAGCGGAAGTTGGCGCGATATTTTCTCAAATTCGTCTGCCGGCGATAGTCGTGGAAACGGGGGACCACTTCAAAAAAAAACGGCTTGTATTAAAACGTATACATATTATGCATTTGAATTATGGCATCATCCGAGACCACAAAAACTCGTTCGATTAGTGGTCGAATTTCCGAGCGCGACTTTGAATTTCTTATCTCCTACAAATTGGACGGGAAGGTCACCGTGAGTGAGAAATTGCGCTACGTGGCCTCGTTCTTTCGACGCTATCACGAAAGCTTTGCCGACTATTCGGAGGCTTTGGCGGAGACGCATCGGTTAATCGAACCTACTCGGCTCGCGTTAAAATCTTTTGAGCGCGAGGAGGGGATAAGGTCACAAATTTTGGAACAGGTGATTCAAGTTATTCCGGAATTATTGGCTGAGCTGACCGCCTCGCGGGCGCAATTGGCTGAGTCGTCCCCTGATCAGAAACGTAAAACGGCTATTAGCCTAGAGGAGAATGTGTTGCAAAATGTGCTGCAGCTTCTTGAATCGCTGCTTCGTTTGGCCCTTACTTCCAAGAGCCCCTGTTACAATCCGACAGTGCTTGAAGGTCGTCTCGATACTATCGCTGAACTCGTCGGCATGTCGCACAAAGGCAAACCGACTTCAACCCGCACCTAAATACCCATTATGAACGAGAAAATAAGCCAACGTATACGCCGTATCATATCCGGAACGGCCAATTCCATTGTCTCTAAAATTGAAGGCCTCGCCCCCGAGATTGTCTTGGAACAAGCCATCAATGAAGTCGACGGAGCCCTCGATGAGGTCCGGGTGGAGTGGGGTCGATCCACGGCCCAAAAACACCATGTGTCGAAAGCGATCGGTAAGCTTAATCACGAGCATACGCAGCTCGAAGAGCAAATGACCGTGGCCAAGGCGGATGGTCGGCGAGACCTGCTCGAGGCCGGGGTTTCCCGTCAAATTGACATCGAAGATCAACTTGGTGCCTTGGAATCTCAACTCACTGATTTGGGACACGAGGAATCTGAGCTGAATAAGGCCATCGCTGGTCTGGTCGGAAAACGTAATGAGATGGAGGAGGACCTCGATGACTTTAAAACCACGCAAAAGGAGGCGGGGCGGGCGGCTGAGGCATCTGGCGTTGTCGCGGATGGCAGGTCCCCGCAACTGAAAGCGGATCGAGCCGAGCGAGCGTTTGATCGGGTGATTCGCAACACGAGTGGGGTTTCGCGGGTTCGAATAAAAGGGAATTCCGCTGAATCGGCCAAGCTGGTTGAGTTGGCTGAGCTCAATAAACAAGCTCGGATTGAGGCAAGACTGAAGTCCATGGACCTCGGTTAATCTGTTTAGGTCAACCCCCTCCCGCCATGCTGGAAGAATTTACGATCTACCAAGCGCTGCCGTTTACGGCGGCGCTCGTGGTGATGGTTATCCTCGCCAGCATCAATATCTTGACCGCCTTGGCGGGATTGGAGGTATTCGATTTTCTCGATTCCATGATCCCTGATCTGGATGGTGATTTAGATCTCGGTGATGTCGTTTCGGCCGACAATCTGAGTCCGAGCTTTTTGGAAGGCATGTTGCTTTGGATGAACCTCGGCCGGGTGCCGCTGATCGTCACGCTCAACATCTTCCTGTTTTGTTTCTCTGCGCTGGGTTTTTTGATGATCAACATGGCAGGTTCGATCGGGGTTTCAAATTTGCCGTGGATATTGACAATCCCACTCGCCCTCGTCGGCTCCATTTTACCGGTTAAGATTGGAAACAGCCTTGCGGCGCGAATTTGGCCCAAAGACGAGACCGCGGCAGTGAGCAGTGAAACCTTTATCGGTCGGGTGGCGAAGATCACCATAGGAGTTGCCACCCATGATCGGGCCGCCGAGGCCAAATTAAAAGGCCCCTTGGGTCGTGCCCATTACGTCATGGTCTTTGCCGACAATGAAAATGACCGCTTCCCGCAAGGGACCGCGGTTCTTTTGGTTGGCCGTCGTGACACGAAATTCACCGCGATAGGAGTCGAGAATGACCATCTATCCGCTTAATCTGATCTAAAAAATGAACATGCCCAATATAACTACCCTTGCCCTGATCGTCGTCGGCGCCTTTGCGTTTCTATCTCTCATTGGCATCCTCGCCAAATTCTACATGCGCTCCTCCAAGGAGTTGGCCTTTGTTCGCACGGGGATGGGCGGCGAAAAAGTTATCTTGGACGGCGGCTGCATTAAATGGCCGATTTTCCAGGATATTGTTCCGGTCAATATGCGCACCCTGCGTTTGCAGGTGGACCGCAAGAACGAGGAAGGGTTGATTACGGCCGACCGTATGCGGGTCGATGTCACGGCCGAGTTTTATGTGCGCGTGCAGCCGGAAGCCCGCTCGATTGCCAAGGCAGCGCAGACCTTGGGTAACCGCACCTTGGATCCGGATTTGGTGAAGGAACTGTTACAAGGTAAGTTCGTTGATGCGTTGCGATCAGTGGCGGCCGGACTGAGTATGGAACAGCTTCACGAACGCCGCGGTGAATTTGTGCAGTCGGTGCAGACTTCGGTGAGTGAGGATTTGCTGAAAAATGGACTCGAATTGGAGTCGGTTTCGCTGACCGCGTTGGACCAGACGGCGCGCGAGTATTTCAAAGAGGATAACGCCTTTGATGCTCAGGGTTTGGCAAAGTTGACGATGATCACCGAAGCGAAGCGGGATGAACGCAACACCATCGAGCAGGATACCCGCGTCCGAATTGAAACCAAGAATCTCGAAGCGGCGAAGCGGAGTTTTGAGATCAAGCGGGACCGGGAGTTGGCCGAACTCGACCAATTGCGCGAAGTCGAAGTCGCCAAGGCCGAGCAAGAGTCGATTATCGCCAAGCAACGGGCGCAAAGAAAGAGAGAGGTGGAGGAGTCACGTATCGCGGAAGAGCAGAAGGAGAAGGAAGCAGCCATCGCGGCGCAACAAGCGGTGAAGGAGCGCGATATCGGGGCCAACCGTAGCGTGGAGGAGGCGGAAATTCACCGTCAACAAAGCGTGGAAATCACTCGTCAGTCCTCCGCCATCGCGGTGGCTAAAAAGTCGGAGGAACAATCCAAGGCCGAAGCGGATGCGGCCATCGCCCGGGCTTTGCGAGTCAAAGAGGAGGAAGAAGTTGAGACCGTGCGGGAAACCGCGATCGCGGATCGCGCCAAGAAGATTCGATTGATCAAGGCGCGCGAAGAAGCCGAGCAAGATTCCATTGAAGTTACGGTGGCCGCAGCCGCGGAAAAAATGGCCGCAGCCGACCGGGCTGATGCGGTCATTATTGAAGCCAGAGCGTCGGCCGATAAGGTAAAGTTGGCGGCGGAAGCGGATCGGGAGCGGTTCGAAGTCGATGCCTTCGGTGAACGCTCGATTAATGAGGCTAAAAATCTCCTTTCCGAAGAGATCATCCGATTCGAGCTTCGTAAGATCATCGCCCAGGTCGCACCTCAAATCATTGCGGCCTCGGTCAAGCCGTTGGAGAAGATCGAGAGCATCAAGATTATCTCGACCAATGGCTTTAATCTCCCGGGTTCAAATAACGCTTCGGGCGTCTCGGGCGGTGCAGGAGGAGGGAGTTCGAGTTCCATGCCGAACCAATTGATGGAGTCGCTGCTGGCCTACCGGATGAATTCACCGGTGGTGGACAAGCTCTTAAGCGAGTTGGGATTCGATCCCTCCAAGCCCGATGGATTGGCCGCGCCACTTGAAGCAATTTTGAAGGAAGGTTCGCCGAAAAAAGAGACTGCGAAAGGGCCGAAATTGTCTACTTAAGTTCCCTGATTTAGCTCTTTGTGCAGCAGGTAGGACCCCGGAGCAATCCGGGGTTTTTTTGGGGCTAGTCTCCTCTCAACTCCCTTCCACTGCGGCGTTTGATATCGAGGACTACGGGCGCTTTGAGACAGATCATGCTCCAGCTTTTAGGTGGAAATCTTCCAACTTCCGCTGGTGCAAGGCGGTGAGGTGGTCCCGTTACGGCTAAGGTGTAGCCGTAGTTAAGTAGCTTATCGAGGACGGCAGAAGTCTTAGAGGTTACCTCAATTTGAATTCGTTTAATGCGTTTTTCGCGGAGCAAGGGTTTGAGTCCTTTGATCACAGTCTGTTCCGCGCCTTCGACGTCTATTTTGCAGAAGTCGATGATTTCGAAATCCAAATTCTGACTCATCCATTCTCCATCAATCGTGGGCACATCCATGACCCCTCGGGGGGAAGGCGGAGTGCCCGCTGCATGAATTTGCAGGGAGCCGTGGCCGTCGTCGATTCTCTCCAAGAATTGAGAACATCCGCACCGGTCCGATACGGCTTGGCCCACAACGGTGATATTGGAACCTGATGCATCAATGGCCGGCGAGTTTAGCGCCACGTTGCTCCGGAGTGTTCCCAGTATGCTGGGGTTACATTCGAAGGCATAGGCGTGGCAGTTGGGGACGTGGCTTGCTGCGGTAATCGAATAAAGTCCGTAATTAGCGCCGATATCTAACATCGTGGTTCTTTTGTCACCGGGGCCGGAGGCGATCCTGAGCTGGTCGTCATTCGCGCGATGGAGTCGGGTTCCCAGAGGCTTTTTGTTTCGAGGCACGCTCCTACCACCGACATGGCATTATAGGTGAGAATAATGGGGGAGGAGTCAGGTTGAATCTCACGGGTCCTGATGATACTGAAGGCCTTTCTGGCCTGAAGGCTTTGGCTTAATCGGATGGCTAAGTTGGGAAAATATTGTTTCCCACGGACAGTAGGCGAATATCTCCGATAGAGTCGGCTCAGATTTAAGATAAGGGATGCAAGTGGTTTCCTCATCTGGGAATAAACAGGATTCTCACTGAGTTATTACTGGGGACATTATTCAGGTTTCGCGAGGTATCCGATTCAGCCAAAGAACGAGGCTTTCATTTTCTCGCAAAGCGTGAGGTCGGTGATGGTGCCATCGGTATCACCGACGAAGACATAATTGAGCTCATTGCCGTCGCCATTTGGGCAGAACAGGATTGGTAATGGTCGGGTAAACAAAACTTACGGCAAACGCGGCGTTATCGTCGGACGATGTGAGGGCGGGGCGTTTGATGCGAAAGAGGCGAGTGAATCGGCTGGCACAAAAAAAGCCCCGGTATGAAAACCGGGGCTGGGACTAAAATGGTTTTGATCGAACCCCCTACATTACGAGATCACCGTGGCTGTGCGGCGGCGACGGGTGGAGACGAGTCCGAGGGCGCCTAATCCGGCAATGAAAGCGTAGGTGGAAGGCTCGGGGACAGCGGACGCTTGCACGAGGTTACCGCGGATTTCACCGCCGGCATTGAGGCCGGTATGGATATTGATATACCAGTTACCGGCGAGAAGATTGGCGGGGGTAAATCCACTGACATCACGAGATCCAGTGATGCCGCCGTTGCTGGCACCGGTGGCGAGATCGTAGCCGTTTGCATTCAACGCAAAGACAACTGAGCCAGTATTGGTTTGGTCAGCGGGACCGTGGATATGAGCTGAGGTGGCAGCTCCGGAAAGGTCGGTGAATGAGTTCACTGAGCCCCAGCTGAGGTGGTCCCAGAAAACTGGACAGGCGGGATCGTTAAATCCAAACCCGAAAAACGATCAAAAATATGTCCAAGAAAAACCGACGCAAGTTCAGTGCTGAGTTCAAAGCCCAAGTAGGGCTAGAAGCGCTCAAAGGAGTGGAGCCGGTGCACGCAATAGCCGCAAGGCACGAGGTGCATCCAGTGCAGGTAAGCCAGTGGAAAA
>Ga0209390_10002641_pt1 | contig 30868 bp, 23 predicted proteins | sample BON01_FD_187212 | JGI IMG/M metagenome (GOLD analysis project Ga0209390, IMG submission 187212) | Freshwater microbial communities from Lake Bonney liftoff mats and glacier meltwater in Antarctica - BON-01 (SPAdes) (version 2) | ecosystem: Environmental > Aquatic > Freshwater > Ice > Glacier...
TCACGGCAGCAAGTGAGTGAACGACGACCGGCTCCGACGAAGGCAAATCCTCACACAACATTTTTCCGAGACAAAATACCTGTCTCAAATAACCTTAACCCGCGCCCACTAAATCTACGGAACTTCAATTCGCGACCATTTCGTCAAGGTCGCCGCCCCATCCCGTAACAAGGCAGCGCATCCAAAGATAGTTTTCTAACGAATAACATCGCATATAAAAGCAATCCGGCGGGACGTGCGAAAGCGAGGGGCTCTATCTACTGATTCGAAACTGTCACTGACGGAATCGGTACCGCTGCCACTCGCAGTGCTGTGGGAAGTGCAGACACAGCTTTTCCTTCGCGCAGCCGCACGGGCGAGGTGTCTTTCATCATTGCCAGTCGAACAGATTCTAATCCGAACAACATCCCAACACTGCGTGCAAACTGTTTGTCCAAGTCGCTGGTTTCTTCGCTGCTGTCCTTCCGGAGTACTGGCGATGGGAACAGCTGCAGTTGCCGCGCAAGAGCTGATGCAACATTAAATCCAACCTGACTTAATTCCAGCGAGGGACCCTGAACAAGTTGTTTCGAGTATCTCGTCCACCAGCTTCTTAACAGCGTTCTGTCTCCGTCCAAATCCTGAGCGGTGACTTCAAGCACCTGCACGAAAGGACCGTTTGCCGAATCCACGTCAACAACAAGATCCTCACGGCCCTTAAACAGAAAACGAACGATGAATTCGTTTCCGGTTTCGTTTGTCAGAACTTCGTGGCAGGGAAACGATACCCGGTCTTCAGTTGCCTTAACAACAATCGGCTGGTCTGCTCGCCAAGCCGATCCCTCTTGAATTGGAATTGACAATTGGGCAACGCACTAAGATTTTCCAATAGCAGCGTTGACTCGCACCAAACGCGGAATCGGCGGCGGAGTAGGTACGGCTTCGTCGATCTGCAGATTCGGCGGCGAGTCAATTGGCTCTGCTGCTATCGGAGCTGCTACTAACTCGTCTCCGGGTGCCGACAGCGGCGGACCACAGAACGCTGTTGAGCAGTTGAATCCGGTCAGAACAGTCTCGAAAAACATCAGCATTGCTACCGTTGCAAAAAGATGTCTGTTCGTTCGGGAAAATTGACACTTGGGACTGAGGTTGGCGTCGGACAACCATCGGCACGCTCACTGAATTTCATGCGACATTGCAGATACGACCAGCTTCGGCACAGTACCCCGCTCGACCCATCTATAATGCTAACAACTCAGACGTGAGCGTGTCTTTTCAATTCGTAGTTTTCTGTGTCCTGTGATTGGCCTGCCGAGAAGCCCGGCAAACTGTTTTCATGAGGTAACTTCGCCACATGTAGGATAGGGATACCAGCACTGGAATTTGCCAACGCGGCGTGCAGGACGCGCGTCTGGTAGCGCGGTCTTTGCAAATCCGCCAGAATCCAAAAAGCTTGAGAACCCCCGATCAGTCATCACACATCCGTTTGACGCCATTTCGCCAGCGAATTCTCAGGTCAGGGATGGCAGACATGCGAAAAATACGCAGTTATTGGACAGGCTCACCGATGCTAATACACTTTGCAATAATGGAAGTCCGCGATCATTGGATTTATTACTGAACGCGGAGTACCTGGATTTTCTTTTTGTTGAGCTGCTTCGTTATCCCACCAACATAGGTTGCCCCACCAATGATTCCACTCCAACGCTCACGGCGTTCGTTCTTGAAAACCTCTGCGGCAATCGCCGGAACCGCGCCGCTATTGAATGGCTTGCTGCATGCTCAGCCTACTAATGCCGCTGGCCTGCTGTTTGCGTATGTTGGAACCTTCAGTTCTCCATTGAAGGACATGCTGCCGACACAAGTTGATCTGCCGCCCGGAAATGGTCGTGGAATTCACATTTTCAAGGTGCATCGAAGCACGGGCGAAATGACGGCCGCTGGCATTTATGAAATGGGCACAAGTCCCAGCTGCCTTGCTTTGAGTTCTAACGGAACCCGGATATATTCCGCCAACGAAACAGACCGAGTCGGCGATCACAGACACGGCACGGTTAGCGCATTCAAAGTTGATACGTCCACAGGTAATCTGGATCTGCTCAACACCGTGAGTTCCGGCGGTGCTGGCCCAACATATGTCAGCGTGCATCCGTCTGGAAAATTCCTGTTGGTGGCCAATTATTTTGGCGGCTCTGTTTCGGTATTGCCCATCCTGTCCGATGGTCGACTAGGCGAAGCCACCGACGTCAAAAACGATTCGGGCAAACTTGGGCCGACTGTTGCAGCCAACGCTCCCGCTGGTAGTTTCGCCTTCAGTGGGCACGATCGGACTCATGCGCACATGATTCAGGCAGATCCGTCCGGGCGATTTGTGCTGCATGTTGATTTGGGACTGGACCAGATTTTGGTGTGGAAGTTTGATGACCGGAAGGGCGTACTAAAGCCAGCTGACTTTCCCGTCGTGTCGCTGCCACCTGGAGACGGTCCGCGTCATTTCCACTTTCACCCTAACGGTCGCTGGTTCTATTCGATACAGGAAGAAGGTTCTACCATCGTTCTGTTCGACTACGATGCAGCATCTGGAAAGTTAACTTCACGCCAAACGATTTCAACGCTTCCTCCAGGCTTCGCAGGAAGTAACTTCTGTTCTGAGATTCTGGTTTCTGCGGATGGGAAGTTTGTCTATGCCGGCAACCGCCTGCACGACAGCATCGGAATTTTTGCTGTCGGTTCAAATGGAGAACTGACAGTCGTCGGCGAAGAATGGACCCGAGGAAATTATCCTCGCAGTTTTAGTTTTTCACCAACGGGCGAATTCCTGTATTGCTGCAACCAGCGAGCCGACAATGTTGCCGTATTCAAAGTTGATCGGGCCAGCGGGGCGCTTAATTTTACTGGCCATTACATGCCTGTGGGCAATCCATCGGCCATCATCTTCCTTGATTCAGCGGTCTGAAAAGGTCATCCATGGAATGAACACCAAGCTGGCGACGTTCACTGTCGTGGTGGCAGTCATTCCAATATCCCCAGAATAAGAACAGGCTCCGTCCGAATATTGACGCCTCACTTCAGGTCAAGTTCAAACATCCCGTCTGCCACCAAGAAAGCCGGACGATGTATCAGCGATGTTTTTGCGAAATGATGTGGTCTGGTCCAGCAGGCCGGTCAGCATTTGTGAGTCACCTTTGATGTGTCGGCAGGTTGCTTCCAGGTTGGGGAACAGCCCGTGGATTAGTCGAGATTCCGCCATTTGCTGAGCAAACTCATGAACGCGTTGAGTCAGGCCGCGTCGCAGTTTCCACGTGAACATGCACACCAGCAGCAGCGACCAGATCAGAAGAAACAGCAAAGCGGGAATATAGAAATCTACCTTCAGCAATGGTTCCGGTGTTGCTGCGGCGGCAAATATCGGAGCCAGAAATGACTCCCAGAAAAAGTTATAGCCAACTCGACCAAGCAGAAACACCACGTACGCCAAGAACAGAAGTTCGTAGCGGCAGCGCGTCCACCAGTGACTGCTGGCTGCTGCCAGTTTTTCGATGACGTCATCAATAACCCGACTGGCGTCACCCAAAAATTCATCTTCCAGAGACGCCGCTCTTTTTCGCAGATCCGTCAGATCGCGGCGGTCTTCTGCCATTGCATAGTCAATTCCGGCGCTGTGAATGTGGCCGGAAATTACCAGACGACATTCCTGTAATTGCTGATCGCTGATACCAAACGTGGACAGTCGTTCGAGGGTGGATTCGGCGGCATTTTCTTTGGCTCTGGATTTCATCCAGCGGGCTCCCTGAACCGCACCAATCAGCGCCATTTGAGCCGACGTGCGAGCTCGGAAGAAAGTGAACGATGCGATGAATGCGCCCAACCCGTTATAGAGTTTCAGCACGGCCGAAAACGGACTGAAGCCCCACATGTCTGTAACTGAACTCAGAAGCCGGCGTTCCCACAACGTGCGGTTCATTAACAGTTCGTCGCAAAGCTGCTTTGTTAATGTGTCCTTGATCTGCATCCGCTGCTGATCAAGCGTTTCAATCAAAGCTTCGATATGCGGCATTCCTGCATCGTAGTCCGCACGACAGGCGGTTAACGCTTCCTGAAGCAGGTCGATCAGATTGGCTCGCCGAATTTCGACTCGTTTCGCTGCTCCAAGTTCGCTGCTAAGCAAATCGAGCAAGCGTGCGAAGTCACCGGATGGCTTTTGCTGGGCTCGCAGTTCTGCCATCGCTTTGCCGGAATCAATGAAGAACATTTCGGGAACTTCATACGCTGACGACAGAAACGTTTTCCAGTCTTCGCGAATGTCGGCATCCAGGTCGGCATGAGTCTGCACAAACACCAGACGGCAACCACTGGCGACATCTGCCAGTTCGTCAATGACTCGTGCGTTCTTGTACTTCTGTTGCGTTGATGTGTAGATTAACACATCGCAATGAGGCACAATTTCCCGCAGAATTGCCAGATTGCTGCCGGCGGCAGGTCCTTCGCTGGTATCCGGGTCGGGACAGTCAATCATGACGATGTCGCGTAATACAGGGGTATCGATTCGCTTCAGTTGAAACTGATTGAGATCAAGACCTAACGCATCTGGTTCGAGTTCTGGATGGACCAGCAGAATAGGCGTTCGCGTAGTCGGACGCTGTCGTCCCGCTGTGGTGACTTCGGTGCCAACCAGTGCATTTACAAGCGAACTTTTGCCGGTACCTGTGCCGCCGAACGTGGCAACAACCAATGGTGTTTCCAACCGAAACCGTAGTGTTTCGACTCGCTCCAGCAGGCGACTGACAAGTGATCGGCTGCGATGAGCCGTCTGCCAGTCGGGACAGTCGGCAATCCAACGTTTCAGGCGATCGGTAAGATCATCCACTTCAGCCAGCAAGGCAATATGTTCCAACTGCTGATTTGTGTTCATTGCCGAATCCTGTTCAGGTATATTTTAATCGAAGTCGGGCGACTTACGTCTGAGGTCGTTGATGGTTGTGAAACGCAACAATTGCGGCGTAGGACCTGTTTGCCGGTTCTTAAACCTGAATATCCGGGATACTTGAGGCGTCCAACTGATTAACCAGTTTTTCAAGGGTCGCAATGGCGTTTGCTGTTGCGACAAATTCTTCCGACTGCGGCAGTTCTGCGGCGGCCTTCATCTGTTCCGGCAGATCTCCCAGCAATTCTTCACGAATCAGATTTGTCAGCCAGTCCACTCGACGCTGAGTAAACACGCTGTGAAGCCTGTGAAACCATGCCTGCAACATTCCGGCGCCGGTTCCAGCCGCTCCGGACAAAGCCGTGTCGCCGGCGACAGCCGCGGCCGTTCCTCCGGCCACGTCAGTCACGATGTGTATCACGGCATTGGCTGCAGTGTCTGCGATAAACGGCGCCACAGTTTCGCTGGCTGGCCCCATTCCGAGACTGAACAGCACAACGCTGGTCATTGGCCTAACGACAGCGGATACGTTGTGCAGTTGCCGGTAGAACTTAAACAGATCCGGACTGTCTTCGCTAAACGACTCCATCTCGGATGCGACGGTATCTGTTAGCTCTGCCTCGAAATCTACTTTGGCGTGGTGCCGCCGCAACGACTCGATCAGATGGCTGCGTCCGGAGGCCTGCAGCACAGCTTCAATGCGTGGCTTCACCATGCGGTTGCCGGTATCTGCCATCCATTGAAGCTTGTCAAATAATTCTTCGACCGTGGTCAGAATCGCCGACCATTCGGATTCACGATACTTGTCCAGTGGAGGAATCGGTTCACCCTGAATCGCGTCGCGGGCTTTCTTGAAAGGCCAGACCACGCCGGCGCCGAGTGTGTCGTAGAATAAGTTCACATTTTTGGCCCAGCCCTGCTGACGAGCCTTCCACCACGTTCGTATTTCGGCGACGAATGAAGTGTTAGGAGGAGATGGCCAATCGCGAATTTTCAGAACAGCTTCAGAAGACAGTCGTTCTGAAACGGCCGCCAGTTCTTCACTGGATGTCTTGAGATGCCTCAGGTGCGAAGGAGCTCCATCAGAATGACTTAGCACCTGCCTCAGAGAACCTCTCAAAGTACGCAAGCGGATTTCGCGAAATCGCAGGTTCGAAAGGTCTGCGCGGAGATCCCGCGGTTTAGCGATGGCCCCATCACCGTCCGGACTCCAGCCATTAGGCAGTGGCCAGGGCCGATCATAGAACGGAAGCGTCAGCGATTCTGCGGCGCGGCGATTGTTTGGAGCCACATAGACGGCATTTGGTTGTACGCCGGTCTCACTGCAGAATGTCTTAAGCCAGATGGGCCAGAATTCTTCGTCTTCAGGCAACAGACACTGGTTAAAGACAACCAGAATTGCTTTGTCTTCGGCCGCGGCTTTTCGGAAAAACTCTTTAACGGCTGCGTCGTTGTATTTTTGCTGAGTCAGAACGGCCACCAAAACATCGGCAGAGCGTCGGACCGCATCAGCGCGAACCCAGTTAACCCGAGCATCGCTGTCGATATCAGGCGTGTCCAGAATCAACAGAGTGGAAGGCAATTCTGGAACTGAACGCCAAAACAACTCGTGGCGATTGGATTCTTCCAGTGCCGCAGAAGCGACTGACCATTCGTGCAGAGCAAAATCCGGAAAAATGGTCTGCAGGTCGTGTCGTTCTTCAAACCCCGATGGCACAAGACAAACGGGATGTTTGGTGCCGGAAGCTAGTGGACTGCTGGAACTAGCTCGACATCCTGCCAGATGATTAAAGATGACACTCTTGCCAATGTTAGTTCCACCAACCACGGCCGCAACCAGCCATGGATCGCTTCCAAGTTGCGGCACCAATTTTTGCCGCAGCAGCTCATACCATTCCAGCCCATCCAACGGCGTGGGTTGCAGAAACTTAGCCTTCGACTGCAATATAAGAAGATTTTCAAAAGCGATCTGCGTGGCGTCGGCGATCTGCTGAAAGGAAGACTGAAGTTCGTGATCGGAGGTCATTGGCAGACGGACGGCTCAGAAAATGAATTGGATATCTGTTCAGGAATATTAAGAGATGGCGAGCGGGAAATTGTCGCGAAAACGATAGCGTTTTGCAAATTCCGAATCTCGATCACCAAATTTGGCTCGATAGCTGCCGTGGTAACTACGGAAAGTGTTTTCTTCTCATTGTGCGTATCTCTGATTTACGAAAATAGCTAAAGTTGACCATTAACCCGGCGGCACTGCGGTTGGAATCAGCAATTTCCAGACAGGCATTTTGCAACAGCGCAGCGAATGCCGACCACTTCAAATGATTTGGCAGAAATAGCCCGCGACTTATTACCAGGCTAAGCCTGGCATTTAAGTGTGCGAGCAAAACTGGCGATGGTTTGTTGTAATTAATTAACAAAAGCAACTAGTGTATACCGTCCACAAGGCTTCGTCTCAAAACTCCGACGGTCGCCTGTGTAAGATGGTGTCTTATATTCTCGAAATGACTTGCCCATGTTGGCAATTTGCCTCAAAAATGCCACTTCAGAGTGCACGGCGGATTTGCCTTAGGTGCAAGAGTATTTCATTAACGACAGCAGAATTATTGTTATGACTAAATCACTTAAGGCTAATTCGTCTTCCACAAACAGTATGGAATTAGCAAGCGGACTCGGAACGGTCGAGCAGGAAGTTCATCGCCACCTGAACTTCACGCTTGGACATCATAACGACATTACGGAACCAGACTATCTATATCGAGCACTCGCGATTTCCGTTCGTGATCGGCTGGTTGTGAAATGGAAAGACACAAACAGACGCATCAAGGAAAACGCGGGCAAGCGTGTCTACTACCTGTCGCTTGAATTTCTGGTCGGACGATCTTTGACGAATGCAATTCTGAATCTCGATCTGGAAGCCGATGTCCGCGAAGCACTGAAAGGCTTCAGCATCAGCCTTGAAGAAGCGGCCGAACTGGAACACGATGCCGGACTCGGTAACGGCGGTCTGGGGAGACTGGCGGCGTGCTTTCTGGATAGCTGCGCCAACCTGCAGTTGCCCGTCGTTGGTTATGGCATTCGCTACGAATACGGAATGTTCAATCAGCACATCGAAAACGGCCGCCAGGTGGAAGACCCCGATCACTGGTTGCGCGATGGAAATCCATGGGAGTTGGAACGACCGGAAGATACTCGCCGCATTCGGTTTTATGGTCACTCAGAATATTTCGTCGATAAAAACGGAAAAGCAGGAGCGCGCTGGGCGAACAGCTACGATGTTCTGGCCGTTCCGTACGACATGCCGATTCCCGGCCACAAAAACGGAACCGTTAACACTCTGCGATTATGGCGATCTGCGGCAACGGACGAATTCAACCTGGAAGAATTCAACGCCGGCGGTTACTCAGAAGCGGTCGCCGAAAAGAATCTTGCCGAACAGATTTCCATGGTGTTGTATCCCAACGACGCCAGCGAAAACGGGAAAGAACTGCGACTCAAACAACAGTATTTCCTTGTCTCGGCCAGCTTACAGGATGTCATGAACGAGTGGGTGTTAGTGCATGGCACGGACTTCAGCGAGTTCAGTAAAAGCAACTGCTTTCAGCTAAACGATACTCATCCTGCGTGCGCTGTGCCAGAACTGATGCGTCTGCTGATGGACGAGCATGGTTTTGAATGGAACGATGCCTGGGAAGTTACCTCTCAATGTCTGGCGTATACAAACCACACATTGCTTCCTGAAGCCCTGGAACGCTGGTCGGTGGCTTTGTTCAGCCGACTGCTGCCACGACTGATGGACATCATTCGTGAAATCGATCGTCAATTCAAAATCAAGCTGGCGACAATGTGGCCGGATGATATCGCAATTCGAGATCGGATGGCGCTTATCGAAGCTGGCGACAATCCTCATGTGCGAATGGCGTATCTGGCAATCGTCGGCAGCTTTTCGGTCAACGGCGTCGCGGGTTTGCACACTGAGCTTTTGAAGTCCGGCCTGTTTTCTGATTTCTACAAACTGTGGCCGGAGCGTTTCAACAATAAGACGAACGGCGTTACGCAGCGTCGTTGGCTGAGCCACTGCAATCCGGGCCTGCGAAGCCTGATGAATGACACCATCGGCAACGAGTGGCAGATGGATCTGGAGAAAATTTCGCACCTTGCTTCCTACGCCGAGGATGCAGCGTTTCGAAAGAAATGGCATGCGGTTAAGCAGGCGAACAAGCAGGCATTGATCGACTATGTCGACCAAAGAACGGGAGTTCGCTTCAGTATAGACGCACTGTTTGATGTGCAGGTCAAACGTATTCATGAATACAAGCGACAGCTGTTGAACGTGCTGCATGTAATTCATCTGTACGACAGAATCATGCGTGGTGACACGGTCGGTATGGTTCCGCGAGCAGTCTTGATAGGCGGAAAAGCGGCTCCTGGTTATCACGTCGCCAAGCTGATTGTCAAACTGATTAATGACGTGGCTGCCGTGGTGAACGACGAGCCCAAAGCAGCCAATCTGTTAAAGCTGGTATTTCTGCCAAACTATCGAGTTTCTGCGATGGAGGTTATTTGCCCGGCGACGGAACTGTCTGAACAGATTTCGACCGCTGGCAAAGAGGCTTCGGGTACCGGCAACATGAAATTCATGATGAACGGGGCGATGACCATCGGAACTCTGGACGGTGCAAACATTGAAATTCGAGATCAGGTTGGTGCTGAAAACTTCTTCCTGTTCGGCCTGACGGCAGATGAAGTCGCTGAGACTCGCGGCAGCTATGATCCTAATGCCATAATCGCTGCAGACGAAGACATTCAGCGAGTTATGAATCTATTGGAAGGTGGACATTTTAATCGTGTTGAACCCGGTATTTTCAGCCTGCTGACATCCGGTGTGCGTAACTCATACGATCCATGGCTGACAATCGCTGACTTCCGCAGCTACATCGATGCTCAGAAAGCAGTTAATGAGGCCTACAAAGATCAGGACAACTGGAATCGCATGAGCATTCTAAACACGGCAGCCAGTGGCTGGTTTTCCAGCGACCGTACCATCCAGCAGTACGCAGACGAAATCTGGCACGTCAAACCGGTGGAATAGTGCAGCACGCCAGTACGTTGTATTGTCAAAGTAAAGATGACTCATAGGATTCGGTTCTTCCAACTGTTCTGAAGTCGCGATATGCAATTCCCTCGATCGTCCGGTGTTCTAATGCCGGTTTTTAGTCTTCCGGATGGCGTGGGAATTGGTGACCTCGGGAAAGCGTCCTTTCGCTTTATAGACTTCCTGAAAGCTGCTGGGCAAACCGTCTGGCAGTTACTTCCGTTGGGGCCATCCGCCCAGGGAAATTCGCCATACAGCAGCGATTCTGCGTTTGCTGGTAATCCTTTATTGATCAACTGCGAATCGTTGGTTGACGATGGGTTACTTACGGCCGATCAATTAACTGCCGCTAACTATGTCGACGGCAACATCGGACACGTTGAATATGATCGAGCTCGATCGATCAAGAAACAATTGCTGAAGGCTGCCTTTGCTGCGTTTCAGGTACTTGAAAACTCGCTGCTAAAGCAAAGCTTCAGCGAGTTTTGTGCTCGTAATGAATACTGGTTAGTGGATTTTGCCCGGTTTGACGCTCTGGCGATCGACCTTGGTGATCCAGACTGGTCAACATGGGATGCCGAACTCGTAAAACGTGAGCCATCGGCCTTGACCGCCGTCGATCGGCGGCTTCCGGAAGAGATCCTGTTTGCGAAGTTTGAACAGTTTCTGTTCGCCGGCCAGTGGCAGAAACTCAAGGCCTATGCAAACCTGCACGGCATTCGCATCTATGGCGACATGCCCATCTTTGTAGCCTACGAAAGCGTTGACGTCTGGACGAACCAGGACCTGTTCTTGCTGAATGAAGTGGGACGACCGACTGTCGTCGCCGGAGTTCCACCGGACTACTTTAGTACAACCGGACAGATGTGGGGGAATCCGCTGTATCGCTGGGATAGGCTGGCCCAAAATAATTACGCGTGGTGGACCAACCGCTTTAGGCAGGCATTTGAATTCTACGACATTCTGCGGATCGATCATTTTCGCGGATTTGAATCATACTGGGAAATCCCTGCCGATGCGAAAAATGCGATTGGTGGGCAATGGAAACAGGGGCCCGGCGAAGCTCCGTTTCACGCCGCACAGGCAGCTCTGGGCGAACTAGCAATTGTCGCTGAGGACCTTGGGTTGATCACCGATCCTGTTCATGAACTTCGAGAACGACTTGGGTTTCCTGGCATGCGAGTTCTGCAGTTTGGCTGCGACCATGACAACGACCCATACCATCGTCCGGATTGCTATCCAACGCACTGTGTTGCGTACACCGGAACACATGACAACGATACTCTGATGGGTTGGTATAACGAACGCCAGGCAAATGGAACTGACAATTCTATTGTGGATCGTTTTCTGTTGAATGGGGCAAACTCAGTTCATCAGGATCTGATTCAGGTCGTGCTGAATTCTGCCGCGGACACTGCCATTGTACCGATGCAGGACCTACTTGGTTTAGGAAGCGAAGCCAGGACAAACACTCCTGGGAAGCCCAACGAAAACTGGGGCTGGCGCTGCAACCCTGCGGATCTGTCGGACCAGCTTGCTGCAGAACTCAGATTATGGACAGTATCTGCGGGCCGAATCTGATTTTCAAACCGCAACGTTTACTGGCATACATCGCCAGATCGTGAGTCCCGCAGTCGCCGGACATTTCCTCATTGGTGTACGGTGTTTCCGGGGCGTAGGCTTGCTTCTGTTCAACAGTGAGTCGCCGCCGGCGTTGCCCAACATTCATTCCCTTCCCGAGAACTTCGTCGTAGGATCGACCGCGCGACAGTCTGTTGCACGCAGTTCGCCGTATCCTGATCGATGACACCATCGAAATTGATTTCCACAAAGACACTGCCGTTTGGGGACGGCTGATCGACGCTATGCCTGTCGGTCTGTTTACTGTCGAACCATCCGGCTGTTTGGCCGCCTGCAGCGATGGGGCAGACAGAATTACCGGCTTTCGCGGGCGGACATTGTTGGCACCCCGCTGCCACATTTGGAGGGACAGAATTGCCAAGGGTTCGCGACTCTTAAAGACCTGCTGGCCAAGCCCGACTTGTGTGCGATCGAGTGTGTTTGCAGCCAGAAATGCAAACTGATGGCGAAGGGTGGACGAGAACTTTACATCCATGGCAATGTTCGCCTGCTGACAAACGACAGCGGAGAAGTTGTGGGAGCTGTTGGTTGTTTTTCTGACCTTGCAGATTTTGTCGTCGCCAATCAAAAGATTACTCTGCTGGAAGAACAGACAAAACATCGTGACGCCTTTGAAAGACTTGTCGGACGCTGTACTCCGATGCAGGAAGTCTTCCGTCGACTGAGGCGGGTCGCGTAAAGTGATGTCACCGTGTTTATCAGTGGCGAATCGGGCACCGGTAAAGAACTGGCGGCTCAGGCGATTCACTCGGTTAGCGACCGCCGTGACAAACCGTTTATCGCTGTGAATTGTTCTGCTATTCCGGAAACACTGTTCGAAAGCGAACTGTTCGGCCACGTCAATGGAGCATTCACTGGAGCAACCCGAGACAATGTTGATTGTTTGAAGCTGCCAATCACGGCACGCTGTTTCTGGATGAAGTGGGCGACGTTTCTCCTTTGCTGCCGCTGAAACTGCTGCGAGTACTTCAGGAACGTGAAATCCGTCGCGTCGGAGGCGACAAGTCAATTAAGGTCGACGTACGTCTTCTGACGGCAACCAATCGCGATTTGAAAGAACGCATTAACAGCGGCGACTTTCGCGAGGACTTCTATTATCAAATTCATGTTTTTAAAGTCCGACTGCCGACTCTGCGAGAACGCCGGGAAGAGATTCCATTACTGGCCGAAAGTTTTGTAGCAGAACTTTCGGGACAACGAGGCCACTCGGTCAGCGGAGTTGCACGTGACGCTCTGAAACGAATGATGGACTACGCATGGCCGGGGAACGTTCGGGAACTGGGAAACGCCATCGAACACGCCTTTGTTGCCGTTACGGCCGACATGATCTCGTTATTTGATCTGCCTCTGGGAATTCGAAAAGCCGAAACTGCACACGGTGGCCCAACACAGGCAACGACCTCCGTAACCTCAAAGCCAGATCGCCCCGTCACTCCGTTGACGCCTGAACAATTGCTGGATCAAGAACATTTATTTCCGCCCTCAACGAGACTCAGGGAAACAAAACCGCAGCTGCCAAACTGCTCGGCGTAAGCCGCGTAACAATGTGGAAGAAGGTACGGAAGTACGGTCTCGTACGGTTAGTTCAACGCGGCGCAACGCGCGAAGCTGCTTCTGACCGAAATGATCAACGACAGGTCAAAACATTGAAAGCAGCAGTCGAATGCATGCAGCGTTTGACTGCTCAGGCGGTCTGTGCGTGACCTATGTTTCTAAACCTATTGCGGCGTTAACAGATGATGGCTTTTCGGGATATTACTTTAGCCTTGTGTTGCCTGATCGCCTGCTGTTGCGGCGTTACGCGTGATGACACGATGCGTCGTCTCGTGGACGAACACCTCAGGATTGCCTCCGGCCATGTAAAGCCTGAATCGCGCCTTGGCTGTTGAAATGTGATGAACTGGATGCCGTTGAGATCATCAGGAGATCGAAGATTACTATTCTGTGAAAATCTCAGACGAAGAATTCACCGCAATTAGTGGCAATGATGAGTGGCACAGTATCAACGTGGTTCAAATCGCCGAAATAGTCCGAGCAAAGGTGTTGCCGTAAAGTTTGACAATGTCGTGTTTGAGGCAATGGCATTAGGAATGCGGCCTTGTTTACTTCTGAAATCCAACGCCCGGATCGAAGTTGGTGGTGCAAAGCGACTTTCTAAAATGTCCGAACCGCGCAGCGGTCGATTGCGGGTTGGAGTCCATCGGTGTCGGGAATTTACATTTGCCGATGGTATTCGTGGTTTTGTCTGCAGAATGCCGACTTAACGAACATGGGCAGCCGCAAATGGAAAGGGTTAGCGCTAATCAGTCTTAGTTAGCGCTAGGCCCCAACCTGACGGTTAGCGCCAACTGACGTGCCGGTTTACTGCTTCGGTGTGGGATGACATAAGTTGCTTCTCAAACGTGACTTATTAACATTTCGGAGGTCACTTACAGTCGCTGGCATGATGATTGCAGCCATGAAACTTGTTGCCAATCGTTTTTGAAGGATGCTTTGAGTTCGCTTGAAATGCGACACGCAGAAGTGGCATTTGAAAATTTCCGCCGAGCAATGGTAATCGCGGTCACAGTGTAAAGCTGGTCGTTTAGGCGGAGCGAGTATGGGCACAATCAGTTCCAGAAAAGAACCAAAGGATCGATTCAATGCTTCTGAAATACTTCTACGACCAGTCTCTGGCTCACGCTTCCTACATGGTTGGCTGCCAGCGAGCCAAAGTGGCGGTGGTGGTCGATCCGGGACGAGACGTCCAGCAGTATCTGGACATGGCTGTGCGAGAAGGTTTGAAACTTGTTGCCGTTGCCGAAACTCATATTCATGCGGACTATGTTTCGGGAGCTCGAGAGCTCGCGGAACGAGTTGGCGCGAAGCTGTATTTGTCAGATGAAGGACCTGCCGATTGGAAGTATCAGTTTGCGGCTGACTATGACTCGCAGTTGGTAAAGCATGGGGACACATTCCTGATCGGTAAGATCCGATTTGAAGTGATGCACACGCCTGGTCACACGCCTGAAAGTATTTCGTTTGTCCTGACAGATCAGGGTGGCGGAGCCGACAAGCCGATGGGGATCTTCACCGGAGACATTGTCTTTGTTGGCTCAATTGGTCGTCCCGACCTGCTGGAAGAAGCCGCCGGAATTCAGGGCAGTGCTGAAGCGGGAGCTCACGAAATGTTTCATTCGGCTGAACGCTTTAAACAGCTACCGGATTATCTTCAGGTCTGGCCGGCCCATGGAGCAGGCAGCGCTTGCGGCAAAGGACTCGGAGCAATTCCGTCTTCGACAGTCGGCTATGAAAAGCTGTTCAATCCTGCTTTACAGTTTACCGACGAAGACGCTTTTGTACGCTACATCCTGGCTGATCAGCTGGACGCTCCAAAGTATTTCGCTGTGATGAAGCGTGTAAACAAAGTTGGTCCCGGTGTGCTCGGCAAGTCTGAGTTACCGGAACGCCTGAACGTCAACACGTTGGACTCGAAAATTGCAGAAGCAACTGTTATTGACCTGTCCCCTTCCTGTCAGTTTTCCAAAGGGCACGTTCCCGGTTCGATCAATATTCCACTGTCAATGCTTGCTGGCTGGGCAGGTTGGGTAGTGGACTATGCAAAGCCTGTGTTTCTGATTGCCGCGAAGGAACAGGTTGCTGAAGCTGTTCGAGTGTTGCAAAAAATCGGTTTGGACAACCTCCCCGGTGTATTTGATGTCGCTGAAGCGAAGGCTGCCGGAATGGACACACAGCATTATCGAACTGCATCGCCGAAAGACGTGGCAACTAGACTTGAATCCGATGAGGTTGCCATTATCGATGTGCGTTCCAATGCAGAATGGAATGCCGGCCATATTGCGGGGGCACGGCATCTGTTTCTTGGTCGTCTGCCAGAACGGCTTAAAGAATGTTCTGTTGGGCAGCCCGTGGTGACTCAGTGTCAGGCGGGAGCACATTCTGCCATAGCAGCCAGCATTCTGCAGGCTGCGGGATATAACGTGATTGACTTGACGGGTGGGATCGAAGCCTGGATCTCGTCCGGGCAGCCTGTTGACACATCCGACTCAACAGCAAGTGCGGCCTGTGCACCCAGCGTTCATCAACAGTCTCCCGGGCGAGCCACCGGAAGCCACGTTGGCGGGAAGTCATATTCCCGTCAACACCTGAAACTTACTAATGTCTAATTATCAATTCATCTGTTTACTGAAACGAAACAATGACTACCCAAATCAAGACCATCACCTGTAAGGAACTTGCTGTACTCTGCACAAAAACCGAATTGGATGTAATTGACGTACGAACTCCCGTTGAATTCCGTGAACTTCACTGCAAATATGCTCGAAATACACCTCTGGATTCACTTGACCCTCACAGCATTATGGCGGCTCGAGTCACATCGAAGGACGAGCCCGTATATGTCATTTGCCGATCGGGTCAGCGTGCCGAAAAAGCGTGCGAAGCATTCCTGAAAGCCGGTTTCACAAACGTGATTAACGTAGAAGGCGGTACATCCGCATGGGATACTGCGGGGCTTCCCGTTGTACGTGGCAAGAAAGCCGTATCTCTGGAACGTCAGGTCCGGATTGCCGCTGGCTTTATCGTTTTAGCAGGAGCACTACTGACTCAATTTGTGGATCCGTTGTGGTTTGTCGTGCCCGCCTTTGTTGGAGCCGGGTTGATGTTTGCAGGAATCACAGACACCTGTGCCATGGGTATGATGATCTCAAAAATGCCCTGGAATAAGATTTAGCCAGAACGGTGTTGGTCACAGGCGTGACCCGGCAAGGGCAATACACCGCGGTTTCGCCCAAGCCGAATGTTGGCGGCCGGGGCAGTTGATCGACGATCATCTGCCAACGGCCGTCTGACTTCGCAAACAGGCAGCAGCACTTAGTTACTGATTGTCTGGGCTTTGCTGTCGTATAGAGGCACCGGAAAGTCAGGTTCGACCGTGCGAGTCGCCACAAACGCGGCTTCCAGACGTTCAACAATTTCCGGATGTTCAACCGCGAGATCTTTCGTCTCGCTGCGGTCCACTTTCAGATTGTACAGCTCCCAATCGGCGGGCTGCTTTTTTAACGTGTTCCTTCGAACGGCTTTCCAGTCGCCATCGCGAATCGCCACGATTCCGCCGTAGTCGTGAAAGTCCCAGAACAGGGGTTCGGACCTTTGAACAGTTTTCTGATCAACAATCGCGGGCAACAGGTTCATGCCGTCCAGCGACTGAGCGTTCGGCAGTTCGGCACCGGCCACTTCGCAGATAGTCGGAAACCAGTCGGGAAAGTACGAAGGCAGTTCACACTTGCTTCCGGCCGCCACATGGCCCGCCCATTTAACGACACAGGGAATGCGAATGCCACCTTCGTAACAGCTTCCTTTGAAGCCCTTCAGCCCGCCCGCCGAATTGAAGAACGTGCAGGCCGCCCCGCCGATGTGCCAGCGAGGATCGCGACCTCCATGAGTGGGCCCATTATCTGACGTGAAGACAATCATTGTGTTGTCAGTGAGCCCGTGATCGTCCAGTCGTTTCAGCACCGCTCCAACGTGTTCGTCAAGATCTGAAATCATGGCGGCATAGGCCGCTCGCGGACGTGGGTGTGGCAGATAGGAATTCTCACCGCGATACGGGCCGTGTTCCTGATCCCATTCTTCCGGATATCGATCGAGCCATTCCTGAGGCGGCTGCATTGATACATGCGGTTCGACAAACGGTAGGTACAGAAAAAACGGATTGCCTTTGTTCTTGTCAAGAAACTTCAACGCTTCCACCAAAATTACATCCGGAGCGTAATTTTCTGCTCGGTAGTCTTCGGCTCGAACTTCGCCTTCCGGCTTTCGGTCGTGGCCTGGAATGGGATACTTGTTGATAACTACCTCCTTCTCATCACTATCCAAAAACGGTGGATAAAAGCTGTGAGCGTTCCGCTGGCAGTTATAACCAAAGTATCGATCAAATCCCTGCTTGATAGCCGACCCGGACGTGTTTGACGGACCGAGCCCCCACTTTCCGAACGCCCCCGTGGCGTAACCATGGCTCTTCAGAACCTCAGCAAGCGTGACAACGTCTGCGGTCAGCGGCCATTGCCCCGGATAGATGCGTCCGTTGCCCGAATCGCGATTGCCTCGCACCTGAGCGTGAGCCAGATTCTGACCGGTCATCAGCGTACATCGTGCGGGCGCGCAAACCGGTGCTCCGGTATAGTGCTGAGTAAACAGCATGCCTTCCGCCGCCAGCCGATCAATGTTAGGTGTCAGAATTTTCTGTTGTCCATAACAGCCCAGGTCTCCGTAACCTAAATCGTCCGCCAGAATAAATACAATGTTTGTTTTCTGAGCCTGACATGTGGAAATGCAACAACAGACAATCGCAACAGCAGCAGGCAAAACGGACCGAAACATCGCAAACTCTCCAGATTCCAAAAACAATTGTGTCTCAAACATTGTCAACGCCAGCCCTGGCGAAGCTCAGCGAGGTTCCCACGAACAGTTCTTCAAGCCAGATCGAAAACCTGCAGAACGTTCCTCAGTGACAACAAAATACCGAGCGAAACTCATGAGCAAAACCACCTAGTATCAAACACGCATCCCAGACTGTATTCGCTGAACACCACGGCGCCAATCTGGCCAAGCCTCCTCAGCAGACACTGACATAGACGAGACTTCTCGGCGAGCGATGGCGTGGTACGACGGGATATATTGAACACGTTGGAGTCGCCGAGTGAAGTGGACCCTGGTTTTCGGACCCCTGGTTAACGTGGATTTCACGGTGTCTTCAGAGCCTGTTTTGCGGGACGTACCGTGGCTTCCTTGAGAGGGATGTTATGCTGGCACAAGCAAGACGACCATTCGATTCTACTTTCAAGTCGAAGGCTGTTTGAGAGCCGATTGGGGGACTCAAGACGATCAGTAAAGTTGCGAAGCAGTTCAAGGTTCATCCTAATTAGGTGACGATGTGGAAGAAGCAGTTGCTCCGCGAAACCACGCTGGCGTTTGACGCGAGTTCGATCTCCTCAAAGAAGAAGGATGATCAGCCGGAATCGGCTAAGTTGTACGAGCAGATCGGGCGACTGAAAGTTGAGCTGGGATGACTCAAGAAAAGTTGCCGACAACTCGTGACGATGCATTGAAGTGGATCGATCGCGGTCATGAATCGCTGAGCGTTCGGCTGCAATGCCAGCAGTTGTGACACTCACAAGGTGATTCTTCACAGCGTCCCATGCTCCCAATATGCTGAATCTCATTCACGCCGAAGCATCTCGACTAAACAGGCGACACACAGACCACAGACAGTACAAAAACGCTCCTTGAACGAAGTTCGTCGCATCGACAAAGAAGACATGGCCTTCGCCGGATCGAACCGAAGTCAACAGAGGCTTCAGTGGTTTGTTAAGAAATTCGGCCTGAGTCGAAGCGTGTTCCTCGATCGCAATTTTTCGGAGGCAGCGGGATCGCCGCCGTTCAACGCCACTTCAGACCGAGACCTGTTTTAGAAGCCTGCGAACTTGTGTCAACCCGCGTTTGACGCCGATAGCCTGTTCAATCCGTCGACACGCTGCCGCTGTTGTGCGTGGCGGATCCGCGGGAAACATTTCCTCCAGAGAGGTCTTCTGTACGACCAGTTCGTTGGACGGGATTCTTCAGTTGAATCGTTTCAAACCCTCCATTCCGTATTCGCGATAGATAGCCCGATAGCGATCGACGTTCGGAACAGAAACACCAGCCAGTCGGCTAGCAGTCGAATACGTTTCGGCAAGACTGATCAGCCACAGAACTTCCATCCGCAACTGCACTCGCGGATCCAAATGCTCGAACCGCTCCGTCCGAAATGCCTGCTTATCTCCATCCGTAAACGTCAATCGAGCCAGTCTTGACTCTTCAAACAATCACGCGAAACGGCCGCTCAGGCACAGATCAGAGCTTCACTAAAAAAAACAGTCAAGGCATCATCCTCGACCACGCGAAGAATTACTCCACGAATCCCCCCCCAAGACCATCGACAAAAACATGCCGTCGTCCAGCAAAGGCCAACAAGAGCGGATGTTCCAGTGCGGCGAATATTCGCGATTCAAATGTAGTCGCTGCATGAAGGCTTTCGGTCCGATTTAAGATACAGCATCAGCTTTCGTCGCAGCAAACTCACGACTTCCAATGCTGTAGGATATTACTGCCAGGACGCCTTCAACATCTGCCAGGAACGTCAGATTTGATGTTCTGCGTGCCGCAGAAACATCTACCGCCTGCAGGCCGAGAGTTCTCATCACTTCCCGTCCAAGTTTGTTCCGCCTGGCGAAATGCAGTGTCGTTGATTTAGATTCGTTCGACATTCGCCAGCAGTTTCGTTTTTGTCGATGCGTTAGCCTCCGCTAGCTTCGGTGCAAGCAAGAAACCTTGATGTAAATCTCGGTTGCTGGGAAATCATCACGGACAGCGATATCCTTATAAAAAGAAGCGAAACAAATGGCTGCTCTGCCCGGGAAGGCGGTAGGTTAGCCAAATTTTCCAGCTTCTGCTGTTATGCCCCGAAGACTCGTTTAAGTCAGAGAACAAAGCTATGAAATATTTCATCATTGTTGTTCTTATGTTGGCCGGATCCGTCTCCGCCGTGGCTCAAAATAAGACGCGAGACCAAAAGGTTCGCGACGATCGTGACCGGGTTACTCAGGATGGTTTTTGGATCTACAACGATCTTGAAAAGGCATTTTCCCAAGCGAGTAAATTGGGAAAACCGATTTTGGTTGGGCTGCGGTGCATTCCGTGCGAAGAGTGCGTCAAGCTTGATGACGATCTGGTTGATACCGACCCAACCATTCGGCCGTTACTTGAGCAGTTTGTTTGCGTACGAGTTGTGGCGACCAACGGTCTTGACCTGTCACTGTTTCAGTATGACACAGATCAGTCATTTGCTATGTTCATGCTAAATGCTGACCGTACGATTTACGGGCGTTTCGGTACGCGATCGCACCGCACAGAATGGTTTGGCGACGTGAGCCTGCCAGGGCTGGCTCTTGCTTTGAAGGGAGCTCTTGCACTGCATCAAGACTATCCTGATAACAAAGCGATGCTCGCCGGCAAAACCGGCGCACCGCTTGAATTTTCGAGCCCAGAACAATATCCAACTCTGAAAGACAAATTTACTGATCAACTGAACTACAAGGGCGACGTTGCAAAAAGCTGCATTCATTGCCATCAGATCGGTGACGCCCGTCGAGACTTTTATAGAGCCAAGTCGCTGCCGCTTCCTGATAAGCTGCTCTATCCATTTCCACACCCGAAGTCGCTGGGATTGATCCTTGATCCGCACGAAATGGCTACGGTAAAGTCAGTTGAAGCAAATTCGATTGCCACCGCTTCCGGGTTCAAGCCCGGTGATGTCATTCAAACACTTAACGGGCAGCCGTTGTTGTCGATGGCTGACATGCAGTGGGTGTTGAACGAGGTTGATTCAAAAGGCGGGGACGTGCTGGCCATCGTAAGAAGAGCCGATCAGACTCAGCCGATCAATGTCACTCTTCAACTGCCCGCCGATTGGCGGACTTTGGATTCTATAGACTGGCGAGTTTCTTCGTGGGGACTGCGGCGCATGGTGCTGGGTGGCATGAAGCTGGAAACATTGTCCGCTGATCGCCGCGAAGCTTTGCAGATCAATGATGGACAAATGGCGCTTTTAGTGACTAACGTTGGACAGTATGGAAAACATGCAACAGCTAAGAACGCCGGGTTCTTAAAAGAAGATATTATCACATCATTTGACGGCCGGACTGACCTGGTGACTTCTGACCATCTGCTGGGCTACGGGGCGAAGCAGACAAAGCCTGGACAAAAGGTCGAAGTCGTATTTTTGCGAGGCGAAAATCGCATGACCAAACAACTGTTGATGCAGGACTAGATCTCAGTTCGTGCTTCGAAGCATCATCTAATTGCAGTGAAACGGACTGGGACTGCCGTGCATCCGATCCCGGTGATGACCGGGATTCAATTAATTTGGGGCCAAAGGCTGCGGTTGACGATCTGCGAATTTCAGCCAGTTGAATTCTATTTGCCGTACAGACTTCATGGTCCAGAGCGATTTACGAAATGGCGTAGCGAAGGTTGTCTAAAGTTTGGTCCGGTGAAACAACACGACAAGGCCGAAAACCCTGACTACTCTTGCCACGAGTGACCGGTCTTTTTCGCGACTTGGGCCAAGCTTGAATGTCGCCTGCGTTCGGCGTGGTGAAACGCCCGTTTGCTGCCTGATGATCGCTTCGGCAATCTTAAAATCAGCCTTAGGGCTCGCAACTCAGTTCGGGTTGCGTTAAGGTAGCGATGCACTCGGAAGACTGTCGTGTCACGTTGTCCGAGACATTGAATGGCGTGATGCGTGCGATATTCAGGTACAGCCACCGCTATATCGTTGCAGTTTTTGAGTGTGATGTACGCGACCACAGCAAAAATCCACACCTGCATCTCGCTTTGACGAAATTCGCTACCACTGCCGTGAAATTGTGCATTTGCATTGCAACCATTCCTATTGACGGTCGGCGAATGTACGAGTCCCAGAGGAACTGAGAATGAGCACGACATTCAATAATTCAGTTGACGACGACCTCGAAGTTCCACTGGAACGCGTAGCAGACAACTCCCAGGATCTTATGAGCATTTTACAGAAGCACGGCGGACTTAAAGTTTCACTCATCAGCTTGCACGGCTTGATTCGAGGCCACGATTCTGAACTCGGCCGTGATGCGGACACCGGTGGTCAGGTGAAATATGTACTGGAACTGGCCCGTGAATTAGCCGCACATGCGAACGTTCGCGAAGTGGAGTTGTTAACTCGGCAGATTCACGACGACCGGGTTGGCTCCGATTATGCCCAACTCGAAGAACAAATCGCTGACAATGCAAAAATCGTTCGTATTCCGTTCGGCCCGAAGCGTTATTTGGCGAAAGAAAGTCTGTGGCCATATATCGAAATGTTCGTGGACCAGACGCTGGTGCATTTTCGCCGCACGGGGTTGCCCGACATTATTCACGGACACTATGCCGATGCCGGCCTCGCAGGCGCTCAGTTGGCAAGACTGCTGCATGTGCCATATATTTTCACAGGCCATTCTTTAGGGCGAGTAAAACGGCAACGGCTTTCCACGGCAAGAGTGACGGCCGAGACTCTTGAACAGCAATACAAATTTACCACACGGATCGAAGCTGAAGAGATTGCTCTTGAAACGGCTTCCATGGTTGTCACCAGTACAAATCAGGAAGTCGAAGAACAGTACGGACTTTACGATCACTACGAACCATCTCGGATGGAGGTCATTCCACCCGGAGTGGACCTCAATCTGTTCTCACCGCCGATCGGCAAGTGGAAAGCTTCCCACATCTCCGAAAGCCTGGATGTGTTTTTGCGAGAACCCGAGAAGCCAATAATCCTGACGGTGGCTCGACCGGATGAGCGAAAGAATCTGGAAAAGCTGGTCGAAGTTTACGGACGCAGCCAGCAGCTTCAGGATCTTGCAAATCTGGTCATGGTGATGGGAACACGAGACGACATTCGGGAACTTCCCAAGGCTCAGCAGCAGGTCATTAACAACGTCCTGTATCTGATTGATCGCTATGATCTTTATGGAAAAGTGGCGTACCCCAAAACGCACACAGCGGATGAAGTTCCAGAACTTTATCGGCTGGCAGTATTGCGAAAAGGTGTGTTTATTAATCCGGCACTGACGGAGCCATTTGGTCTGACTCTGCTGGAAGCCGGAGCAACCGGTCTACCGATTATTGCCACAAATGATGGGGGACCTCGCGACATTATCGCTAACTGCGAAAACGGGTTACTGATTGATCCGCTGGATGATGAAGCCATCGAAAAGGCGTTATTGCGTGCTTTGACTGAACCAGAGCAGTGGATGCAATGGTCTGCCGCGGGCATCACCGGAACTCGTAAACACTATGCGTGGAGCAATCATGCGACTCGCTATCTACGCGACCTGAACGACATTCTGGAACACTCGGCCAAACCAGTGCTTGTCGACAAACCGCGAGCTCGCAGGTTACCGGAATTCGACCGACTCATCGTCACGGATCTGGATAACACTCTGACGGGTGATCTCGAAGCGTTAGCCGAATTTAATGAACTGATCCGCGATCGCGATGATATCGGATTCGGCGTCGCCACGGGAAGACGACTGGACAGTGCGATGAACCTGTTGGAAGAACTGGGACTTCCTCAGCCCGACCTTATCGACACCGACGCTGGTACGCAATTGCACTACGGCGAAAGGCTTACGCCGGATTTAAGCTGGCAAAAGCAAATCGGCTATGCGTGGAAGCCCAAGGAAATCCGAAGATTGCTGGATACCGTACCCGGACTGTTTCCACAGGATAAGACCCATCAATCAGAATTCAAAATCAGCTACGAATTTGATGCCACGAATGCCCCTTCCGTCGCGAACATCCGAAAGTTAATTCGCGAAGCAGGTTTGCGAGCTAAAGTTGTATTTTCGCTGAACATGTATCTGGACGTGTTGCCGGTTCGCGGAGGCAGCGAAAACTCAATGCGTCATCTACTGTGGAAGTGGGGGTTTTCGCCCGAGAAAGTGCTTGTTGCTGGTGATTCAGGAAACGATGCCGGAATGCTGCTGGGCCGGACACTCGGTGTTGTGGTCGGAAATCATGGCAGCGAATTAGACAAACTTAGAGACCGTCCTCGCGTCTACTTCGCCAAGGCACATCACGCGCGCGGGGTACTCGAAGGTATTCAATACTATCAGTTCTTAGACAACATTGTGATTCCGAATGATCAGGTCGAATCTTAACGGCAGCAACGGTGAAAATTTGCCGATGTCCGATGCGCTGAAGTTTGAAGCCGATCTTTCTTTAAAACGACTGCTTCCTCGACTCGTAGAGTTTTGGGAAACCGAAAAAGTTCAGCTGCCACTGCGTGAGCAGTTTGAACATCGTTTGGAGCACTACTGGCACGAACTGTTCAGCGAACTACTGGAACTCTACGGATCGCGGTACGACTTTTTCTATCACCTCGAACAGATTTTATTGACCGCCGCAGCGGCATGGGCTCATCGGCCGGAAGCACTTCGAGAGGTCGACAATCATCGCGTCAATGAACCCGACTGGTTCGCATCAGAAAAAATCGTTGGCGGCGCGCTGTACGTGGATCTGTTCAGCGACAATCTCGGCAAGCTGCGAGACTGTATTCCGTACTTCAAAGATCTGGGCCTGACATATCTGCACCTAATGCCGCTGTTTGCCGTGCGACCAGGCAACAGTGATGGAGGTTATGCAATCAGCAATTATCGTTCGGTCGACCCTCGTTTGGGAACCATCGCAGATCTGCGTCTGCTGGCCGATGATTTGCGGGCAGCCGGAATTACTCTGGTGCTTGACTTCGTCTTCAACCACACGTCGGACGATCATTACTGGGCGCAGCAGGCTCAGTCCGGTGACAAAGAATATCAGCAATATTACTTCATCTTTCCTGATCGCGATTTGCCCGACCAGTACGAACGCACACTGCGTGAAATCTTTCCCACCGTTCGCCGAGGAAATTTCACGTGGCACGATGGCATGCAGCAGTGGGTCTGGACCACGTTTAACAGCTTTCAATGGGATCTGAACTATCGCAATCCAGCTGTATTTCGAGCAATGCTGGAAGAAATGTTTTTCATCGCTCAAACTGGTGTCGACATTCTGCGACTCGACGCAGTCGCATTTGTCTGGAAGCAAATGGGCACTGGCTGCGAAAACCTTCCGCAGGCACATACGCTGATCAAAGCCTTCAATCGGTTGTCACGCATTGCAACACCGGGACTTCTGTTCAAGTCGGAAGCAATCGTTCATCCAGACGACGTAGTACGATATATTGGCGAAGACGAATGCCAGATATCTTACAACCCGACATTGATGGCACTGTTGTGGGAATCGTTGGCAACTCGAGAAGTGCGATTGCTAACTCGATCACTCAGTCATCGTCATACTTTGCCCACTAACACCGCGTGGGTCAATTATCTGCGTTGCCATGACGACATTGGCTGGACGTTCGACGATGCAGATGCCGCTGCAATCGGCATCAACGCGTTTGACCACCGTCAGTTCTTAAACGAATTTTATACAGGCCAGTATAAGGGCTCGTTCGCTCGCGGAGTTCCGTTTCAGGAAAACCTCGAAACCGGAGACATGAGAATCGCTGGAACACTGGCGTCTCTGGCAGGTCTGGAAAAGGCTATCGAAAACAATGACGATCCTGCCGTTGAACTGGCGATCCGTCGCATACTTCTTCTTCAGGGAATTACTCTCAGTGTCGGTGGCATTCCACTGTTGTATCTCGGCGAAGAATGGGGAATGCTGAACGATTATGACTTTGTCAAAGATCCCGCCAAGGCCGGTGACACCCGCTGGATTCATCGTCCGAAGATGCGATGGGAGTATCTCGAAGAACTCAATGACGGACGAGAAGGAATGCCGACTTCGTATCGGAATCGCATTTTCCGTTCCCTGCAGCACTTTATTACAGTTCGCAAATCATTAAGAGCTTTCGCGGCTCAGGAAATGAAACTCGTCGCTATCGAAAATCCTCATGTGCTGAGCTTTCAACGAGTGTGTGAGGGGCATCGTGTTTTGGTGGTGGCAAATTTCTGTGAAGAACCTCAGTCATTTGCGGGTAATCAATTACGAACAGCAGGGCTGGGACGGTTTTTTCAGGACGCCTTGAGCGGCCAGACATTCGGAACCAGCGACGATCTTGCAATGCAAGCCTATCAGATTTTGTGGCTTCGCCGAGTCTAAAGCAATATGCAAATAGACACGATTGTTCCTGGTGGGTGGCAAATAGTGGTCGTCGAGCGAATCGTGTTCCTCGCGGGCACTGCATTAAGTGGAAAGCTGTAAAGAGCCAACTCATGGCAATCAAAGTACTGGCAACGGACCTGGACGGAACGCTGATTCCACTGTCCGGAAATGAAGCCAACAGAACGGATCTCCAGACGCTGCAACTTCAACTTCAGCGGCAAAACGTCATGTTGGTATTCGTCACTGGTCGCAGCTTCTCGCTTGTTGAACAGGCGATTCAGGAATCCTGTCTGCCGACACCGGGTTGGATGATTTGTGATGTTGGGACGTCAATCTTGAAAGCGACCGCCGGCGGCAGTTTCGAAATCGTCAGCGAATACGCGAATCACCTTGCAACGCTGACGAAAGCCTGCCCTGTTTTCGAACTGATCGATCACATGATAGATCGACCAGGACTGCGACTCCAGGAGCCGGAGAAACAAGGCGCGTTCAAACTAAGTTTTTACACCGACGGTGAGGCGTTGGACGAACAGAGTCAGACTCTGCAGACCTGGATTAACAAAAATCGCCTGCCGTATGCAATAATTAGCAGCCATGATCCCGAGAGTCAGCTCGGCCTGATAGATCTGTTGCCGATCGGCGTTTCCAAAGCGTATGCCTTAAACTGGTGGGCGACAGAACATCATGTCAGACAACTCGACATTGCCTTTGCCGGCGATTCCGGGAATGATCTTGCTGCGCTAACAGCGGGATACAGAACGATTTTGGTTAGTAATGCTCACCCCGGAATTGCCGAAGAAGTTCGCCGATTTTATTCTAAAGCGGATCGGATCGAACGCCTGTTTCGCTGCAGCCAGCCTGCCTCAAGCGGAGTTTTGGAAGGACTGCTACATTTCACCAAAGGCGGTGAGGCAGTAGTTGAGCTCGACATCGAAACTGAATGACATGATGGCACTTGTCAGTCCAACTTCGCAATCATTCTTTCTCGCGTTGAAATTACGAAACACAGCAGGGGGGCGCTGCCCTGGCAGTGTAGGACTAAACGTTCCTGCTATTCGACTGTCAGAAAACGCCGCTTCCAAAGAACGCGATTCGCTTGATGCTCGATTGAAAATAATTGCGGCAGCACGTCGGTGATTTGCTACTTGATCGTCTCTGAAAAAATCAGCACAGCGTTGACAGGCGGATTTTCACTGCGAGTGGTGAGTCACGACATGGTTCAGGCGGCGGTGATGATGAGTGTTCGTCGGTTCTCTGGCGCTGAAATCGCAGGTTTAAGGGGAAACAACGGCCAGAAGAACAGCGTCTCGGCAGTCGCACACAGTAGCTTCTGTAAGTTCGCGCCGGCAGCGGCCAGAACGGCGTTGATTGCGTTTCCCGACAGTCCTTTCAGGAAGCTGCGGCCCATGCGATTGTCCGTTCTTAAATGTCCGATTTTCGGCTGCACCGCGGCGTGGTGTTTCCGGCGACTTTTCAGAGTTCGCGTCAGCTTCCGAGTGCTGCTGTCAGACAGATGCACGGCAGCATCACCTTTGTCAGTGTGGCCGCGATACCCTTTGTTAACGTAGCAGTCCGTCACGGGGATTCGAGTTATCTTCTCGGCCGTGATGATTGCCTTCGCCAGTGGGTGACCATCGTGCGGATTACCTCTGACACAAATTGATCGGCGCGAACCAGTGGCCGCGATTTGTGGAGGTCACCTACCCCGGGGAATTGCACGTTCAAACGGCTTGAAAGGCTCGCAAAATGCCTTTGAGATTGTCCAGATTCCATCCGGCGATGAGTCGTTTGCCTCGAACGTTGTCTTTGAATGTCGTGTCGGCTTTCAAAATCGACAGCGCCAGCCGTCGAAAGACAGAAATGATTTCCGGCCCGTTGCCTTTGCGAATGCGACTGCTGTCTTCTGCAAAAGTGACATCCAGCGTGTGATGAAGTGTATTTTCGATGCTCCCGTGTTCGCGAAGATGGCGTGCGTGACGTCGCACCAGCGGCGGCAGGCTGCTGATGAAGATACGACGTTTAGGCTTGTATCGTGCCATCGTTGAAAACTCGCTTACGGTCCATTCGCCCAATAGGTTTAAGGCCGGCCCACTGCTTTCGTAACGCGGCCGGAGCCGGACACACCATACACGTGCGAGATTCTTTTCGAGTGCGGTTGCGTTCGCTTGTCATGCAGCAACGAACGCTCTGCGCCACGAAACCCGTCGCTTCATGTTCGGCAAAAATCTGTGCGATCGTGTTCATCAGAGTCGGTAGATTGTTCTTCACCTGCAAAACGTAGTCCGCTGCACAGTCGATGATTTTCTTCGCGGTCTTCTTTTGACAGTGCATCGCGTCGGCCGTGACGACGGCACATTTCAGGTTCAAAACCTCTAGCAGTTCCTGCACGGCCGGTATCTCATTCGATTTCTCCGACATGCTGATCTGGCCGAGACAAAAGTTCACGTGATTCGTCCACACGTTCACCACATGCAGCGGCTTCTGCGCAGCGGCACTGTCGTGCGAACCTCGCCGACTTTGGATTTGAAGCAACTTGCTGTTATCTAGTCAGATTCTCAGAGCGACCAGCGGGAGTGTTTCCGAGCGGCAGCTCGAATGGTCTGAGGCACCGCCTCGCAGCGTCTTGCCATCGATCGCTACGGTTTGGCCGTGCAGACAGAACGGCAGATGTGCGACCCACACCGACAGACAGGGCTGCAGTTGTGCGGTGTCGAGCAGACTGAACACCCGCGAAAATGTGTCATGAGAAGGGATGCCAAACGGCAGTTCGAGGAACTGTTCAAACCAGCCCTGGTGAGCTTTACAGAAGCGTTCGATATCGGCCCAGGGATTCGCCCCGCAGCGCTGTTAAATTCTTGGGGGGGCCGCACAGGGCGAGTCCCACCATGTCGATCAACAAATGATTGTTGCCGCGATGCTTACGAGGGTCTTCCAGATCGACAAAGCGTGTAAGAAATTAAAAGTCGCCATGCGTGTGCAACGCCGCGATTCTCTTCTGATTCACAAAAACCGGGCCAAACAATTTTGCCACTTAACCAGCAGACTATTCACGAAAAACTCAAACCGTTAGACACAAAATCGACGTTCGATTGCCCTAAAAGTCTACCGACGTCCGGATACAATGTCAACAAAGAGCCCTGACCCCATTGATACTCTTCGAAGAACATCTTCTCGCAGAATTGTCAGGGACAAGGCTTTGCTCATTGAGTTTTCGCGTCAACTCCTGCACGGGCGCCTTGGTATAGTCCAATGCAGTGACCTTGAATCCTCGCGATGCGAGTTCGACGACCTCGTGACCTCGTCCGCAACCGGGCACCAGAATGCGGCACGGTTGCAGGTCATTTTCGAGCCATCGCAGCAACGCTGGATTCGGTTTCCCGCGATCCCAACCGGTTGCACCCGACTCGTACCGACTCTGCCAACCTTCACGAGTCAGCTTGTTGTCGATAGCGTTCTGATCTGATTGTGTTTCGTCCACCAAAGCGTCCTTGTTATTTGCCGAGAGGCACGTATGCGAAACCATCGGCCTGCAAATTCACGAGCGACGTCAATGCCGACACAGCAACGTCCGCGAAATCGATCACTTCGTCCGGCTTCGCGTCTTTGCCGATCAACGACTGGCCGCAAACCAAGATTGTGACACCCGCCTTTTGCAGCTCACGCAGGCAATCGAGATTCGGATTGCCCTCTGTCTCGAACCGTTTGGAGTAAGAGTCGTCATCTAGGACGGTCAGTGTTGCATCGCCGTGCAGCACGATCGCGATTTCAACTTTCACGGGCTTCCTTCCGGCTCCACGATAAATGTTGACAAAGCGAGCAACCTTTTCGATGGCCGCATTCAACTTGTCCAAGTCACCACCTTTCGTAACATCCACGACGATCTTGCTTCCATCGCGAGGTTGCTGTGCGGCACTTGGAAGCCGCACTACCTTGCCGTATTTAGCAATTGCTGGATTTGTGTACTGCAATGTCACGCTGTTGTCTATCTCGCTGTTCTGCGTCGTATGCACTGCTACTGCGATTCCGACCATCGTTGCAGCAAGTATCAGCCCGGTTAAAACTCTACGCATCTTCATTTCCGTTCCTCCAGTTTAAAGTAGTTGTCTCGTACCTATTTACGCTCGCCCCTTCAACATGCCCTTCCAGTAGAGCAGTGGAAGGAAATACTTCTTGAACAGCCACATACTCCAACGCTCTTTCGCCTGATTGAAGGGAAACGATTCCGCAGGATTCTCCTCGTAATCGAATTCTGCCAGCACCATCGTTCCGGGAACGCAAAAAGGGGACATTGTACTTTAACTGTGTTGCGAGCGTTGTTGTCGTGATGGAATGCCGCGCACAGCCCGAGCATCGCAAGGCGGTTTTGTTTACCACGTTCTTAATCGCGGTAACGGTCGCAATGATGTTTTTCACAAGCCGGATGACTTCCTCGCTTTCGTCAAACTGATGCGAGAGGCACACGAAAAAGT